>ERZ1035027.157-NODE-157-length-42814-cov-49.989406_pt1 | contig 42814 bp, 37 predicted proteins | sample MGYA00520604_ERZ1035027 | MGnify/ENA primary metagenome ERZ1035027 (study PRJEB33766, sample SAMN09781743) | gut metagenome | biome: gut microbiome | host: Homo sapiens | place: Madagascar | study: EMG produced TPA metagenomics assembly of the PRJNA485056 data...
AGAGCACTTGGTTTGGGACCAAGGGGTCGCAGGTTCGAATCCTGTCTTCCCGATTTATGGCGGTGTAGCTCAGCTGGCTAGAGCGTCCGGTTCATACCCGGGAGGTCGGGGGTTCGATCCCCTTCGCCGCTATATATGGATTACTTGGACCTTTAGCTCAACTGGTTAGAGCACTCGGCTCATAACCGAGCGGTCGTAGGTTCGAGTCCTACAAGGTCCATATATTATTTAATAATATTTGGAGGATTACCCAAGTCCGGCTGAAGGGAACGGTCTTGAAAACCGTCAGGCGTGTAAAAGCGTGCGTGGGTTCGAATCCCACATCCTCCTTATAATTAACGCGGGATGGAGCAGCTAGGTAGCTCGTCGGGCTCATAACCCGAAGGTCGTAGGTTCAAATCCTGCTCCCGCAATTTGGCTCGGTAGCTCAGTTGGTAGAGCAATGGATTGAAGCTCCATGTGTCGGCGGTTCGATTCCGTCTCGCGCCATTTTGTTGTTAAGCGGGTGTAGTTTAGTGGTAAAACTACAGCCTTCCAAGCTGTTGTCGCGAGTTCGATTCTCGTCACCCGCTTTATTTGGAAACAAATAGCCAAGCATTTAGCTTGGGCGCGTAGCTCAGATGGTTAGAGCGCACGCCTGATAAGCGTGAGGTCGGTGGTTCGATTCCACTCGTGCCCATATTGGAGAATTACTCAAGAGGCTGAAGAGGACGGTTTGCTAAATCGTTAGGTCGGGTAACTGGCGCGGGGGTTCGAATCCCCCATTCTCCGTATTATGACGAATTATCTTTTAGATAATTCGTTTTCTTTTTTATAGAGGTGGCAAAATGAAAAATAGTTTTTATCGATTTCTTCTATACGGGTTTGTTCTTATTCTATTTTTTGTAATGCTTTTTTCTTTTGTTTTTACAAACAATAAATTGTCCAAGGATGTTTCTTCTAATGTCTCGGGTGTTTTGTCTAAAGTAGATTCTGTTATTTCACTTCCATTTACTGCATTAGCAAAATCTCATGATGTTATTTCTGATTTTTTGTCAACCTATTCTGAGAATCGAGATTTAAAGAAATCATTATCTACTGTAGAAAATCAATCTGCTGTCATCTCTAATTTACAAGAAGAAAATGACTCTTTGAGAGCTTCTTTAAATCTTTCAGATAAACTTAGTCGTAATAATGTAATTACTGCTGAGGTTTCAATGCGTCCATCTGTTACTTGGTTGAAGGAGTTAACGATTAATGTTGGAAAGTCTAAGAATGTTAGTAAGTCTATGTTGGCAACTTCTAATGGAGGAGTAATTGGTTTTATAACTAAAATTTATGATCATAGCACAACTATTTCTTTACTCTCTAATAGCTCAAATGATTTTTATATTGCTTCTAGTGTAAATGGTGAGGATGGGAGTCAGATTTTTGGAATTATATCAGGTTATGATAATAAAAAGAAGCTTTTGGAAATGAGTCAGCTAAATTCATCTTCTGATGTTAAGGTTGGTTCTGAAGTGGTAACAAGCGGTCTGGATGAAGTTTCAGTAAAAAATGTCCCAATTGGTACGGTTGAATCTGTGATTGATTATGAAGGGAATCGTACGATTTTAGTTAAAGCTTATGCTGATTTTGATAAAATTTCTTATGTTACTCTTGTTGGAGATGGTAAATGATATGAAGTTTTTCAAGTTTTCTGTTATTCCATTCTGGTTAAGTATTATTCCTTTTCTATGGGATGGTCATATTTCGATGCTACTTAACCATTATTTTTCTCCAGAATTATTTCTATCGTCCCACCTCTTTATTATCTATATATTCATCTTAATTCTTAGCCGTCCTAATAATTTTTCATTTCTATACCTTGTTTGTTTAGGATTTCTATATGATACATATTATTTCAAAACACTCGGTATAGTAATTATAACTCTCCCACTTTTATCCTATCTATTAGCTCAACTATTGCGGTTTGTTAAGAGAAATGTTTATGTTGATTTTTTACTGGCCTTTTTATTCTTATTTCTCTTTGATACTATAAATTTTGGTTTTGCCTTATATTATGGCTTCACAAATGAGTCTATTAGTGATTTTATTATCTATCAACTCAGTCCTAGTCTAGTGTTTAATCTTTTAATTTTTATTTTGATCAAACCTATTGTCGAAAAATTATTTTTGTATCTGTCAGTTGATAGATTTAAATAAAACTGTAATATTAGCGTAACAAATTTTGCGCCATTTTTTGATACAATTAATGAGTCTTATCGAAAAGGAGTAGTATTTATATTATGAAAAAACGTATTCTTTCTGCAGTGTTGGTAAGTGGTGTAACCTTATCAGCAGCTGCATCAGTACATGCAGAGGATTATGATTCGCAAATTGCTGCTGCAGATAACGCAATTAGTAACCTTGCTTCTCAACAAGAGACTGCACAAGCGCAAGTTGCTACAATCCAATCTCAAGTATCTACACTTAGAACACAAAAATCAGAATTGGAAACTAAAAATGCTGAACTTGAAAAAGTATCAGCAGATTTGGAATCTGAAATTCAAGAATTATCAAGTAAAATTGTAGCTCGTCAAGATTCTTTGGCGAAACAAGCTCGTAGTGCTCAACAAAATAATACTGCGACTAGCTACATCAACTCTATCTTGAACTCTAAGTCAATCTCTGAAGCTATTACTCGTATCACAGCTATTTCAAAAGTTGTTACAGCTAATAATGACATGTTGACAAAACAAGAGTCTGATCAAAAAGAGCTTGCTGCAAAACAAGAAGAAAACCAAGCTGCTATTAATGAGATTGCAACTAATAAAGCAGAACTTGAAACTACAGAAGCTGGTTTGACAACTCAACAAGCAGAACTGGAAGCAGCACAAGTTACTTTGGCTGCAGAATTGGCTACAGCTCAAGATGAAAAAACATCACTTGTTTCTGCTAAATCAACTGCAGAAGCAGTGGCAGCTTCAACTGCAGCATCAGTTGCTCAGTCTCAAGCAATTGCAGAATCAGAGGCAGCAGCACAAGCAGTAGCTTCTTCAGAAGCGGCAGCATTTGTAGCTCAATCAGAGGCGGCAGCAACTTCAGAAGCTACTGTTTCAGAAACAGCAACATCCTCAGAAGCAGCACAAGAACCTGTTTCATCAGAAACTTCAGAAACTACTCAAGCTCCTGCAGCTCCAGCAACATCTGAAGCACAACCAGAATCAGCTGCTCCAGTAGCTTCAGAAGCTCCAGCTCCTGCTAGCGAAGCACCTGCGGCAACTTCAGAAGCACCTGTAAGTCAAGCGCCTGCAGCTTCAGAAGCTCCAGCCCCTGCAGCCTCAACTCCTAAAGTATCAGCTACCTCAACTCCTAATACATATCCTGTTGGTCAATGTACTTGGGGTGCTAAATCATTAGCTTCATGGGTTGGTAACTACTGGGGTAATGCTAAAAACTGGATTGCTAGCGCACAAGCAGCTGGCCACTCAGTTGGGACAACTCCTGTAGCCGGAGCAATTGCGGTTTGGCCAAATGATGGTGGTGGTTATGGTCACGTAGCTTACGTCACATCAGCATCAAGTGCAAATTCAATTCAAGTTATGGAATCAAACTATGCTGGTAACATGTCAATCGGTAACTACCGTGGTACATTTGATCCAACATCTTCAGCTCATGGTGGTTCTGTATATTATATTTACCCATAATGAATACAAAAAGGCGATTCGAATTTTTTCGAATCGTTTTTATTTTATCTTGAATTGTCAAATTAAGTGCATACTTTCCCTATAGAATACTTCATAAGGTGTCTTCCAGTTAAAACATTTTCGTGGCCTATTATTAAGTTTGTTCTGCCACAGCTGAATAGTCTGCACATCAACCAATGTTAAATCACTTCCTTTTGGAAAATATTCTCTTAGTAGTCCATTCGTATTCTCATTAGTCCCTCGTTGCCATGGAGCATGGGATCAGGAAAATAGACTTCAATTTTTACATGAGATAGTGAGTTATCATCAAAATGTCCTCTGTAAATGGCTCTATAGATTGTTTGATAACTAATAACACTTTTCCCATACTCTAATCTCAACTGACCTTCTATTTCTTCAGGAGACCATTGGTAATCGAGAAATAAATGTTTGATGGTATTGCTTAAATTGTGATTTCTTTCAAGCATACGTTTTCGCCCACAGTGTGATTTAGCAATATAGTAGGATTTCTGTTCATGACTTGGAGAATCTCTTCCTTCTTTTAGATGTCGCTTCCACTCACGACTAATACTAGACGGATGACGATGAAGTAATTTAGCAATTTGAGAAAAATCTATGCCTTGCGTACAGTAAATGAGCATACTTTCACGTTCGTCTATGGTAAAATGATGGTAGCTCATAAGATTTCCTTTCGTAACTAGTTCGTTCAATTCTATTTTACTAGAAGATCTTATGAGTTTTTATTGTGCACTTATATTGTATATTTAAGGTATAAATAATACCTTCAGCCTGGGAAAATAATGGTGTATGAAAAAAATCTAGATTAAGGGGAAATATTTTTATCCTTGTTAAGTTCATGTGACACCATTTATTTTGCATTGAAAATCAATCTAAAAAAAGGTAGAATGGTTTAGTAGATATTTTGGAGGAAATCATGTCTTATACGAATTTAAAGTTGTTTGCTTTGTCGTCTAACCAAGAATTAGCAGCAAAAGTTGCTGATGAAATTGGTATTGAACTTGGAAAGTCAAGTGTTCGTGAATTTTCAGATGGCGAGATTCAAGTTAATATTGAAGAGTCTATTCGTGGTCATCACGTTTTTATTCTTCAATCTACAAGCTCTCCTGTAAATGATAACTTGATGGAAATCTTGATTATGGTTGATGCACTAAAACGTGCTAGCGCTGAGACAATCAGTGTTGTTATGCCTTATTATGGATATGCACGTCAAGATCGAAAGGCACGTTCACGTGAACCAATCACATCTAAGTTGGTTGCTAATATGCTCGAGGTAGCAGGTGTTGACCGTCTTTTGACAGTTGACCTTCATGCTTCTCAAATTCAAGGATTCTTTGATATCCCAGTAGATCATTTGATGGGAGCTCCTCTTATCGCAGATTATTTTGATCGTGCTGGTCTTACTGGAGATGATGTTGTTGTTGTTTCTCCAGACCATGGTGGTGTGACTCGTGCGCGTAAACTTGCTCAATGTTTGAAAACACCAATCGCTATCATTGATAAACGTCGTAGTGTTGATAAAATGAACACTTCTGAGGTTATGAATATCATTGGTAATGTTAAAGGGAAAACATGTATCTTGATTGATGATATGATTGATACTGCGGGTACCATCTGTCATGCAGCGGATGCACTTGCTGAAGCTGGTGCAACTCATGTCTATGCCTCATGTACTCACCCTGTATTGTCAGGTCCAGCACTTGATAACATTCAAAAATCTGCTATTGAGAAGCTTGTCGTATTGGACACGATTTATCTTCCAGAAGAGCGTTTGATTGATAAGATTGAACAAATTTCTATTGCTGATTTGATTTCTGAAGCAATCATTCGTATTCATGAAAAACGTCCATTGTCACCATTGTTCGAAATGGGTCATAAATAGATTAAAGCTAGCCTAGGCTAGCTTTTTTTGGTGTTTAAATGCGTTTGAGTTTTTGATATAATGTAAGGCATAATTGCAAAGAGGTGACAGTAATGGATTTAACACAACGTTTTAATAAAAATTTAGATAAGATTGAAGTCTCAATGATTCGTCAGTTTGACCAATCAATTTCAGATGTTCCAGGTATTAAAAAGTTGACGCTTGGAGAACCTGATTTTACGACTCCAGATCATGTGAAAGAGGCTGCTAAAGCTGCGATTGATGCGAACCAGTCACACTATACAGGTATGGCTGGACTTCCTGATTTGCGTCAAGCTGCTGCGAATTTTGTTAAGGAAAAATATAATCTTACTTATAACCCAGATAATGAAATTTTGGTAACTATTGGGGCAACAGAAGCCCTTTCTGCAACTTTGACTGCTATTTTGGAGCCAGGAGATACGATTCTTTTACCTGCACCAGCCTATCCAGGATATGAGCCAATTGCAAATCTAGTTGGGGCTGAAATTGTTGAAATTGATACAACAGCTAATGATTTTGTTTTGACTCCGGAGATGTTAGAAAAGGCAATTTTGGAGCAGGGAGATAAGCTTAAAGCTGTTTTGCTTAACTACCCAACTAATCCAACAGGTGTGACTTATTCACGCCAACAGATTGAAGATCTTGCTGAAGTTCTGAAAAAATATGATATTTTTGTTGTTAGTGATGAAGTTTACTCTGAGCTAACTTATGTGGACCAACATGTATCTATTGCTGAGTATTTGCCGGAACAAACGATTTTGATTAATGGTTTGTCTAAATCTCATGCGATGACGGGCTGGCGTATTGGTTTGATTTTTGCACCTGCAGTCTTGACGGCTCAGTTGATTAAGAGTCACCAGTATTTGGTAACAGCTGCAGCTACTATGGCACAATTTGCAGCTATCGAAGCATTATCTGCTGGTAAGGATGATGCACAACCAATGAAAGTTGAGTATTTGAAACGTCGTGATTATATTCTTGAAAAAATGACTGAACTTGGTTTCAAAATTATTAAACCTGATGGTGCCTTCTACATCTTTGCTAAGATTCCAGAAGGATATAATCAAGACTCCTTTAAGTTCTGTCAAGACTTTGCTCGTGAAAAAGCTATTGCTATTATTCCTGGTGTTGCTTTTGGAAAATATGGCGAAGGTTATGTTCGCTTGTCGTATGCAGCCAGCATGGATACTATTGAAACAGCTATGGCTCGTTTGAAAGAGTTTATGGAAGAACATGCAGAAGCTTGAGAGTAGAGGGCTTGTCCTCTTCAATCGTAATTATCGTGAGAATGATAAGCTAGTTAAGATTTTTACCGAGCAAGCTGGGAAACGGATGTTTTTTGTTAGAGGTGGTGGGTCAGGTAAATTAAGTGCTGTGATTCAACCTTTAACCATCGCTGAATTCATGATGACTGTAAATGATGAGGGCTTATCTTTCATAGAGGATTATAGCCAGGCAGAGTCTTTTAAGGAAATTACAAGTGATATTTTTAAGCTGTCTTACGCGACCTATTTAGCTGCCTTGACTGATGCTGCTATTGCTGACGGTGTGGTAGATGCACAATTATTTGCATTTTTAGAGAAAACCCTTGAGTTAATGGAAGAGGGCTTAGATTATGAAATATTGACTAATATCTTTGAGATTCAAGTTTTGGACCGTTTTGGCGTACGATTGAATTTTCATGAATGTGTCTTTTGTCATCGTGTTGGTCTTCCTTTTGATTTCTCGTATAAGTTCTCAGGTTTACTTTGTCCCAATCATTACGAAGAAGATGAAAGGCGTAGTCATTTGGACCCTAATGTGCCTTATCTTTTAGATCGTTTTCAGGGTCTTTCGTTTGAAGAATTGAAAAGCATATCTGTTAAGGATGATATGAAACGAAAGTTGCGACAATTTATTGATGAGCTTTATGATAATTATGTTGGGATTCATCTTAAAAGCAAGAAGTTTATTGATAATCTAAATTCTTGGGGCCATATTATGAATAAAGAAGATAGTGCTGATTAAGCATTGTCTTTTTTTGTTTCACGTGAAACAGGAATGTAGAGGTTTTCAGTCTCAGGGGTTAAAATGCAGATCAGTTCGTGCTATAATAAGAAGATAATAAGCTGAAAGACTCTGCTAGAAACAGTGAACTAGTCCATTTTAGTTACATAATATTTTATTGATAGAAATCTGAGTTTATATTTGATGGCAGAGGACAAGAGGGAGAATGCTATGCATGTAATTGCAGTAGATGCTATGGGTGGCGATAATGCGCCACAAGCAATTGTAGAGGGAGTCAACCAAGCTATAGCAGATTTCAAAGATATTGAAATCCAGCTTTATGGTGATGAAGCTAAAATTAAGACCTATTTGACAGCGAATGAACGTGTGAGCATTGTGCATACTGATGAAAAGATAAATTCAGATGATGAGCCAGCTAAAGCCATTCGTAAGAAGAAAAAAGCTTCAATGGTCTTAGGTGCACAGGCTGTTAAGGAGAAAAAAGCAGGTGCCGTGATTTCTGCGGGGAATACAGGTGCTCTTTTGGCTGCCGGTCTTTTTATTGTTGGACGTATTAAGGGAGTTGAACGACCAGGTCTCATGTCAACGATGCCAAGTTTTACTGGTCAACCCTTTGATATGCTTGATTTGGGTGCTAATGCGGAAAATACAGCTAGTCATTTGCATCAATATGCTATTTTAGGATCTTTCTATGCTAAAAATGTTCGTGGAATTGCCAACCCTCGTGTAGGTCTCCTTAATAATGGGACTGAGGAAACAAAGGGGGATAGTCTTCGTAAGGAGGCTTTTGAGCTCTTATCTAAGGAGCTAAGTATTAACTTTGTTGGTAATGTTGAGGCGCGTGAAATCATGTCTGGAGCTGCTGATGTGGTAGTAGCTGATGGTTTCACAGGAAATGCAGTTCTCAAGGCAATTGAAGGAACGGGACTTGGTGCTATGAAGACCCTTAAGTCAGCTATCATGAATGGTGGTCTTAAAGCTAAGTTAGGTGCCTTCCTATTGAAAGACAGCCTAAAAGGGATGAAAGAGACTATGGATTACTCTAGCGCTGGAGGTGCGGTTCTCTTTGGTCTTAAAGCTCCCGTAGTAAAATGTCATGGATCTAGTGATGCTAAAGCAGTCTACTATACCATTAAGCAGGTTCGTACGATGCTCGATACTAAGGTGGTAGAGCAACTAGTTGACGCTTTCGACCCGAAAGAGGAGGCTAACTGATGAGTAGAGTAGAAATTCTTCAGGAAATGCAGCTCGTTATTCAAGAGCAGATGGGGAAAGAGGACATTGTTTTAACCGAAGCTACCAAATTAGATGACTTGGGTGTAGATTCAATAGAGCTTATGGAATTCATTATTAATTTGGAGGATGAGTTTGCCCTAGAGATTTCTGATAATACCATTGATCATATGGATAAGGTATCAGATTTGTTAGACTATTTGTCTGAGCAATTGAATAATAAATAAGAAAATTAGACTCTAGTTGTTAGATTCTAGAGGAATACAATAATGAAGCAACTATATGTTGCATTGTTATCATTTTATTAGAGTGAGATAAAAAGCTAAAAGTTACATTGATTTAGCACTATCTCACTCTTTTTTTCTATACATTTTTTATTAAAAAACTCTAAGTAATACCATAAATCCGAACTTTATTCGTTCAATCGATCGATAAAGTTTGCTATATGTTGGTTTTTGGATTCTGGTGTGGTATAATTAAGACGAATAAACTTGAAAGGCGAACAATTCTATGTCAAACCAACTGATTTATACTGGGAAAGCTAAAGATATTTATAGTACAGAAGACGAAAATGTGATTAAGTCGGTCTATAAAGACCAGGCAACCATGCTTAATGGTGCTCGTAAGGAGACTATTAAAGGAAAAGGTGTGCTAAATAATCAGATTTCGTCTCTTATTTTTGAAAAATTGAATGCTGCGGGTGTAGCTACTCACTTTATCGAACGTATTTCTGATACCGAACAACTTAACAAGAAAGTTACTATCATTCCTTTGGAGGTTGTTCTTCGTAATGTGACTGCGGGTTCTTTCTCTAAACGTTTTGGTGTTGAAGAGGGTTTGGACTTGAAAACTCCAATCGTTGAATTTTACTACAAGAACGATGATTTGGATGACCCATTCATCAATGACGAGCATGTGAAGTTCTTGGATATTGCCAATGATGAACAAATTGCTTATATCAAGGAAGAAACGCGTCGTATCAATGAATTGCTGAAAGATTGGTTTGCACAAATTGGTCTTCGCTTGATTGACTTCAAATTGGAATTTGGTTTTGATAAGGATGGCAAGATTATCTTGGCAGATGAATTCTCACCAGATAACTGCCGCCTCTGGGATGCTGAAGGGCACCATATGGACAAGGATGTTTTCCGTCGTGATCTTGGTAGCTTGACAGATGTTTATGAAGTTGTATTGGAAAAATTGAAAGGATTGAAGTAGTCTTTTACAAATAGAATACTTGGTCTTCACTACAATCTTTAAGTAGAAATAGATAAAGGAAATAAAATGGATAAACGTATTTTCGTTGAGAAAAAAGCTGATTTTCGTGTGAAATCGCAGTCTTTAGTGAAAGAATTAAAGCATAATCTTCAGTTGAGAACTTTGAATGATCTTCGTATTGTTCAGGTTTACGATGTCTTTAATTTGGCAGAGGACTTGTTTGCGCGTGCGGAAAAACACATCTTCTCTGAGCAAGTGACTGATACTGTTTTGGACGAGGATGCGGTTAAAGCTGATCTTGAGAAGTATGCTTTCTTTGCTATCGAAAGTTTGCCTGGTCAATTTGACCAACGTGCGGCATCTTCACAAGAAGCTTTGCTTTTGCTTGGTAGTTCAAATGATGTAACAGTGAACACAGCACAACTTTACTTGGTAAACAAGGATATTGATGCGAATGAGTTGGAAGCTGTCAAAAACTATCTCTTGAACCCAGTAGATTCTCGTTTCAAAGATATCACTGTTGGTATTGCTAAACAGGATTTCTCTGAGTCTGACAAGACCATTCCAAGCTTGGATTTCTTTGAAACTTATACGGCAGAAGATTTTGCTAAGTATAAGGCTGAGCAAGGATTGGCAATGGAAGTGGATGACCTTCTCTTCATCCAAGATTACTTCAAATCTATTGGACGTGTACCAACTGAGACTGAGCTTAAGGTTTTGGATACTTACTGGTCTGACCACTGCCGTCATACAACTTTCGAAACTGAGTTGAAAAACATCGACTTCTCAGCTTCTAAATTTGAAAAACAATTGCAAGCGACTTATGACAAGTATATTGCCATGCGTGATGAGTTGGGACGTACAGAAAAACCTCAAACCTTGATGGATATGGCGACTATTTTTGGTCGTTATGAGCGTGCCAATGGTCGTTTGGATGACATGGAAGTGTCTGATGAAATCAATGCCTGCTCAGTTGAAATTGAAGTGGATGTTAATGGTGTAAAAGAACCATGGCTTCTCATGTTCAAGAACGAAACTCATAACCACCCAACAGAAATCGAACCATTTGGTGGGGCTGCTACTTGTATCGGTGGTGCCATTCGTGACCCATTGTCAGGTCGTTCTTACGTTTACCAAGCAATGCGTATCTCAGGTGCTGGTGATATTACAACACCAATTGCTGAAACTCGTGCTGGTAAATTGCCACAACAAGTGATTTCTAAAACAGCGGCTCACGGTTATTCTTCATACGGTAACCAAATTGGTCTTGCAACAACTTATGTTCGTGAATACTTTCACCCAGGTTTCGTTGCTAAGCGTATGGAGCTAGGTGCAGTTGTCGGTGCGGCTCCTAAGGAAAATGTTGTCCGTGAAAAACCTGAAGCAGGTGATGTGATTATCTTGCTCGGTGGTAAGACTGGACGTGACGGTGTAGGTGGTGCGACAGGTTCTTCTAAAGTTCAAACGGTTGAATCTGTTGAAACAGCTGGTGCTGAAGTTCAAAAAGGGAATGCCATCGAAGAACGTAAGATTCAACGTCTTTTCCGTAATGGGGATGTGACACGTCTTATCAAGAAATCAAATGACTTTGGCGCTGGTGGTGTCTGTGTGGCTATCGGTGAATTAGCAGATGGTCTTGAAATCGACCTTAATAAAGTGCCTCTTAAATACCAAGGCTTGAATGGTACAGAAATTGCTATCTCTGAATCTCAGGAACGTATGGCTGTAGTGGTTCGTCCAGAAGATGTAGATGCCTTCGTTGCTGAATGTAACAAAGAAAATATTGATGCTGTTGTCGTTGCGACAGTGACTGAAAAACCAAATCTTGTCATGCACTGGAATGGTGAAACCATCGTTGATTTGGAACGTCGTTTCCTTGATACAAACGGTGTACGTGTGGTTGTAGATGCTAAGGTGGTTGACAAGGATGTCAAGCTTCCAGAAGAACGTCAAACATCTGCTGAAACCCTTGAAGCTGATACTCTTGAAGTCTTGGCTGACCTTAACCATGCCAGTCAAAAAGGTTTACAAACCATCTTTGATAGCTCAGTTGGTCGTTCAACAGTTAATCACCCACTCGGTGGTCGCTACCAAATCACACCAACAGAAGCTTCTGTACAGAAATTGCCAGTCCAACACGGCGTGACAACAACTGCTTCTGTTATGGCGCAAGGATTTAACCCTTATGTAGCAGAATGGTCTCCATATCATGGTGCTGCCTATGCAGTAATCGAAGCAACAGCTCGTTTGGTTGCTGCTGGTGCAAACTGGTCTAAGGCTCGTTTCTCTTATCAAGAATACTTTGAGCGTATGGATAAACAAGCAGAGCGTTTTGGTCAACCAGTATCAGCTCTCCTTGGATCAATCGAAGCTCAGATTCAACTTGGTTTGCCATCTATCGGTGGTAAAGACTCTATGTCTGGTACCTTTGAAGAATTGACAGTACCACCAACTTTGGTTGCCTTTGGTGTGACAACAGCAGATAGCCGTAAGGTTCTTTCTCCAGAATTTAAAGCTGCTGGTGAAAATATTTACTACATCCCAGGTCAAGCTTTGGCACAAGAAATTGACTTCGATCTTATCAAGTCTAACTTTGCTCAATTTGAAGCCATCCAAGCTGACCGCAAAGTCACATCTGCATCAGCTGTCAAATATGGTGGTGTCGTTGAAGCGCTTGCCCTTGCAACATTTGGTAACCATATTGGTGCCACTGTAACCCTTGAAAATCTTGAGACTGCCTTGACAGCTCAATTGGGTGGATTCGTCTTCACATCTCCGGAAGAAATTTCAGGTGTTGCCAAGATTGGACAAACAGCAGCTGACTTTACACTCACTGTCAATGGTGTAACGCTTGATGGACACAAACTTGACAGTGCCTTCCAAGGTAAATTGGAAGAGGTTTATCCAACAGAATTTGCACAAGCAACTGAGTTGGAAGAAGTACCAGCAGTGGCATCAGATGCTGTTATCAAAGCTAAAGAAATAGTTGAGACACCAGTGGTTTACATCCCAGTATTCCCAGGTACTAACTCTGAGTACGATTCAGCTAAGGCCTTCGAAAAAGAAGGTGCGAAAGTCAACTTGGTACCATTTGTAACACTTAATGAAGAAGCTATTGTCAAGTCTGTTGACACTATGGTTGACAATATCGAAAAATCTAACATTATCTTTTTTGCAGGTGGCTTCTCAGCAGCGGATGAACCAGATGGATCAGCTAAATTTATTGTTAACATCTTGCTCAATGAAAAAGTACGTGCAGCTATCGATAGCTTCATCGAACGTGGTGGTTTGATTATTGGTATCTGTAACGGATTCCAAGCCCTTGTTAAATCAGGTCTTCTTCCATACGGTAACTTTGAAGATGCAAGTAGCACGAGTCCAACCCTCTTCTACAATGATGCCAACCAACACGTGGCTAAGATGGTTGAAACACGTATTGCCAACACTAACTCACCATGGCTTGCTGGAGTAGAAGTTGGTGACATCCATGCCATCCCAGTATCACACGGTGAAGGTAAATTTGTCGTGACAGCTGAGGAATTCGCAGAGCTTCGCGATAATGGTCAAATCTTTACCCAATATGTTGACTTTGAAGGTAAACCAAGCATGGATTCTAAATACAATCCAAATGGATCTGTAAATGCTATCGAAGGTATCACAAGCAAGAACGGTCAAATTATTGGTAAGATGGGACACTCAGAACGTTTCGAAGATGGTCTCTTCCAAAATATTCCAGGAAATAAAGACCAGTATCTTTTTGCGTCAGCAGTTAAATACTTCACTGGAAAATAATAGAGCGTGTTTAGCGCGCTTAGTAATGATATTTTTCGCTGTAGCGATATTCCTAGATAACTTGAGAATTTTGCAAAATCGAGATCAAATTGGAAGAATGAGACGCTAGAGATAGCTACACTCATTCTTGTTACCTAAGGAAAATATCACAAATAAAAGGTATATAAAATGACATACGAAGTTAAATCTCTTAATGAAGAATGTGGTGTTTTTGGTATCTGGGGTCACTCGGATGCTGCCAAATTAACTTATTTCGGCCTTCACAGTCTTCAACACCGTGGTCAAGAGGGGGCAGGAATTCTCTCAAATGATGCGGGTCAATTGAAGCGTCATCGTGATATGGGGCTTCTCTCAGAAGTTTTCCGTGATCCAGCCAACTTAGACAAGCTAACTGGTACGGCTGCTATCGGTCATGTTCGTTATGCGACTGCCGGTGAGGCTTCTGTAGACAATATTCAACCATTTATGTTTAAGTTTCACGATGGACAGCTTGGTCTTGCTCATAATGGGAATTTGACTAATGCAGAGTCACTAAGACATGAGTTGGAAAAAAATGGTGCAATCTTTAGCTCAACATCTGACTCAGAAATTTTGGCTCACTTGATTCGTCGTAGCCACAACCCATCCTTCATGGGAAAGTTGAAAGAAGCTTTGAACACTGTTAAAGGTGGATTTGCTTACCTCCTCATGCTTGAGGACAAACTTATTGCAGCCTTGGATCCAAATGGTTTCCGTCCCCTTTCTATTGGTAAGATGGCCAATGGAGCTATCGTGGTTTCATCTGAAACCTGTGCCTTTGAAGTGGTTGGAGCAGAGTGGATTCGCGATGTAAATCCAGGTGAAGTTGTTATCATCGATGATAACGGAATCACTTACGATAACTATACAACGGACACCCAATTGGCTGTTTGTTCAATGGAGTATATCTACTTTGCCCGTCCTGATTCAAATATCCAAGGGGTCAATGTCCATACAGCTCGTAAACGTATGGGTGCTCAATTGGCACGTGAATTCAAACATGAAGCAGATATTGTAGTTGGTGTGCCTAATTCATCACTTAGTGCAGCCATGGGATTTGCTGAAGAATCAGGCTTGCCAAATGAAATGGGCTTGATTAAAAATCAATACACCCAACGTACCTTTATTCAACCAACACAAGAATTGCGTGAGCAAGGAGTTCGTATGAAACTCTCTGCCGTATCAGGTGTTGTTAAAGGAAAACGTGTGGTCATGATTGACGATTCCATTGTTCGTGGAACAACGTCCCGTCGTATCGTTCAACTCTTGAAAGAAGCAGGGGCGACTGAGGTTCACGTGGCTATCGGAAGCCCAGCCCTTGCCTACCCATGTTTCTACGGTATCGATATTCAAACACGTAAGGAATTGATTGCTGCCAATCACACAGTAGAAGAAACCCGTGAAATCATTGGTGCGGATAGCTTGACTTACTTGTCTATCAATGGCTTGATTGATTCTATTGGAATTGACACAGATGCACCAAATGGTGGCCTTTGTGTTGCTTACTTTGATGGTAAATATCCAACACCATTGTATGACTACGAAGAACGCTATTTGGAAAGTTTGAAAGAACACACTTCTTTCTATTAAGATCAGTGCAGAAGAAAAAAGAGGAAAAAATTATGTCTAAAAATGCTTACGCGCAGTCTGGCGTAGACGTTGAAGCAGGTTATGAAGTTGTTGAACGTATCAAAAAGCACGTTGCCCGTACAGAGCGTGCAGGTGTCATGGGAGCTCTCGGTGGCTTCGGTGGTATGTTCGACCTTTCAAAAACAGGTGTTAAAGAGCCCGTTTTGATCTCAGGTACAGATGGTGTCGGTACTAAACTCGTGCTTGCTATTAAGTACGACAAACACGATACTATCGGTCAAGACTGTGTCGCTATGTGTGTTAACGATATCATCGCCGCAGGTGCTGAGCCCCTTTACTTCCTTGACTACGTAGCCACTGGTAAAAATGAACCAGCTAAATTGGAGCAGGTCGTTGCTGGTGTTGCTGAAGGTTGTGTGCAAGCTGGTGCAGCTCTCATTGGTGGTGAAACTGCTGAAATGCCTGGTATGTACGGTGAAGAAGACTATGACTTGGCTGGTTTCGCAGTAGGTGTCGCTGAAAAATCACAAATCATCGACGGTTCAAAAGTGGCTGAAGGTGACGTGCTTCTTGGACTTGCTTCAAGTGGTATCCACTCAAATGGTTACTCACTCGTGCGTCGTGTCTTTGCTGATTACACAGGTGAAGAAGTTCTTCCAGAATTTGAAGGCAAAAAACTTAAAGACGTTCTTCTTGAACCAACTCGTATCTACGTCAAAGCAGCTTTGCCACTCATCAAAGAAGAATTGGTTAACGGTATTGCCCACATCACAGGTGGTGGTTTCATCGAAAATGTACCACGTATGTTCTCAGATGACTTGGCTGCTGAAATTGACGAAAGCAAAGTCCCAGTTCTTCCAATTTTCAAAGCCCTTGAAAAATATGGTGAAATCAAACATGAAGAAATGTTTGAAATCTTCAACATGGGTATTGGTCTCGTGCTTGCGGTGAAGACAGAAAATGTGGAACGTGTCAAAGAACTTCTTGACGAACCTGTTTATGAAATCGGTCGAATTGTGAAGAAAGATGGCGCAAGTGTGGTGATTAAATAATGGTGCTATCACCATTTTGTACATAGAAATTGTAGAAAGGAGTGTTTAGTTAGGAAGCCTAACTGAACACGGGACTCATTTTCTAGGAAAAAAGAGAAATCATTTTGTGTGCAAGCACCCAGCAATGATTTCCTATTTTTCTACGAAACTGTTCGGCTAGCCGAAACGTCCCTTTGTATCGAATATGAAGATTGCTGTATTTGCCTCTGGCAACGGCTCAAACTTTCAGGTGATCGCAGAACAGTTTCCAGTAGAATTTGTTTTTTCAGATCACCGTGATGCCTATGTCTTAGAACGTGCCAAAGACATTGGTGTAGCTAGACATGCCTTTGAACTCAAAGAATTTGACAATAAAGCGGCTTATGAAGAAGCTATCGTCAAACTCTTGGAAGAGCACCAGATTGATTTGGTTTGTTTGTCCGGTTATATGAAAATCGTTGGCCCAACCTTGCTAGCAGCTTATGAGGGTCGTATCATTAATATTCACCCGGCTTATCTCCCTGAATTTCCAGGTGCTCATGGTATTGAGGATGCTTGGAATGCAGGCGTTGACCAGTCTGGTGTGACCATTCACTGGGTGGATTCTGGTGTGGACACTGGTAAAGTCATCAAACAAGTCCGTGTGCCACGCCTTGAAGGTGATACCCTTGATATTTTCGAAACTCGCATCCACGAAACAGAGTACAAGCTCTATCCAGAAGTGTTGGATAGTTTGGGAGTTGCACGAAAATAAGAAAGCCCTAGAGCTGAAAGAAAATTTTCGACTGTAGCAGATAAAGAACTTTTTTAAAAAAAGGAAAAGAAAGAAAATGACTAAACGAGCACTTATCTCAGTCTCAGACAAAGCGGGCATTGTTGAATTTGCCCAAGAACTCAAAAAACTCGGTTGGGATATCATCTCAACAGGTGGTACCAAAGTTGCCCTTGACAATGCTGGGGTAGACACTATCGCCATCGATGATGTGACTGGTTTCCCAGAAATGATGGACGGTCGTGTGAAAACTCTCCACCCAAATATCCACGGTGGTCTCCTCGCTCGTCGTGACCTCGATAGCCACCTTCAAGCGGCTAAGGACAATAATATCGAATTGATTGACCTTGTTGTGGTAAACCTTTACCCATTCAAGGAAACCATCCTCAAACCAGACGTAACTTACGCTGACGCAGTTGAAAACATCGATATTGGTGGTCCATCAATGCTTCGTTCAGCAGCTAAAAACCACGCTAGCGTGACAGTTGTAGTAGATCCTGCTGATTATGCTGTTGTTCTTGACGAATTGGCAGCAAACGGCGAAACAAGCTACGAAACTCGCCAACGTTTGGCAGCGAAAGTATACCGTCACACAGCTTCATATGACGCTTTGATTGCAGAATACTTCACAGCTCAAGTGGGTGAAACAAAACCTGAAAAACTCACTTTGACTTATGACCTTAAGCAACCAATGCGTTACGGTGAAAACCCGCAACAAGACGCAGACTTCTACCAAAAAGGTTTGCCAACAGCTTACTCAATTGCCTCAGCTAAACAGCTTAACGGTAAAGAATTGTCATTCAACAATATCCGTGACGCTGATGCCACTATCCGTATCATCCGTGATTTCAAAGACCGTCCAACAGTCGTGGCTCTCAAACATATGAACCCGTGTGGTATCGGTCAAGCTGACGACATCGAAACAGCTTGGGACTATGCTTATGAAGCTGACCCAGTATCAATTTTTGGTGGTATTGTAGTCCTCAACCGTGAAGTTGACGCTGCGACAGCTAAGAAAATGCACGGTGTCTTCCTTGAAATTATCATTGCACCAAGCTACACAGACGAAGCGCTTGAAATCTTGACAACCAAGAAGAAAAACTTGCGTATCCTTGAGTTGCCATTTGACGCTCAAGACGCTAGCGAAGTGGAAGCAGAATACACTGGTGTTGTTGGTGGCCTTCTCGTTCAAAACCAAGACGTGGTCAAAGAAAGCCCAGCTGACTGGCAAGTGGTGACTAAACGCCAGCCAACTGAGACAGAAGCGACAGCCCTTGAGTTTGCTTGGAAGGCTATCAAGTACGTCAAATCAAACGGTATCATCGTGACCAATGACCACATGACACTTGGCGTTGGCCCAGGTCAAACCAACCGTGTGGGCTCCGTTCGTATTGCCATCGACCAAGCTAAAGACCGTCTTGATGGTGCTGTTCTTGCTTCAGATGCCTTCTTCCCATTTGCAGATAACGTAGAAGAAATCGCCAAAGCAGGTATTAAAGCTATCATCCAACCGGGTGGATCAGTACGTGACCAAGAGTCAATCGAAGTGGCTGATAAACATGGTTTGACAATGATCTTTACAGGCGTTCGTCACTTCCGTCATTAAGAATTTACAAAGCATCCAAGAATTTGGATGTTTTTTAGATCCCTTAAGTTTCCTTTAAGTTACCTAAGCTATACTAATACCATCCTAAAAAACTTTTCTTTTTCATAAATCTCCTAAGAGCTCAGCACTGGCTGGGCTTTTTTATTTCAGTGCATCAAAAAAACAACCGTTCTCACGATTGTTCAATAGATTTAAACCTTTTCAAGGACAGATTGGGTTACCCAAGTCTTGCGATTTCCGATTTGAACGAGGACGCCATCGCTAGGTGGGTCAATGGATAGTACTTTGAAGTTACCTGGAATAGTAAAGGTCTCACCAGGATTGAGGTACTGGTCTGATGTTGGATTGCCTTGTCCATCAACTTCAAGAACGGGTCCAGGATCAACGATATTGTATTTGGTTGGTGTGCCTCCAGCTAAATCTTGGCTGGTGATGGTATTTCCTGATACAGACGTGACACGGAAAGTTCCTGAGAAGCGCACTGTATCACCAACTTTGATAGAAGAGTTAGTAGAATTTCCATTTTGAGCTCCTGGTTCGAGGTCTTTAAAGTGGATATAACCAGACACCTGACTCTTATGGAAACTGCGTTTATGGTATTTCTCAGGACCTTGACCAGCATTATAGTTGTATTCTTCAATAGTCACCTGATTACCATTCACCTCGGCTACCCAAGCAACATGTCCCATGTATCCAGCTCCATTAACACCGTCTGAAAACCAAGCGATACTTCCAACAGCAGGATTCATGTCTACACGATGTCCATTCGCTCGTGCAATTGGTCCCCAAGTGATGGCATTCCCATAACCTACAGGCAAGGTGAAACCATTGGTGTTGCTGAGGCGATAGGCTGCAAAAGACGTACACTGCCGCCAGTACATGGTCCATGGATCGACACCGAAGCCCCCATATTTCCAAGAGGAAGGGTAGTCATCTCCGAGGACAGCCGCCTGAGCAGAACTTCCATACGAAACCGAAATAGTCACTAGACAAGCTAGCGGTAAGAGACAATTTAGTAATTTTTTCTTCATTTTAACCTCCACCTACCTATTCGCAGTTTTTCAGGAAAATGAAGATATTTTTGCGTTTAAGCCTCCCTTAAGCTACTCAGGATATACTATCATCAATCCTAAATAACTTTTTTCATTTTCATAATCTCCCAAGAGGCGGTCCAAGTGGCCGCCTTTTTTATGTCCAAATTTGGATACACACCCATATCTCCGAACAAATATGTTATAATGGTTGTATATAATTCGTGAAAATAGCTAATTTTTCCGAATGATTGTCGTTAACGGGCATTTGCCCCTAGTCTTATTTGATATTGAGGTATCTTTCAAATGAAACTTTTGGTTGTTGGTTCTGGTGGTCGTGAACATGCGATTGCCAAGAGATTAATGGAGTCTAAGGACGTTGAGCAAGTTTTCGTGGCTCCTGGTAATGACGGGATGACATTGGACGGTCTTGATTTAATCAATATCGGAATTTCCGAACATTCTAAGCTGATTGACTTTGCAAAAGCGAACGATATTGCTTGGACATTTATCGGTCCAGATGATGCTCTTGCGGCTGGTATCGTGGATGATTTCAATGTAGCTGGTCTTAAGGCTTTTGGTCCGACTAAGGCTGCGGCTGAGCTTGAGTGGTCTAAGGATTTTGCTAAGGAAATCATGGTCAAATACGACGTTCCGACAGCAGCCTATGGAACATTTTCAGATTTTGAGGAAGCCAAGGCCTATATCGAAGAAAAAGGCGCTCCAATCGTCGTTAAGGCAGATGGTTTGGCGCTTGGAAAGGGTGTTATCGTAGCTGAAACGGTTGAGCAAGCTGTCGAAGCTGCTCATGAGATGCTCTTGGACAATAAATTCGGTGATTCAGGTGCGCGTGTGGTCATCGAGGAATTCCTTGACGGGGAAGAGTTTTCTCTCTTTGCCTTTGTCAATGGGGAAAAGTTCTACATCATGCCAACGGCTCAGGACCACAAACGTGCTTATGATGGCGACAAGGGCCCTAACACGGGTGGTATGGGTGCCTATGCGCCAGTTCCACACTTACCACAGAGCGTGGTTGACATGACGGTTGACACTATTGTCAAGCCAGTTCTCGAAGGCATGATTAAAGAAGGTCGTCCTTACACTGGTGTCCTTTACGCTGGTCTTATCTTGACAGCTGACGGACCAAAAGTCATCGAGTTCAACTCACGTTTTGGTGACCCTGAAACGCAAATCATCTTGCCTCGTTTGACATCTGACTTTGCACAAAATATCACCGATATTTTGGATGGCAAAGAGCCAGCCATCACTTGGACGGACAAGGGTGTGACACTAGGCGTGGTTGTAGCCTCAAACGGCTACCCACATGCTTATGAGAAGGGTGTTAAACTTCCAGCCAAGACAGAGGGCGATATTATCACTTACTATGCCGGTGCTAAATTCGCTGAAAATGTCCAAGACCTCCTCTCAAACGGCGGACGTGTCTACATGCTTGTCACAACAGCAGATACCGTCAAAGATGTCCAAAACATTATCTACAACGAACTCAACAAACAAAACACAGAAGGCCTCTTCTATCGTACGGATATAGGTAGCAAGGCTAACAAATAAAACTCTTTGAAAATCTTCGATTGACTGTGTTAAAGCTCCTTGATGAACTTTCGTTCTATCTTCGTCGCTTTGCCTTGTCACTCTGTGAATTTCTTCGAGTTTTCGAATATCAGTGCTATATTAGGCGACGAAGTCGCAAATCCGATAATGGTCGTTTGATTTGCGAGCGTTAGCGAGCTAGTATAGGATAATCGTCGCAGTAGTGGAACTCCTAGTAGCAGAGCTACTAGGAGCGGAAAACTGGAGACTCAGGCTCCAGTTTTAGTAATGGAACGCTACAGGCGGTCGCTTACGTCCGCACTACATTAGACGATTATCAAAAAAGGAGAAAAAATGAAACCAGTAATTTCCATTATCATGGGCTCAAAATCCGACTGGGCAACCATGCAAAAAGCCGCTGAAGTCCTCGACAACTTCGGTGTTGCTTACGAAAAGAAAGTTGTTTCCGCACACCGTACACCAGACCTCATGTTCAAACATGCGGAAGAAGCACGTAGCCGAGGCATTAAAGTCATCATCGCTGGTGCTGGTGGCGCTGCTCACTTGCCAGGGATGGTCGCTGCTAAAACTACACTTCCAGTCATTGGTGTGCCAGTCAAATCACGTGCCCTTAGCGGTGTGGATTCGCTTTATTCCATCGTTCAGATGCCAGGTGGTGTACCTGTCGCAACCATGGCTATCGGTGAAGCTGGTGCGACTAACGCTGCCCTCTTTGCCCTCCGTCTCCTCTCAGTAGAAGACAAGGCCATTGCGGATGCACTTGCTAACTTTGCTGAAGAACAAGGAAAAATCGCAGAGGAGTCTACAAATGAGCTCAACTAAAACCATTGGTATCATTGGTGGTGGCCAACTCGGTCAGATGATGGCTATCTCAGCTATCTACATGGGCCACAAGGTTATTACCCTTGATCCAGCAGCAGATTGTCCATCTTCTCGTGTGTCTGAGGTTATCGTGGCACCTTATGACGATGTGGACGCCCTTCGCCAGTTGGCGGATCGCTGTGATGTTCTCACTTATGAATTTGAAAATGTCGACGCTGACGGCCTTGACGCTGTTATCAAAGACAGTCAACTTCCACAAGGAACAGACCTGCTTCGCATTTCACAAAACCGTATCTTTGAGAAAGACTTCCTCTCAAACAAGGCTAAAGTAACCGTTGCCCCTTACAAGGTCGTGACATCAAGCCTTGATTTGGAAGATATTGACCTTTCTAAAAAATACGTCCTCAAGACTGCGACAGGCGGTTACGATGGCCACGGTCAAAAAGTCATCATGTCAGCTGACGATTTGGAAGAGGCAAATGCCCTTGCTAACTCAGCTGAGTGTGTCTTGGAAGAGTTCGTCAACTTCGACCTTGAAATTTCAGTCATCGTGTCTGGTAATGGCAAGGATGTGACGGTTTTCCCAGTTCAGGAAAATATCCACCGCAACAACATCCTCTCTAAAACCATCGTGCCCGCTCGCATTTCTGATAGTCTAGCTGAGAAAGCTAAAACTATGGCTGTGAAGATTGCTGAGCAACTTAACCTCTCTGGTACCCTCTGTGTGGAAATGTTTGCGACAGCTGATGACATCATCGTCAACGAAATTGCCCCACGCCCACACAATTCAGGCCACTACTCAATCGAAGCTTGCGACTTTTCACAGTTTGACACGCATATCTTGGGCGTTCTCGGAGCACCACTCCCAGCAATCCACCTTCATGCGCCAGCTGTCATGCTCAATGTCCTCGGGCAACACGTCGAAGCAGCTGAGCGTTATGTCACAGAAAATCCAAGCGCCCACCTCCACATGTATGGTAAACTAGAAGCGAAGCACAACCGCAAAATGGGTCATGTGACTTTGTTTAGTGATGAACCAGATAGTGTGGTTGAGTTTGGGAAAGGAATTGATTTTTAGGAGGTAGTTTTGGAAACTTTTGTTCAATATGTTGTGCCAATTCTAGAATTAATCATGTCATTTATTGGTGTTGTTTTTCTTTTCAAACCATCTACTCCATCGGTAAATATTGATATTGGTGACAAGTATTATTTTACTCAGAATATCAACAAAGAAAGTAATAATTCTAATTCAACAAATCATAGCGATTATGGTCTTATGGTTTTATGTTTTTTGATATTTTTTGGGGTCTACCTTTTTTATTCATTGGCAGGAAAGTTAATGATTTTTATAATTATGGTAATTTCATTGATAAAAATTTTAAGATATTGGAGGTTAGGAATTGACTATAAATTTGAACTGATTCCTCCAGTAGTAAGTATTGTAGTTTTTTATCTTTTAAATTTTTTACCAACTAATGTAAAAGAATTTTGGGAAACAAATACAAAAATTGATTTTAGTAAGTTTTCTGGTTTACAATCAACCATTGAATCAATTTCAGCTCCTATACCAGAGTTTTTAAAGTTGTTTACAAATTTTAAAATTGATAGAATCAGAAATATTTCAATTTTTTCAATTTTGATAATGACTTTATTTGTTCTACTTTATGAAGGAACATCTGTATTGCAGAAAAAGGAAAATCTAAAAATATCATCTAAAAGTTTTGTAGCTTTTTATTGTATATCATTATTCATCTTACTGGGATACGCATTTTATAATATTGAGCAAAATCCTGTGAGAATTGTAACAGAAATGATTATTAAATATTTAAATAATTAAGCTGTATAACACTTATATCAATAATTTTTAAGTTATTTAGATTTAATTCGCCATTGGATACGGATCTAAGTAGCTTGCCGCACTATCCGTCGGTAGCTATAAGCAAGGAGGAATTTGATTAGTCTATGAAAACTATCGGTCTGATTGGTGGTATGAGTTGGGAAAGTACCACATCTTACTACCAAATCATCAACGCAACCATCAAAAAAGAGCTGGGTGGCTTGCATTCAGCTAAGATTCTACTTTATAGTGTTGATTTTGCAGAGATTGAGCATTATCAAGCAGTCGGAGACTGGGAGAAAAGCGGTCAACTTTTGGCAGATATTGCTCAGCGCTTGGAGCAAGCTGGTGCAGATTTCATCGTTATTTGTACCAACACTATGCACAAGGTTGCTTCGCAGATACAGGAGCAGATTACGATTCCAATCTTACATATTGCGCAAGCAACTGCGCAGGCCTTGTTGGCGGACGGTATTCAAAAAGTCGGTCTCCTAGGAACCAAGTACACCATGACTCAAGATTTTTACAAGGAGAAATTAATAGAGTCTGGGTTAGAAGTGCTGATTCCAGACCAAGTTGGTATTACAGAGGTCAATCGAATCATTTATGACGAACTCTGCCTAGGGGACATCAAAGAAAGCTCAAAACAGACTTATCTTGCCGTTGTAGATGATTTGAAAAAAGCAGGAGCTGAAGCTGTTATCTTGGGGTGTACCGAGATTGGTCTCCTCGTCAAGCAATCCGATACTGACCTACCTCTCTATGACACAACAGTGATTCATGCAGAAAAAGCAGCGGAGTGGGCGGTAAATAAATGATTATAGAAGACAAGCACAACCGTAGGGGAGGGAATATAACTTTGTTTAGTGATGCGCTAAATAGTGTGGTTGAATTAGGGGAAGGGATTGATTTTTAGGAGAAGACTATGATTCAAATCATCGTTAACGCATTTGTTGAAAAGGATAAGACTGGAGCAGTCGTCGAAGTCTTGTATGCTAGTAGCGATCATGAAAAAGTGAGAGCTAAGTATGAAGAGTTGGTTGCTCAATATTCTGAAAACTATTTAGCTATCTATGATATCCCGTTAGATACGGATTTGAATACACTAAATCATTACCCATCTGTGTGGATTGGGAAAGAGGAGTTTGAATAATATGACAAGAGTCTCACGGTATTTAATTATATCTGAAAAAAATAAATCAAATAAAATACTTCATGCTGAACCAGAAGAACTTATATCTTCAATCAATAAATCTACAGAGTTAGATTGTGGATCAGAATTCATTTCCGCTGAATCAAAAAAGTTTAAATATAATTTGAAATCAATTAAATTTGAAAACCAAACTAGAGATAAGAGTTTCTTTATCTTAGTTTTCCACTTGGATGATGAAAGCAATATTGAACAATTTGAATTTTTAGATAGTGAAATTAGTAATTTCATAGAATCTTATTCTGATTTAAAAATATTTATACTGGAAGACGCTATATCTCAGTATTATAGTAAAGAAGCTTATGAGTTAATTCATATTATTGAAAATAAGACACGAGCGTTAATTTCAGAAGTAATGTTTTTAAAATCAGAGACTCAGGCGTGGGAGCATCCGTTAACAAAGAATTTATCAATTAGAGATACAGGAAAATCAAACAATAAAAAATATAAGCCATTAGATGGTAAATATTTTAGTGATTTGACAACAATGTTGTTTACAATTTTTGATGATAAAAAAGATGATCGAAAAGATAATTTCAATAGTAATCTTAAATATTTTGACAATCTTATGCAGGAAGAGTTTTCTGAGTCATTTACTACAAAAATCAAAGAGTTACGAATAGCATTTGAAGAAATTAAGAAAACAGCTCCTCGATCTATATGGGATAGATATATTGCTAGTAGTTTGAAAGACAGTGAGAAGCTATTCAATAGTTTGAATACCGTACTTAAGCAACTTGAAGCCCCTAGAAATGACATTGCACATAATACTGTTTTTCGTAAAGAAAGTTATATACCTTTAAGGAAAGATGTCGAAAAAGTGGTCTTACAGATTGATAAAGCGATTGAGGAATTTGAAAATAGGGCAATCTCTAAATATTCTAAAGAAGAAGAAAAGGAAGTGCTAGATATTTTAGATAATTCTTCAATTGAAGAGACAGTCGTAGAAGAGACAACAGATGACGATTTGACTATTATTGTACCAGCTCAAGAAGAAGGCTTTCAGCAAGTGTTCCTTTGTGATCATGAATGGTATGATATACGAATTGGCAAAGCTCGAAGAAATAAAATTAAATATATTGCAGGCTACGAAGTCGCGCCACGAAGTGGAATACAATATATCGCTAAGATAAAAGAAATTGTTCCATCGGATAATTATTTAGGATACTGGAAAGTAGTTTTTGATGGGGAACCAGAAAAATATGACCAATTAATTCGCCTAGGCGATACATATCCACCGCAGAATATTCGATATACAACGAAGAGAGAATTAGATGAAGTAGCTGAAAAGAATGAAACATTGGAAAAAATCTTTAATAATCCATATTAAACCGAAATTCAAATAAGTTTATACATATACTAAAAATGTTTTGATTGTTGTATAAATAAAATTCAAAGTGCATAATATAAATATTTGAATTTCTATAAAAATATAATAAAGAAAGTAACAAGGATTCTCGTATTCACCAAAACTAAATACGGGCTCCGTAATTCTTAATTGTAAATAAAGAAAGGAAAGGGACATCTAGTTTGCAGAACTGAATCCGGGCGGAAAGCTCGGAATTTAGATAAACCTCCTAGGACGCAAGTGTCCATCGATGGTTTCCTAAAATTCAGTCGCGTTATAGTCGCCCTTGGTATCTTAAACATGATCAACCGTTACTCTCGCCCTGAGATGGCGAACATTTGGACTGAAGAAAATAAATACCGTGCTTGGCTTGAGGTGGAAATCTTGGCTGACGAAGCATGGGCTGAGTTGGGGGAAATCCCTAAGGAAGATGTGACTTTGATTCGTGAAAAAGCGGACTTTGACATCGACCGTATTTTGGAAATTGAGCAGCAAACTCGTCACGATGTGGTTGCCTTCACACGTGCGGTTTCTGAAACGCTTGGTGAAGAGCGTAAGTGGGTTCACTATGGTTTGACTTCTACTGACGTGGTAGATACTGCCTATGGTTACCTCTACAAACAAGCCAACGACATCATCCGCAAGGACCTTGAAAACTTCCTCAATATCATCGCTGATAAAGCGAAAGAACACAAGTTCACTATCATGATGGGTCGTACCCACGGTGTGCACGCTGAGCCTACAACTTTTGGTCTTAAATTGGCAACTTGGTACAGCGAAATGAAACGTAACATCGAGCGTTTCGAGCATGCTGCTGCTGGTGTGGAAGCTGGTAAGATTTCTGGTGCGGTTGGTAACTTTGCCAATATTCCACCATTCGTTGAAAAATACGTCTGCGATAAATTGGGTATCCGTGCTCAAGAAATTTCTACACAGGTCCTTCCTCGTGACCTTCATGCTGAGTATTTTGCAGTTCTTGCTAGCATCGCGACTTCCATCGAGCGTATGGCAACTGAAATTCGTGGTCTTCAAAAATCAGAACAACGTGAAGTGGAAGAGTTCTTTGCCAAAGGTCAAAAAGGTTCTTCAGCTATGCCTCACAAACGTAACCCAATCGGTTCTGAAAACATGACAGGTCTTGCACGTGTCATCCGTGGTCACATGGTAACAGCTTATGAGAATGTGTCACTCTGGCATGAACGTGATATCTCTCACTCATCAGCTGAGCGTATCATCACACCAGATACAACCATCTTGATTGACTACATGCTCAATCGTTTTGGAAACATCGTTAAGAACTTGACAGTCTTCCCAGAAAACATGATCCGCAACATGAACTCTACATTTGGTCTTATCTTCAGCCAACGTGCAATGCTTACTTTGATTGAAAAAGGCATGACACGTGAGCAAGCTTACGACCTTGTTCAACCTAAGACAGCCCAATCATGGGATAACCAAGTAGACTTCAAACCTCTTCTTGAAGCAGATCCAGAAGTGACTTCTCGCCTCACTCAAGAAGAAATCGACGAAATCTTCAACCCTGTTTACTACACTAAACGTGTTGATGAAATCTTCGAACGCATCGGTTTGGGTGACTAATTAATATACATAAAAAAAGTAGGTCCGCCCTGCTTTTTTTTGATGGTGACATTTATGTCACTAGTTTTGTTTCCTTTTCAGCCTTATAATAGGGTCATCGAAGAAAACGATCAGAAAGGAGAAGTTAGTAATCTTAAAAGGACGACTTAATTATTTACCGGAACTTAGCCTCTTAATAGTAAGCATTGCTTATAATATCATCCGCATCATGAATGATCTTGGAAGTATTAAAGCCCCCTCTTGGTTTTTAGATATGGATATTCCTAATGGTTCCTTATTATTACTTATTTTTCTTATTATTTTAAAAAGTGACAAAAGATAATAATCTCTTAAGCTACTTTTAAGTTTATTAAGATATATTATAATCATCCTAGTAAGGAACTAGCTTTTGTGAGCTAGAGGTAACATAATTTTTTCATAACTAATCTCCCCGAAGAAAGTCTAGAAATCTAGGCTTTCTTCTTCTTTTTGAGTTTTATTAGGATATTTTAAGAAAGTACTTGAAAACCCTTCGAAAAAAAGGGTAATATAGTTATATAAAGATTCTATTGGACAAGCGGTTACCTTGGAGGATTAGGAAGAAGAGGTTGGGAAGCCTGTACAATCGTATCTTTTCAGTGGTCTTTGGACTGCTGTTAAAATTCCTTAGGGGATTTTTTCTGCGATTTATGGTTTCTTTAAGGAAGGCGGGTTATACTTTAAGCCTCCTAAATAACTTTTACTGAACGCAGTTCAGTAAGTCTCGTTGGCTTACACTTTTTGTAGAACAACGAACTTTTCTTTTTCATAATCTCCAAAAGAGCTCAACACCATGTGTTGGGTTCTTTTTTTTGGCAATAAAAAAAACGCCCTTAGGCGTTTTGAATATGGCTTACATTTCGTCTGGAGCTTCAACACCGAGAAGGCGAAGGGCTTCTTTGAGGACTGTTGCTGTTGCATAGCAAAGAGCCAAACGGCTGTCACGTTCTGGGCTTTCGTCCAAGATACGTGTGTGCGCATAGTATTTGTTAAAGGCTTGAGCCAAGCTGATAGCAAATTTAGCAACGATAGATGGTTCAAAGTTGTCTGATGCACGGTTGATGATACGTGGGAAGTCTTGGATAAGTTTGATGATTTCCCAGCTTTCAACGTCGTTTAGGCTGTATGTAGCATCTGAATATGGCGTGAAGTTAGCCTTGCGCAAGATAGATTTGATACGAGCGTGTGCATATTGAACGTAAGGTCCAGTTTCTCCCTCGAAGGATACCATGGCATCAAGGTCAAAGTCGTACCCATTCATACGATCTGTTTTAAGGTCGTAGAATTTGATAGCTCCGACACCGACAGCATGAGCAACAGCTTCCTTGTCAGGCAAGTTTGGATTCTTAGCTTCGATTTGAGCTTGGGCACGGTTAACAGCTTCGGCGATAGTTGGCTCAAGCAAGATAACGTTACCTTTACGAGTTGACAATTTCTTACCGTTCTTAGTGACAAGACCAAAGGCAACGTGAGTCATGTCGTCAGACCAGTCGTAGCCCATTTCTTTAAGAACAGCTTTCAACTGTTTGAAGTGAGCAGATTGTTCATTACCAACCACATAGATGGCTTTGGCAAAGTCGTAAGTACGTTTACGGTAGAGGGCAGCAGCCAAGTCACGTGTGATGTAGAGTGTCGCACCATCTGATTTTTTGATGAGGGCTGGGTGTTCGATACCGTATTTTTCAAGGTTAACCACTTGGGCACCTTGAGATTCTTGGAGAAGTCCTTTTTCTGTCAAGATGTCAACGACTTCATCCATCTTATCATTGTAGAAGGCTTCACCGTTGTAGCTATCAAAAGAAACACCGAGTTCATCGTAAAGACGGTTGAATTCCACCAAGCTTTCGTCACGGAACCATTGCCAGAGGGCAGTTGCTTCCTCGTCACCAGCTTCCAATTTACGAAACCATTCACGAGCTTCTTCGTCTACAGATGGGTTTTCTTCAGCTTCGGCATTGATACGCACATAAAGTTGAAGGAGTTCGTTGATAGGGTTGGCTTTGACAGCTTCCTCGTTACCCCATTTCTTATAGGCAACAATCAGCATACCAAACTGTTTACCCCAGTCACCCAAGTGGTTGATACGGACCGGTTTGTAGCCTTGTTTAGCTACGATGTTGGCAAGAGCATCAGCGATAACCGTTGAACGCAAGTGACCGATAGAGAAAGGTTTCGCGATGTTAGGACTAGACATATCAAAGGCGATGTTACGTCCGTGACCGATGTTTTGGTCAGCGTAGTGGCTACCTTGAGCGATGACTTGGCCAAGAACGTCCGCTGAGATTTTTGATTTATCGAGGAAGAAGTTGATGTAAGGACCAACAGCTTCAACCTTTTCAAAGTTTGAGGCATCGATTTTTTCAGCGATGTCTGCTGCAATCATTTGAGGAGCCTTGCGCAAGACTTTTGCCAATGAGAAGGCAGGAAAGGCGAGGTCTCCCATGTCAGCATTTTTAGGGGTTTCAAGCAGATTTTGAATGTTTTCTTGTTCCAATTCGGGAACAACTTTGGCAATTTCTGCTGCAATGAGTTCTTTAGTATTCATAGGTACTCCATTTCAAATCTTGTCATTCATACCTATTTTACCATTATTTTAGTTAATAGGGTAGGGACAAGAAAGCATCTATTAGGAAGAATTTCATGAAAAAATACAAAAATTCTGTTATAATATGCAAAGAATATACATAAAAAGAGGAAAGATAATGAAGAGAGATCGTCAAGCTGTTATCAAACAGATGATTTCAAGAGATAAAATTGGGACACAAGAGGAAATTAAGCAACGCCTAGAGGCGGAAGGTATCACGGTTACCCAGGCTACCTTGTCACGTGACTTGCGTGAGATTGGCCTCTTGAAGCTTCGTGATGAAGAAGGCAGACTCTACTATAGTTTGTCTGAGCATGTGCTTCCAAGTTTGGATCCTACGGTTAAGGACTATGTTAAATCAGTTTCTCGTGCCCAGTTTATGTTAGTCCTTCACACAGAGTTGGGTGAAGCTGATGTTTTGGCCAACCTGATTGACAGTGATGAAAATCCTGAAATTTTAGGAACTGTTGCTGGAGCAGATACCCTCTTGGTAATCTGTAAGGATGCTGTGGTTGCTGAAAAACTGGAAAGCGAGTTTCACTGATGAACACTCCTCATCAGGATCTCCAAAAAGCCAAAGAAGAGTTAATCGACCTCCTCAAACACCATGAGGTGGTTCTTGCTTTTCAAGAGGCTGAGAAGGCCATTGGACAGGTGCCTCAAATCAGTCATCTGGCTGGACAGATGAAGGCTTATCAACAAGAAGCAGTGCTTTTTCAAAAAATCGAGAAACAACGTGCCTATGAGGAGGCAGGTGAGCAGGCAGATTTGATTCAGCATGAGTTGGAAAATTTGCCTATTGTTCAGGACTACCGTCAAAAAATGCAGGATGCCAGTGACTTGATCCAATATGTGACCAAGTCTATCGAAGAAAGGATTAACGAGGAGTTAAGACATGGCTAAGGAAAAAATATCTCCAGGAATGCAGCAGTATTTGGATATCAAGGAAAATTATCCAGATGCTTTTTTGCTTTTTCGGATGGGGGATTTTTACGAATTATTTTACGAGGATGCTGTTAAGGCTGCCCAAATATTGGAAATTAGCCTAACGAGTCGTAATAAGAACGCCGATAATCCCATTCCTATGGCAGGTGTTCCTTATCATTCGGCTCAAGCCTATATTGATGTCTTGGTTGAGATGGGCTACAAGGTAGCCATTGCTGAGCAGATGGAGGATCCTAAACAGGCTGTTGGTGTGGTTAAGCGTGAGGTGGTTCAGGTTATCACGCCAGGGACAGTGGTTGACAGTTCTAAACCTGATAATGCCAATAATTTCTTGGTAGCCGTTGACAAGGCTGGAAGTCGATTCGGTCTGGCCTATATGGATGTGTCAACGGGTGAATTTTTTGCGACAGAGTTGGATGATTTTAGTTCAGTTTGTAGTGAAATTCAGAATCTTAAGGCACGTGAAGTAGTGGTTGGTTATGATTTACCTGAAGCTGATGAACAAGTTTTGGTGAAGCAACTAAACCTTCTACTTTCCAAGGAAACAGAGGTTTACGATGATGTCCACTTGATTGACACCAGCTTGACAGACTTGGAAAGCAGTGTAGCGGGTAAACTTCTCCAGTATGTGCACCGTACTCAGATGCGTGAGCTCAGCCATTTACAAAAGGCTCAGCACTATGAGATTAAGGATTACTTGCAGATGTCTTATGCGACCAAGTCAAGTTTGGATTTGTTGGAAAATGCTAGAACGGGTAAGAAACACGGTTCTCTTTTCTGGCTCTTGGATGAAACCAAGACAGCTATGGGAATGCGTCTCTTGCGAACTTGGATTGATCGTCCTTTAGTGAATCAAGCTGCAATCATGGAGCGTCAGAATATTATCCAAGTTTTCTTGGACAATTTCTTCGAGCGTAGTGACTTGACTGAGAGTCTTAAAGGGGTTTACGATATTGAGCGCTTGGCTAGTCGTGTTTCCTTCGGGAAGGCTAATCCTAAAGATTTGATTCAGCTAGGTCATACCCTAGCTCAGGTTCCGGTCATTAAGGCAATTTTGGAGTCTTTTGATGATGAGGCCTTGTCACGTCTTTTACAAGAATTGGATGCTCTGCCAGAATTAGAGAGTCTGATTCGGTCGGCTATTGATCCCGATGCTCCTGCAACCATTACGGAAGGTGGCATTATCCGTGCTGGTTTTGATGAGACCTTGGACAAGTATCGCAAGGTGATGAGCGAGGGGACGTCATGGATCGCAGACATCGAAGCCAAGGAACGTGAAGCATCTGGTATTACAACACTAAAAATTGATTATAACCGTAAAGATGGTTATTACTTCCATGTGACTAACTCTAATCTTAGCTTGGTTCCTGACCATTTCTTCCGTAAGGCAACCCTGAAAAATTCAGAGCGCTTTGGAACTGCTGAGTTGGCTAAGATTGAAGGTGAAATGCTTGAGGCACGTGAAAAATCATCAACGCTAGAGTATGATATTTTCATGCGTGTCCGTGAGCAGGTTGAACGCTATATTGACCGTCTGCAATCTTTGGCTAAGGCTATTGCGACAGTCGATGTGCTTCAGAGTTTGGCTGTTACAGCAGAGACTAATCATTATGTTCGTCCTGTGTTCAATGATGAACATCGTATCGTTATTTATCAAGGTCGTCATGCAGTGGTTGAGAAGGTTATGGGCGTTCAGGAATATATTCCAAATACGATTACCTTTGACAGTCAGACCAATATTCAACTCATCACAGGACCAAATATGAGTGGTAAATCCACCTATATGCGTCAGTTGGCTTTGTCAGTTGTTATGGCTCAGATGGGCTCTTATGTGCCAGCAGATAGCATTGATTTACCGATTTTTGATGCCATCTATACACGTATTGGTGCTGCAGATGACCTGATTTCAGGTCAGTCTACCTTTATGGTTGAGATGATGGAGGCTAATCATGCTATTAAGCGGGCCACACCTAATTCCTTGATTATTTTTGATGAGTTGGGGCGTGGGACAGCCACTTATGATGGTATGGCTTTGGCCCAGTCTATTATTGAGTTTATTCATGACAAGGTCGGTGCTAAGACCATGTTTGCTACCCATTATCATGAGTTGACAGTCCTATCAAACAGTTTGACACACCTTGTCAACGTCCATGTTGCTACTCTTGAAAAGGACGGAGAGGTGACTTTCCTTCACAAGATTGTTGATGGCCCAGCCGATAAATCTTATGGTATTCATGTGGCTAAGATTGCAGGTTTACCAGCAGATTTACTGGAACGTGCTGACACCATCTTGACACAATTAGAGGGCGAGACAGTTACTATCCAACCTCAGGAAAATGTATCGCCTCAAGAACAGCTTGCCACTGAAACGCATGTCAATGAGCAAATCTCTCTCTTTGATGATTTTACTGAAAATCCAGTTCTTCAAGAGTTACGTGATTTGGACATTTACAATATGACACCGATGCAGGTCATGATGGCTGTAGCAGATTTAAAACAGAAACTATAAAAGAAGCTTGTCGATTGACAGGCTTCTTGTCTTTTATAGGTGTTTCAATTCTTGGTTGAGTTGTTCAATATCCTTTTTCATTTTCCAATAAGAGAAGACCCAAACGAGGAGATAGATAAGGCTGAATTCAATGACTAGCTCCAAGTAGAAAGTTAAACGTAGAGGGAACCATCCGCTGAGGGTAGCTAGTGGAATGAAACCTAGACAGGTCAAGGCGTAGTGAGTGAGGGTTGCACGAAGCAAACTCCACTCAGCCTTACGGAAAATATAACTAGCGATTTCAAAGAGGATACCGATAGCAAACCAAGTGATGAGGCAGTAGGCCAATACTATAGATCCGTGAACCTGATGTGACGTCATCCATTGTCCAATGGCTGAGTGAGGATTTAGAGGCATGTAACTTGGTGCCCAGATAAGAGACATAATCATGGATACGGCAAGTCCAATAAGGATGCCCTTTGTGCCTGATTTAAAAAGTTGCTTTTTCATTGTAATTTCTCCTTTATTGCTTTGAGGTAACGACGTGATGAGTAGGTGGTTTCCTTGTTTTTTAGGTGAATTTCAACGAGGCCGTTAGGGGTAATGTTGAAGCGTTCGATTTCTTTAAGATTGACAATTTCTGATTGTGAGATTTTGATAAAGTAAGATGGCAGTTTTTCTAAAACTTGATAGAGACGTAAGCCTAAGTGATACTCCCCTTGAATAGTTTCAGCTAGAACTTGACGATTTTCGATATAAATTCTGGAAATAGTATTAGGCTCGATGAGATAAGTTTCGCCATCCTTTTTTCCTTTGAGTCGTTGGTTATCATCCAAACTTTCGACAAACTCGACGACTTGCTGAATCTTGGGCGTCCGACTAGGTGCCTGAATCTGCAACGTTTCTTCTTGAAATACCGAGTCAATCTGAACTTTTAGTTTCATAACTATCCTTTCTTATTGGTAATTGAGGAGGCCTCCTCCCTTTCACACCTTTATTAAACACTATTTACCGGTCCACAGCAATAGCGTTTGTCTATGTGGTCCTATGTGGTGTCTAAGTGGTTGAAAATATTTTCGAAAACCCCTATACTTAATGAAAACGTACTGACGAGGTAATCACATGAAATCTATAATGAAATGGCTAGCAGGAATTTTTCTTGCTTGCAGTCTGATTTTGAGCTTTTTTACACCTTTTGAAAAGGCGCTAACACTGAACTTGCTCTTGCTTTATTTCTTTGTAAAGCAGTTTATGGATTCGACAAGCTCACCCAAAACCTACCAATGGATTTTCCAAATTGTCTACCTCTTGATTTTTTCTGGGCTCATTTGGTTCAATCTTCGTCATGGAGATATGATTGTTATAGCCACAGCCTTATCTTGGCTAACAGTTGTGTGTGAGTTATGGCTTTATAGGAAGCATCAGTAACAGTTAGAAACAGTGATCTCTCAACCTTTTAGAAGGGAAAATAATAATTATGCCAAAAATCATCGAATTACCCGAGGTGTTAGCCAACCAGATTGCTGCTGGTGAGGTCGTAGAGCGCCCAGCCAGTGTTGTCAAAGAGTTGGTGGAAAATGCTATTGATGCAGGCAGCACCCAGATTACCATTGAAGTTGAAGAATCAGGCCTCTCAAAAATTCAAATCACAGACAATGGTGAAGGAATGGCTCAAGCTGATGTGGCTATGAGTTTGCGCCGTCATGCAACGAGTAAAATCAAAAATCAAGGAGATCTCTTTCGTATTCGAACCCTTGGTTTCCGAGGTGAGGCCCTACCATCAATAGCTTCTATCAGCCACCTAACTATTGTGACAGCAGCGGATGGAGAAGCCTATGGGACTAAACTGGTTGCTAAAGGTGGAGAAATTGAGAGTCAGGATCCTATTTCAACACCAGTTGGAACAAAGATTACCGTTGAAAACCTATTTTATAATACCCCAGCTCGTCTCAAGTATATGAAAAGTTTACAGGCTGAGTTGGCCCATATTGTTGATGTTGTCAATCGTCTGAGTCTAGCTCATCCCGAGGTTGCCTTTACCTTGCTTAATGATGGTCGTCAGTTGACACAGACATCAGGTACTGGAGACCTCCGTCAGGCCATTGCTGGTATTTATGGTTTGACAACGGCTAAAAAAATGGTGGAGATTTCAAATTCTGACCTTGATTTTGAAGTTTCTGGATATGTTAGTCTCCCTGAGTTAACCCGTGCGAATCGTAACTACATCACGATTCTCATTAACGGACGTTATATTAAAAACTTCCTGCTTAACCGTGCTATTTTTGATGGTTATGGTTCTAAACTCATGGTAGGACGCTTCCCTATTGCAGTTATTGATATTCAAATTGATCCCTACTTGGCCGATGTCAATGTTCATCCAACCAAGCAGGAAGTACGTATTTCTAAAGAAAAAGAGCTCATGGCCCTTATCAGCTCTGCCATTGCTCAAAGCCTTAGAGAGCAGGATTTGATTCCTGATGCCCTTGAAAATTTGGCCAAGTCTAGTACCAGAGGTGCAACTAAGTCAGTCCAAACCAGTCTCCCACTCAAACAAACCAATCTTTACTATGATAGCAGTCGTAATGATTTCTTTGTCAAACCAGAGACAGTCCAAGAAGATATCAAACCTCTTGTATCAGAGTCTCCAGTTTTATCGGTAGAAAACAAACCGCAACCTTCTGTTAAACAGGCACAACGTTCAGTAGATGAAGGTGATAGCGAACACGAAAAACTCGATTATAAAAACAAGTCGAAAATGAAGCGTATGCTTGAAACTTTGGATAATGAGGAAACATCAACCTTCCCTGAATTGGAGTTTTTTGGTCAAATGCATGGAACCTATCTCTTTGCTCAAGGACAAGGCGGACTTTACATCATTGACCAGCATGCTGCCCAAGAACGTGTCAAGTATGAGTACTATCGTGAAAAGATTGGTGAGGTTGACAGCAGTTTACAACAGCTTTTGGTTCCTTATCTCTTTGAATTTTCAGGTTCAGATTACATTAGTTTACAAGAAAAAATGCTCCTTCTTAACCAGGTTGGTATCTATTTAGAGCCTTATGGGAATAACACCTTCATTCTTCGTGAACATCCTATCTGGATGAAGGAAGAAGAGATTGAATCAGCGGTCTATGAAATGTGTGACATGCTTCTTTTGACGAATGAAGTGTCCGTCAAGACCTACCGTGCTGAGTTAGCCATCATGATGAGTTGTAAACGTTCAATCAAGGCTAATCATGCTCTTGATGATTACTCTGCGCGTGACCTACTAGTACAGCTTGCCCAGTGTAAAAATCCCTACAATTGTCCTCACGGACGTCCAGTACTTGTCAACTTCACCAAGTCTGATATGGAAAAAATGTTCCGTCGTATTCAAGAAAATCATACAAGTCTACGTGATCTAGGGAAGTATTAAAACTTTTTTGGTCTTGCTTTACGAATAGGAATGTTAGATTTATAATAGTGGTGAAGATGAGGAGTCTTCTAATGTTTTAGCATATCATTGTAGGATGATTGCCTGATTTTTAAGTTAGGAGGTAGAGTGATGAGACACCTAACAAAAACTAATAAACACTTTTTACTTGTAGGCTTAACATTTTTAGCGACTAGCTTGATTTTCTATATTTTGGCCTGGTTAGGTCAACCAAGTTTGGAGAATACTCTAGTAAACGTTTCTAGCATTGCCTTTACTTTAGGCGTTGTAACATATATTCTATTAGGCCTGAAGATGATTATAGATACTTTAAAGACAAGTAGTCATACTTAAAATAGAGCAAACAGAATCCACTTTCGAGTGGATTTTTTGTTACAATAGTACAGCAGTACTTGAGATGACAAAATAAACACTCAAGACAATTATCTTACAAGTATAAAATGATAAAGCAAACCATTGACGAAACGAACGAGAAAGGAAATCACACGCCATGTATGATTACATCAAGGGAACTCTAGTGAAAATTACTGCCAAGTATATTGTTATAGAAGCAAACGGCTTAGGTTATATTGTCACTGTAGCGAATCCATATAGTTTTTCTGACCAAATGAATCAGACTATTCAAGTCTATCTTCATCAGGTTATTAGAGATGACGCTCACCTCCTTTTTGGTTTCCATACTGAAGATGAAAAAGAGGTATTCCTTAAGCTTATTTCAGTTTCTGGAATAGGTCCGACGACTGCCCTAGCCATTGTTGCTGTAGATGATAATCAAGGTTTGGTGGCTGCCGTTGATAATAGTGATATCAAGTACTTGATGAAGTTTCCAAAGATTGGTAAAAAGACAGCTCAGCAAATGGTTCTGGACTTGGCAGGGAAATTTGCAGAGTTACCAACAGAAACGACCAAGACGACACCAAGTCAACCTGAAGGGAATCATCAGTTGGATGAGGCTATGGAAGCCTTGCTTGCTCTTGGTTATAAAGCCGCGGAACTTAAGAAAATCAAGGCCTTCTTCGATGGAACTAATGAAACGGCAGAGCAATACATTAAATCAGCTCTTAAAATGTTGATGAAATGAGGTAAGCAATGGTCAATCGTTGTCGTTGGGTTCCAACAAACAATAAATTATATTGTGATTACCATGACAAGGAGTGGGGAAAGCCTATTGGTGACGATCAAAAACTTTTTGAGCTACTTTGCTTAGAAAGTTATCAGTCAGGACTTTCTTGGTTAACTGTTTTAAATAAACGCCAGGCCTTTAATCGTGTTTTTCATGACTATGATATTGAGCGTGTTGCCCGGTTTAGTCTAAGTGAACTTGAAGATGCGCTTCAAAATCCAGACATCATTAGGCACAAACTTAAGCTAGAAGCAACCGTAAATAATGCCAAACAAGTACTAAAACTCCAAGATGAATTTGGCTCTCTGTCTCATTATTTTTGGCATTACTTTGACGGAAAGCCCTTGATAAATAATGTTCCCACATATAAGGATGTCCCATCGTCAACTGATTTATCTCAACAGATTGCCAAAAATCTAAAAAATAGAGGGTTCAAATTTTTAGGACCGACTACTATATATTCATTTTTACAAGCCGCAGGATTTGTGAATGATCATGAAAATAACTGTGATTTCAAGGAAATGAGTAGATTTGATTGACAAGACGATAAAAACGTGTTAGTTTATAAACAAACATGTTTTTGAGATTATTTTACGAATAGTAATATAGGTGAACCAATGAAAGCTGAATTGATTGCAGTAGGAACTGAAATCCTAACCGGGCAAATCACCAATACCAATGCCCAATTTTTATCTGAGAAACTAGCTGAAGTAGGAATTGACGTGTATTTTCACACAGCAGTAGGAGATAATGAAAACCGCCTACTTTCAGTTCTTGATCAGGCTAGTCAACGTAGTGATTTAGTTATACTTTGTGGTGGACTTGGCCCTACTGAGGACGACTTAACCAAGCAAACACTGGCTAAGTTTTTAGAAAAAGAACTCGTTTTTGATGAGGAGGCAAGTAAAAAACTGGATAGTTTCTTTGCTACTCGCCCTAAACACACACGAACGCCTAATAATGAACGTCAAGCACAAATTATTGAGGGGGCTATTCCTTTGCAAAACCCTACAGGTCTTGCAGTTGGAGGCATCATTACTGCTCAAGGGGTGACCTATGTAGTTTTACCTGGTCCACCAAGTGAACTCAAACCGATGGTGAATCAAGAACTTATTCCAGCTCTTACAGAGAATCATACTACTCTTTATTCTAGAGTCCTAAGGTTTTTTGGTGTTGGAGAAAGTCAATTGGTGACTATTCTTAAAGATCTCATTGTTAACCAAACGGACCCAACCATTGCGCCCTATGCTAAAGTGGGAGAAGTAACACTTCGGTTGTCAACAAAGGCTTCTTCACAAGAAGAAGCAGACCAAAAACTAGATGTTTTAGAAAAACAAATTCGTTTAACTAAAACTCTAGATGGCAAATCCTTATCTGATTTTATTTATGGATATGGAGAATCTAATAGTTTAGCCTTTGAAGCTTTTCGTTTGCTTAAGAATCATGGTAAGACTATCACTGCAGCTGAAAGCCTAACAGCAGGTTTATTCCAGGCTAGTATTGCTGATTTTTCAGGAGCCTCACAAGTATTTAAAGGTGGCTTTGTTACTTACAGCATTGAAGAAAAAGCTAAAATGTTGGGGATTCCTTTGTTGCAACTAGAAGAACATGGTGTTGTTAGTCATTTTACAGCAGAAAAAATGGCTGAGGGTGCCCGAGCTAAGACAGATAGTGATTACGGAATTGCGCTTACTGGAGTGGCTGGACCAGATTCATTAGAAGGACATCCAGCGGGTACAGTATTTATTGGTATTGCTGATAGGAATCAAGCAAGGTCAATTAAGGTTGTTATAGGTGGAAGAAGTCGTTCTGATGTTAGATATATTAGTACCCTCTATGCCTTTAACCTAGTTCGCCAAGCTTTATTACAAGAAGACAACTTGATTTAAGTTTGTCATTTATCATAGAAAGAAGAGGAAATTAAGTGGCTAAAAAAACAAAGAAAACAGAAGAAATCACAAAGAAGTTTGGTGATGAGCGTCGCAAGGCACTCGACGATGCATTAAAAAATATTGAAAAAGATTTTGGTAAGGGTGCAGTTATGCGTCTTGGTGAGCGTGCAGAGCAAAAAGTTCAGGTTATGAGCTCAGGCTCGCTAGCTTTGGATATTGCTCTTGGTGCGGGTGGTTATCCTAAAGGTCGTATTATTGAAATTTACGGGCCAGAATCATCAGGTAAAACAACCGTTGCCCTTCATGCAGTTGCTCAGACTCAAAAAGAAGGTGGCATCGCAGCTTTTATCGATGCTGAGCATGCTCTTGACCCTGCGTATGCAGCAGCTCTAGGTGTTAATATCGATGAGCTTCTTTTGTCACAACCTGATTCTGGTGAGCAAGGCCTGGAAATTGCAGGTAAGCTGATTGACTCTGGTGCAGTGGATTTGGTTGTTGTTGACTCAGTTGCGGCCTTGGTACCACGAGCAGAAATTGATGGAGATATTGGTGATAGTCATGTAGGACTTCAAGCGCGTATGATGAGTCAAGCCATGCGTAAACTTTCTGCATCTATTAATAAAACAAAAACGATTGCTATCTTTATTAACCAGTTGCGTGAAAAAGTTGGCATCATGTTTGGTAACCCAGAGACTACCCCAGGTGGACGTGCTTTAAAATTCTATGCATCAGTACGTCTTGATGTACGTGGTAATACACAAATTAAAGGAACCGGTGACAAAAAGGACCAGAATGTCGGTAAGGAAACCAAGATTAAGGTTGTGAAAAACAAAGTTGCTCCACCATTTAAAGAAGCTTTTGTTGAAATTATGTACGGCGAAGGAATTTCACAAACTGGTGAACTTGTAAAAATTGCAAGTGATTTAGGTATTATTCAAAAAGCCGGGGCTTGGTTCTCATATAATGGGGAGAAAATTGGTCAAGGATCTGAAAATGCTAAGAAATATTTAGCAGATCACCCAGAGATTTTTGAAGAAATCGATCATAAAGTACGCGTACACTACGGTTTGATTGAGACAGATGAAGACGATGTTGTTGAAGGTACACAAGTTGAAGAAACCTCAGATGAACTTGTTTTAGACCTAGATTCAACCATTGAAATTGAAGAATAAATATAAAAGAGCCAACGAGCTCTTTTTTCTTTGTTTTAATCTAAATAAAAAGGGTCTATGATAATTGAAAAAGTCCCCAAGATTCAAAATAGGTCGCTAGACCGATTTTTTAAATCAAGGACAGTGATAAGATAATAGTATCATGTGACAGAAAGAGAGAATTAACATGATTAAGATTTATACAATCTCAAGTTGTACAAGTTGTAAAAAAGCAAAAACATGGTTGAACAACCATCAACTTCCTTATAAAGAACAAAACCTTGGTAAAGAACCACTTACAAAAGAAGAAATCTTAAACATCTTATCAAAAACAGAGAATGGTGTTGAGAGCATTGTTTCATCAAAAAATCGCTATGCTAAAGCTCTAAATTGTGATATTGATGAGCTTAGCGTCAGTGAAGTAATTGATCTGATTCAAGACAATCCTAGAATTTTGAAGAGCCCAATCTTGATTGATGATAAGAGATTACAAGTGGGTTATAAAGAAGATGATATTCGTGCTTTCTTACCACGTTCAATCCGTAATGTCGAAAATTCACAAGCACGCATGCGCGCAGCTCTATAAAAAGTAAAAAAGGAGATACTAGCGATCTTCTTTTTTACTTTAACCTCTGTCATAGAAAATAAGTGTTGACATTAGTTCGCAAACTTGATAGACTAATAAAGTCTTAAGGAAATTGTCCAGTAACAAAAAGTTTGAAAAAAACTTAAAAAAGTTATTGACAAGTTTAAGCAGAGATGATATTATAAATAAGCTGTTTCGGAAGGGACGGCTAACACCGAGAAGTAAAAAAACTTTAAAAAAGGTGTTGACAAGTTATTCTATCTTTGATAGAATATAGAAGTTGTCTCAAGAGAGGCAAAGACCTTTGAGAACTGAATAAGAA
>ERZ1035027.159-NODE-159-length-42571-cov-75.722034_pt1 | contig 42571 bp, 37 predicted proteins | sample MGYA00520604_ERZ1035027 | MGnify/ENA primary metagenome ERZ1035027 (study PRJEB33766, sample SAMN09781743) | gut metagenome | biome: gut microbiome | host: Homo sapiens | place: Madagascar | study: EMG produced TPA metagenomics assembly of the PRJNA485056 data...
CTTCATTTCTCACCTTCCTTCCTGTCGAACTTATTGCCAATAATCTTCAAAAGACCTGTGTGGCAAGCATATACATGCACAGTTGCAAACATACCAACCTTTTCATACACATAACCACAAACATGTCTTTTCCACTTTATCGCTGACGCTATACCGCTATCTTTATCGTACAAGATGTCATTTTCAAAGATGTCCATTCCTTCCTTATCTTTCAATCCTGTGTACTGGCAGACAGTTTCGGGGTCAATACCAATAATACTATAATCACTCATACTGCTAAAGTTATCTACTATGTAGGCTCTTTCCTTTATTCCAGCAGTACTTCTGATTAAGCTACCTTTAACCCATTTTCCGTTGTCAAGACGTTTAGCCTTGAACTTGATATTTTCGATTTTCATAAGCTATAATTCTTCTTTTTCAAATTCTGTTTTGGGAACTCTGTAAGATGTACTATGCCATTCACAATCATCATCTTTGCCTATAACAAATTTTAAAAGCATATCTCCCAATGCTTTATAAGCTAAAGTGTTGTGACGAATCTGAATACGTATAAAGTTCTCATTATCACACATTGTAAGTGGTGATTGATTATTCATATACACCTTACCTTTCTTACCAAGGTTACTTCCGTTGTAACGTTGGTAGAAATACCCACTAGCCTTATGTTTGATTCTGTAAGGTTTAATCATAACTATTCCTCCACTTTTATACCATAAGGACTCCCGTCAATAAAAATACATCTTTTAAACATTCGACCAAATTGGTCTATACTTGAAGCACTATTTGAAATGCAATATACATTTAAATATTCATTAGCTTCTGTATCCTTGACCCAACCAAACGGCTGATGTTTCATCATTTCCTGCCAACATTCTTCTGCGTCTTTGAAAGGGCGGTACTTTGGCTCAGGCTTGATGCGGTAAATCAAACCTCTGCCAAGGTTGAGATATTTAGCATCTTGCCACGTACCATCAATATGCTGTATTTGTATTTCCTTTCCTTCGCTGTATGCCGTAATAATAGGCAGTAGCTCTTTTGCTTGATTTCTATCCATACTTACTCCTCCAATTTTGGACTCCAGTATTTTAGCCCACAGTAATCTTCCCCACATAGCTCTCTGCTGTTTTTATGCTGACAATTAGAACAATTTTGTTCGGTTGGATTCCACAGCATAAAAGAAATTGCATCACGAAAACCATTGTCGTATATCTCTTGTTCAAATGCGTCGAAAGCTTCCATATAAGCTTTTTCTTCTTTTGCTTGTTGAATTATTTCATCTATTTTTTCATTAATTTCCATAATTACTCCTCCAACTTTCCTTTCTACTGCAAGTTCTTGCCTCACAAGGAGGGCTAAAAGATGCCATAAATTGACTTTCCAATGCTTTTGCTTTTTCAAGTGTATCAGCATACCCAAAGCGTTCATTATATGTGACTAAATAAACTTGCTTTATCATTTTTCACCTTCCTTTCTGTCGTATATTGAGCCACAGACCACACAGTCCTTGCTTAAAGCAGGGAGTTTGAATATAAATGTATTTTCTCCAATGTAAGAAGCCGCAAATTCACTATCGACATATCCTACTTCATACATAGGAAATCTTTTTTCTGCCAGAAGGTCTCCCTCAAAGATGTCCGTTCCATCGCAGTCTTTCAGCCCAGTGAACTGGCAGACTGTATTAGGGTCTATATCTGGACTTTCCTTTTCTCCAATCAATATACCATAAGGCTTTCCATTTATGCAGATAGGAGTACCTTCAATCCATCCTTTGCCGTCAAGACGTTTAGCCTTGAACTTGATTTCTCTCATAACTATTCCTCCTTATAAGATTTATAGTCAACTTCTGTAATAATAGTTTCTTCATCCATATTAAGAAGAATAGAAGCTAACTCTACCATTCTTTTACCATTCACATTTGTTCTCATTGGGTCTTTAACCCAACTACCAACAAAAGGAAAGAAAATACATTGGAAGTACTCATAGAAAGTATATACCTCTTCCTTTTTCTCCTTATCCCAACTTCTTACTATCTTGGTTTTTGTCATATCTATTCCTCCTCTAAAATTCCAAATGGTGTTTTCTTGCGTTACTTTCTCATTTGTTTCTTGCTCATGACAGTCATGGCAAGGTATTCTTTTATGTCATACACTTTTTTTATTATCTCGATTTCTTCCTTCGGAATCTTGTATGCAAAACGCTCGTCTCCCATGTCTGTAAGTTTGACAATAAAATTCATTCTTACATCATATCCACCACAGATACAGAAGTCGAAAAGGATGCAATACTCAGAGCTGTTCTTTATTGGACCTACCCAGGATAAGATGTAGTCATTGTGATACGCAACAATTCTTACCCAATCTCCTTTTTTGAAACTCTCCTCCTTGCTTTCTTCTTTCGGGATGCGTTTCCAATGTCCGCAGAGTTCCCACTTGAATCGGGATTCGCCGAATCCGTTGCATGTGCCGCAATACTTGCCTTTGGGCGTGAAGAACTTGCATGAACCGCATTTTCGGCGTTCGTTCTTGACAATGAGGCAGAGGTATATGCAACCTACCGTGACTAGACAAGCCATTGCCATGATGAATCCTAGTTCCATGTCATGCCTCCTTTCTTGTGATTTTCTTCAACAATAGTTTGTTGGATTCGGTGTCCTCGTCCTTGCGGTGCAGTTCGCATAGACATTCCTTCGTCAGCTTTGGCACTTCCTTCATGTAGGCGTTGACCACCTCTTGGAAGTCCTCCAACGAGCGGCATAGCTTATAGACGTAGCCAGCGGTCTCCCAATGCTCCTGGAACTGCTTCTGATGGAAGGACTGGTTATTGGTGTGACCGTATTTCAGTTCGATGCCCAAGCCATGCACGTAGTCGTAATCGTTTCCGTCAACCGTGATTGCAGGTAGCGCAAGGATGAGGTCTGGAACGCCAGCCACCACACCAGCGGCGGCATTGATGGCAATCTTCTTGCCTTGTGCTCCGTCAGCCTCGTTCTTGGGATGGAAGAGAAGCTTGGCAAATGATGGGTACTGGTAGCGAAACCACTGCACACATGCGATTTGCAAACCGCCCTCACGCTGAACCTTCCTCTGATGAGGCTTTTTCTCTTGCTCCATCTTTCCGTTGAGGAGCTGCTGTAATTGTTCTTTGTTCATGATGATGAAATTTTTAAGTTGTCAATCTGATAAAATGCTCTGTAGGTAACTCTGTGTCTGGTCATCCAAGTCTAGGAGCGACTGGTTTTCCTCCTCGATGGACGGATTCCACACGATTCCTAGGTTTGCCAGCGTGCCGTCTTGGTAGGCTTGGCGCACTATCTTCGCCATCGTGCCGTTTGGATTGTCCTTGCTTGCCTCGATGTAGTCCAGATACCTTTGCCTTAGCTTCTCCTTGTCAGCCTTCTCCTTGTCTTCCCTCAGCTTGGTCTTCAACGCCTCGGACTCCTCGTAGCTCAGTTGTCGCTGAGGCTCGGAAGGTGGAGACGGTGCTGAGGCTGTGGGTTGAGCCATGGATGATGGCTTCTTCCTCGCTGAGGCTGCGACTGTAGGGTTATCAAACGTCCCTTCCATCAGAGGCTCGTAGTTCTTTGGATTGAAGAGCCAGTTGAAGGAAATATAGCAGCCACCATCCTTGCGCCCAGATAGAAGGTCTGAATTGAGTGCCTTCCGAAGCATAGGCTCTATGTCCTCGTAGGAGTAATCTGAGATAAACTTGGCGACCAGCTTCTTGCGGTCGGGGGTCATCTTCGAGATAGACTTTACTTGCGTGCCCACGAACAGGCGGTTGAAGAGCCTTAGCACTTCCAAGAACTGAGTTTCTGCATCCACCGATTTTTTTTCTTTTTCTTTTTTTTGTGTTTGGGTGGGGGCTTTCTGCTTTCTTTGTTTGTTTTCTTTCATAGGGGTTTCAGGGGAAATGCTTTCTTTTGTTTGTTTCTTTCCTCTTACTTCTGTGCCCTTGCCTATGTCCTCATCTGTGCCCTTGGTTTGCTCGAAATCCTTGGAATTACCTTTATTTAAAGGAGTTTTGGAGTGTGAAATCTGTGCCCTTATCTGTGTCGTAGCTTGTGCCCCTCTTTTTCTCTGTGCCCTTGGGTGTGCCGTAGCCGTGCCCCTATCTGTGCCCCTTACGTCTTGATAATACACCTTACATCCTTGATTGTCAGCATTTTGTAAATGTGAAATCTGTGCCCCTTGTTGTGCCCCTATCTGTGCCGTGGCTTGTGCCATAAGGTCGTTTTGCCATGGTATGACGCAGTGGGATAGAGGGTGTGAACTGTTAATATAGAGTTTGGTGGAAGACCTTGGGGAGGTGCATTTGGTGATGATTCTCTCGGCTACGAGCACGTCAATGGCGCAGCGTACCGCCTTCACCGTCGCATGGAGCTGCAAGGCAAGGTCACGGTAGGAGAGGGTCGCAGCGGATGCCTCGTTGTGGGTGGAAGACAGGAGCACATGGATGAGCACCTGCACGACCACTGGGCGATGGAAGTATCTCCACTGCAACAGCTCGGGAGTGATGATGTAGCCGTCTGATTTCATTGTTCTTTACTTGGTTAGTCATTTACATAACTTAGAGGGATATTTCCTCTATGGCACGGAATATCTCGTAAGCCACTTGTGGGACCCAGGCGTTGCCGTATGCCTTTATGGATTCTTGTCGCCACTTTGAGAAAGAAATGGTAAGGTTGTCCACATCGAAGGGAAGCCCATCATTTCCTCTACAAACAGGGGATTGAGTTGGGAACTGCCTCCAGTTACCCTCTTCACAGTGTCTGGCAAGGTCTCGCCATAAACATTGCCGTTGGCTTCCATTGCTGTAGGAGTGGGAAGCAAGCCTTTTCGAGCGGCGAGTGCCAAGGTTGGGCGTTCTGCTGCATTCGGTGAAAGGCTCTTGTTTATTCTTCCTCCTCCTTTGTCGAGTGCCGTGGGCGTAGGAAGGAGTTGTGCCACTGCCATGTCTTCTAGACCTAGGCTGTGGTCTGTCTTGCCCTTCTTGGGATTCCTTCTTCCCTTCTCGTTGATTTCCATTCCCTTGTGTGGAAAGTCCATTGCATTGGGAGTCGGCAGAAGGTCTAGCGGCATGAACTCCGTCTTGCCGTCCTTGTTGCATTGTTTCAGCCCTTGCGTCTGCACGGTGGGCAACAATCCAAACCCTGTCTCTTCTGTGCGGTGCTCCGACGGCACAAGCTGGAATAACAAGCGGTTGGACGGAATATCCAGCTTCTTCAAGGTCTTGGCAGATTTTGTCGAGTGTGAACTTGCTTTCCTCTCGATATATGTGATTCTCCTCGAATATATCGTCTGAACGCCCCAACTTAGCGACTTGGCAGGACTCCACCATCGTCTTGATTCCAGCAACGTTCTCACCAACGACCCAAGTGGGCTGAATTTCCCGAATCGCCCGAAGCATGTGCGGCCAGAGGTAGCGGTTATCGTCCGCTCCCTTTCTTCGACCAGCGAGCGAGAACGGCTGGCATGGGAATCCTCCTGTGAGAACATCGACCTTTCCGTGCCACTTGGCGAAGTCTGTCTTTGTGATGTCTTCATAACTTTCTGAGTTTGGGAACCAGTATTCCAGGACCTTTCGGGGAAACTCCTGTATCTCGCAGTGGAAGGCGTTGTGCCATCCCATCCAAGATGCGGCTACCTCAGCCCCACCGATTCCGCTGAATAAACTTGCGTGATTCATATATCACTTGATTGTTTGTTGTTGTTTGCACGGAAGTTTCTCTATGAGCTGGACGTACATCTTGTGTGCAAGGCAGTACTTGCCGTTGATGCAGTTGCGCCCATGCTCGCATAGGTTGCACTCCGCATGAATGTAGGGCTTACTTGGCGTAGCGTTCATAATAGTATGTCACTATCTGGTGCTCGCTAGGGGCAAAGCCGTTGTTGTTGATGGTGAGCGTGTCCACAATCTCGTCGTAGGTGGATTGCGACATTTGTGCCACCACGTTCTCGTCATGTATGGCGGTCGATAGCTTGCTCAGTCCCATCCAAATGAGAATCGCCCAAACGGCGATGCAGGATAATGTCTTGAATTTCTTCATGTTTGTAAATCTTTAAATGTTTGTAAATTGGTGGCGCAGAAGGGAGTCGAACCCTCAGCCCTCATCCGCAGAGACCCTTTTTCACGGAAATCATGGAACGGAAATGTTCGTATATAATACATCGATTGAGTTGTAATTTGATTATTGTTATGGGTCGTTGCCACGCCGTGTGGCTTGGGCATCCGTGCGCCTTGTGCAATGTAGTTAAAGGAAAGGGAGGCATGGGAGCGGCGCAAATGCTTATTTGGTTTGACAAAACGAAGATGTCTTGCGTCTGTAGAGCACCAGTCTTCGCAGTGATATTTCCCCATGCAGTCCATGCTTAGAAAGCAACCTTACTTCACAGTAAAATGACTAATCCTAATTTAAACAATATATTATAATCATTAATATATGAGCTTCATCGTATGTCATAGATAGTCCTGTATGCGAAGCTTGCACGTCTCCAACTCCGACAGCTTGTAGAGTACCTTGCCACGTGTCTTGGATGGATGGAGAAGACCCTTCTGTTTCCAGTGGTTGACACGTGCCTGACCGTACTTGGAGTAAGCTTGCCTCTGTGACATGGTGTCGCTCACCCCGACGATGTTGGACACCTCTTCCCTCACCACGTTTCGGATGGCATCCATGAACGTGGCGAACGAAATCATCTTGTCTTGGAATTGGATTTGTGCTACTTGGCTCATGACTATGTTTATTTAATGCGTGTAACGATTATTGTCTTTTCCTTTCGGCAGAGCATGGTCTTGTACTTGCGCTCGTATAGAAGCCCGATGTTGGAACAGGCATTCTTGACCGAGTTGAGTTGTATGATGGGGAAGTTTATCTTTTCGCCCACCTTCATCTTTCTCAGCCGTGGCAGGATTGGTAACTTTTCTTCTTTCATGTCTTTGGATTTTTTGTCTTACGATGGAAACACCATGTCGATGATGCTGTTGATTGCCTCCTTGACATCCTTGTTGGAAGGAATGACGTTGCGAGGAATGTGACCTTTGCAAGCCATCAGGATGAAGTAGCCCTCGTCTCCGTTTGGCTTTGAATATTGCAAGTCTTCCTTTCTTCTTTTGTTGAGGTAGTCTTCAATATCCTTGGTTATCATTTCGTCAAGCACGTCCTCTGGGTCAACGTCCACCGTCACGTCAGTCTCAAAATATTGTTCTACGGTTTTTGTAATCTCCATGATTCTAAAGTTTTAGAGTAAAACATCGAATATACACTTCTTACATTTCCGTAACGTTGCTAGCTGAGAAGGTCGAATAGCTTCTTGGCATCCTCTAATGGCTTAGGAAACGTTTTGTTGTCTGGATGTGTAATACACTGCAGCATGTTTTCCCAGTCCTCTAGTGGCGCATTGTATATCCAGAAGAATGCTTCTTCCATTTCCTTGATGTGCAGTGCGCCATAATATTTGTAAAGTTCAGTTCTAAGCCAGAACCGCTTTGCAAGCTTGTTCGGGTCTGCATCCTCGCAATCTCCCAACTCCTTGGTCTCTGGCAGCAGGTCTTCGAGGTAGCACCATCTTGTGCATCCCTTGGGGCAAATCCATGCGTGCTTTCCCTTTAGGTCATCGTCTATGTAGTGTCCAACGCCAGTGTCGAACGCCTTCATTTCATCATCCCAAGGGAAGAGGTCGTAGGTATCTTTGCCGTCCTCGTCAACACCGCAGCTGACGATGCAAAGTGCTCCGTCCTTGCTTGGAGTCTCCTTGATTGGGTCGTGCCAAGCTGCATTTATGAATGCGGCGATTTCTGAATTTTTCTGTAGTTTCTTCATTTTTCTTCTTTTTTATTTGGTAGTTACTAACTAATTTACTAACTTTGCATCCGTGAACTATCAAGGAGTATATCTCTGCTCGGCAGAGAATGCCACAAAAGTCTAACCAAATAGAAATTTGAAAGACATTTGCCCCAGTCCTGTACTGGGGTTTTTCTTTGCATGTCGGCATCATGCAGAGACGCTCATGGCAATTCAGCCGTGGGTTGCAACAGCCGAGAAAGGAGACATACTCCAATGCTTGATAGTTCACAACATGAAAGCGGAATGGAAGTCTTTTGCTGGTCACTCAGAAGAAAGGACGGTGTCATTGAGTACGCTCATGGGAAACCGTTCCATTTCTTCTTGAAGAAGTAGCAAGTGCTTCTTTCCATCTTTCGGGGAGAAGGGTTACAGGCTTCTCCCTTTTTATCTTCTATCCGTCCTCGGCTCTAGCCGATTCAAGAAATATTTTATCTCCTTTTCTCATTTTTCTTCTTTTTTATTTGGTAGTTACTAACTAATTTACTAACTTTACGGTGCAAAGATATTAAAAAATATAATAGCTATATACAAAATGATATAAGATTTAATATATCTTTATCATTAATCATATAATATTAACTCTTATTAAATAAAATGTTATGATAAAAGATATAATTATAGGCAAATGTATAGAGCAGCGTATTAACGAGTTGGGTATGTCTAAGTCAGAATTTGCAAAGAAAATAGGCGTGCTCCAGCCTAATGTTGGGCGCATACTCGAAAGTGGTAATATTAAAACTGATAAGTTGGTGGAGATTTCCAATGCTTTAGGCTTTAATTTCTTTCAACTCTTTGGCTCAGACGGAAGAGATAAGACCCACATGCTTAACATTAAAACTATTAAGAATACTATGTTTGACAAAGGATTGGGAGAGGTAAGTTTGGCTTCTAAACTTGGTTTGACTCATTCCGAATTGTCTAATATACTTGATGGTGGCGACGTCTCCTTGGGTTTGGTTGAGAAAATGGCAGAAGTTTTAGGAGTAAAGCCTACAGAACTAATCAATGGTGCATCCTCTAATGCTGAGATTCCAACAGTGAACGATACTTCTGTAATGGAAGAGTTGATTGCCCTCAGAGCAGAAAACAAATTGCTCAGAGAGTTGCAAGGGCTATCTGTAAGAAGCCAGAGACGTGTCGGATAATTAAAATGAAATGGAAACATTTATAGTATTAACACTAATTTCTTTTATATATGCTGTTGTTGCAGCATATAATATGAAAGGCAAGGATTGCCAAATTGTAGGGGCATTCTTGATGCAGCTTTGTTTTTGCTATTATTTATCTTTCCTAGCTAAAATGAATGATGCTCTTAGCATTATACTAAGTTGGAATCTAGGCTTAATATTGTCTCTTTTTGTAGGTGGGAGCATTGGAGGCATTGTTGGAGAATATATTAAAACAAATGGCAAGAGAACAATCGGGTATTGGTTGTATCTTGCTTGGGCAAATATTGCTGTATTAATTTTGGGAGTTCTTTTCTTAATATTTAGTTTGTAGATTATGAAAATGATTTTACTTTCGATGGTAATGCTACTAGGTAGTGTTTCATCAATGGCTCAGAAAACATTTGACAAGTGTGTTGTTGGCTACAGTTATGGTCAAAAGGCTGTATGTGTTGAAGGCGACAATGGAATCTCAGTTGTTGTCTCAAAGAAAGATGACAACAAGGTGTTGAAGCACCAGGAACTTCATGTTATGGTTGTTAATAATGGACAAAGTACTTTTAATTTCGACCCAACCAAAATTATAGTTGAGGCTACGAATAAGGGTAAGGTGGAATCATGTGCAGTTTATACTTGTGATGAGTGGGTGAAAAAGGAAAAGACAAGAATCCTTCTTTGGGGTCCGAACAATACTGAGACTCAAACTGTGAAGACAGAGGTTAGTAGCTCAAATGGGCAGAATACGACAATAGAAACAAAAGCTAATATAAGGACAGGGGCTAATGATGAGGCACGTGCTGAGGCTGAGGCGAATATTAATGCTAAATATTTCAAGCGTGTTACAATTCTTGCAAGGCAGACGCAGCAGGGCATGATTGTGGCAAAGAACCCAAAGGCACAGAATATGATAGTCAAAGTTCCTGTAAATGGAAACACTTACGTCTTTGACTTCTCTAAGGAATAGCATTCTTTGCTGAGGCTACGGATGCAATCTTTCCGCCGAAGCGTTGTTGAAATTAAAATAAAAATCGTAAATTTGCAAAATAATGGTAAGTAAGTCTGTGAAAGAGCACGATAGGCGTTCTAAGTTAAGCGATTACTTGTACGGCGTATCGAACTTGCTCATAAGCGGTGTAGGAATCGGAGGCTTGTCCCCATTGATAACGGGAAAAGAGATGACAACCTCCAATTATATTTGTGCGGCAATAGGCTCGTTGGCGGCTATTGTGTTTGCGTATTGTGCCAATAGAATAATGAAGTATAACGATAAATATTAATAGTTATGGATTTAATGACATTTATATTCTCTATAGCTCTTGCTATAGGTGGAGGAATGGCTATTTGGTTTAATACCAAGTCTGGCCAGAAATGGATAGACAGTCTCTAAGTTGTTACGAAATAAAGGCTCATTATAAGGGTAAAATGGACTATAATGACTGATAAAAATTAATGAATTGTTTAGAAAAGATTGCTGAAAGTCCGATAAATAAGATGTTTGTATCTTTGCAGTATCAACGTTATAAAAATCGTCATTTTAAGTTCAAAAAACGCCCAAAGTACCGATATATAGGTATTTGTCAAGGTTTTCGCATCCAATCCATCAATAATAAGAACTATGCAGAATTATCACTTTTTGCGTAGAATGAAGCGAAATGTTTATAAATAGTTTAGGAAATATGGCAACATTTAAGGTAGTCGTACAGTATAAGCGTTCAGATGGCTTTTATACAGTTTACATCAGGCTGACCCATAATCGAAAGGTTATGTTCGTAAAGACGGACAAAATGGTTAATGACAAAGGTATCGTGAAGGGAACTAAAGATGTCAAAGATACATTTGTCATCAATGAGCTGATGCCCATTATCAACAAGTGGTACGACAAACTGAACAAGGTTGATTGTTCCAAATGGTCAGTGTCGGAAGTGCATAAATATCTCCAACAAGAGAACGAGGATATAGATTTCTCCGCCTTTGCTAGAGAATACATCGATTCCTTGCGAGACTCGTTGCAACCTCGTTCAATCCTAAATTACGAAAACTCCTTGAATAGTTTGGAAGCTTTCACTGGCTCCAGTAAAATAATGTTTAGACAACTGACAACGCTTCTTGTTTCAAACTGGATTAAATCCCTAAAAGATTTTCGTTCCTGCAAGTTTGTATATCCACTTTATATCAAGCGCATATTCAACGAGGGATTGAAGAAGTACAATGACTACGACAATGACATTATACTTGTCAAAAACAATCCTTGGCAGAAAATTGTGATTCCCAAGTTGGAAAGACCTGAAAAGAAAGCCATTACCATGGAGGAATGCCGTGTGTTCTTTTCCTTGATGCCCAAGAAAAAGTCCTTGATACTCACGATTGATGTATGCAAGATGATTTTGTGTTTGGCAGGAATCAATGTAGCAGACCTATATTCAATGAAAAAGAAAGATTACTTTGATGGGATTCTCCACTATGAGAGAAGAAAGACGAGGACAAAAAGGGAAGACCATGCCTATATTGAAATGAAAGTGCCCGACATGCTTCTGCCTACCATGGAAAAATATTTTTCCACCCAGGATGACGAGTTTCTGTTTTACTTTCATAAGCGAAATCCTTTAGGAACGCTTAATTCAAAGTTGAGCCGTAGTTTGAAGGAACTATGCGAGATTTTACATATAACTGGTAGCCAATACACTCCTTACACCTTTAGGCATACTTGGGCGACCATCGCACAGAACGACTTGGGGGCAAGCTACGAGGAGATTGGCTTTGCCATGAACCACATCAGCACACACAAGGTGACGATGGGCTACGTGAAGCCTGATTTCTCTCGGGCGTGGGAACTAAACGAGAGGGTGGTGGAGAAGATTTTCTTCACCAACGACAAGAGCAAGCGACTGGAGGAGCACCATCTTCCAACCTTTGACAAGGTGGAGGAAAAGTTTGAGTTGTGTGCGGACGCTTACTTCATGGGTGAGGTGGTGGCTCATGTGGATGGCAAGGGCTACCACGACACTGATGAGATTATTGACCAGCTCATGGACTCCATCAAGGACGGCGTGCCCGACAAATGCACCATCCAAATCAAGGTGGTGAACATGACCAAAGGACAGACCAAGTACTTTGAGAGAGTTCGTGACACCTTAAACACACAAAAATGACGGATTAAGATGTTTTTGGTACGCTTATTGTGTAAATTGTGTTAAAATAGTTTTGTTTCGGTACGCATTCCCAACATATCATTCCAAAGGGTAGTCTTCTCTAAACAAGCGAAAATTTTAGAGAGGGCTACCCTTTTTGCGTAGTTAGCCATTGTTAACAATCTTGAGGTTCTTGATGTTGATGGTGGTCTCCTCCTTCTTGAAGTTCTCGTCCAGCTTCATCAAACTCTCCTCGACCGTGAGGTTTCTCGTATCGTCGCTGTTGAACGATATGGACTGTAGCTTAGGGGCGACGTATGGCAGGAACTTGGCAATCATCGCCAGCCTTCCAGCAGGCTCCTCGATGGCGTACAAGTCCTGTGCGAGCGAGAAACCTTTCTCGTTCATGCCGTTGAGATAACCAGTGATGGCATCCTTCAAGCTCTCACGCACCGCCTTCGTCACCTTGTTTGGCGTTCCAGCCTTGCGTCCTCCAGTCTTCTTCCTTTTCTCCTTTGGAGTCTTGTTGTTTCCTTCTTCTTTCTTCATTTGCTTCGGTGTTTATGTGAAATCGAGTGCAAATATAGCGAAAACTTTCAATAGTTGTGCTCTGAGTTGCGCAATATATCGCAAGAGATAGTGAAAAACACATTACTTTTGACGCATGTTTAAACATTTTTATATTCGGATATTATGGGATTGATAGGAAGTATAGCTGGTGGACTCACCTCGGCAGTGGGTGGCGTTCTTTCAGCAAAAGCAATGAACAAGGCATACGACCAAGCCTTGAAGACATATCAGAACCGTATGCAGGACGTAAAGGACCATCGTGATGCCCTCTACTACCAAGACCCGACGCAGAGCGCAGAGAACCAAGTGGCGGTGACGAACGCACAGAAGGTGCTTGACGATGCCACGAAGAAAGCCAAGGGCACGAACATCGTGACAGGTGGCAGCGACGAGTCGGTTGCGCTCAGCAAGCAAGCGGCGCAGGAGCAGGTGGGCAAGATGATGCAGGACGCAGCGGTTCAAGGTGCTCAGAACAAGGAGAACGTATGGAACAACGCCGACAGCCAGATAGGCAAGATGACGGAGTACATCGCTTCCACGCAGAAGGAACGTGGCATAGGTCAGGCTAAGGCAATCGGTCAGGCGGCAGGTGGGTTGGCGAGCGCAGCCAACAGTTTGCCATGGTAAGGGAAGGAGGTAGATATGGGAGTATTCAAAAATATATTTGAGAGACAATCGTCCTCGCCGATAACTCCAGTGACGGACTTTCCTTCAAACGACGGCGGAACGTCCGCCCCTTCCCCTGTAGTGGAGGCGGCGAGTGAGCTGCAAACCACCCCTTCTGATTCTCCAACGGATTCAAGCGTGGCGACCCCTTCGCCAACAGGAGAAAGCACAACGCCTTCTCCTAGCGTGCCAAGTCCTCAGAACGGAACGCAAGGCGTGAGTTTCACGCAACAGCCAACGGCGGAAGTGGCGCAGGTAACACCTGGGCAAGGCATACAGATAGACTGGAGCAAGCCCTACAGTCAGATAGAGCAGAATCCAATCTTGCGCCAGATGACACCTTACGACATCATGAAGGATTACTCCAAGAATGGTGATGGCAAGTGGTCTGAGTTTATGCCATGGCTTAGCAAGTATGGAGACCCCGACAAGACCGTTGAGGCTAATGACATTTTGGCGAAGAAAGCCGAGCGTCAAGCCAAGTGGGAACAGCTAGGAAATCTTTTTAGTCATATAGGAAACTTTGTCGGTACTGCAATCGGTGCACCTTCTCAGCAGATAGAATCCGCCAAGGAGCTAACCGAACGTCAGCGCAAGATTCGTGAATCCACCGATGCCCTTCGTCAGAAAGGCTACGACCAGATGATGGTGAACATCTGGAAGGAGCGGCAGGACAAGCAAGCACAGATGCAAGCCGATGCAGCAGCCAAGGCAAAGCAAGCGCAAGCCGAATACTATGGTTCGCAGAAGAACCAAGTGGATGCCTTGACACCTCAGAAGGTAGCCACCGAGATAGCCAAGCAAAACGCCTCGAACGCTTCGGCAGGACTGAGCACCGCCAAGACCAAGACGGAGAACGAACTTCGACCAGACAAGAAGAATCTCCTCAAAGGTCAGACCAACAATCAGAACGCCGCCGCAGCCGACCATCGGGCAGGTATCGCCGTCAAGGGCGCACAAGTCAAGCACATCAAATCACAGACGGAAGGGCAGGAACAGAAGAACGCCAACCAAAAGGATGCCGATGACTTCAACAACCTATACGCCAACGACCCAGAGTTTAAGAAACATGCAGACCGATGGGCTAATAACAACGGCATGGCGGTAGGCAACACCGACTATGGAAAGGGTGGCACTTGGGCTAACGAGAAGAACCGCCAACAGGCGACCAAGTGGGCTAAGGAGCAGATGGCACGTACACGCCGCATGACACCACCTTCTCGCAGAAACGGTGGAGGAGGCAACAGCAAGGTTCCACCTTCGAGACGAAAGAAATAAGTATAACAAAAAGATATTCAAGCTATGTATGACGAGCAAGACAGAAAGTATTTCTATGAGGAGTTCAAAAAGAACGGCTACCAAGTAGGCAGCTATGATGACTTCAAGAAAGACTTGAATAACAAGGAAGACCGTGACTGGTACTATAACGAAGCCAAGAGCATGGGTTACGATGTGGGAAGTTCGCAGGACTTCGACAATATGGTGTTGGAGCCTACTCCTTCCAGTTCCACCTCGCAAGCAGCTCCTTCTTCTACTTCTGTTCCAACGAGTGGGCAACCAGTGGCTAGCGGTCAGCAACCTCAGACACTGCCAACCCAACAGCAAACGGTGCAACAGAAGCCAGTTAACGCACCTGTTGCCACCAATCAAGTGGAGCAACCATCCTCAGAGGAGGGAAAGACTGGTCTCATTTCGCAAGCCATGGGAATGATTCCGAAGGGCGTGCAGACCAGCAACGGAACATTACAACCTTCTCCTTCCATTCCTCAGTCGGTTGTGGAAGGAAATCAGCAGGAAGAGGTTGCGACACCAACACGACAAGTGAAGCCAGATGTGGTGACAAACGATACGTCCAACGACATCGTAGCCAAGTATGGCAATTATCTCAGCCAAGGCGGTGACGTGGATGCCTTGCAGCAGACCGCATCCGACTTGTTGGCTGATGGCAGGGCGAAAACGCCAGAAGAAGCCATCGAAATGGCTAAGCAAGGTTTGTTTGGCACGGCTGACATCTTGGCGAAGCAGACCACCAATCAGTTTGTTTCCTCATTGGATGCCAACAATTCGGGAATGGTGGATAATGCCATTGATGCCCAGTGGTACAGCCACGACGTGCAGGACAAGTTGAAGGACGAGGCTACACGCATGGGTATCAGCTATGATGACTACATTGCCCACTTCGTGAAGCCAGCCATGGTGGAGAGCCTTGTGGAGAAGTATGGCAGCAACTACCGAAAGATAGCCGAGGACGTTGCCACACGCCTTTATGCTCATGAGGGTGATGTGGATAGCCAGCTAGAGCAGAATGACAACTATAATGATGCAGCGTCCATCATCAACCAATTCATCAAGAAACCAGTAGCTGATGCCATCAATAAGGCTGAGGCAGAGGCAAATAGCTATTTACAGAAGTACAACGACACCTATAGTGGATTCTATTCTGTAGATGCGGCTTCACCTCAGACCGCCACGGCTATGGGTGAGTACAACAAGATGCGTGACCCTCAGAAGGTTCTCAACTCGCTTACCAAGCAGTTGAGCGGTATCGTGGATGACCCTGATTTCACCTTGGCGTTGGTCAAGGTGATGGACAAACGTGGCTATAGTTATGACAAGATAGATGATTTTGTCAAGACATACGTGAAACCTATGCTCAACGCCTCTATCAAGGGAGAACTTGACCGTTTGGAAATGAAGAAGCTCATTCCTCATAACAGTTTCGAGTACATCATGAAGACTGGCTTGGGCAATACTATCGTTGGCAAGGTGTCACGCAAACTGATGCAGACCGATTATCAGAATTGGTTGGAGGACATGGCCAACCAACAGTATCAGCCTGGATTTTGGGAGAACGTGGCAAGCGGTGCTCTTACCTTCGCTGGTGATGCTTGGAGTTATTGGCTTCCTGGTGCCGCAGGTGGCAAGATTACCAAGAGTATGCTTGCCAAGGCGGAAGGCAAGTTGGCAGGTGACCTCATCGCCAAGGGCATGGAGCGCAAGATGGCGGAGCGTGCAGCCAAGTTGCTCATCGGCAGAAGCAAGGGCACGGCATTGAAGACAGGTGCAGCCCATGGAGCGGTAACGTTCGGTGGACAGTCTGTCATTTCCACGCCTATCAACGAGGTTTACCGTGATGGTCAGTTTGACGAGGAAGGCAAGCCATACCATACATCCGTGGGCAAGGTTCTCGCCAATACCATAGGTGAGGTGACAAAGGGAGCTGCACTTGGCACTATCATGCAAGGCGGCACTCTTGCCAATATGATGGGCAAGGGCAGAGGTCTCGCAGCCAACATTCTCGCAGACGTGGGTGGGAAAGCCGTTGACTCCAGCATCATGACAGGTCAGGCGTTGATTGAGCACATGGCGCAAGACCCTAACTTCAAGCCAACAGGCAAGGATGCCGCCGAGAGTTTCTTGGAAAGCATGGCAAACCTCACGGCAATCGGTCTTCCTGGCATGATGGGCAAGTACGCACATTTCAAGGATGCTAGGGAGTTCAACCGCAAGTATGACTTCAACGATGAGGACTTAGCCCAGTTGAGACGATTCGGCTACGATGACCTACGCACCGCCTTCGAGGATTTGGGCATCAACGGCAACAGTATCAATGGTGATGCTGAATTGATGGGACAACTCACTAAGAAGTACATGGACTTGATGAGCGACAAATCCGTTCCAGAGGTGTTGAAGGCGAAGATGATGGCAGTGGTGGAGGGAAAGCGTCCTCAATCGTTCTCGCCAGTCATAGACAGCATCATCGTGCAGCCGATGGACGGCAAGGTCTATCTGGAGACATTGAACAAGGACGGTGGAATCATCGACCGCAAATCATTCTCCTCATACGATGAAGCCAAGAAGGCTGAGAAAAGCCTTGACTACGAAAAGTCTCTCAATCTCACTTCCGCTTACGAAAATGCCTACCATACCGATGCCTTGCAGGAGCACTTGGATGATGTCTATGCCAAGGCAAGGGAGAAGTATGGTATGGGCGAAGGTTTGACCGACGAGGACAAAGCAGCCATCTACTTGCACCAGAATGCCAATGCAATAGGTGACATCATGCAAAAGCAGCAGAGTGGTATGGAGTTGACCGAGCAGGAGCAACAACTTCTGAATGGCTATCGCCACTTCTATGACAGTGCCTTCGAGAATAGCAGCATCATGCGTGACTATGTGCGCACCTTCGAGGATTCGCAAGGCGTGCCACATGGGACACTTCGTGAGGCTTTGGAAGGTGATGGCAAGAAACGCACCGAGAAGCAGCAGAAACTTGTTGAGGCATACCAGAAGCAGCTCTATAACGACATCGTACTGAAACGTGAAATGAAACAGACGGTGGATGACCTTTACCGCCAGTCTCATAGCGAAGGGCAGAAGCAAATCGGGCAAAGCGGTGTTACAGCAGAAGGAGAAAATCCAACAGAAACGACACCTCAAACAACTCCAGTGGAAGAAAACGGTCAAAAAATAGCCGAAAATGTCCGCAATATAGCCGAAAATAGCCAAGAGGTAGCAAGTGGTGTTCCTCCTACAGAGCCTCCAACGACTCCGCCAACACCTCCAACCCCACCTTCTTCATCAGTAGGTGGTGAAACTCCTTCCGTCAGTGATGCGTACAAGCGTGGTCAGGATGCGGTTGCCAATGTAGATAGCGAGACCTTGACGGCAATAGACCATGCCGACGATGTGGCTGAGGCTAGGTTGCAGCGTGCCTTCAAGGGGAACGAGACCTTGCTACAGACGATATACAATGCTATTGATGAAGGTAAGGACATGGAGCTGTTTATCGCCCAGAAAGCCAACATGCTCAATGAGGTGCAGCGTGATGCCATACGCAAGTATGCCGACGCACATCAAGCCAAGCAAGGTGTGCTCTATGGTATTGACCACGCCGATGATGGCTATGCCGAGGCTATGACAGAGCAGCTTTGGCCATACGCCACCGAAGACGGAAACATTGTTCCTGTTACCCTTTTGGATGGTACGACGGCATTCTTGAAGAAGGCTAACGAGTATGGCGGTACATTCGTGACCACCACTGACGAGAATGGTCAACCTACGATTAGGCAGATACATACATCTGAAATCAAGGAAATAGGCAACCCAATTCCTTTCCAAGACTATGTGAACCAACTGGCGGAGCAGAATCATGCTGCAACTGTCCAGAAGTTCACTTCCATGTTTGACGGAAGCAACTTGCAACCAGGGCAAACCGTGGAGATAGCCATGGAGTCAGGAACTGACTCTATTTCCATGTCGTTTGCAGGATATACCCAAGATGGGCGTATTGTGCTTTCCGATGGCAAAGACCAAATAGCACTCACAAAGGAGGAGTTCGCACAAATGCGCAACAACGCCATGCAAGCGTCCATCAATGCCGAACTTGACGCAGAGGAGGTGCAGCGTGAGAACGATGCCGTTGCCAAGGCTGAGACCGAGAAGAAACAACGTTTCGCTGATGGAATCGTGGGATATGAGGACGGCAAGATGGACTATTCATCCAGGGAGTCAGACCCTAAGGTGGTGGCTGAGTACTTGCAGGACGAGTATGGCGAGGATCATGGGAAACTGTTGAGCCTTATCAATGGTAGTCGTGCCGACATCAAGGAGCAACTTGACAACAAGAGAAAGCAAGCAGCCGAGTACGAGGACTGGCTTGACACCAATGCCGACCTAGACCCATCGAAGGCTCAGAAGGTGACAGACGAGCTGAACCTTGTGAAAGAGCAGATGGATGACCTTTCCACTCGCTACAAAAATTGGAACACTATCCGCAATTCCGTGATGACTCCCGATGAAATCAGGGCGATGAAGGATGAGCGCACCAAGACAATCAAGGACGTTGGTGTGGATGAAAGTGCCATCGCTCCTTCCGATGAGCGTGAGGTCTCTGTTTTGTCAAATGACGAATTGAAGAAGCAATATCCTACTTTGGATGAGGCTAGCAACCATATTGCCTCTGAGCGAAAGCGTATCTACGACTTGCAATCCAACGAGGTTCAACCTCAGATAGATGGGATAAAGGATGTGTTGGAACAATACAAGAACGGTGAGATAGAGCTGGAGCCAGAGCAAATCAAGGAAATAAACACCACCAAGGCTCAGTTGGAGGCACGTCAGCAAGGCTTGACCGACTCTGCCAAGGAATTGAAGGCGCAAGCAGGAAAGTTGAATAGGCTTTATAAGGATGAACTTGATGCGGAGGGAATGTCAAACTTAGGCATGACCCCATCAGAGCAAAGACGTGAGCAAGTCAAGAAGGCTTTGGCAAAGGGAGATATGAATGCCATCGCCCAAATTTACAAGGACGCTCCAACTGATGTTACCGACCTGACACCTCAGACATTGGAAGAAGCCATATCCGAGCGTCTTCCTGTTCATGGCATCAATGCGGAATCCTTGCAGCAGGAACTTGGAAAGGACAACTTCAAGTATGGCATAGGCAAGGGATATGACTCCAACAAGTTCAATTATCTTTTGGCCAAGAAAGGCGAGGGTGAGACTGTAGCCAGCATTTCAAAGCGTGTTTGGGAGAACCTTCCTCCAAACTTGGAGAATATGGGTTATACTGACCAAGATGTTCGCAATGCACTTCTTGATATGTTCAAGACATACGACAGCGTGAAGGACATGATGAATGTCGCCTTGATTAATCGAATCGCACAGGCGGAAAACGAGCTTTCTACTGAGGAAGAGTATTATGAGGCTCAGAAAAACCGTGAAATTATCGAAAGACAGGCAGAAATAGAGGCGTTTGATTCGTTTATTCAAGATAAAGCAGTATCTTTGCCATCTGAAAGCGAACTGAACAACATCTATGGTATGGAATATGACCAAATCATGTTTGAGCAGGAGCGTGAGAATCAATATAAAGATTACGTAAAATCAATATTACCAGAACTATCAGAGTATGATGACAGAAGAACAGAAGCAGAGAATGCAGGAGGCGGTGGACTGGATAGCGACACTGCACGGAGAGGAGTTGTTGAAGGAAGTAGCCAAGGCGAAGAAGCTGGCAGACGAGAAGTTTCTGATAAGTCCTCGCCTGAAACAACATCTAATCAAGTCAGCGAAAGGCGACCAGAGACTGGCAGCGTGGAATCTAGCGAAGGCACAGTTGATAGAACTTCACATCTACCGCAAGAAGCATCCTTCGGAGAACGTCTAAAGAACGCCATTGCCGAGACGGAAACTGAGCCTACTGAGGCGCAGAAGAAGGCTGGCAACTACAAGAAAGGTCACTTGAAGTTTGGTGGCTATGATTTCACGGTGGAGACACCTAAGGGCGTAACCCGAAGCGGAAAGGACGAGAACGGCAAGCCTTGGAGCGTGACCATGCACGACACGTATGGCTATGTCCTTGGCAAGATAGGTGTTGATGGCGACCACATCGACATGTTCATCAACGATGCCGCCGACCTTGACACGTTCGACGGCAACGTGTTCGTCATCGACCAAGTGAACCCGAAGACAGGCGAGTTTGACGAGCACAAGGTGATGTATGGCTATCCTTCCGAGGAGGATGCCAAGAACGCTTACTTGCAGAACTATTCTCCAGGATGGAAAGGTCTTGGTGAGGTTACTTCCGTGCCTAAGGCTACCTTCGACAAGTGGCTGCAATCCTCAGACCGCAAGACAAAGCCGTTTGCCAACTATGCCATGGTGAAGAGCGAGGTGAAGCCCAAGGCGTCTTCAATCATCAAGGGTGAGAAGTGGAATGCCACTGGTGAGCCAGAGAAATACAGGGGTAGAGTAAAGAAACATGCTGAAAGTCACGACGTGGTTTGGACTATCGGCAAGAATCGTTATGGCTCTACCACGGCGGAGCGTGACATGATAGAAACCTTGTTGGAAGACTACAAGAGTGGTGTGCCGTTGTGGAACGCATACGAGAAGGGAGAAATCATCCTTTCTCCTAACGAGGCGGCTATCATCAAGGCGGTAATCAAGGAGAACGAGAACCAACAGCCTAGGATTAGGTTCAGCAAGGTATCAGACGAACAGGCTCAGCTTGATGCAGATTACCTTGATGCGGTTAATCGTGGCGACATGGAAAAGGCTCAGAAAATGGTGAATGAAGCTGCCGAGGCTGCTGGCTATTCTACCGATTCCAGCTATCAGGGCACTTCTGCCTTCAATGGTTCTGCACCTTGGGGCAATGGCTACTTCTTGACCAAGGAAGAGCGCAAGGAGGCGTGGGATAATGATGAATATGACGGAGACCAAACTTTGGGTGATTATATCCATCGTGGTATAGATGCGATGAATCTCGATTTCATAGCATTAGACCCTCGTAATTATCGTGCAGCTGACCCTATGCGCAAGGAGGCTATTGGTAACGTGCGTAACGCTATCCAGAAGAAGAGTGAGACTATTACCATGTATAGAAGTGTTCCTTCTGATGTTAAGGAAGGTTCTTTCAGAAATGGTGATTGGGTTACTCCAAGTCGTGCTTATGCGGTTGATAATGCTAAGATTCATGGTTGGGGTGATAACTTCAATATTATTGAACAGAAAGTTCCTGTTGATGAAATATGGTGGGATGGTAACGATATAGCTGAATGGGGCTATGGTCGTGAGGAAGACTATGTTAATGACACAGACTTCGCATATAAGAACACCAAGAACAACCGAAAGTTGCTTGATGCCGTAACATACGATGACAAGGGAAATGTCATTCCTCTGTCTCAACGTTTCAACTCTCGCAAGTCCGATGAGCGTTATCAGAAGGGCAGCTCTGCCTTGAAGCCGACACATCAGGAAGAGGTGTTGCGTGATGCCGTCATCGACAAGTTGCGTGAGAGCGGCATGGACGTTATTACCGACGTGGAAGAGGGACAGAGGGTGCTTGACGCTGCAAATCAAGAAGGCAAGCGAGTAAGCGCACAAGCCATACTTTCCAACTTGAATGATGTTGCAAATTTCATCAGAAAGCATGTTACAAAAGCTAGAGGTGGACAGAAGGAAATTTTTGTTCCTCAGTCTGTAAATAGAAAAACGGAAAATATCCTGCATCATAAGGTTAAAAAACACTTAATAGATGTTGGTGGCTTAAATCATGCCTACAAGAACCATGGCGAGAATGGGAAGAAGTTAGGAGAAGGTGATATTCCTTTGGCAAAGGAGGATATGGAACTTGCTCCTTACATTCTTATTGCTCCTGATGAGATTCTTCCTGGTTCAGAGAGTTACGGAAGGCAATCCGTGCGATATGTAAAGCATCTTAGCAATGGTAAGATAATTTACATAGAGGCAGAGGGTAACTTGGACGGTGATGAATTGGTATCAAAAAATATGTGGGCCAATATTGACCCACATAATCGCCCTACACAGAAGGTGGTTGATGCTCACTCAAAGAGTGCCCCCAAGCTCACGTCTGAAAACGTTACCCTAAAGGAGGACGAATCTTCTTCCAATGGTGCAGATGCCCATTCCAAGACTGGAATGTCCCCTGCAATCGACGCCCGAAACGTTATCATTAGCACCGAAGACGCTGCAAAGATACGAAAAGATGCTGAAACCGCAATAGAAAATGACAGAAAAATGCACGAAAATGCAGAAAAATCTGCAAATGGTGCAAAATTCTTACGCACGCCAGATGGTGAGGCTTACGGTTTCACCGTTAATGGAAAGATTTACATTGACCCTCGTATCGCCAACAGTGAGACCCCAATCCACGAGTACGCACACTTGTGGGCTGAGGCGGTTCGCTCTGAAAATCCTAAGGAATGGGAGAACATCGTGAACCTCATGAAGGGCTTGAAGCCTGTGTGGGATAAGGTGAAGAAGGAATATCCTCACTTGGAGTCGGACAGCGACCTAGCTGATGAGGTATTAGCCCAGTACTCTGGTAAGCGAGGCGCAGAGCGTCTTCGCAAGGAGTATGATGCCATTGTCGATGGTGATGGTAGTATCACCGAAAAGGCAAAGGCGATGTATGCCCTACAGCGATTGAAGAAGGTTCTTGCCAAGTTCTGGAAGAAGGTTGCCGACTTCCTTCACATCCACTTCACCACAGCTGAGGAGGTAGCAGACCGTGTGATGAAGGACTTGCTCGATGGCATTGACCCACGAGAGGCTGCCAAGGCTGCCAAGGCTTCAAGGGATGCGGACAAAACCATGTTTGGTATGCACAACATCAGCCTTGACAAGCTACGCAAAGCTATCAAGCAAGGTGGCTTTGCCGCACCTTCCATGGGCGTGATAGACTCCAAGAACGGAATTTATTCGGGCTTTGGCGAGATTACATTGATACCGAAGGCAGAAAAAATTGCCAAGAGAACAGGCAAGAATATCGGCACTTATGCCGCAGATGCATGGACTCCTATCTATCCTCCAGTAGAAAAGAAGTTTGGTGGCAATGGTGGTGATGTCGCTTACGACGACATAGAATCCGTTCCAAAGGAAATGCAAAGTCTCACAAGAAATGCCATCAACAGCTTCATGGATGGTCGTGATACAAACAGTTTAGCTTATCTCTATTTGCATGAGAAAGGAAAAGCTCCTGAGTTGGTGCATGTGGAAGGTAAATATCCAAAGGAACTCCATGATGAGGTGAAAGGCATCTTGGGAAAATTGGATAGTATCTATTCAACTACTGATGAACAGAAGGAAAAGCTTCTTGATTTGTTCATTCGTGAGGTGTATGATGGTAATCGGGAGGAGTTTGACAATGACATCAAGAACTTCATCAAGAAGGATGAGGAGTTTATCAAAAAAAGACCAAACTCCAATATTGCCAAGAACAAACAACTTGATGTTGATTGGATGAAGGAACATGGCTATGACTATGGGGCTTTGTCTCGTTTCGTGGATGGCATACAGCGTGATGCGGAGACTTCTGGCAAGGTGAACGAGAATGCAACGATGAAAGCTGCACAACAATACATTCAGGACAATGGCATGAAGGAAGACTTCGATTCATGGAAAGAAAAACTCAATGACCGCTATAATGTGGAGGAGGTTATCTTTGCTGGATATAAGGCTGACGGCAATCGCAAGTATCTGCCTAACACCGTGGAGAATGCAGTGAAGGTAATGAAACAAGACGGCAAGAATGCTTCCGTTGGTTCGGCTTCTTTCAGTCATTTCGTTGCATCTATATTGAAACCGATGGGGACTCTTGACCAAATCCGCAAGAAGAAGGGCAATTTGACTGGCAACTATGAAGACGTTGAGAAGTTCCAAGAAAAATGGCAACCAGTCTATAATGAGTTGGCTGACAAGATGCAACCTGATGCAGAACCATTTGAAAGCTATGGCATGGACAGATTGGAAGAAGCTGTCACACAGAAAAATCCAAAGAAATATGCCAAGGATGAGTATGGTGTGGACTTGACAGACGAGGACATCGACAAGTTGAATGAATTGATTGATGCTGTCAAAAATGAGAAGCCTTCCATCTATTTCGAGACCAAGTTCATTCGTCCTTATGGTCTTGATGAATTTGAGAAGGCTATTGTGCCAAAGGACACTCCTAAGGACGTGGTGGATGCCTTGAAGAAGGCTGGCATTGATGTGCATACTTATGATGGGAAGGAAGAACGTGAAAAGGTTACGATGGATGCCATCAATAACTCTGAGGGCATTCGCTTCATGTTTGCAGGTGAGAAGGGAGCTGCTGAGGCTGACAAGGCTGAGGAGCAAACCATCCGCATGGATAACCTGCAAGTAGCAAAAGCGATGGAAAATAATACTCTAACACCAAAAGCCATAAAGTTTGCAACAGGTTGGGAACGTGGTGCTGATGGAAAATGGAGATATGAAATCCCTGATTTTAAATCAGAGAAGCCAATAACTGTAGATAAAGATATAAATATTGTTCATGTAGGTCCTTATGCTCCTTACAACGAACCTTTGTGTAAGTTGTCTGACCTCATTGATGATAAAGGGCTGTTTGATGCTTATCCATCTCTAAAGAACGTTGATGTTCAGATGGTGGGGAAAACGGATTTGCAAGGAATGTATGATAATCTCCACAATAACATTGCGTTAAGAACGGATATGTTTACCGTGGAGAAGAAATATTCTAAGCCATCTAATTTCAAGGACATCGAGGTTGCTAAAAAGAAATTTATGGATGCGTGTGCTTCCTTTCCTGATGATACAAAAAGTTGGGCGGATGATGCTATAGATCAGTTTGGTGGATATACCGAGGATGAGTTAAAGGCAGATGAACTCTTTAATAAAATAGAGAAAGATATGCCGAAAGTTGCTAAGGTCGTGCGTCTATTAAATGCAATCCCTCTAGAAAAAGGTGTGAAGTTCCTTGGTACACAAATTTCATTGAACGATTATGGTAAAAAGGTTCTTGCACATGAAGTGCAGCATGCAATCCAATATATCGAGGGTTTTGCCAAGGGTGGAAACTCAAATGATGTCCGTAAGAGGATTCAGAAAATCATTGATGAAAACTCTGAGTATGCGGATTATGCCCTACAAAAGATGAAGACATGGGCTGACTTCAAAAAAACAGCATTGAATTTGGGTAAGTTCAAGGGGCTAATCAATAGTGACAATCCTTTCATTAAGGATAAGGCTATTGAGTACTATTGGGATGCCATGAACCTGTTGGATAGCGAGGAAGGCTCGAAGTTGGCTAACGACTACGACCAACTTGGTGACTTGAACGCCAAGCAAATTGCCGAAACAGGCTATCATGTAGATGAGGCTGTCAAGGAACTCAACCGCTTGGCGGATGAAGTTTGGAAGTCAATTCCAGAGGGAAACAAAGAAGCCCTGGGTATCAACAACAAGCTAAAGGATGTCTTGAAGAACCTCTCTGATGATGAACTTTATTGGAATCTTGCTGGCGAGGTTGAGGCTCGCAATGTGATGAAGCGTTTGGATATGACTGACGAGGAACGCAGAAACTCCCTTGCATCTGAGACTGAGGATATAGATAGAGGAGACCAGATTGTATTGAATAATGGTGGCACTAGCTATTCTGTTGTGAAAGACCCTAAGAAAATAGAGCGACTGAATAAAGAGAAGACCTTCAAGATGTTCAGTGCCATGCAAGACTATAAGGGTGAGTTGTATTCACCTATGGCAGCTATCATTGACGGCAAGAGAACCGACCCAGCTAGGATTGGGGAATGGAATCAAGCAGACGAACGCCCAGACCTAGTGAACGATGATGGTACATTCACCCTTGTCAAGACCGACGAGAGAGGTGGCAAGAAAAATGGTATGGGCGATGTAGATGCAAACTATGCGCCATATATGCACACTTCTTCCTCGATGATGAACGACCAGTTTACAGGTGCATACGCTAGAGGTAATATCCGAGTTGTGGAATGGGAGATACCTGAGAGCGAGAAGACCAGTGGCTATCAAGCCGAGAAGTCCAAGAAGAAGGTAGGACTGACCCCATGGCATTCTGGACCTGTCAACGCCTTGTTGCCAAAGGACAGACAGAGAAGCGTCATGTTGTCTCGTTGGAGAAAGGCGGTGAGAGTAGTGCCAGACTCAGAGGTCGCCGAGAGCATAGCCAAGCAGTTGGAGGGAACAGACCTCGTTATTCCATGGAATGTGGTTACTCCTAACCAGTTGAGGGAACTTGTCAAGCTTGGTGTTCCTATCACGACTGTTGAGACAGGAAAGCAATCTCCTGAAACCAAGGAGAAGTTCTTGAAGCAGAAGGAGGAACTTGAAAAGGAGTTTCCTAAGAAGGCTAAGTTCGTGGACTTGAAGATGACGCAGAACGATTACAAGAAATGGGGCAAGAAAGCCAAGAAGGCCAAGGCACGCTTGGGCGACGGCATGAGAAACAATGGCTCTGTTATCGGCAAGGACACACTAGATGTGGTGAAGAATGTAGCCAACACTCTTGGAGGTGCTGAGGCAAACGTTTATACTTCCGTGGAGAGTGTTCCTGAGGAGTATCGTGCGGACGTAGAACGTGGCGCAAAGGGATGGTACGACCCAAGCAACCACACCGTTCATGTCTATCTCCCTAACTGTGAGGATGCCAACGATGCGCAGCGCACCGTCTTCCATGAGAAGGTGGGACACGAGGGCATGGAGGTGCTTCTAGGTGGTGAGCAAGGTGTGAGAGACTTCGCCAACTTTGTGTATAAATCGGTGGATGGTGACACACGTGGCAAAATTCTCGACTTCGCCAACAAGTACGACCCTGAATGGAAGAATGCCGACCGTCTCAACGAGGCAACCCAGGAATACATCGCCCACTTGGCGGAGAATGGCCCTAAGACGGCAAAGGACTTCAACCTTTGGACAAAGATAAAGCACTATCTCATCAAGGCGTTGAAGAAGTTGGGAATCCGTGTTCCTGGTCTTCTCAACGACAAGGACTTGCGCTATTACCTGATGAAGGCAGGGAAGGCTCTGCACGTTTGGGATAACATGTCTAAGGACAAGCAAGATGCCATCATGCGCCAAGCCACAGGCGATGATATCAAGAATGCGCTCAGTGACAAGGGCAGTGGCAAACCACGCATGAAGAAGGGTGAGAGTCCTATCCAATACATGAAGCGTGTGCGTGAGTGGCAGCGGTGGAAGGATGCCCGAGAGGACACCAACGACCCAGAGCCACCTCAGTTCTATGACATAGACAAGGACGTGGAGGGCAAGAAGGAATGGGAACAGCTCAACAAGGACTGGCGTGACCGTCATGGACTTGTCGGCGACGATATGCCTTCGTTGCCAAAACGAGAGGAAGGAGAGAGCGATGAATCCTTCTTCCCACGTTACAAGGAATATGAGAAATGGCAGAACGCCATCAACGACAAGGAAGACCCTATGCCAGACATGTTCGCATGGGAGAAGCAGAAGCAAGTGGAGGCAACCCAACGCTATGAGGATTGGCTGACCCGACATGAGCTGAACGAGCAGGAGACCGCCGACCTAGACCTTTACGAGGGAAAGGTATATCCAGCCGAGACCTCACCAGAGGCGGCAGACCTTGACAAGAGGGTGATGGATGCCATGGCGGAGGTGACGAGTACGGACGTGAGCAAGGAAGGCGCAGCCCGAACCGTGAAACATGCCGTCATCCACCGACGAAAGAACATGGAGGAGGCGAGTGCCGACGATGCCATCTACATCAACGACATCAAGAGACGCATCGAGGGCATGGCAGGAAGCGGTGTCTTCGACAAGCTCTATTCGGAATATAAGGGGAAGTCTTCTAAGGCAGATGCACTCGCTGAGGCTATACCTTATATAATAGAAGCACCGAGAAGAATCCGTGACTTGGCTTTCGACTTGAATAGTACAGGCGTGTTCGCCAAGGGGCACATTCATATCACTCCTAAGGACGTGAGAGACATTCAACCTTACATCGATGATTTCGAGGAATTGATAGGCAGATTCCACTACAAGACGGTGAAGAAGGGCAACGAGGAGAAACTTGTGCCAGAGTACGACGATGTACACGCCGTGAGCGAGCAAGCCAGCAAGATAGCGAACGCCATCAACGAGAACCACAAGTTGGACGTTGGTTTTGTTCCTCTTGACGGCACGGACATTTTATCAGACCAAGTGAAGCCTCTCATAGCCCATACGAGAATCGTGCCTAAGGGAATCGACTACGAGAACCTTTCCGAGGAAATGAAGTCAACCCTTGATGCCATCCATGACTGGTACAACTACACGTATGACTGGTTGAAGGACAACCATACCTTGCGTGAGGACACTGGCTTCACCGCCGACTACGTAAACCACATTTGGGATAAGGAGAAGTCCAACCCCGAGGCATACAAGACATACGTGGAGAACCGTCAGCGCACGAAAAGCCCTAACGAGAAGCCAAGAACCATCAGCACCTTGATGGAGGGAATCAACCTAGGACTTGTGCCTAAGACCACCGACATCACCAAGATGATGGCATACTACAGTCGTAGCAACATCGAGGCATGGGCTAACAAGACCATGCTACAGGAGGTGAGCGGCTTGAACGTGGTGGAGAGAGACGAGAACGGCGACATCATTTCGAGCGACCCGATTCTTTCTTCCGTCGCACCGTTCAACTTGGAGCAATACAAGTACTTCGAGGTGCCAGGCATCGGTCCTGTTTGGGTGTATAACGTTTCCCCTAAACAAGTGAAGGTGAAGAACCCGATAACTGGCAAGGAGCATGTGCCATATAGCGAAAAGAGCGCAGCAGACCGATTCGGTGTGGTATTTGACACTTACGAGTCATCCCCATTCTGGAGAGCGTTTGACACCGCAGCATCCAGTGCCAAGAAATTGGAGCTTGGCTTCAGTGGATTCCATGCAGGAGCGTTGACAGAGGTGTATATGGTGCAAAACATGACTGAGTTTGGCCCCAAGAAGGCGATGGCATACTTCATGAAGTACATCATGGGCGACACCATGAGGACGCATCAGTTGCCATGCTTCGCCAATCCCGAGGACTTCCAAGAGGCTGCATCCCACCTTGTGAAGTTTGGAGCGACCAACGACTATGCCGCCGCTGACGTACAAAACATGTTTGACAGTTTCCGCAATGCCATGCAGGGCATACAAGACAAGATAAATGGCAATGTTGGTCAGAAAGTAGTTGGCACGGCAACCTTGCCATTCAAGGTTGCTTCCGAGTTCCTTGCACTCACCAACAAGGGCATGGACGTAGCCTTGTGGGACTTCTTGCATGATGGTTTGAAGCTAGCCACCTACAAGTTGCGCTCAGAGGTGACGAAGAAACGTGCCCAAGAGAAGGGATGGACAGAGGAGCAACTGAGCAAGCAACTGGATGAGGACGGTCAGTTTGTCAACGACATGTTCGGTGGTCAGCATTGGGACGTGCTTGGGGCAGGACGCAGAACTTTACGCTATGCTGGCAGAGTATTGCTTTCCCCAGACTGGAACGCTTCGACCACTCGCCACTTCCTTGCCATGACTGGTTTCGGCTCAATTTGGAACGAGGCGACCTTGGATAGTTTCAAAAACTACTACAAGAATGTCTGGGCGAAGGCAAGAGGCAAGGGTGAGTTGTCGCCAGAGGACGAGGGAAGACGCTCACGTCAGATTTCCGCACTCCTTTGCTATGGCATCGGTTTCTCCATCTTCTACGAGGCATTTGCCAACGGCATCAATGCAGCCTTCCGTGCGATGGATGAGGAAAAGGAGAAGGTCAAGGCAGACGAAATGCGCAAGACCAACCCTAACTACAAGAGTCCATACGAATTGGCTTATCCCGATGGTATGAAGTGGTACGACTATTTGATGAGAGGGAACGCTTTGGGGCAACAAACAAAAGTCTTTATAGGGCATTATGCAGATAATTCGGAAATGTATGTCCGTCATGGAAAGCAGTTCCGTGAAATACCAGAGTATTTCGTTAATGAAAAGGGTGAACTTGAATTTCCTGGCCCGATGATTAACCGTTTAATAGGTAAGGCAAACCCTATTGCGAGAATGGTACTTGATGATATAAATTATGCTCGTCCATTCAATGCTAGTAATGCAGATAAGGAATTGCAGCGTAAATATGCCAATATGATAGGAAATAGCTCTCTTGGTAAGACAATAGGACTACTGCACAAAAATGCGCTCTATTGGGCACCGTTCTTGATTCCTAGTCAGGAAAACAAGGAGTTCAAGGCGGTTGATTTCTTCTTCCCATCATCAAAGGGATTCAGCAACTGGAAGGCACAGGACTACTTCAAGAACTTCATCCTGAGCGGTGACATGGAAGGCGTGTTCCTTACCTACCAGAGTTGTCAGAGGAATGGACTGGATGCCGAGAAGCAACTTCAAGCGGCTATCTCTAGCATCAAGGCACTTGAATCGAAGGAAATGCAAGATGGTGTAACTTCCTTGCAGATAGCCACCCAACGCTTCAATGAAGCCAAGAGTGTGACCGAGAAGCGCAAGATGAGGGAGAAGATGAGAAAGTTCCTCTCCCAAAGCGAGTACAAGGCATTCACTTGGCAAGAGGCGAAGGACATGGTAGATGCTTACCAGCAAGGCGAGGACATCAAGGACTTGACGAAAGCGGATGACAAGTATCTGATGGTAGCCAACGCCGAGGATGTGACCGAGGATTGGCGCATTCAGAGCGTCAAGAGCAGCACCAAGCAATATGCCGACCGATTGGCGGAGCTGAGGAAATCGGACCCAGGCAAGGCTCAGTCGTTCCGAGAGACATACGCAAGGATATTCAAGGCTCGCCAAGCCATCAGCCGTGCCACAAGCAAGATGAACCGATTGAAGAAGAAGTTGGGCGGAAAGGAGGACAAGGAGCTGCTGAGACAGATACGTTCGACACGTCAGCAACTCTTGAAGGACTTGAACGGAATGGAGCATGTGAGGAAGTTAGAGTAAGCCCTCGTCGCTCCCAGATATAGAAAAAGGCGGCTCGTTTCACAACGGGTCGCCTTTGATAGTTATGTAAAATTCTAACCAAATAAAAAAAACAGTAATATCTAAAATAAACTTTGCCTTTTGAAGTATCAGTCGCCTCTTTGAATCATGTCGCCAGTGGTCTTCTTGGTAGGCTTCGCCCACTTGATGTAATCGTCCATGGCGGCATCCATGCGCTGCTGTTCACTCTTCGGGGATTCCTTCTTCTTCTCACCCCACAGTCGTTGGACGATGCGGTCAAGGCACCATTGCCAGTCGCCATCGAGCGTGACCACCTTCGAGCCAGGCATGACCAGAACGTCAGCCTTCGACTCCTTGCCGTCCTCGCCCTTGTTTTCCTCTCCCTTGGAGCGGATGGATGCGAAAGGCACGTCGTTTTCCTTTAGGAACTTCTCCACGTCTTCTTTTTTGTTTTCACAGACAAGGATGGACACGGAGACCTTATGCTTGCTCATGGAGATCAAGGCTTCCTTCGCCTTCCCCACAAGAGACAGATTGCCCTTGTCATCCTTGGTGATGACGCAGGCTTCATGAACGTCAACTAGTTTACTCATAAAAATACGTATTTGATTAAAGCGGAACAAAAATAGACATAAAAAGTGGAAAAATAACGATAAGTTGCGCAACTTATCACAAGCGAGAGGGCAAAATGCAGTAACTTTACCGAAAAATAGATAAGAATATGCCAGATTATCGTCTCATAAATGATATAACCAACTATGCTGAGGCTGGTCCGAACTCGCTGAAAGGCGTGAGTACGACTAGGTTCAAGCAGAGCGAGTCGTGCCTTCGCATCCTGCAATGGGCGTGCCGTTACTTCGATGACATGTCGGAGCTTCGCAAGAAGTGGAAACGTGCCGATGACTTCATCATGGGCAGACAGTTGGAAGAGCCGATAGAGTACAACGGAAGGAAAATCCCATTGCGCAAGTACATGGAGTTGCAGGGGATGCCGATATTGGAGTACGACACGTTGAGCGACAAACTCATCTCGCTTGTCGGACTGGTACGTCAGCAACGTTCCACCGCCTCTTGCCGTGCCGTTGACCCGAACGAGGAGCAATATATCTCCTTCTTCAACGAGTACCTACGGCAGAACGACAACAACAACGACCGACAGGAGCGAGACGCACGCCTGTTCTACGCTTTCTGTTGCTTCGGATTGATAGGATTGAAGACCGTCCACGACCGAAGGGATGGCAGGGAGACCATCTTCAACGACGAGGTTGACATATTCAAGCTTGCCATACCGCCGTTCTACAAGTCAGACCTGAGCGACATCGAGTTTATCGCAGAGGCTCACGACCTCACATGGCGGCAGATACTGGAGAAGTTCACCGACGGCAGCCAGAAGGAGAAGGAAGAACTCAATTCCATCTACATACAGACGCAGAGCCATTACGCACCCGAGCAAGGATATTCCTATACAGGCGATGCGCAACTGAGCGGACTGGAGGACTTCTTGCACTCTTCCATAGTGGGCAAGTACCGTGTCATAGAGGTATGGACGAAGGAGAGCCAGCAATCCCTATGGGTGCATGACTGGGCTAGCGGCGAAGCTGGTTTCAGACCTTTGTCGGACAAGGCGGCAATAGAAGCCGAGAACGAGCAGCGCAAGCAGGACAACATCATGAAGGACGAGAACGGCTTGCCAGTGCTTGACGAGAACGGCGAGCCTATCACCTACGTTGCCCCCGATGACTTGGAGCTGATAGAGAGCCAACCGCAGTTGGAGACCTTCTGGTATCGCCGATATATCACCCCGAACGGCTACTTGCTCGATGCGAGGGAATCACCTTATTATATATTAAGAGGTGGCTATCGTACCTACATCCATCCGTACACCTTCCTAGCCTACCCAGCCTTGCAGGGCGAGGTTCGCAGCTTCGTGATGAGGATGGAGAACAACCAACGCACGCTGAACCACTACATGATGATGGTGAACTTCCTCGTAGCCAACGGCGCAAAGGGCACGATGGTCGTTGACGAGAACGCCATGAGCGAACACCAGTCCTTCGAGGAAATGCAGGTCAACTACGTGAAGACCAACGGAACGGTCTTCTGGAACTCCAAGAACGGAGGAAAGCCGCCTCAGGTATTGGTCAACAAGAGCATACCAGCAGGTGTGGAGTTCATGATAAACTTCGCAAAGCAGATGTCGGGCGAGGGCAGTGGCGTGCAGGGAGCGTTGCAGGGCGTACACCGCAACACCAGCGGAAAGCAATACCAACTTGAAAGAGAGTCCGCATCGACCTCAGTGACCGATTTCGTGGAGAGTTTCAACAGTTTCAAGCTTCGTGAGGCGAAGAAGAAGATTTATCTCATACAGGAGTTCTGTGACGAGCACGACAGCATCCAACTGACAGGCGACAACTTCCGCACGGCGTTCAATCCCGAGACCATGCGAGACATGGACTTGGACGTGGCTATGGACTTGGATTCCTACAGTGCCATCATCAGAGACCAAATCAACGACTTGCTATGGCAGTTGATGTCACAGGGCAAGATAGACGCTTACACCATGCTGACCAACGGAAACTTCCCTGGCACGTACCGCATACGCAAGTACTTGAAGGAGCAGATGGACAAGGCTGAGGCTCTTGCGGCGCAGCAAGCTGCCAATGGTGAAGTTCCGACCGCCAACATGCCACAGCCGTCCGCACAGGGCGCAGCCCACTTGAAGGATTCGGGCGCAAGTCTTAACGGATTGGCGGAGCTTCCATCGGCATCATAGAAAAAAATACTTCTAGTTCAAAAACGATAAAAATTAAGTTTAGGTTATATTAGTTAATAGATTTGTATTAGGTTTTAAGGTAAAAGTCGAAGGCAGGGAGCTGTGAAGCCCTCTGCCTTCTTACGTTTACTTGATGTGGTGCTTGCGTTTGTAGGCACGCAGCTTCTCCATCATGGTGGAGACCTTGAACATGTAGAACTTCTGCCACAAGCGCAGTTTCTCCTCACGCACGCCGTTGTCCTCGTCGCAGCCGAGCGCACCCCACTTGGACGGCGTGTAGTAGAAGCTGCCCTTCTTGATGTCCTCCACGTTCTTGAAGTAGCGTGAGGCCTTCCACTTGCCTAGTTGAACCAGTCGCCTGTAGGAGAGCAGCCGTTTTCGGTTCGGGTCGTATGTCATGATGGCCCAGTCTTTGTGCGACAAGTCGAAGAGCATGTAGAAGCGTGGAGCACCGCCCTCCTTGTACTTGGCGATGGTCGCCTTCACTCCCTTGCGCCACATCCTTGTGGCACGGAACAACTCGATGCGTGTGATGATGGGCTGATAGAAGGCAATCATAATCTTGCGAAGCCCATTGGAATAAGTCTGTTTCATAATATGCAGTTTTATTGATGAATAATTCAATTGTTTGTCGTTATTTTCAATCTATTGGCGATTATCCCATTCCTGCCAGCTCAGCAACGACAGGTCTCTTGCGGCGAAGTGCCTCACGTTCCTTCTCTTCCTTGCTCTTGAACGGAACAATCTCAGGCACAGGCATGTCCTTCTCCACGTAGAGGGCGATGGCACGTGCCATGACACGGTCATCGTGCTTGCCAGCCACCGCACCGTAGCAATCGTTTTGCTGATAGTAGAGGTAGTAGGTGCTTTCGTCGATGGCGGCAGGCTCACGCTCCATATAGCCGCCGTCACGGATGATGCGTGCCATGGTCTTCACCACCGCCACCTTGGTCGCCTTGTTGGTGTTGAATCCCCATTTTTGCTCGATGTTCTTCACCTTCTTCAACTTGGACTGAGAGGCACTGTAAAGGTTGGAGTACAGTGGCAAGAGGATAGGGAAGAACAGTTCGGACTGGTTTCCCTCAGTATTGTTCATGCGAGAGTATGCCGTATTGTTCTCAATCACCAACAGAGCGTCGTTGTAGAAGTGTGCAATCTGTGCGCACCTCATGGCGAGTTGGTCAGCGTCGCAGTGACCGTGCCACTCAGCCACCAACTCAGGCACGCCGCCGTATATCTCATCATATCGATCAAGAACAACGATGTCGGAGAAGTCGGAAGTCTTGTGAGAGCCGCCAATATCGCAAGAGACGATGTAGCGGTGCTTGACAATCTCGCTATTGTCGGGTCCTGACCAAACCTTGAATGGGCCACCCGAGCGTTCCACCAATCTGATGTTGTCCATGCAAGTTGGGTCGGCGGCATCGTAGGAATCTCCCTCGATGTCACCCACCATGATAGGCTCAACGCCCTTGCAGTCCTCCTCCATCTCCTTTAACTTGTATGGGTCGAAGACGGTAGTGCCCGAGAACAGGAAGGCTTCCACATCGTCGGAAGGGTACTCTTGGCGCATATCGTCCAATGACTCGTATTCCTTGGACTTCTCGATGTACCAATGGATGCCTTCCAATGTAGCCCCCTTGATGTCGAAGAGCCACCAGAAGTACTTGCCGTGGAATTGCTCGTCCTCACGATTCTCCCAAAGCCAGATGGCGAAGTTCGCCTTCTCGTCCTCGCTCTTGAAGGGAAGGGTGTATTTCTCAATCTCGAACCAAGCCACGAAGACAGGGGTAAACGCCGACATGCGCTTGCCGTCCTTGTCGAAGGAGTTTGCCTTCACCCAAGCGTCGTGGAACTCGTTCTCACGTCCGTTAGGCGTTGACTCACGCACGATGAAGGTGAGCGGGTCCGTCTGGATGGAAGACGCAGCCGCCTTGATTACCTTGGCAGGAGTCCATTCCGTTGTGTTCGGGAAGAACGCCTCCTCCGTGATGTGAGCCATGGCAGCGTCGCCCGAGCGACACGACTCTGGGTTTCGTGCAGAGCCAGTCTGTATCTTGCAGTCACGTGGAAGGAGATACTTGATGTTTTGGATGGTGCCCGATGTCTTCAACTTGCGAGCGTCGTTCTTGAAAGGCTGACCGATGTCGTAGAAGAGCCACATAGGGATGGCGTTTATCAGTTTCTCGTACATGTCGAACACCTGTGTGGCGGACGAAGACTGGTGACCGATGATGTTGGAGTTCCAGTTGGTCTTCCAGAATATCTGAATCCACGACATGTAGATGTCTGTAGCGGTAGAGCCACCCCACTGGCGGCACTTCAACAGAATCACTCGTATGTGATGGAACTCGCCGTGAAGCCGCATTTCCTCAAACACCTTGACGAGCTTGACCTGTGCAGGTCGCAGCAGGAAAGGAATGTCCTTGCCACCGTCCTTGTTCTTGATTCGGGCGTAGGCGTATGCGAAGAAATAGAAGTCGTGCTTGCAGCGCAGCCTGATGATGTAGCGGAAGACAGCGTCACGTGCCTTCTCTGCATCTTGGCTTGGCAGGAACTTCTGGCAGAACTTGTCGATGGAGCCGCAGTTGACGATGGCGCAGAATTTCTTGGACTTTAGCATCTCCACAGGCAACCATAGCTTCTTACCGTCGAGGAAGTCGGAAATCGTACACTCGAACCGAAGGCCAGGGGCGTTCTCTCCAGTGATAGGACGGTAGGTAGCGAAGAGACTTCTCAATCTCTCCGTACTCTCGTCAAGTATCTCCCTTAGCTTTTTCTCAGAGATGCTTGGCTGAGGCTTGACCTTCAATGAAGACTTTGCTACAGACACGATGCTATATCTTTAGGTTGTTGGCGTGATGGATGAAACTCTCCACCTTGGCGTAGAGAAAACCGAAGGCGAAGAGGACGAGGTGGTAAGTGCCAGCTATGTGCGGCAGGACGCAGCCGATGACAAGGAGCACGACCATCTGCCAGAAGGCAAGACGCTTGTACCTGTAGAGCCATGGCGAGGTAATCCCCATGAAGAATGAAATTATGACGGACGCACCCAAGACTGGCAGCGATGGGTAATATAGGAAGGAGAGCACGACCGAGCCTAGCCATGAGGCAATGACACGATGGGGCTTGAACTGGTGGTGAAGCATGAGGATGCACCATGAGTTGACCGCCCAATGGATGAAGCCAGCGTGCCCGAACATATAGACGAGGTGGGTGTATGTCGGTGTGGTCGGCGATACCGCCAACTTGTCGTGCAACGGAATGGCGAGAGCCATCAAGGCGATGAGTAGTATGGTAATATATAATGTACGCATGTGGATGATTTTTTATTTGGCGAGAATGAGCTTGCCCTTGCTCTTGTTGAGGTGGGCGGAAATCTTTTGTCTAATGGAGCGGCAGGAGAGACCCAGACAGGGCGCAGGTCGCAGCAACGCAATGTCAACGAGTTGGCTGATGCACTTCCGTTGGTTTCCGTCCATCTGCCTCACTTTGAGGAAGTCCGTGTAGAAGGCTTCGTATAGCATCCGTTTCTTCTCGAACGCCGCCCCGAACTTGGGAATCTTTCCTTTGAGTCGGTTGGAGACGTACCTAGCCGCCGACGTGTCGGATATGTAGTAGCAGGACGTGGGCAGCGAGGCGACAATCTCGCACAGCTTGACTGAGGTGGTGGGGTATGTAGCCACCTCCCTTGCCTTCCGATAGAGCCGAAGCATCTCACGGTCTCTCTCCAGGTTGATTTGCGATATGGAGTTTAGGTGTTTCATCATGGCAAAGTTAATACAGCGAGTTGCGCAAAATATCAAAAAGTAATGCGAAATTTTCTTTAATTTTACCGCAAATTATTAATGTATATGTGCTATGGCAAAGAAAACGACTGAAAATCAAAACGTTAAATCGAAGAGAGACGCTTTCAGGGAGCGTTTCGCAAAGCGTTATCCCAACATCAACATGGATGATGAGGATGCCGTTTATGGTCAGTTTTCGACCGATTACGACCAATTTGACCAGAATAACCAAAGGATGGATGACTTCAACAACATGTTGAGGGATTTTCCGCAAGCACCCGGTCTTATCACTGGCATGTCAACCCGAAAGAACCCCGACGGAAGCGAGTTCAGTTTCACCGACTATCTGATAGACAACCTAGGGCAGGACTTCATCGATGCCATCAATGGCGACGATGAGGCTAGGGCACGCTTGAAGAAGAAGGAGAAGGACGAGGTGGAGGCTAGCGAGAAACTAGCCAAGAGCAACGATGAGCTTGCCGCAGCCATGGACAAGGAGGATGCCGAGCTGGAAGCCTTCATCAAGGAGGCAAGGATTAAGCCCGAGGACATCAAGCCTATGATAGAATGGATGTATGGTCACGAGGAAGGCAAGGAGGGCTTCATCTGGCGTGCCGCCAAGTACCAGCTCACCAAGGATGACTTCAAGCGTCTGATGCAAATCAAGGACTTCGACAAGGCGGTTGCCGATGCCGAGGACAAGGGCTACAAGCGTGGTCGCAACGAGAAGATAGACCAGCAGAAGAAACTCCATGACGGTACGAAGGGCGGCAAGAACGTGAGCGTGAGCGGTGGAGGCGGTCCAGCCTCGTTGCCACGTGAGAAGTCTGATACGGAACTTGCCTACGAGCGCATGAGAGGAATGTGACGATAAGTTTTTAAGTTTAATCAATAACAAATTTTCAAAAGTATGAAAAAGTTAAAGAAATGGTTTGGTTTCATGATGGCGATTCTCGTCATGATTCTGAGTGGTGGCAGCATGTATGCCATGGCTGAGACACCTCCAGCCTCGCCTGGTGACGGTGGCACAACTGGACCTGTGGAGGGTCCTGGCATCGGTGGAACAGGCATGAAGACCGAGGCAGGTTCTCGCCAAGCACAGGAGGAGATGGGTAACTTCGACTACTACATGGCGTATGTGAATCCGTCCATCGTGGAGTTGAAACTCGAGAGTTGCCCTATCGACCAGATTTTGCGTGCCGCCAAGAAGGTCACGCCAGTCGATTCCATCCGTGTGGAGTTCTACAGCATCGGCCAGCGTCCAATCAAGTCAACCTTGGAGGAGGACTTAGCCGAGAGCAGCAAGGGTACGACCGTGACCTTGAAGGTGGTGAACAGCACGGCGTTCGACGTTGGCGACATCATCATGGTGGATGGCGTGATGGGCTATAACGACGATGGTACAACCCGAAGCACCATGGTTCCTTTGCAGTTGCGTGTCATTGACAGCGATGTCGATAACAACCCTATCTGCTATGCCTTGAACGGCAAGAAGAACACCAGCAAGGGCAACCGCTATGACATCCCAGCCATCAAGAAGGGCACGACCCTCCTTCGATTGGGAAGAGCGGCAGGTGAGAAAGAGGTGGAGACAGGTTCTTACTACACCATGCCCGACAAGTCTTGGCAGTATTGCCAGCGTTTCATCATGATGGTGGAGCAGTCCATCATCGACCGTATGAGCAAGACACAAGTGCAGTGGACGTTCACACGTCAGGAGAAGATGGCGATGGACGATATGCGCTACGGTCAGGAGCGAAGCGGCTTGTTCGGTTATCGCAGCGTATCTACTCCAAACAAGGAGATTGGTGCGGTCTATACGATGGGCGGCATCTACTGGATGGCAGGTAAGGACATTACCGTGGGCCATTGGCAGCCTAAGATGGAGATTGACGAGAACGGCAACAAGATTCCTGTGACGGCGAAAGTCTCTAACGGAAGTGGTGGAACTGTAGAAAAGAAGGTGTATGAGTACGTCATTTCAGAGAAGGACTTGACCCGATTCATTTCAGCCATCTTGAAGGACGCAGGTAACTCCAGCCGTACCAAGTTGCTCTTCGTTGACAACCTCATTTACCAAGCTTTCGCAAACCTTCGCTCAACGAGACGTGTCATCACCGAGACCGAGAAGGACTACCAAGGATGGAAGCTCGACTTCGAGACCTTCACTTCCATGGGCACCAAGATTCTCATCTACCGTCACGACTCCTTCAACATGTGGGGCATGGACGGACGTGCCTTCTGCTTGGACGAGCGTTATCTTGACAAGTACGTCTTCGGTGCTTGGAGTCGCAAGGAGTACAACTTGAAGGACTTGCTCATTCGCAACTCGAACGGTGTGGTCATGGAGGAATACAGTTGTTGGGTACTTACCTATCCGAACGCCCATGCCCGTGTGTCACGCCCTGTGTTTGACAATGCCGACGCAGTGACCGACGAGGAGATTGCGGCTTAACGGTGCACTGATAGTTTTCTAGATATATGAACCAAGGGGATAGCAGAGCCGAAAGGTGACACTATCTCCTTACCATAAACACCATGACATATATGAATTACGAGTTTGTTGCCCACAGTATGCTCATCTTCACGGTGACGCTTGCCAGCGGACTGGTGAAGGACATCGAGTTTGACGAGACAGGCAAGGGCGTGTATGGTTTCCAGACCTCGCAGAAGGAGGTGGCTGAGGCTATCCGCCGCCATCCCCTCGTAAGGAGCGGACGAATCATAGACAAGAGCCAACCCGAGGAAGAGCAGGTAGCCAAGGCGGTGGAGAAGAAGAAACAGGACAGGAACGTACTTCGCTTCGACAACATCACCAAGGCGAAGAACTACCTTGCCAAGACCTTCGGCGTAGATACACGCAAGTTGAAGAGTCCGCAGAGCGTGAAGGACGAGGCGAGCAAGAATGGCATCGAGATAGATTTCTAACATTTAAAGCATATGATATGGAAGCATTGATGAGCGACCTTGTGAAAGAGATGCGTATTGCCATGGATGAAGTGTTACATGATGATGTGAATGACATCATTTCAGATGATTCCGATGTTGAAATGAAACAAGCGATAGAGACGGCAGCACAACAGTTGTTGTTGCAAGCTCCTCTACAGATGCTTGTGCCACATAGGGTAAAGGTGTCATTGAGTGAAGGGGTACAAGATTACGATGCCATTCAGACTCAATATACTGATGGGCATGGTGAACTTGTCATTCCCGATGACTGGCTGAGGCTAGTTGAACTTAGACTGAAAAGTTGGCAAAACTCACTTAGGACATTAATGAGTCCTGATAGCAAGGAAGCTTATATGCAAGCAAGCAGGTGGACTAGGGGAACTCCCCAAAAACCAAAAGGCATGATAACGATGTCTCCACAGGGAAATCGAGTGCTGACATATTGGACTGCTGGTAAATACGAGCCAAATCATGCACCACAAGGCAAGGTGTACGACCATGAGATTGAGGTCTTTACATATATACCTTATCAAAAGGTTGTTGATGTGTTTTCTACTGACGAGAAGAATGACAAACCTATTTATATAGGAACGGCTTTAGACCTTGCTCTCATTGATGAATGTCGCAAGTATCTTGTTTATCGAGCTGTTTCCATTTATTTGGCGAGCAAAAAGGAAGAAGATTTAGCTGACAGATTTAATCAATTATCTCAATTTTAACGTATATGGCAAATGATATAGACAAGAATAGCGAGCACTATAAGGGCACGTTCGGAAACATCTATGAGGTGAACAAAAAGTTCCCAACAGGTGGTGTTGAAGGTGACTTTGTGGAAATTAACGGTTGGGCGCATTATTGGAATGCAGACCGAGGTACATGGTGTGTGAATGCCAGACGTGACTCCTATTGGGATGAGGTTATTGGTGGTATCGTAGAAAAATTTAACGCCTTCGGTGGCTCGTATTTTGGATTGGCACATCCTGATACTGTTCCTAGCACAGCTTGCGATAGAATGTTTTACTTTGCCACGGAAAATGGTACTTACGTAAATTTCGGAAGCATCCTGATTCCATGGGGAATCAGTGTGTTGTACACGGAAGACGGAAAGTTATGGAGAAGCCATATACTTTTGGAAGTGGCACAGGAGTTTGGAGAAAATCTAAACAAGGTCATTAGCCAGAAAATTTTGACTTCTGAACTCAATAAAAAAGCCAACGAGGAGGATGTTAAAGAAGAACTTAATAAGAAAGTCAATAAGACAGACCAACTAGAGACCAACCAGATAAAGAATGGTGCTATTACTTCTGAGAAAATTGCTGATGGCAGTATCACCAATATCAAGTTGGCAGACAATTCGGTAACTACGGAAAAGATAGCCGACAAGTCCGTTACCA
>ERZ1035027.163-NODE-163-length-41394-cov-42.059435_pt1 | contig 41394 bp, 63 predicted proteins | sample MGYA00520604_ERZ1035027 | MGnify/ENA primary metagenome ERZ1035027 (study PRJEB33766, sample SAMN09781743) | gut metagenome | biome: gut microbiome | host: Homo sapiens | place: Madagascar | study: EMG produced TPA metagenomics assembly of the PRJNA485056 data...
AGGGGGTACAAAAATGTACCCCTAAGAGAACATATAAGAGAACATATAAGAGAACAGGGGGACGCTGACGCTCCTCTTGTGCTCGACTCGGTCTCGCACAACGAGGCTACCCCAAACGTCGTTACAGGTAACGACGTTACCCCTAAACCCGAAAAAGAAAAAAAAGGAAGCCGCATCACGTTCACAGAGCTGACACCTGAACTCAGAGAGCAGGCGATTAAAGTCCGTCCTGACTTATCCCCTGATCAGATCGCTTTTGAGTTTGATTGCTTTCTTGACTACTGGAGAGCGAAAGCAGGCGCCGGAGCAGTAAAACGCGATTGGCCTGCGACATGGCGAAACTGGATCAGAAGAAGCAACCAATTTGGAGCGAACGGAGGGCGCCGACAGGTCACGCAGACTCAGGCAGTCGATGAGTTTAAGAAGTCGGCTATTTCAAGCCGTAAGCCGGAACAACAAGAGGAGGCAGAAGCGGCTGAGCTGCTTTTTGGATGATCATGCTGACGCCCGAAGAAATTGATGTCTTTTTTAATTCACAAAGCTCGTACAGACCGAAAGAACAACAGGAGATAATTTTCGTACTCGCGCCAGCCTATTGCCTAATCCCTGACGGTTTTGAGTGCGGCGACGGTAAGGCCCCTTTTTTTGGCGCCATTAACTACTACATCCGGGAGAGCGACAACATTGCAGACATTCTGCCAGAGGTGTGGACCGATCGGACTTGTGAGATCGAATACGTCCGCGGATCAGAGAGAAGAGCGAGACAGTTGGCGATGATGATCCGAGACAAGGCGCGAGACAAGTCGTTTTATTGGACGCCTGACGGCATTCTTGTTTACCTTAAAAACAAACACTGGCATAAATTCGGAGAACTACCCTATGCAAGACAAAACAATAAGTGAAATGACGATGCAACCGCGCGACTACTCGCCCGCATTCGCGGCGTGGCAACAGTCCGCACGCAACGTGATCTATCGACCTGACCACTTTGAAGACCCGTTGTTTGGCATCATCGAAGGGCGCCTAGCAGGCACGCCGTGCGCATTCGACCAGCGTCTAGCCTTTAGAGAAGGCGAAGTAACGATGTGGGCCGGTCAGAACGGTAACGGCAAGAGCCTGTTGACCGGACAGGTCGCCTTACAGCTTTTGGCGGCCGGTCAAAAGGTCGGGATTCAGTCGTTTGAGATGACGCCCGCTAGGACGCTTTATCGAATGCTGCGGCAGGGTTGGGGGCGTCTGCCTACGAAATATGACGCGCAGGCGAACGAGAAGAAAATACAAGCCTTCTTAGCGTACTGCCGCGACGCAGGTCTGCTCCTTTCAAACGAAAAGCAAGCGATCACGATTGAAGGCGTCTTAGGCGTGTCCGTGGTGATGGCCAAAGAGTTTGGGTGCAAACACATCTTCATTGACAACCTCATGAAGGTCGTTCATGCGGAGGATGACTACACCGGGCAAAAGGAATTTGTTCAGGGGTGTTGTCAGATTGCCCGCGAGTGTTCTGTGCATATTCATATCGTCCACCACGTCAGAAAGGCCGGAAGCGAAAGGGACGAGATTGACAAGTTCGCGGTGCGCGGTTCGTCTGCGATCGTTGACCAGATTGATAACCTCGTTTTGATTCGGCGAAACCTTGATAAGGAGCGACTGGCAGAAGAGCGCGAACTAACGCCGACAGAGGATCAGGACTCCGCCGACGCACTCCTGCGTATTTCTAAACAAAGAAATGGCGATTTTATGGGGCTGGTGCCCCTGTGGTTTGACAAGAGAGGCGCCGTGTTCTGCACCAGTGCGGAAAGGGCACTGCCGCGCCTTTTGCCTGAATACGCACTGCCCGCCGATTGTTTAGACGGGCGCGAACTCTAGCGCCTTTTGCCTGAATACCCACTGCCCGCTGATTGTTTAGACGGGCGCGAACTCTAGGAGAATGACAAATGACGGACAGGAAAAGAATGGCGCCGCGCGTGCTTGAATACAAACTGACTGCGGCGTTAAGAACGTTGCAGGAAGTAGCGCAGGCCCTGGAATCGGTGCTAGATAGCCGAGGCGGTGATGGATGGCATAGCTACGACAAAACCGACGCGGCGACGCACCCTGCGAAAGACGGCGGGTACCTTGTGACGCTTAAGGGGCCGACCGGGCATTTAAGCGTGGAGGTCAGGCCGTTCGAGTCGGGCAAAGGGTTCGCAGGCGACTGGAGCCGTTACAGCGTTCAGGCGTGGCGGAGCATCCCGAAGCCATTCGGCGCCGAGGAGACTGAATCATGAATGACCATATGCAGGCACTTCTCTATTTATTCGTCTTTTTGATGTAAGAGAAAACGAATGAGCACTGAAACTTTTCTTACTCCTGACGCGGGGCTGATTTCGTGCGACGTCTTTGTAAGAGAAAAAGTACGCGGCCCGGAGGACGTGGTGTGCGGCTTTTGGGACGTCGTTATCAGCACTCCGGCGTACACGCAGGGGGCGCCTCACGTTTTTGTGGGACTCGATGGGGGCGAGCGCAGACTGTGGCCGGTTCCGGCGGACTGGCTCCTGACAGTAGAGGGCTGCGAAAAGATCGCTGTGGAATTTGTCAAGAAACTCAAAAAGGAGGGGGCGGCATAGCCGTTACCTTGTGATTAGATAATGACAACATACAAAATCGGAATAGATGGCCAACGCGCCGTAGACCTTGTGACAGCGCTAAGACGCGCCGGGCTGGATGATTTGGCCGATGACATCGACCGGCAGATTCACGACCAACGCGCTCAGGCCGTGCGCACCTTATGGATGCAGGGGGCGCCAAAAGCTTGCAAGACCGCAGAAGGTCAAAGGATCGACGAATTTTTTAAGTCTGTTTTCGGGGGTCGAGCATGAACGCTAGTCCGCGATTTGATGAGCCGTATGTCGTGCCGTCAGGCTACTTTGACGAAGAACTCTTATTACTCGAAGCGGTACGCCGGGCGGCTGATGAGACGCGCGAAACGGCGCTTATTATTGACGCCTACGACGCCCGCCGAATGCTGACGCAGATCGTCGCTGGTGAAGGCACCCGGGAAACGTTTCTAGCGCTGATTCGGCTTTGCACGTGCTCCGAGATCAAACAGGCCAACGACGATACGATAACGGGCGGGATGGCACGCGTAGCCGACCGTGTGAAGTCCGCTTTACGCGCAAATGAACGTAGCATTACCCACGAAGGCGGTCGAGACCGCCAAAGGGGCTAAGGTGAGATACAGCATTGAAGCGGTGTTTGAGGTCACGGACGAGGCCGGGCGCAAGTACGTCATCAAATTCTTTCCGTCGAAGGACTGGCACCTATACCGCGCCGGGATGACGGGTAAGACCGGAGAGCTTGAGGACGCCGGGCGCTGGTGCGATGAGGCGGACATTACGCCGGAAGCGGCTCGGGCCATCGTTGACGAGTTCAGGGAATCGCGCACGCTGGGCGCGGCGTAACGGATACCATTTCCGCGACGTCACGGAAATGGTTTTGACGAGGTGAAGGCATGACTATGATCAGGGTCGCAAATCAAAATTTCACGGTGTGGCAGGAGATCACCAAGGGCCACAAAGAGCGGTTGCAAAACCTGCCGGAATACGGCGAGCGCGTTTTACTCGAATTCCGGACGACGCCCGCTCAGCCTGTTCCGTTTCGTGCCTTCGGAAAGCTGGTCCGGATGAACATCGACGACGGACCGGCGTTCCTGCTGGAACTTTACGGGCGCTTTGTGAGTGCTCGGAAGGTAGCGCGATATGCTCAGCGTCCGGAGGACGTCAATGCAGCTTACTGAAATTCTGAGGTTTACCGTTGCCGGGAAGCCGGTCGGGAAGGCCCGCCCGCGCTTTACCCGGCGAGGGTTCGCCTACACGCCCGAAAAGACCGTGCGATACGAGGCGGCAGTGCGAGCCGCGTGCATGGAGGCCATGAAGGCGCAGGGCGTTCATAAGCGCGTTGGGGTGCCGCTTGCGATTCAGTGCGCATTCTTTTTTGAGCCGCCCAAGTCGTGGAGTAAAAAGCGCCGGACCGAGGCCGCCGATTTGGCGCCGTACGACCAAAAGCCCGACGGCGACAACCTTCTGAAGATCGTCAAGGACGCACTAAACGGCGTCGCATACGACGATGACAAGCGCATATGCTCAGAAACCGCGACAAAGCAATATTCTGTCGCTTCATTGGCAGACATAACGCTTTACGAGGTCACACGCTAATGCCGCGCTATATCGTCCTGCAAATCCCGACCGACTTCGCCGCCTTAGATCAACGTCTTGAGATTTGGGGCCGCGTCGTCAAAGACCGCCCGCATTACGAAGAAACGATGCTTTATCGGCACATGAGGCTATACGGGAAGGACGATCAACGGCGCTGGCCGGACGATGAGGAGGCCGAGGCTCGGGCACTCTCGCGTGGAGACTACGCAGAAGGCTGGCTGATTGATGCCGCGTGGCGGAGCCTAAAAGACGCACGCTCGAAAGATTTGCTACTCGCTTGGTACGTCTATCGCGTGCGAGACAGGGCGCTTTTAGGGCGCCTTCTCAGCGTCAACCTGCGCACGATTCAAGAGCGTTTAAGGCAGGCGCTGGAACAAATTCAGGCGGCCATATGTCGAGCCGAGGGCCGTAATCCGTACGGTTAATTCGTACGTTTCAAATTAGCCTTTTGAGGACTGAGGCCTGTATAATTCGTCATGGAAAATTGGAAGCTGTGTATCAGCGGGTGGAATGCAGGCTGTGGCCTGCGTTCTCGCGCCCGAAAGAATCACAGCGTCTTGCTTTCCGGTGGTTTTTTGAAATTCTGAAACTCCGTAGGATTTGGAATTGTTCTCCGTTTAGGCCCTAGGGAGTCATCCCCGGGGCTTTTTTTATGGCCGACAAGCTGAAAGTAATCTATCGCCGCATCGAGGACTTAATCCCTTATGCGCGTAATGCCCGCACGCATTCAGACGATCAGGTCGCCCGAATTGCCGGGTCCATCAAGGAGTTCGGCTGGACCAATCCGATCCTCGTCGACGGAGAAAACGGAATTATCGCGGGCCATGGCCGTCTAGCCGCCGCCCGCAAGCTCGGCATGAGCGAAGTCCCGGTGATCGAACTGGACGGGCTGAGCGACGTACAGAAACGCGCCTACATTCTCGCGGATAACCGCCTCGCGCTGGATGCCGGGTGGGACGACGAACTTCTAAAAATTGAGTTCGAGGATTTGAAGATTGAAGGCTACGACCTTGACCACACGGGATTTTCTGAGGTCGAGATTGGCAACGTTCTGAACGGCTGGGATTCTGATATCCCTGAATTAGACGAGGATGGCGAGCCTGATACCGGCTCCCGCATCGTTTTGAAGATTGCCGCCGAAGACGAGGCGCAGGCCAAGGAAATCATTACGAATGCACTGGAAGCAGCAGGAATTGGATACGAATACTCCTAGGCTTAATTTCCTTGTCGCCTATCCGTACTGTAAACCGGATGTATTTGAAGTCCTGAAAAATCAAACTCTGCCATACCGGTTTTTGCTTGACTCGGGCGCGTTTACCGCGCACAACGCCGGAAAGGTAATAACGCTGGATGATTATTGTCGCTTCATCGAGGCGATGCCTATCAAGCCGTGGCGCTATTTCCAGCTTGATGTGGTGGGCGATCCGGAGAAGACCGCTCGGAACTACGAAAAGATGCTTGAGCGAGGATTTACGCCAGTTCCCGTATTTACGCATAATGAAAGCCTGAGCCGCCTCGACGAACTTTATGAGACCTCGGATTTGGTCGCTCTTGGCGGGCTGGTCGGAAACAAGAACCGAAAAGCCATTGTCCGCCGAGTGATGAATCACGCAAAGGGGAGAAAGATTCATTTATTGGGGTTTACGAACGAGCAGTATTTGAAGTTCTACAAGCCCTATATGTGCGACAGCTCATCCCTTTTGTCAGCCCAGAGGTACGGGACGTTGTCAATCTATTGCGGGCGTGGAAAGATGACAAGCCTGCAAAAGTCAGCGTTCCTTTCCCGGCCTAAGCGCGAGATTCTTGAAATCTTGACTCGGTGGGGGTTTGACCCGAAGGCGCTGGCCAAGAAAGAGAACTGGACCGATTACGGAAGCATGGTGAAAGCAAGTTTGCATCAGGAAATTAACTACTATTCATGGGTTTTGAAATCAGCGGACTACGAAAAAAACCTGAAAACGAAGTTATTTCTGTCCGTTTCGAACCAGCAGCAAGTCATGGTTCTTTTTAGAAACTTCAAGAGAATTTTGGAAAGATGATCGACTACGCCGAAAGACTGCGCGAGAAGGGCGTTCCCTTCAAGGCGAACGACAACATCAGCCAGTACCTGAGTAAAGACGATCTCAAGAGCATTCAAAAGGATGTCGAAGAAAAGGTAGCGGCCCTGCTCAAGGCGCTTGTCATTGACGTCGAAAACGATCCCAACACAAAGGGGTCGGCTGAGCGAATTGCTCGAATGTACATGACAGAGGTCTTTGCCGGGCGCTACCAGCCTGCGCCGAAGGCTACTGACTTTCCGAACACGAAAAAGCTGGATGATATGCTAGTGGTCAGCACCACCATTCGTTCGACTTGTTCTCATCACTTCGCGCCGATCCTCGGGAAGGCGTGGATTGGCGTTATCCCGCGAGACCGGGTAATCGGTATCTCGAAGTTCTCGCGGCTAGCCAATTGGGTTTGCGCCCGTCCGCAGATTCAGGAAGAAGCTGCCGTACAGATTGCCGACCTTCTTGAGGAGAAGATTAACCCGCTTGGGATCGCAATTGTCATTAAGGCGTCTCACTCCTGCATGACTTGGCGCGGCGTTAAGGACGAAAGCGCGCAGATGACGACTAGCATCATGCGAGGCGTCTTCCGTGAAGACCATAAGGCTCGGGCGGAGTTTTTGGAGTTCGTTAAAAATGAGTAAGGCGGTAGTCTGTTTTTCCGGCGGTCAGGATTCCACCACGGCACTCGGGCTGGCATTGAAGAAGTACGATGAGGTTTACACAATCGGCTTTTTCTACGGACAGCGCCACGCAGTCGAAATGGACTGCCGCCAATACATCCTGAAAAACATTCAGAACGTATTAGGCGTCAATTCCCTTCGGGATGACTTGATTGTCGATCTTCAGTCCTTCGGCGCTCTTTCAGACTGCGCCCTTACGAAGGATTCTCCGATAGTCATGGACCCGACGAAAAAACTGCCAACCTCGTTTGTCCCGGCTCGAAACCTTCTTTTCGCTACCTACGCGGCGGCATATGCCTACCGAGTTGGCGCGCACGACGTTTTACTAGGCATCTCGGAAACGGACTACTCGGGCTATCCCGACTGCCGACACGAAGCCATTCAGCCGCTCGAACAGGCCCTGACCGCAGGGATGGAATATCCCATCCGCCTGCTGTCTCCTTTTATGTTCAAATCCAAGGCGCAGGAATGGCAGACGGCTGAGGAAGTCGGCGGCAAGACGTTCGTTGATTTCATCGTCAACGAAACTCATACCTGTTACGAAGGCGACCACGTAACCCGTCACGCGTGGGGCTTCGGTTGCGGCAAGTGCCCGGCCTGTAGCCTCCGCGCCGAAGGTTTTAAGAACTACGAGGAACACCGATGATCGTTTGTACTCGATATCACGACATTTCTTGTGGTCATCGTGTCTACGGGCATGAGTCCAAGTGCGCCCACCTGCATGGGCACAATTACCGCATCACTTTCGAGTGTGCCGGAGACCTTGATGGCGTGGGCCGGGTTATCGATTTCTCAGTGATTAAATCGACCCTCTGCCAGTGGCTTGAGGCGACGTGGGATCATCATTTCCTTGTGTGGGAAAATGACCCGCTCGCCGACGCGCTTAAGAAGCTCGATTCGACGGTTGTCGTGGTGCCGTTCAATCCGACCGCCGAGAACCTTGCTCAGCACCTCGCGACCATCGTCGCCCCGATCGTTCTGAAGGATACGGGCGTCACGGTGACGCGGTGCATTGTCGAAGAGACGCGGAAGTGTTCTGCCGAATGGAGGCTGTTTAGTGCTTTATATAAATGAGCTTTTCGCCTCTATTCAGGGTGAAGGCTCCTACACGGGTACGCCCTCTGTTTTCATCAGACTTCAGGGGTGCAAATGTCAGTGCTCCTTCTGCGACACCAAACACACCTGGAAGCTCGGGGAGCCGAACGACAAGCCTTTGAGCTTCGCCCTGCAAAAAGCGGACTGCGCCCATTACGCAACTACGACGGCAGAGGAGCTGGCGGCGACGATCGCTGAGAAGTTCCCGAAGATAAAGCACGTTGTAATGACGGGCGGCGAACCCTGTCTGTTTGATCTCGCGCCGCTTTGCGACTTACTCGAAAAGCAGGGCCGCACGGTTCAAATCGAAACAAGCGGCACCGAGCCGATCGGCAGCATCAGCAAATCCGTTTGGGTCACTGTTAGCCCAAAGATCGACCAAGCTGGCGGGCGCAAGGTGCTCCCCGAAGCACTTGCCCGAGCCAACGAAATTAAAATGGCCGTGGCGACGCAAAAGGAAATCGACCAGTTGCGAATCTGCCTGAGTCACGCTCCGGAGGCGCTGATCTATCTTCAGCCGATTTCTCAGGGGGCCGAGGCTACAAAACTCTGTGTAGAGACCGCCATGGCGAACGACTGGCGCGTGTCTGTTCAGGTGCATAAGTATCTTGCGGTGCGATGATCTAAAACCCGGCGCAGACGCATCAGACATAGGAGAGCGCAATGAGACCAAAAGGGGCAAGAATGCCGATCGACCTTGAAAAGGTGGAGCAGGCCGCCCGTATTTGCAGTTCCGAGGAAGATATTGCGCTGGCGCTCGGTGTTTCCTACTGCACTCTGAGAAGGCGGAAGCAAGAAAGTGAACAATTTGCTCAAGCGATAAAAAGAGGTCGGGCCAAGGCTAATCTTTTCGTCGGCAGCAAGCTCATGGAAAAGATCGCATCAGGCGATACGGCGTCCATCATCTTTTACTTAAAGGCTCGATGCGGATGGAAGGAAACTCAGCGCCTAGAGGGCGAAATGACGACAACCGAGAAACCGCCCGAGGGTTTGCAGGATATTTATAACGCGCTGGCACGCGGTAAAAAGTAATGACAACCGGAAGCGCCGACCCATTCGCAGAACTGTATAGGCCGCACCGATACAAGGTGTTTTACGGAGGCCGAGGCAGTGGTAAGAGCTGGGCAGTCGCACGCGCGCTCATTGCCATGGCTGATTTCGGTCGGGTGCGCATTTTGTGTTGTCGCGAGGTGCAGAACTCAATCCGCGACTCGTCGTATCAGACGCTGAAAGATACAGCAGAGCGCATGGGCCTATTTGACCGATTCGACTTCAAAGAGTCGGAGATTGAGCATAGGCGCACCGGAAGCCGCTTTATCTTCTCCGGCCTGTTGCGTAATGAGAACTCGATTAGGTCAAAGGAAGGCATTGATATTTGTTGGATCGAAGAGGCGTCATCCGTTTCGCGGAAGTCGTGGGACGTGCTGATTCCGACCATTCGCAAACCCGGGTCTGAGTTGTGGCTAACGTTCAACCCGCTCACTGTCGACGACCCAACGAACGATTTTCTAGAGGCACCCCCGCCGGGCGCCTACGTTCGCAAAGTAAACTACACGGACAACCCGTATTTCCCTGAAGTCTTGCGCGAGCAGATGGAATGGGACAAGGCGAACGATTACGAGAAGTATTTGCATATTTGGGAGGGCTTCCCGCTCACGATCAGCGGGGCGCAGATTTTCCGAGGCAAGTACGTCGTCGAGGCGATCCCGGATAATCTTTGGCAACAGGCAGACCGGTTGTTTTTCGGCGCCGACTTCGGGTTTGCGCGTGACCCGTCGACGCTTGTTCGATGCTTCATTTTGGATAACCGCCTCTATATTGACTATGAGGCGTACGGCGTCGGAGTTGAAATCGACGAGTTGCCTCAGCTGTATCGTTCGGTGCCGGAGTCGACGAAATGGCCAATTAAGGCGGACTGCGCTCGGCCTGAGACTATCAGCTATCTGAAGCGCCACGGGTTCAACATCGAGGGCGCTGAGAAATGGCCTGATAGCATCGAGGAGGGCATTAACTTTATTCGAAGCTTCGATAAGGTCGTTATCGACCCGCGGTGTGTGCATACTGCGGACGAGTTCCGTCTGTACTCGTACAAAACGGACAGACTGACTGGCGAGGTTCTGCCGGTCGTTTTAGACAAAAACAACCATGCAATCGACGGAATTAGGTATAGCCTATCCGACTACATAAAGGCACGAGGCTATGGCTTCAAAATCTCGGAAGACGAAACGCCTGACCTCTGGCTTTGAGGTCGCTGGAAACTACGACGGCACCGCGACGGTTGTCGACGCCATCCCGCAGGAAAAGGACATCCGCGAACTGCTCAAACCAGCACGGTCACTCGCAGGGTCGAAAGCGCACTATAAAAAACTTGATGGCGCTATGGATGCGGCTTTTTCGGGCGGCATCGTGCCTAAGTTCGAATGGTCTGCGGTCTCAAGCCTTGTCAGCTTCGTTGGCTACGGCGTTCTGCAACAGCTTTCGCAGGACGCGCTCATTCGTTTGTGCATTCAAACACGCACCGATGAGATGTTGCGGGCGTGGATTGAAATCAAGTGTGACGACGACAAGCGCAAGAAGGCACTAGAGGAAGAGATTGACCGGATCGGGTTGCGCGATACGCTTTATAAGGCGCTCACGACCATGGGTATGATGGGTGGCGCCTTCGTGTTTATCGACACAGGGCACGCCAAGCCGGACGAAGTGCTTAACAAGACAGCACGCTCGACTGAGCTCAAAGACCGCGTATCGTTCCGCGTGATTGATCCGATCTTTACGACGCCGCAGAGCTTTAACGCGTCCGACCCGCTCAAAGAAGACTTTTACAAGCCCGCCGTGTTCTTCATCATGGGAACTGCGGTGCATACGTCGCGCCTGATCCGCCTCGTTGAAAACGAGGTGCCGGACTTACTCAAGCCGTCGTATAACTTCTTCGGAATCGCGCAGGCTCAGTTACTTTCGGACTACGTGACGCACTTTCGCAAGAACCGCGAGGAAGTGAACACGCTTCTAACAAAGTTCTCGACGAGCTTCATTAAAACCGATTTGGGCGCTCAGCTCTTTGCTCGCAAGTCCTGGCAACCTGTTAGCGACCGCGTGAAGTTCTTCGCGAAGTTCCGCGACAATAGCGGCGTGGGCCTCCTTGACAAGGACAAAGAGGACTTTGTACAGGTCAACACGCCGATTACCGGCCTGACCGACATCGTGCGCCAGTCGCTTGAGTTCGTTGTCTCTGTCAACCAAAGCGGTGTAGTTAAGACGCTGGGGCTGTCGCCGTCGGGCTTTAACGCCACAGGCGAGAGCGATATTAAGTTGCAGGCCGACTTAATCTCTACGCGGCAGGAAAAGATTCTGCGGCGCCCGCTCGAAGAGATTCTGCGCATTTTGCAGATCAATCTTTTCGGCGACATTGATCCTAGTCTGAGCTTCGAATTCTGCTCACTGGACGAAGACGACGAGCGCACGACGGCAGAGGTCAAGAAGATGATGGCCGACACGGCCGCCGTCTACCTTGACCGTGGAGTCCTCTCGGAGGACGAGGTCCGCGCGGCGTTGAGTAATGCCAAGGACCATCCGTATGGCGACCTTGAGGGTGAAGCCCCGGGGGCGCCTGAGGACCCGTTCGGCCAAATGAGCAGCACGAGCACGGAGGAGCGCGATGACATCGACAAGGCGGGCGCCGTCTACTGACGTACGCATACGAGCCGTGCGGCCTAATGCAGGGCTTCGGAAGGCGTACGCGGGCAAACTGCGCTCGCTTGTGCGTCAGATGGCGCAAGACGTCGCCAAAGAACTTGAGGGGCTATATCGCAAGGTCGAACCGCAGATTGCGAAAGATGCTAAGAGCGAGTCCCCAGCCGAGCGCTTGCAAAAGATCATTGATCGAATGCGCAAGAAGTGGGAAGAAAGCACGCGAGAATTTGCCGAAGACACGGCGGATTGGTTCGTGCGGAAGACGCGCGACCACGTCGACCGGGCGCAGAACTCAGCGCTACGGGCTTCGGGGTTTGAGGCGTTCGACCTGCGTTTTGACAAGGGGCAGATTTCGCAAGACGCCTTTGACGCACTTGTGAATGCCAACACGTCGCTCATTAAGTCCATCAGCTCCCGATATCTTCAGGAGGTCGAAGGGCTTGTAATGCGGGCCGTGACCGACGGGCGCGACGTGGCGGGGCTTAAGTCCGAGCTATCTAAGCGCTACGGCATCACTCAGCGCCGCGCTGACTTCATTGCTCGCGATCAGTGCAACAAGGCGACTGAGGCCCTGTGCCGCGCGAACGATTTAGAGGTTGGTGTTGAGCAGGGCGAATGGATTCACGTTCCCGGCAAGCACACGAGCCGCGAAACTCACAAAGAGATGGACGGCAAGAAGTTCGACCTAAAAAAAGGCCTGTACGACAGCGACGTTGGGCGTTACGTCCTCCCCGGGGTAGAACCTGGTTGCCAGTGTACGTATCGTCCAGTATTGAGTAGAAAGCTATGGAAAAAGAACTCTTAGCGCTTGACGAGAAAGTTGTTATGGAGTCTGCGCGGACGCGCGACAAAAACGGCTTTTTGCAGGTCAAGACATCGAATTTAACACGCGACCACGTGGCGCCGTACTACGGGCGCGAGATTCCCGGCTGGGAAGAGCGGCAGTTAGACCCTGACCGAATTTATTACGGCTGGCGTAACCCTGACGAACTCAAGGCGGCACTATCGACATTCAACGGCGTGCCGCTTTTGATTGAGCACAAGTTCGATAGCGCGGAGCACCCTAACAAGGAGTTACGCGTCGGCACCGTTGGCACCAGCGCGAAGTGGGAGCCGCCATACATCACCAACGCACTGAGCGTATGGGATGAAAAAGCAATTTCCGCGATTGAGGACGGCACACTGCGTGACCTCAGTTGCGGATACCGATATAAGCCCGATTTCACGCCCGGGGAGACTCCGGACGGGCTTGCCTATGACTTCGTGATGCGCGAGCTCGCTTGCAATCACGTGGCACTTGTTCACGAGGGTAGAGCTCCCTACTGCTATGTCTCTGACGAAAAACCTAGAGGGATCACCATGAGTGGAGAAACAAAGGTTGACGGGGCGTGCGATGACTTCACGGAGTTTGCACGCAAGACTATCGACGAGTCAGGTGTTGACCTGACGCCCGAGCAGAAGGACGCGCTTGTGCGAGCTTTTGCCGAATCTCACGCGAAGTTCGAAGAAAGCAAGGCCGACGAGGCCGAGCAGGAAACCGAAGGCACGCGAGACGAAGAGCCTGCCAAGCCCGAAGGCACTGAAGGCGCCGAAGACGCCGACGAACCGAAGGACGAGGCCAAGGCCGAAGACGAAGACGCGGGCGAAGCCAAGCCCGAAGGTGGCGCCATGGACGCGGCCATGATTGCCAAGACGGTGCGCGGGCAGTTGTCTGCTCAGTACCGCGCGGCGACCGATGTTAAGTCCGTGCTGGGCAACGTCGATCCGATGGCTTACGACAGCGCCGACGCGATCTATCTTGATGCCGTCAAGGCGATGGGCGTCAAGAACGTCCCGGCCAGCGCGGCCAAGCACGTTTTTGCCGCTTTGCAGTCGGTCAAGACCGCCGCCCCGAGCGGCGCAATGGATTCGGCGCCCAAGAGCGACGAAGATTTTTTGAAGCAGTTCATTCGATAAGGAGATGGGCAAATGGCTCTCCAGTCCAAGGTAAATGTGGGGCTTGCCCCCGCGATTGCGGGTATGCCCGCGAGCGTTGTCGAGACGCACTACACGGCGCAGACCTATCAGGCCGCCTCTGATTTGACGGTTGGTAATTTCTGCTTCGCAGACGGCACCGCCGCCGGAACGAAGGTCAACAAGGCCGGTACCGGCATCCTGCGCGGTATCGTCGTTTATACCCGCCAGTACATCACGGGCGAAGTGACTGCCGCTAACGCGATGGTCATTCCTTCCGGTGCCTTCGCGCAGATCGCTACGAATGGCAAGTTTTGGGTTGTTGCGCAGAACGCTGGCGCCAAGGTGGGGGATTACGTTCTCGCCTCTCAGACTGACGGTTCTGTCACGACGCAGACGGGCAACGCCAAGAAGGAAGGCTACACAATGACGAATTTCGTCGTTGAGAATGTGCTGGGCACGGAAGCGAAGTCCCTTATTCTGATCAGCAACCAGCAGCCCAATGTCGTGCCCCCGATGGCCGCGGCTTAATCTTTTTTGAAAGGTGGATTTGAAATGGCACGAAGTGAAACCATGGAGCGCCTTGGCTTTGACCTGTGCAAAGGCAACGGGCGTTTTCTTCCGACTCAGAACGGCACTGCCGATATCGCGATGGATGCTGCTTTGCAGACCGTCGCCAACGTGCAGACCCCTGCTCTGTTTGCAACCTACTATAGCCCTGAGATTGTCGAAATCCTTCAGGCCCCCCGCAACTCTACGGAAATTTTCTCCGAGGAAAAGCGCGGCGACTGGAAGGACGTTCAGACCATGTTCCCGGCTGTTGAATACGTTGGTCAGACGACCGCTTACAGCGACTACGGTCGCGGCCTGCTGTCTGAGGCCAACATTGAGCAGGTGACCCGCGAGACGTACAAGTTCCAGACCTTCATTCAGATCGGCGACTTGGAAGAAGATATCGCGACGGCTCAGAAGATCAATCTGCTGTCTGAAAAACAGCGCGCCGCGGCAACCGCGATCGAAATCGACGCCAATAACTACAACCTGTTTGGCGTGGCCGGTATGTCTATCTATGGCCTGCTGAACGACCCCGCACTGCCTGCCGCCCTGTCCCCTGCTACCGTCGACACAAAGACGGCATGGGCCGACAAGGACGCGAACGCGATTTATAACGACATTCTCGCAATGTTCAATCAGATCGCCGCCGCGTCCAATGGCTACGTGAGCTTTAATAGCAAGCTGAAACTCGTGGTGCCGCCGTCTATCATGGGTCAGCTCGCCAAGACGACGACCCTCGGCGTCGCGCCGGTTCTGCAGACCCTTAAAGGCTTCTTCCCGGGCCTTGAGATTATTTCTCTGCCGCAGTTGCAGGATGACTCGGGCGTTTGCAAAGCCATGCTGATCGCGACTGAAATCGCAGGACGTCCTACGGCTAAATTCGGCTTCCTCGAAAAGCTGAAGACCTATCCGGTTCTCGTCGAACACTCCTCCATGTCTCAGAAGTGGGCTTCGTCTACTACCGGCTGTCTGCTGTTCCGTCCGTTCGCAGTTGCGATCATGACGGGTATTCAGAAGGCGTAATGACAGAATCAATTTGACAGCGTTGTCAAATTGATAATGCCCCGGGGAGGGCTGACGCTCTCCCCGTTCAATTTTTAAGGAAACACAAAAAATGGCCAATCAGGAAACTAAAGTGAAGCGCGCTCCGGGCGCTCCGAAAGTCAAGGTTATCAGCGAAGACGGCGCCACGGTAAGCGTCGGAAACACTGCCAAGACGTCCGATACAGTCACGATTCTTTTCCGCTCCCGTATCTCTCAGAAATTCACGCTGAGTAACGGCAAGAGCGTCACCATCAACGGCAACGGCGTATATCTCGCGAACGCTTCGGGCGGCGCACTGCCCGCCGGTGGTTACGGCGTGACGGTTGTCGACCGCGCACTGTGGGAGCAGGTGAAGGCTGAACTCGGTCAGGCTTATGGCCCGTGGTTCGCATCCGGGCGCATCAAGGAAAAGAAGAGCGAGGCGCAGGGCTTAAATTTCGCGATTGACCACGCCGATGAGAAAACGGGTGATGACCCGATGCCTCAAAAGAATTTAACCAAGGAATAACGCAATGACTGCCGTCGTGTTCGATCCCGAGACCTTCCGCAAGGTATACCCCGCATTTAGCGACATCACGCGCTTTACTGATGAAATGTTAGAAGCGTGCTTTGATCAGGCGGTGGAACTGATCGGCAACGACGACGACAGCGCGATTCCTTACGATCCCGATGCACAGCCGCCCATCAAAACGCGGGCGGTCGTTCTCACCCTCTTGACCTGCCACATTGCCACGCAGTCATACATTTGGGGTGATCAGCAGGCGGGTCCGTTGCAGAACGCGGGTGAAGGCTCCGTTAGCGCCGGGTTTGGCGGCATGGTTGATGCCTCCAGTCCGGCGTGGTGGAACTCGACGAAGTGCGGCGCGCAAGCGTGGGTGATTCTCAAGCGCTACGCACAAGGGCCGCTGTATTTCGGCGTCCATCATATTTACATGGGTGGTTAAATGCGCGTCAAGGTCGTCTACTCAAAAGGCGGCTTGCAAGAGCTTGCGAAGGCCGCGCGAAAAGCCAGGCTCGAAGCTGTTGCCGGGGTGCTTAGGGGCGCCACGAATTCCGACACAGGCGAGAGCGTGGCCGCCTATGGGCTGGCGCTTGAATACGGAACATCAAAGATGCCTGCGCGTCCCTTCCTTCGGCAAACGGTCGAGGGCCACAAAAATGAATGGCGCGAACAGCTTGCCATGGGCGTGAAGCGCCAGGGCCTAAGAAGAGCCGAAGAAGTGTTAGGCGTCGTCGGTCGCGTGATGCGTGCGGACATCGTCGCGACGATTAAGCGCGGCGACTTTGCACCGCTTTCACCCGAGACGATTGAAGCCAAGGAGCGCAAGCGCAGGGAGAACCCGGCGGCGCCCTTGATTGACACGACATCCCTCATCAGGTCGATCAGTAGCGAGGTCCGGAAGAAATGAATCTGCATACCGTTGTTCGGGGCGCGATAACCGCCGTTGCCCGCGACCTTCCCGCCGAGCTTTACACGATGACGGGTGAGCAGGAGCGCGGTGAGCGCGGCGACTTACTACCCGTGTTCGCTGGCCCGGCGCAGGTGCTTGGCCAATGGCAGAGCATCAAGGCCGACGAGATCATTAAGACCGAGCGCATCAACGAGGCGACAACCGTCCGTAGGGTATACCTTCGCGCGACGGATGACGCTTCTTCGCGCCCGTGGGCGTCGTGGCGCCCGCTCGGCAGGTCCGGGGATTTACTCAAGGACGATCGCGGCGCCTTTTGGCTTGTCGATGCCGTGATTGAAGATTTCACGCATGAAGGCTGGGTATGCGTGCAGGCCGTTTTGCAGACGGTGCCGCCGCGCTTCAAAGTAAAGGAGCCAACCGATGGCGGCAGTTAAAGACATATCGCAGGCCGACATACTGAACGCGTGCATTAAGTTCTGCTACAACTTCGCGGCGCCGGAACTGCCCGACGAGATGCACGTCCTAGACGGCTTCGGCAACAATAGAACGCTCCCGAAGGACGGCAATGACTTCTGCATTGTCACCCCGATTCGCCAGTCCCGAAGCGGCTCAAACATTGAGAGCTGGAAACCTGACGGAGATGAGGTGATGGAGCTTGCCGAGTACGTCAATCTAGACATTCAGATAGACGTCTACTCAACGAACATATTTGACGCATTGGAGCGTGCGCAGACGTATGAAACGGTAGCGCGTTCTGATTTCGGCGTGCAGCACTTCTTAGCGTTCGGCATTGACTGTTTATTTGCCGAGGGCGTTCAGAACCTGACCGCCGTAATGGATTCCAAACAGTACGTGAGCCGGTGGACTCTCGTTCTGCACTTGGGCTATTGGAAGCGCGTGAAACTCGCGCAGGATTTTTTCAAAACCGCAATTGTCGATGTGATAAACGTCGACACGAAATACAAACCATGAGGTAAAAAATGTCAATTCCAGCTGGTTATCTTGTCGCGATCACGCCGCGCACCATCAGCGCGGGCGCTTCCGATCTTGAAACGAACGGCATGGTGCTCACAAAGAGCGCACTGCTCCCGACCGGTGCCCCGGCCGTTGCCTTCGCCTCGGCCTCCGCAGTGTCCGATTTCTTCGGTCCGGACTCCGACGAAGCTCGCTTTTCTCAGCAGTATTTCACGGGCCTGACGAATCAGCAGAAGGCACCGACTGCGCTTGTTATCGGTCGCCGCATCAGTGAAGATTGCGCCGCGTGGATTCGTGGTGCCCGAGTTTCCGCCGACTTGGCCGCCTTCAAGGCCATTAAGGACGGCGCCATGAAGCTCACGATTGACGGCGCAGAAAAGACCGCTGCAACGGTCGACCTCTCGGAGGCCACGTCTCTCTCGGATGTTGCTTCGAAGATTGCGACGGCCCTGACCGGATGCACCGGCTCTTACGATTCGAACACGCAGACCTTTACTTTCACTTCTTCGACGAAGGGCGCCACGTCTACCGTGGGTTATGCCTCGGCGGGGGAGAGTGGTACTGACCTGTCTGCGAAACTCAACCTGACGCAGGCGGCGGGTGCCGTCCTCTCGCAGGGCGCAACGGCTCAGACCGAAGCGGCTACGCTCGACGCCGTCCGCTCCGTTACGTCCAACTGGGCGCAGTTCACGACCCTGTGGGAAGTCACTGAAAAGGCCGAGGCCGAAGCCTATGCCGCATGGGCCGATATCGAAGACGATTTTGTGTATGTCTTTTGGTCGAGCGACACGAAGATGACGAGCACCCTCACGCAGGAATCGACGATCGCCTACGCTCTGAAGGATCGCTATAACTGCACATTCCCGATCTACGCGCAGAACTATGTGACGGCGGCTTTTGCCGTGGCCTACCCGGCTACGATCAAGTGGGATGCCACGCAGGGCATGAAGGTCATTTTTGGCAAGACCGCAAGCGGCCTGACGCCGACGGTGACGACCGAGCAGGAAGCTCAGGCGCTTGACGCTCTCGCCGTCTCTTACATCGGCCAGTTTGCCACGCGCAATGATCAGTTCCAGTTCACGAATCGCGGCGCCCTTTGCAACCAGGCAATGTATGGTTTTTATGACACGCTGATTGGCTCGATTTGGCTTCGCTCCAAGTTGCAGACCTCGATCATGAAGGGCTTCGCTACGGTCAACCGTGCGCCCTACAATGCGACGGGCTACACAATGCTCAAATCGTGGTGCCAAGACCCGATCACGCAGGCATTAAATGCAGGCGTCATTGACGCGGGAATCAGCCTGAGCGACAGTCAGAAAGCGCAGATCATGCAGGAAACGGGCAACGAAGAGGCACCGCGTGAACTGCAAAGCAAGGGATATTTCTTGCAGGTTCTCGACCCGGGCGCGTCCGTTCGCGCTCAGCGCGGCGCTCCGATCTCTCAACTTTATTATGCGTACGGCTCCGGAATCCAACGCATTTCTTTACCAGTAACGGCAGTATTATAGACAACCCGTTACCGCTATAATTCCCCCGCGAATTTCTTCACGGGGGAATTATGAAACGCATTGATTTATCAGGACAAAAGTTCGGTCGTTTGACAGTTTTATCTTTTTTCGAGACTCGAAACGGCAGGGCTAGATGGCTGTGTCGTTGCGATTGTGGAAATGATAAAGTTGTCAACGCCACCGAACTGAAATTAGGTAAGACAAAATCGTGTGGATGCTTAAATATCGAAAGAGCCATTGAAAACATTAAGGGGCAGAAACGCAGGGCTATACCGATGATTGGGAAGAGATTCGGAAGGCTTGTTGTTTTGTCCGAAATAAAGAGCAACAGACAAGAAAAACGCTACTTGTGCCAGTGCGACTGTGGGAACAAACATGAGGCTTCTGGAACGCTTTTAAGAAACGGAAAAGTTCGTTCTTGCGGGTGTTTTCAGAAAGAAATGGCACGAAAACATTGCCTGTCAATGGCAGGACGGCCAGGCCCAAGAGCGATTGATCTTATCGGTCAAAAGTTTTGCTCTTTAACGGTTTTAGAAAAGTCTGAAAAAACGAACACAGGTGGGCAAAAATGGAAGTGCGTTTGTGAGTGCGGAAAAATCGTTTTCCCGACAACTGCTAGTCTTAGAAGTGGTCACACGACATCTTGTGGATGCCTTGGCTTAAAACACGCCACCGAAGCAAAAATTACACATGGTAAAGCTGGAACTCCTTTATATGCCGTCCATCAAAGCATGAAGAATCGGTGTAACAATCCGAACGTCAAAGGCTTTAAATGGTACGGGGCAAAAGGGGTAAAAGTTTGCGATGAGTGGAAAGATTTTCAGACCTTTTACGACTGGGCAATGAAGCACGGTTATCAAGAGGGTTTGACAATCGACCGCATTGACCCGGGCGGCGACTATTGTCCTGAAAATTGCGAATGGGTGACCCGATCCGAGAACTCAAGACGACGCCACCTAACAAGGAAATAAATTTCATCGTCCGCTCCCCGTAGCGGCCTTTTTTGGAGCATATAAATGCCGTTCAATAACAAGACCTCAGCGAACGTAGTCGCATGGCTCAAAATTGAAAACGTCTGCCCGTCAGGCATTCAGCTGACGCAGTTCTCGACGGATGCCGGTATTGCCGCCGATGCCGTGCAGGAAGTGCAGGCGGACATGACGCTTGACGGCCATCTCGTCAAGGGCTACACGCCGAATCCCTACGTCGTCAATCTGACGCTTCAGGCGACCGCCCCCGCGATTGCTTATCTGCGCGAGGCTCAGGCCCTGCAGAAGTCACTTAAAACGCCGCTTGGCGTCGAACTGACCGTGTACTACCCGGCGACAGACCGCACCTATCAGTTCGTCAATGGCGTCTTTACTCAGATGATGCCGATGCCTGCCGCCAACCGCGTGCAGGACCCGGTCACTGTGCAAATGACGTTTGAGGACTGCCAGTAATGCGCGAAGCCAAGACAATCACACTCCAAGACGGCGAGCGCAAAATCACGTTCACGATTAAGCCTATGTCCGCCCTCAAGGCCGAACGTTGGCTTATCCGTGCCGCGTTCGCGCTGGGCGGCGGCCTGTCGTCTTTGACGAAAGACGCCGACGCGACGGAGATCGTCAAGGCGCTCTCTACCGTCGACTACGAGAAGGTTGCGCCGCTTTGGGATGAGTTACTTTCGTGCTGTGAGATCGTGCAGGGCGGGGCGACCATTCCGGTTGATACCGACACGCTTGACGGGAAGATTGACTACCCAACGACCGTCTTTCTTTTGAAGGCGGCGGCAGTGCAGGCGAATTTCGGTTTTTTCGGCAAAGGCGGGTTCTCGAACTTCCTCTCCACGATGCGTGGCGTTCTGACCTCTTAAAAGTCAAAGGAACGTCGGCACTTGCGAATCTCCCGCCGGTTTGCGGTCGTGCCGTTTCCTCGCGGCTCGCGAGCCTGCGGGAGGTTCAAACCTATTACAGCCTGCGAGACGTCTATGACCTTGATGAGGTTTTGACGTTGCAGAACTACCATGAATGGCTTGCAAGCCGCAGGGATGATTGATGTCTGTCATTGACGAATTACTGATTTCCATCGGGCTTGACGCGAAGGAGTTTGCCAAGGGCGTCGATGCCGTTCGTGGGAAGGTCGAGAACTTTGCGACAAAGGCAAAGGAGCAATTTGAATCGGTCGGCACGCAGTCGAAAGACTCGGGCGCCGTTTCTGCGCTCTCTTTCTCGCGTGCTGGCGAACGCGTGCAAAAGCTCGGCGAAGCGTCGAAAGAAGCCGCCTCGGCTATCTCCGACTCATTCAAGGGCGCTGCCCCCGCCATCGAACTGGTGCGCTCAAAGCTCGGACTATTGGCCGCTACCTTCGGACTTGTGACCGGTGGTGCGCAGACGTTCGGCAACTATGTCGATAAGTCGGAATCGCTCGCGAGGCTGTCGACACAGCTCGGTGTGTCGGTGCGCGAGCTTGATGCATTCGGGAAGGCCGCAGAGGCCGCCGGGGGTTCCGCCGAATCAATCTTTGCCTCGATGAAGGCTTATTACCAGCAGTCCGGGCGACCGGCTGAGGAAGTCTTTCAGCTTGCGAGCAAAGTCGAGGGCATGAGTCGCGGGGCGGCTCAGCGCTTTTTGCAGGCGCAGGGGGTGGCGCTCGATGCTATTCCCATTTTCTTGCAAGGACAAAAGGCGCTCGATGCCTTAATGGCGAAGTACCGCAAGACGGCTTTTACCGCGCAGGACAGTCGGAACGCCCGCGCGTTCAAAGTCGCGTGGATGGATTTCAAGATTGCGGCGCAAGACGTCGGCAATGTATTCGTGCGGCTGGTGCTCCCGGGCGTCACAAGGTTGCTTGACGGCTTAAGCGCCCTCGTCGGAATTATCCGCGAGAACTCCCGCGCCTTCGCCCTGCTCGCGGTCGGGTTCGGGCTTGTGTTTGGGCTTAAAAACCTGAATGCAATTAAGAACGCGATTCTTGCCGTGCGAACCTTTGGCGTGGCCGTCAAGATGGCGGCCCTGCCGGTGACGGTAATCGCGGCAGGCGTGGCGGCCCTGGTGCTCGCTATTGACGACCTCATAGGCTTTGCCCAAGGCGCTGACAGTCTTTTTGAGCGGATGCTTAAGAAGATGGGCGCCGGTGCCGCCGACATCGAAGAGTTGCGCGAGAGCCTGAAGACGCTCGGCGAGGGCTTTTCATGGCTGTGGGATAAGGTCAAGCCGCTTTTAGGTGACGCCCTGACGCTTGTTTTTAAGGCCGTGTCGGTCGTTATTGTCGGGCTGGTTGCCGCCATTAACGGCCTTGTTATCGGCTTTAATACGCTTTGGCAGACGGCGAAAAAGGTCGGCAAGGGCATAGCCTCAGTCTTTACGGCTATTCCGGACGCGATCATTGAGGCGCTTAAAACAGCATGGCAGACGCTCACAGGGTGGTTCGACAACGCCGCCGATCTCATTAAAAAGAAGATTGGCGAACCCATTAAAGGGCTGTTTGGGGGCATCGGGAAATTCCTCGGCTTTAGCGGCGACAAGGCTGACGAGGAGAAGAAACAGCCCACGAGCACCAGGGAGCGTGAGATTGTCGTTGTGAAGCAAGCGGCATACAAGGCCGCCGCCCCCAACGTGGTCACTAACGCGAGCATGAATGTCGTGAATAACATCGAGACAAGAGACAACGCGCAGGCCATCAGCCGAGCCATCGGCGCCACGGTCACGGGCGGTTTCAACCGTCAGGCGGAACTTATTGGCCAATCGACGCGCGGCGTCAATTTGAAGTGAGGAACGGAATGGCTCAAGACTTTTCAACGTGGGCGATTCTCAACGCTTCTGATCGACCTGTTTGCGATTATGTCGGCATCGTGTCCTGCTCGCTAGCTGAGGCCGCCCGCGTGCTTACGGAGCCTTTAGAGGGCGGCAATCTTGCGGCCTATAACAAGGTGCAGGCACCTGATGCCGTGTCGATATCGCTTGCGCTTGACGGCGATCCGGCGACGCAGACTCAGGCCCTCAATGCGCTTCGGAGTCTGAAGCAGGCCATTGGCACCGACTCGCTTTGTAAACTCGTGACGCCGTATTTCGTGGTCGAAAATCTCGCGCTTGAGACAATAAGCCAATCGCGATCGGTAACGCAAAACGCTAGTTCTCTGATCGTTGAGCTGGGCTTTATTACGATTCGAGCGGTGCAGACCGGCACGCGCAAGGTCGTATGGTCGCCGCGTAACCCGACGAGTGCGGACGAGGTGAGCGGCGGGAAGGTTCAACCGAAGACGCTTGCCGCAAAACTTGCCGAGGGCCTTTTATGAGCTGGATGCAAATTCCTCTGTCTGCCGTGCCGTTTCAAACGGTGAGCGCTGTCGTTAACGGGCAGAACTACCGCGTGACGGTACGCCAAAACGGGGCATTTATTTATACGTCGTTGATGGTTGACGGCGTGCGGGTGGTTGATAACGCGCTGGCGATTGCACGCGGGCGCGTTATCCCTTTCGCGCAGACCGTGGCCCGGACTATGCTTTACTGGGTTGACACGCAGGGCAACGACCGCCCGCAGTACGGCGGACTGGGCGACCGTTGGATTTTGGTCTACGAGGCGGCTAATGAGTAGCTACACGCAAAAGGTTATCCGCATCAGCATCACGATGGACGACGGCGGCTCAAGCGGATCGCAAATGACGTTCACGCAGAACGCGATAGCCGTTCGGATACAGAAGCAGGGGGCGCCCGAACTGCCGAAGGCGCAAGTTGCGATTTGGGGCCTGTCGCAGGATCAAATGACGCAGCTTACGATGCTGTCTTTTGATGCGCTGTCGTTACGCCGGAACGTGCTTGAGATTGCCGCAGGCGAAGAGGGGCGCGAGCTCGCTGTTGTCTTTCAAGGCGAGATCATGAACGCGGCGCCGGACATGAATGCGGCACCGTCTCCGGTGATGCGTCTTGAGGCCATTTCAGCGGCCTATCCGAAGCTGATCCCCTCTCCGCCTGTGGCGGTCAAGGGTGAGCAGACTGTGGATAGCCTGATGCAGGCTTTTGCAGGCGAGGCGGGATTGCAATACGAATCGGCAGGCATCACGTCGAGCCTGACGAACTGCACGATTAACGGCGACCCGATCACCAAAAGCAAATGGGTAGCCGACACAATCGGCGCCGATCTCGTTATAGACGATCAAAAGATGGTGCTGGTCGGCCCCGACAGCTCGCGCGGGGAGGCTGTGGCCATTGACGTCATCAACCCGCAGACGGGGGAAATCGGATATCCTAGCTTCGACTCGCTAGGCATTCGGGCGGTGTGCTTGTTTAATCCCGTCCTGATGGTCTGCGGATTGTGTCGTATCGAAAGCTCGATGCCTCGTGCCACGGGGGTTTGGAAGATTTACAGCGTGACGCACGACATAGCCGCCAATTTGCCGAACGGAGGCGCGTGGCGAACAGAAATCGCAGGAACTTGGGTTGACAGATGACTGAGCTTAAAACCAATGCGCGGGTATCGTCTTTAGGGTCGGAACTCAATGCGCAGGAATTTTTCACGCGTTCAATCGTCAAACAGATGGTGAGTACCGCGATCCCTGTCCGCGTTGACGTGGTCGAGCGTGCCGCTGACGGTAGCGGCGCTCTGTACGTAGACGCCACGCCCCTTGTGTGTCAGACAGGTGCCGACGGCAATGTACTGGAGCCTGTGAGCATTCCGCACCTGCCTTATTTCAGGCTTCAACACGGCACCGCCGCCGTGGTTTGCGATCCGGTTGTTGGGGACATCGGGCTAGCGATTTTTGCTCAGCAGGATTGTTCACGACTGACGGGCGGAAATACGCCTGTTGCGCCGGGCACCTTCCGATGCTTTGATATGTCGGACGGCTTTTATATTGGCGGGTTTTGGGGGCAGGTGCCGAAGACCTTCATTCACATCGAAGAAGAAGGGACGATTCACGTCGTCGCACCGAAGCAGCATCACTTAGAAAGTCCGACGGTAATCGTTGATTGCGAAACCGTCACGGTGAACGCTAAGGACTCGGCAACCGTTGTGACGAAGACGGCAAAAGTGAATGCATCGAGTTCGCTGACAGTCGACAGCCCTCAGAGCACGTTTACGGGCAACGTCGCAATTCAAAAGAATCTGACGGTCACGGGCCATATCTCCGGCACGTCCGGCATGAGCATAACGGGCGGCACCGGGGGCGCTACTGCTACCTTTCAGGGGTCGATTAAGGTTTCTGATGACGTTACGGCGAGCGGTATCAGCCTTAAGAGCCACGTGCATACAGGCGTGCACGGCGAAACGTCAGGACCGCATTAAGGGGACGAGATGCACACTCAGAAGACTTTGGGGCTTTCCACCGACTGGGACTTGCAGTTTGATGCTAATGGCAATTTGAAGATGCTTGACCAAGCAGAGGCGATCTGTCAGAACGTCAGCAACGAATGCCGGTTGTTCCTTCATGATGCATACTTTCGCTACGACGAGGGAATAGACTGGTTCACGGATCAGCTAGGCCGCCCGTTGCAAGTTGCGGTTGTCACCGACCGCCTGCGCCGGGCCGCGCTGAGCGTGCCGGGCGTGCTGGCGGTGACGGCGATTCACCTTGAAGTTTTGAACAAGAAAGAAAGAACCCTGCGCGGGACCATCGAAATAGAAACCGAGTACGGCCATGGCACAAGTTACATTTAATCAGAAAACGGGTGTAGTCGTTCCGTCGACGCGTGAAGTGCGCGAGGATTTGGCGAAGGCCGTGCAGGACGCGATGCCTGCGGCCGCCAACGGCGATCCCGTCAACGTCGATTCAACTTCGCCGCTCGGGCAGATCGTTGACTTGACTACGGCAGAGGTTGAGGCCAAAAATTCCGAGGTTGGATTTTTAGCGAATCAATACAATCCGGACGTCGCGCATGGCATCTTTCTCGACGCACTGGCGAACCTTTACGGGCTAGAGCGTAAAGTATCCGAGCCGACTGTTGTCGTCTGCACGTGTACGGGCCTGCGCGGGACGGTGATACCGTACGGGGCAATCGTTGAGGATGCGAACGGAAATAAACTGCGTCACATTGCAGTAGCGGGCGCCGCCATCGGTGACGCGGGCACGCTGGAAACGACCTTTGCGACGGTGGAGCACGGGCCGATTGAAATCGGCGCGGAAACCGTAACGAAGATCGTGACCGTGGTCGCGGGGTGGGATACGGTCAACAATGCCGCCGCAGGCGCCACGGGGCGAGATATTGAGCCGGATGGCGAATTGCGAAACCGCATGAAAGAGTCCTACGCGATGAACGCCAACGGCACTGTCGCGAACATTCAGGCCAATTTGTCGCAGCTCGAAGGCGTTCTCGATTGTATCGTTTTAGAGAACTACACGAACCTGAAAAAAACGCAGTACGCGCTAGAACTTGAGCCGCATTCCATTGCCGTGTGCATCGTGGGCGGCGAAGACGCGGACATTGCTCGCGTGATCTTTGAGCGTAAGTCCGGAGGTTGCGGGACGAACGGCGAGACGGAGGTTAAGCACGTCGACAAAGAGCACTTTAACGCCTTGTACACGTATCGCATCGTCCGCCCGACGGCAGTCGATTTCCGCGTAAATGTCGAGTTCTTCAGTGCCGACATGAATGCCGAGGCGCAGACCGCCGTCAAGGAGGCCATTGTTAAAGACTTCCTAGGCGAGCTGGATAACTCGCGCGTGACTCTCGCGAGCACGGTTTACGCCTCTCGCTTTTATAAGTGCGTGCAGGCCGCCACGTCGACGCCGATCAAGGCCATTACGGTGGGATTGAACGAAGGCGCATTAGGTGCCTCGGTTGAGGTGCCTGCGAACGAGTCGCCGACAATCTCGCCGGAAACGATCACGCTGACATTCGGAGGCTAGCTTATGAGCGATTCGCAGACCTGGCAGAACTTTGAATCCGCCGAAGACGTTCGCGAAATGGCCGATGTGACGAGTAACGCGTCTGTGGCCATGCAAAGCCAGTATGCGCACGCCCCTCGCATGAATGCTGTCGGAAAGATTTTGCAAGACGAGATCGACGCGACTGACCAGCTCGACGATCTTTCGGCGCAGGTTGCCGACGTAGAGACGGCAAAAGGCATCTTTCTTGACTGGTGGGGCAAGCGCATCGGCATCGACCGCTATATTAAGGTCAAGGACGATTATGTCCGGTTCGATGACGATTACTTTCGTTTCCTGCTGTTGTATCGCGCGGTCTGCAATGTGTCGGATTCGACGTGCGCAACGATGAATCGAATGCTTTCCCTGCTCACGAGCACGCGCGTTTTTGTTGTTGACTACGGTGATATGTCGCTAAATTCTGTGGTCATCATCGGGAGCATTTCGGAGCTTCAGGCGCAGATTTTGCAGACGTACGGGCTATTGAATCGACCCGCAGGCGTGATGACCAATTTCCTTATCATCTATCCGGATGAGCAGATTTTTGGATTTGAAGGGTCTGACCTGTTGCCGTTCGATCAGGGCGTTTTCAATCCGGGCAGGACAATCAATGACTTCTAACGCCTCGCGCGTGCGAGGCTTTTTCATGGGCCACATATGAGCAATTATCCGCAGATACTTTTGGCGTCGGCCTTTGCGGCCGATGGGGACAAGACTATCCCTCCGGCTGACTCGCAGACGGCAGGCACAGGGCGTTTTTCGCAGGCAAAGGGCTGGACCGACGTCAACTCCAAGCCAATCGGCGAGGGCGGCATTCCGCCGAAGCGCGAGGACTTTAATGGGGCCTTTTACCTACTCTCGCAGCTTCTCGTGTTTTATCAGCAAGGCGGCATTATGCAATACACCGCCACGCTTGATTATGAGCCGGGAAACGAGGTCTTTAGCGCAGGCGTGAAATATCGCTGTCTTGTCGCCAACGGCCCGGGCACTGCCAAGGGCGTTGTCGCGCCCTCAGCTGACAAAACGGTTTGGAGCAATCAGGATTTGCCGAGCGTCTTGGCCGGGCAGATCACGCCGTTTTACAACTGCAAGCTCGGCGGCTCGGACGGCAGACGGCTCATCCCGTGGGGCGGCACAGACGCATATGAGTCTTACGTTATCTGTGACGGCGGCTCCGATGGCCGAGGCGGGAATGTGCCAAACCTCATCGACAGGTTTTTACTTCCGAGCAGTGTTACAGATGCAGGCAAGACCGGCGGCGGGTTGAGCCTTCAGGTTCCGGGAGTCACGGTTAACGGCACTGTTGGCGAAACGATTCTGACAGTTGATCAGATTCCATCGCACTCGCACACCGGATCAACGTCTACAGCGGGGAACCATGCGCACGGACGCGGCACGATGGAGATCACCGGCGCGATACCGGTGGACGATCACAAAATTCGCTATGTCGAGGGGGCTTTTTACGAAAACGGGAGCTATGCCAACTGCGACAACCGCGACTCTGAAAATTCATCACCGCGCGCGTCCTTTGCGGCCTCAAGAACATGGACAGGATACACGTCATACGACGGCTACCACAGCCACAGCATGAATCTCAACAACACGGGCGGTGGCAAAGGGCACACGCACACGATCACCAGCTCATCTGAGATGCAGACGCTCACGCTTGACCGCCCGCCGTTCTATCGTCTTGCCTATTTTGTGAAGTTGCCGGAGTAAATCATGGCATCAAAAAAATTTCGCTTTCATTACGTCAAGACGCCGACCGGTGCCATCAGCGGGCAGTCTGTCCTTACGCAGACAGAGGACGCGATTAACAACCTCGGCGATTACATGGTTGATGCTACGAGCGATGCGACCGAGGCGCTGAAAAAGGCGACTGAAGCGCTCGACACGGCAAATACGGCTAAGCGGAATTCGGTTGAGGCGCTTGCTACTGCGAACTCTGCAAATAGCAAGGTCAACACCTTATCCGATACTGTCAACACGTTTGACGGGCGCATTAAAACGGCGGAAAATAATGCCGCCAATGCCGTCACTACTTCGACCGAGGCGGCTAATAATGCCGCTCAGGCCGTCACTACCTCCAACACTGCGCTTAACACGGCTCAGCAGGCCGTCACGACGGCCAATGAGGCGACGACGACCGCTCAGCAGGCAAGCGCCGCGGCGACTCAAGCCGTCGGAACGGCCGATGCTGCGAACGCGACTGCGGCAGACGCGAAGCGAATTGCCCTGCAGGCCGTGACCGATACGGACGCCATCCGCGAAGAAATCAATCAGAACATGGCCGTGATGACCGAGAAGGTCACAGAGGCCACGACGCAGGCGCAGAACTCCGCGGCTTCTGCCGGTGCATCGAAGGCGAGCAGTGACCTGTCTAAGCGCTGGGCGACATTGATGACGGGCGCCGTCGACGACGACGGCTATTCGTCCAAGTGGAATGCTCAGCTCGCTCAGGCGTGGGCGGTGAAGACTGACGGCAAGGTGACGGAAAACAACCTTCCGGACGGCGCTGAGATCGACTACTCTGCGAAGTACTACGCACAGCAGGCGGGGAGTTCGAATAGCGCGGCGAAGGCATCAGCCGATGCGGCGAAGGCTTCGCAGACTGCGGCGGCTGGTAGTGCGGCGGCGGCGAAGACTTCACAGGACGCGGCCAAGGCAAGCGAGAATGCGGCTAAGGCTTCGCAGACTGCGGCGGCGTCAAGTGCCGCGGCGGCAAAGACGTCGGAGACGAATGCCCTCGCGTCTAAGAACGCGGCGGCCACGAGCGCAGGCGCGGCAAAGACATCAGAAACGAACGCCAAGACGTCTGAGGACAATGCGAAGAAGGCCGAGACTGCGGCGGCGGCTTCAAAGACCGCGGCGGCAGAAAGCGCATCGGCGGCGGCGGCATCAGCAGAAGCGGCGCAGGGCGCTCAGGACACAGTGGCAGCATCGGCCTCTGCGGCGGCATCGAGCGCGGCGGCGGCGAAGACATCCGAGACGCACGCCAAGACCTCTGAGAATAACGCCAAAGCATCTGAAACGAAGGCCAAAGCGTCGCAGGACGCGGCGGCGGTCAGTGCGACAGGGGCGCAGGATTCTGCGACTGCGGCGGCTAGTTCTGCATCTGCGGCTGATGCTTCAAAAACGGCGGCGGCAGGTAGCGCCTCTGCGGCGAAGACTTCAGCAGACGCGGCGAAGGTTTCGCAGAATGCGGCCAAGACTAGCGAAACGGCGGCGGCCGGTTCTGCAAGTGCGGCGGCGGCTTCAAAGACCGCGGCGGCCACATCCGAAAAGAATGCCGCCAATTCTGCGACTGCGGCTAATGCGTCAAAGACTGCGGCGGCTGGTAGTGCGACTACTGCAAGCACGAAGGCAGGCGAGGCTTCTGCCTCGGCGCAAAAGGCGAAGGATTGGGCCTCGAAAGAGGACGGCCCGGTTGAAGGTTCCGGCGAAACGGCAAAGTATTCTGCGAAGTATTACGCCGAGCAAGCGAATCAGAGCAACAGCGTGAAGTACGTCGCGCAGACGCTGACGGCAGAACAGCAGACGCAGGCTCGCGCTAATATTGGTGCTGGGTCTGCGGCTGACGTGACTTCGCAGGGCACGCGGCTGACGGCAGTTGAAAAGAAGGCGGCAGACAACGCAACGGCCATCACGAACCTCAGGGGCGATATCCCGACGAAAACGAGTCAGCTGACGAACGATTCAGGGTTCTTGACGACACAGCAACAGGCGGACTGGAATGCGACATCTGGGGTAACGGCGATCAAAAACAAGCCGACGATCCCGACGAAGACATCTCAGCTCACGAATGATTCAGGGTACGTCAAGGCCACGAGCGGCACCACTGACCTGACGGCAGGAAGCTCCCCATTAGCGACTGGCGACATTTATTTGGTTTACGAATAAAAGGAGTAACAATGAAGAAGGTAGAAAAGTACACAGGGGAAAAAACCTATATGTTCCCCAACGGGGCCTTAGCGACGAAGGACGCGGTGCTTGAGCAGTTTCCTGCCGCTTTGGCGTTCGTGCACTATGTTGAAACGGACGAAAATGGCGAGGTGATGTGGGCATTTCAGAATTTATCTGCGATGCGCACTATGTATAAGATCGACGCGGCGCTTTCGGAATCTGAGGCCCTTGCGAAGATTGAAGAGATCATCAACACGGAACCCAAAGTGGATACGACGCCGTCAGCGGAAGAACGTATTGCGGCGGCGCTTGAATATCAGAACCTTGCATCTATGGAGACGGTGGCATGACTTACGAGCTTGCGAAACGGAATTTTGACAGAGGACTTTGGACGGCTCAGATGGTTCGCCTCGCTGTGAGAAAAGGCGTCATCACGAAGGAGCAATTCAAGGAAATCACGGGGCAGGACTATTGATATGACGAAAGCGTGCTATGTTGGCGTGGCCGGTAAGGCTCGCAAGGTCAAAAAAATCTACACCGGGGTCGCCAACAAGGCCCGCAAAGTCAAAAAAGCCTATGTTGGTGTGGGCGGGAAGGCGAGACCGTTTTTCTCGGCAGAACAAGCACTGTCGTACTATGGAACAGTGACGCCGTTAAGTCAAGCAAGGAACAGCTTGGCAGCTACAACTGTAGGAAACTATGGGCTATTTGGTGGGGGTAATAACAACGGTATCATTACTACAGTAGACGCCTACAGCGCATCTCTAGTACGAAGCACTGCTACACCTATGGGCCAAAAGCTTAGCCTGGCAGCTACTACGGTAGGAAATTATGCACTGTTTGGAGGTGGATCTGATAAGAGTTCAGTAGACGCATACAGTGCTTCTCTAGTGCATAGCACTCCTACAGGTCTGGCAGAACTACAGACAGACTTGGCAGCGACTACTGTGGGAAACTATGCACTATTTGGGGGTGGGACTGGTCGAGTGAATTCTAACCCGGTTTCAACAGTAAATGCATACAGTGCGTCTCTAGTGCGAAGCACTGCTACACCTCTGAGTAAACCGAGGAGCCAATTGTCCGCGGCTACTGTGGGAAACTATGCACTATTTGGGGGTGGATCGACTACGTCTTCCGACAGTAGTGTTCCTTGTACAGTAGACGCCTACAGCGCATCTCTAGTACGAAGCACCCCCACGGCTCTGAGTCAAGCAAAGAGCCTGTTGGCCGCGACGACTGTGGGGAATTATGCGCTGTTTGGCGGCGGCAGTATTTCGTGGGAAGAGGGTTCGTCTACAGTAGACGCATACAGTGTTTATCTAGTGCATAGCACCCCCTCACCTCTGAGTAAAAAAAGGAGAGAATTGGCAGCGACTACTGTGGTGGGCTACGGACTGTTTGGAGGTGGTGACGATGGACCGACTTTTACTGGTACCATCTATTTGTCTACAGTAGACGCATACAACGTGTCGCTTGTACGAAGCACTCCTGCACCTCTGAGCCAAGCAAGGGCTACCTTTGCAGCGACAACTGTAGGAAATTATGGGTTGTTTGGCGGTGGTTATGGCGTCGCCAATTATTCGACTACAGTAGACGCCTACACTGTAGATGGGGGGGGGTAGCAAGCCCTCGAATCCTGATCCTGATCCTGATCCTGATGGGCCTGAGGACCTGAAACCAAAGCCCAAGCCTGGAGGCTCTTGGCCCGAAAAGCCCCCTCCCTAGGGTGGCGTTTGCCGCCCTTTTTGTTAGCTACTCAGCTGGGGTACGTTTTGTATCCTGACTGTTTTGGCTACTGTCGGAAAGAAATATCGCCCCTCCTTGTGAGGGGCTTTTTTATAGGTGTTGCCATGTACTTGCGCTGGCTTTGCTTTTTACCTGCGTCCTTAGCCTTCGACGTTTTCGGTCGTCTGCTCACGCCGCTCGTTGTTCTCTTTGCCGACAAAGACGGCTGGTTGCCTTCGTGGCTTTGGTGGTGGCAGACGCCGGACAACCCTATTGACGGCGACGCCGGGCACCTTGCGCGTTGGGGCATATCAACCGCCCCGCTGGCGACATACGTCCGGCGAGTAGCGTGGCTTTGGCGAAACTGCGGCTACGGCTTCAATATTGACGTGCTCGGCTTTCATCATCAGGCCGGAGACGTGAAGCAGGTTTATGGCGATCCGACTATTGGTGACACGTCAGGTATTTCGGGCGTCTGCCGATGGAAGGTCTACCGGGCTGGGAAGCCGGTTTGTTGGCAGTTCTACTACGTGAAGCACTACCGGATTTGCGGTGTTTGGAAGTGCGTTCGGATCGGCGCAGGCTGGAAAATTTGGGGGGAACCCGTCCCCGGCTACGTTTACGGGCAACACTGGGTTTACTTTCACCCGCTAAAAGGCTCGGGCCGAAACAAGTAATCTATGCCGGAGAGGGTGCGCATGACGACTGACTTTTTGCCGGAAGGCACCGAGAAGATAGTAGCCGCGGCAGTGGGCGCCCTCACCGGCGCCCTTTCGTTTTTCTTCGGCCTCGACACAAAGCCGCTCATTATTTGGCTCGCGATCTTTATCGCCGCAGACATATTGACCGGCATGGCGGCGGCGTTCGTCAATCGTGACTTCGAGAGCCGGATTGTGTCGCGCGGGCTTTTGAAAAAGGGCCTGATGTTTATTGTCGTGGGCTTCGCGCACGGCCTTGACGTGCAGTTTTCCTACACGCTGAACTATCTCGCAGTGTTTCAGGGCATTGTCATAGCGGCCTACGGCTTCACAGAGTTCATGAGCATCATTGAGAACCTTGACCGCATGAATCTCGGCGGGTGCATTCCTGCAATCATTCGCAAGGCCCTCAAACAGATCAACACCCGGCTGGATGAAACGGTAGAAGAGATCGGCGATAAGCCGAAAGAGGGGAAAAATGAAAATCGGATACTTTGACACAAAGGAACTCGCGAGCAAAGACGGCCAGCGCTCTCCGTTCGGAGAACAGCAGGTCAGATCAGAGCTGCTTTTTTTATTGAACCGAATCCGCACGGCATGGGGGCGCCCGATCATCGTCAATAGCGCCTACCGCTCGCCTGAGCACAATCGCGCCGTTGGCGGCGTGGAGAACTCTTACCACGTTCAGGGCCTTGCGGCCGACATCCGGCCGGAGCATCAAGAAGACCTCCCGGAACTTCAGGACCTCTGTTTAGACCTTAACGCCGACGGCGGAGTCGGGCTGTATGACGGCTTTGTCCATGTTGACGCCCGGGGCTTCAAAGCGCGCTGGGACAACTGCAAAAAATGACCAAGGCGGAAATCCTCAAATACCTTTTTATTTTTTTCAAGGAGTACGTTATGAACAGCGAAGACTTTCAGGAATGGCTTAAGAAAATCGGCGTAAAGGCCGAAGACCTCAAGCGTGACGCCTACGAAAAACTCAAGGCCGAGAAGGCCAAAATGGATACCGAGACGCGCCGCAAGTGCCGACTCTTTTGGGCGACTGTGTCGGTCGTGACATTTCTCATCGGCCTCGGGCTGGGTCATTTGTTCTTCTGATGAGCTGCGGGCGTACTTCTGCAAATGTGCGCAAGCAAATTTGAGGGTGGCGCCCCCTGTCGGTATTGATGGTGCTGAGGTGAGGCGGCGGGAAAACGCCGTAAGTGCAAATGTCTGCAAGCAAATTCTTGTACACAGTCCTCGCGGCTTTGATCTTCGGCGCCGGATACGCCTTTGCGGACGCTCTGCGCACTGCGGACATCCAGCGCCTAAAAGCCGATTACGCTCAGGCCGCGCAGGAGTATCAAGCGAAGCTTACGAAAAGGGAGGCAGACAATGCGAAGAAGCTCGCCGAGGCAGTCGATCAAAAGCAGGCTGAAATCGATGCGCTTGGCTCTCAGCTTGCTGGTATGCGTGACGATGTTGAGCGCCTGCGCCGTGCCGCAAGCGCCGGGCGTGGTGGAGTGCCCCCCGGCGCCGGTAGTGCCTGCGTCTCTTGTGAGCGACAAGTCTCAGACTGTAAACGCTTACTTGCTGAGGGTGCGGAGCTTCTTAGCGAAGGCGGCGGACTGGTCGGCGGCCTCAGCGCAGACCGAAACGCCGTCCGCGAAGCCCTGAAACCGTGAGGCAAAGAAAAACCTCGTGGCGTCTGGAGATCACCACGAGGCTTTTCAGAAAACCACCGCTTTGTTTTCGCGGGGCTTATTTTACTCGATCTTCTGTCTTTCCGCTCGCCTTCTGAACTTCTCTCAGCCGATCCCGAATCCAGTGTGACCCTCCGAGTTCCTTGAGAAGTGCCGCCAGCTCGATCGGGAGGCTGATCGTGACGTTGCGCGATCCGTTTTCGTATAGCCTCGGCCTGCCGCCGAGGTTCTTTTTATCAGAGGTCATTTGCAAGCCTCTCGACAGCGTCAGCAATCAGGGGATGTTCTTTGCACCACATGGTGCGTTCGAGCCCGCTCGCCCCTTTGTACCAAATCGCGCGGTCGTACACTATCGCAGACTTCTTCTCAAGCCAGTACGCCCGCCCCCATTCCTCTGCCGTCCTCGGCAGAAAGTCGACCTCAAAAGCCGATACGTAGATTGCGCCCTGTAAAGCCCAAGGGGTGCAGTCCGCCCACTCGGTCCCGAGGGTGTCAACAGGGCCGCCAGCCTCAGCCCAGCCATTAACGAATGCGAGCTTTTCGGCGCCAGTCAAGGCGTTAACGTAGAGCACGAACTCCATATTATCCGCCATGTTCTGCGCTTCTGCGTCAAAATCAATTACGGCCTGTGCCTCACCGGCAAGAAGTCCGTAGCACTCGACCATGACGCTCTTAACGTCTTCCGGCATCGGCTGGTTAAGCTCGTCTAGCCATTCCCCCGACCAAGAGGTCCGGGCGACCCACTTCGCCTGCTCTTTCGAGTAGGTGACCGTGACAGTCAGCGACTTGTAAAAGTCGTAGCTGATGTCCTCCGGCAGTTCGCCGGTGCACAAGTGCGCCCTCCCGTGCGCCACGAGTTCGCCGCTTTCGAGTGAGAGTTGTTCGTCAATGAGGCACCCAATGTAGTGCTCCCCGCGAGCGTATTCGCCGCGACGAGCGAACGTGGTATGCGTTGAAACGATGATGTTGCAGGTGGTTCTCATTTTGTATCTCCGAAGCCCTGCGGGCTTGTTGTTTTCTGATAACCCGGATATTAGGCTAGTTAGTAACGTACGTAAATTAGTATTTATGCTAATAAGCAAGAAAGCAGGGAGAAAAGCCGCATTCAGCGGCTTTTCTTTTGCCTGCTACTTTCGCGCTATCCACGCCTGAAACGCCTTATCCTCTGCAGTAAACGCGCGCGGATCATTGAAGAAGTCGCGATAGATGCCAATCGTGTCGTTTCGCATCGTTTCGTTGACGCGCATAAGCTCATCCCTGCGCAACTGCATGACGATATCGCACAGGTCATCAATCGCCTGATGCACCACGTCGAAATTGGCCTCTAGTATCTGATGCGTTTTCTGCCAGTGCACATAGGCCGAATCAAGCAGCGCCCCAGCGGCCTGAAACTGCCGCGAGAGGTTCACTGGTTGCGTCGTAGCGCGTGCGCAGATGTAGCCTGTAATCAGAACGCCCATAAGGTCAGACCAACACCCGTCATCCTTTTCCGACTCGCCGGAGCGGCACCGCGCGTATAACGCGTAAAACCCGAGGCAGTATTTATGCTGCTCAGATTCAGTTACCGGGATGACGCGGGCCAGTGCGCCGTAGCCCCTGCGCGATATCAAATCATCACCAGCATAGTGGCACTGCTTTTTTCGGCCGGGCTTACGCTCTGCACGCTTCGCCAGCCGCCTTAGCTCTCTACTCATGCCTGCTCCTCCGCGCCCCTCAAAAAGCCCTCTAGCTTCTTCACGGCAAGCACCTTCAAAGCGATTTCGGCCGCGAGGCCATGCGCGAGCTGAATCGCTTCGTCGTCCTTGCCGTCCTTGACGCGATCTACAAGGATAGAGAGCTGTGTGGCCTCACTCTTTGAGAAGATGTGATCGGCCTTCATGTCGCGGATGATCTTTTTCGTTTTCTTCAGGTCAATCATTTGGCCATTCCCAAAATTCGTTTATATCGTCCAAGAGCTGTCGCGCTGACACAAACGCCTCTAGCCCAATATCAGCGGATCGCTCCGGGTCGCTTTTGACAGCGAGGTCATAAAGCAGGTCATTCACCGGGCCGCAGATTTCTTCTGCTTTCAGGAGAACGCGAGACACAATCTTTTTTTGTGGCGTTGTGAATTCCTTCGGATGAGCAGAGAGAACGAACGTCAGGGCGGCACGCTGTCCAACATTAAAAACGCAAGTTCCGCCAACGCCGCGATGAGCCGCGCAACTCTCAACGAGAAGCCGGGCGCCTATGTAGTCCTTCGTGAGCCGGGCATACTCGAAAAACCGCGCGCCATCCGCCGCTTTTCTCAAAATCGGTCGAGCTTCAGGCGCAGGCGGCAGAAGCCTGAGCAATGCCTTCCACTCCGCCGCCGGCGCTGTAATCTTCGCGGTTGTGGCCGAAAGAAGCGGATAGAAAGAAGTATCCATATCTGATCCTCCGGCGGGCTTACAAGCCCCAAATGAAAAAGCCGACGAGCATCCCCGGCGCCAGCAGAAGGGCCACGAGCGCCAGCGCGGCCAGTAAGTCCAAAATGCGATCTAGAATCATGACGCCCCTCACGCTGAAATCTTGAGTCCCGGCGTGCGGAAAATAACGGTGCCGGGGATTGCGTTCTTGCCGAGTTTCCACTCGTTCATAACCGCGATCTTGTCCACCGAGCGCACGACCTCGGCACCCGCGCCCATCGACCTAGCAAGCCGCCACGCATGCATGTAGGACAGCGTCGGCGGGCATTTAATCGCAGTCACTTTGATGAAGTCCTCGGGGACGGCCTCAATATCCAGCACGGCCACAGACTCACGCCCGGCAAGGGCTTTGACCTCGATATCAACGTCCGTTATCCGATTGATTTTGCCGCTCAGCATAAATTGAGCGAGGAAGTCAGAGAGCTTGTCGGCCTTCGTCTCCAGTCGCTTCAAAATCGCCTTTTCGGCCTCAATGTGCTCGGCGACGGCGGCGGCCTCACGGCGCACGGAGCGCACCACGCGGGCAAGCGCCGCGACCTTGTCAGCCTCCTTTCCCTCCGCCTCTCGCAGCTTGTCGAGTCCCGAAATTTCCCCCGTTTCCGGGTCGACCTCGACGGCCTCAGCCGCTTGGCGCACGGCTTCGCGCAAGTCAAGCGCCGTTTCCTTTGGCGCGTCAGGGTCTTTTTTCATGTCTACAAACATGGCTAGTGCTCCTTAAAACGGGCAGTCCTCATCAATGTCAGCGGCGTTAGCGGGCGCGGACTTCTTTGCCGCCGGGGCGCTGACAGGCTTCGGAGCCGGGCGCTGGGGCTGACCGTCAGAGGTGCCGCGACTTCCGAACTGCTGACGCTCAACCAGGACTTCTGTCGAGTAGCGTTTGACGCCCTGCGCGTCTGTGTATTCGCGCGTGCGTAACCGGCCTTCAACCATCAATTGAGAACCCTTGTCAAGGTACTCGGCGAAGATTTCAGCGACACGACCGAAGGCAGTGCAGTTGTGCCATTCGGTTTCGGACTGCTTTTGACCCTGCGCATCAGTCCAGTGGCGCGTGGTCGCGAGGCTCACGCGGCACACAGGCCCGGACTTCGATTCTTTCAGTTCAGGTTTCTTGCCCACGTTGCCGATAAGCATGACCTTGTTCATGTAAATAGCCATTTCGTTTACTCCTCTGAAGTTTCAATTTCGGCGGGGGCGGCCTGCTCGATGGCCTGCGGCGCCTGCGCCTGCGCTTTCTCGTCTACACTTCCCGCGAGAACCTTCAACTCGTCATGAATGCCAGCACCCTTAAGCGCTTTTCGGGCCGTCGGCGTTAAGTGTTCGTAAAAGCCCTTGTATGCCGTGGTGCCGCGTTGTGCGGCTTCTGTAGCGACGTCAACCAGTGCGGACGCTAAACGCTCATTCGTCAGCGTCTGTTCATCTACCTTGGCGCCGTTGCCGTCATCGTCTTCATCTGCGCTCACGCCGAGGAAAGCGGACAGACTGTAGCGCCGGGCGTATGTCTCAGCACTGCCGAACGCCTGCGCCGGATTCTTAGGGCTGATAACAGGGATAAACAGTACGCCGCTCGAAAGCGTCTCACCCGAGGCGTGAGTTACGCACGTCTCAACGCTTACGCCGTCTTTCGACGTCATAACGCGCTGGAAGAGAAAAATGCCGTGACGATTGAGCGCCGGGCGGGTGCCATCAAGTATGCTTTGAAGGTCGGCATACTTCGACCCGAAAGCTGGGTTGACGCAGTTTTTCGCGATCGGCTTGAATTCAGCCTGAGCCGCCGCAAGGGCGGCATAGATGTTCTCAGCCGGGGCCTGGGTTGTGGTTTTGTCTGTTGTCATGTTATCCTCTTTATGTCCTTAAGTGACGCGCTCGGGGTTTAGCAGGCCGCTTCCCCGAGCGTTTTTTTATCAATGCGTGGCTATATAGCCGTCCACGGCGTCGGCAGGAACGCCGACATATTCGAGGGCATACACGCGCAGAATGGCGGCCCACAGCGGCGAATTACGCGGGCAATACGCGGCAATGGCGCCGGGGGCGTCGTGGCTTAATTCCTCGTAGGCCGAGCCGAGAAGATCGGTGGCCATGTCTTCCAGTGTGACGCTCTCCAACTGGATGTTGTACGCAGGCCAGTCGCAGATCACTTCCAACGACTGGGAGAGCTTGGCACACCACTCCTCCCATTGTTCCGGGTCACGCGGGCACGGGTCGAACTCTTCGGGGCTCATACCGTCCCATGCGGCCTGAGCCGCTTCATAGGCGGCGCTACTAGCCGCCCGGTTATAGGTCGTGAATCTCATTATTCGGCCTCCGGGTATTCGGGCGCGGCGTGCAATTGCGCCAACACAATATCGTCGATACGCTCTGAAAGCGCTTCATTGACCCATGCTGCGAGTGCCGGGAAGTCTTCCCGCGCCTTCGCATCTGTGACGACGGAACGGAGCAGGCGGAAGCAAGCCGCCGTGATCTCAATTTTCTGCTCAACCCCGAGCGCGGGGAGTGTGAACCCACCGAATTGTTCGTAGAACTGCGAGGATTCTTTGGCGGCTGCGTTATTGATAGCGCTGAGGAAATCGCCGAGGGCTTCGGCTTTGGCGGCGGATACGTTGATAAGAGTCTGTGACATTTTTCACTCCTTACGGCCCGTGAGGGCAAGTCTTAAAGTCGGCAGAGGATTAACCTCAACCATTGACAGCATATTAACTAAAGTGAAGGAAAAAGTAAAGGGGTAGCCGTCAATTATTTCACTAGTGAAAACACTAAGGCTCATGCGGTGGCGCCTTGGATAATTGGCACGAACTGGTGAAAGTATTTCTGTATCTCTCTGTCGTCTAACGAGGCAAGCGGATCAGCCTTATCCCACGGCGTGCCCTTGCGCTGCGACCAAGTTTCCAGCGCCGTGGCGGAATAGCCCCAAAACCTATCAATCGTCTTATCCATCAGTTTCAACCAGTCTGCCGGGCATGAGGCGATAAAGATTTCAGCCATGTCCGTTGTGAGGCGATGCCTGTTAATAGCGCTCAGCGCGCGAGGGAAGAGAGGGCCGCCGGGCCATGCTTTTGGGTGCTCGTCTGTTAATCGTTCATCGAACGCGGCCAAGACAACGCCATAGCAACAGTAAAGAAGTTTCTGCGCCTGCGTTTTGCTGATCGGATGACCGGCCTTCTTTGCTTTATAGAGGATGTAGGCCATAACACTGGAGCTACTGAATTCCACGATACCGCCTCAAGGTTGATTGCTATGTACTGTAGCACGTCAACGCTACGCCGCAACAAGCGTTAAGCCGCAAGGACGCGCAAGGGGTTTACAAACAACTTAACACCTGTTAAACTAATGGACGTGATTAACCGACTAAGAGGAAATCAGAAATGACAGAAACCACAGAAATGACGGCGCGCAGAAAGAAGGCTTTCGAAGAGCTGGAAAAGCAATTTAAAACGCTCACAGAGATGGCCGAATATTTCGGCGTCTCATCCCCGGCCATTAGCCGATGGAAGCGGAGCGGCATTCCTAAAGGCCGAGTGCCCTATTTCATGCTGAAATACCCGAAGTTTGAAGCATGGAAGGGCTTGCCCCGAGGGGTGTGACTATGTCTTTCCAGCTGACACAGGACTGCATCGACATGGACGTTGAAATGAGCGCAACGGCTCACACTGTTCTGATCGTGCTTTGCCGCCACGCTGACGAGAATGGCAAAAACTGCTTCCCGTCCGCTCCGGTGATTATGAAAAAGACTCATCTGTTTGAGCGAACTGTCAGAAAAGCAATCAAAGAGCTTGAGGCTGACGGCTGGATTTCGATTACTCAGGGCGCCGGTATGCCGCGGCATTTTTCAATTGCGGTAGATCGCATCAGAGCGGCTACCCCGGCTAAAAATGTACCCCCGGCTAAAAATGTACCCCCGGCTAAAAATGTACCCCCGGCTAAAAATGTAGGGGGTACAAAAATGTAC
>ERZ1035027.164-NODE-164-length-41339-cov-318.259035_pt1 | contig 41339 bp, 47 predicted proteins | sample MGYA00520604_ERZ1035027 | MGnify/ENA primary metagenome ERZ1035027 (study PRJEB33766, sample SAMN09781743) | gut metagenome | biome: gut microbiome | host: Homo sapiens | place: Madagascar | study: EMG produced TPA metagenomics assembly of the PRJNA485056 data...
AAGATGTTCGTTTTTGAAGACAATTTAGAAGCGAAGGAGCGAAAGCAGGCTAAGTCGCTGACTTTATCATAAAAAAATGGGGAGCTAAAACAGCTCCCCATTTTTTCCCTTGAATCTTTCGCATCCGTATTTCAGCAAAAACTCTTGAATAAGACCTTGCTGGGCTAGAGTATTGAAATTGCATCTATGCGTATCATCAGCCACGGAATGACACTTAAAGATGCTGGCAACATTATACTTCCTTCTTAAATTCCTCAAAGTATCTTTGCTTCATCACCGAAAGGATATTGTCTTTCAGCTCCTTTATGACACCTTCTTTAACAAGGAGAGACATCTTCAAATCATAGATTTCTTTTTTCATTCGTTCAACATCAGGATTTACCTTATTGAACATATCTCCTTTTCCTCGTAATAGCCAGTCTGCCGACAAGTCTGGGAATGTATTCAGAATATCAACTATTACATCGGTTGGAATTGGTCTAGAACCATTGAGATAATTTGCAAATGTATTCTTTACCTTCCCTACCTTATCAGCAAATCTCGCACCTGATAAATTATAGTAGTTTTTTATCTCATTTAATCTTTGTGTTATTCCATCCATAGCAAACATATTAAAAGATTCTACGAGAGCAGAGAAAGGCTAGACAGAAACATTATAACTGCCTAGCTTTCCCATATTTCAACGATTTATTTACTGAAACAAAGCACCACCCTTATAAGTGCCAGTAATATAGAACTTACTTGGTGTACCAATCTTGAAACGCTTGAACTTGTCGGAGGTCTTTATGCCATAGCACTCACTCTTCTCCTTTACTTTCTCTGTAGCAGCTTTCTCAGAATAGTTTGTGATATTTGTTACCCAAAACACATTATCAATATGCTTTTCGGCAACATCATTCTTGGTGAAGCCATAAGCTATACGATTATTGAAGGTGTATGGAGTATTGTCTTTTGTATATGTGCCATACAGATATGACTTAGAAGGGAAATCCTTATTACTATCGCAAGTCTTCTGCCAAGAAGGGGAAACAGAATAAGTACCGAACACCTTGAAACTCTTGGCAGGAATGCACTCCACCTCCTTCTCCTTTACCGTAACACTATTGGTGGTTGATTTCACAAACTTTGTCAGGCTAGCCATAGTCTTTGAACCCCCATTCCAAGAGTAGATACTACTTCCCCAAAATCCACTACCTGCTGAGTATGCGCTGGCTGATCCATAGCCTACTCCTTTGGCGAAACTGCTGGCTGTGCCGGAAGCTGTTGTCAACTGATTATTTGTGGCGATAGAGTAAGTTCGCCCCTGATAATATTCATTTGCCAAACCATTTAGAGTAAAGAAGGTCTGAGCAAGATTAACAAAGATGTCCTTGTCGGTCTTGTTGTAGATAGCAAACTTCACAAATCCACCATCCGACCATAGGTTGTACAATACCTTGCAATCCTCGTTCTCATACACGATGGAATTATCTTGCATCTTCATACTATTGTCGTAGCCCACATCATAAACCTGATAGTATGTACTCTTGCAGGATGCCATACACAAACCAATGGCAGCGACTAGAACTGCCTTCATAGTAAATCTTTTCATAAGCTATTGTTTTTAATTTGAAATTTGTTGCTGCAAAGGTAGCAAAATCCTTTTATTCTGCCTCATTAATTAACATTATTAACGCACAAGCTGGAAGAACTGCTCGCATAGACTCCCTATCATATAGCAAGGCTCCTCGCAGAACATATCAATATGATCCTGCTCACAGATATGAGCTACTACGTGAAGGAGTTCGTGACCGATGGTATTGATGATACTTGCGGCATTGCCCTTACCTATGGCAAGAACGCTTCTCCGTTGGGCAAGGTTGGAATAGGTCAGACCTCTGTCTGCACTCTGTTTGATTAGATGTTCTTGGGCTTCTGATAGCGGATTGCCGCTGCATCCAATATCAGAAAGAGCATAGCATATCTCATCGGCATCATCCGGCTGATAACCTATGAAACATACTATGCTCCAATCGTACTTCTGGAGTTGTATTACTCTTCTGATCATAACACATCTTCCCAAGGAATAGGTACACCATTATGGCAGCAGTCGGCATAGAATCGGTTGAAGATGAAACCATCCTTCTGGTCGGCATCATCAACCATATCCTTGATGAACTGGGCTAGCTGCTCCTCATCCTTGATAGAAGACTTGTAGAAGTCTGCCCTCGCCATATTTGCCACATATACATGGTCGTAGCCTATCTTATTCTTCACCTCAATTCCCTGACCGAGCAGAAGTGCATCCACCTTCTCCTTATCCCAAAACGAGATAGCTACATCACGCTTGGAGGAAGGATCATACTTATACATCTGCTTAACTGCCCACTCGCACATCTTCTTGCTGAAATGATAGCCATTGTATCTGAGATAGGCAACCATAGCCTCAGGTTTGAGGTCATACATATCCAATGGCATTCTGCATTTTCCCATATTACTGAATATTGAAGGGAGTCTGGATCCGGCAAAAATACCGCTACCAAACTCCCAAGTTAAACACTAGCGACCGCCACCATTGTAGCCGCCACCACCTCTTTCACCATAACGGTTTGGGTAGTTCCAATCATCGTTCACGTTGTTGAATCTACGTCTGTTCTCACGCTCTTCACGTTCCTCACGCTCTCTTCTCCAATCGTCACGATAATCAGGCATACGCTCACCCATACGCTCCTGCTTCATCTTTTTCAAACAAGACATAGCCTTGCTGCCAAAGCCAAGCATAGACTCGATGTTGTCATACAAATCATCGAACTTATCTTCTGTAATCTCAATCATTACCATAATCGTTAGATATTAAAGTGAATAGATAGGAGATTACTTATTGATGCTCTGTTGGAGCCATCCCATCATCTTGTCAATCTTGCCCTCAATGCCGGAAACCTTGCCTTCAAGCTTGTTGATTTTCTCGGTCTGTTCCTTCTCCTTGGCTATCTGGGGGTTGAGTTGCAGTAGCATTCCCTCGCAAGATTTTACAACTCTCTCGTGGTAATCTACGCTCTCCAGTATCGCCTTGGATTGTCTCAGCATTGCATCGACCTCGGAACTCATGGCATCCTTGCTATCGCTTACTACAAGATTCTTGTCGTTCGCTATCTGTCCGTTAGCAGGTAGCTGCTTGAAATCCACTTCCTCGTCATTGATCTTCACCTTCACATCAACCACAGTCTCCATAGGTTGAGGAGTGAAGCCATTATTGAAAGAAGGGTATCTCGTCTGAGGGTTGCTCACCGAAACAACCTGACCGATCCGCAAGCTCGGGTTCTCGCCCTTGTCGAGGACATAGAATAAAGAATTTGTTCTTAAACCTTGAAACATAATGTAATCTCCTATTATCTATTCTGTTATTAAACAATACCCGTCATAAGTTGAAGGGTGTTAGTGTCTCTCTCAAACCAGAGCTGAACCACTCCAGTACCCGGCACATCTGCAACCGTCAATGGTTCGCCATTGAACTTGCTCACAGCCTGTGTCGCTCCGTTTGTCTCGAAAAGGATAGGCAGCGTACCAGTCGTTCCAGTCGGAATAGCCTGCATCAGGTTTACGAAAATCGTACCCCTATAGTTGGCATTCACGAAAGCGTGGTTTTTGAAGGTGAACACCACATCGGCAGTATTCACCTTCACGCCAGTAGAAGCGATAGCTGCCGAGCCATTACGATTCACCCAAGTATAAGGTCTTAACCATAACATAGCAGCCTCCTTTCCTTATTAACCCCAGAATCCTGCATTGTTAGCAGCATTCAAACCATACAAGCCAGCCTGATAAGCAACGCAGTTAGGAACCGCAGTGAATGGGCTGTAAGGAGTAGTCACGGTCTCCGGCAACTTACACTTGATACCAGCCACCTCGTTCTGCAAGCCAGCCAATACCTGATTGATAGGAGCCACCGCCTGACCTACAATCTGAGAGGTCATTGCAGAAGACTTGAAGGTGCTGTTCTCCTCACGGAGGGCATCAATCTTGTTCTGCATTTCCCTGAACTCAGCTTGCTTTTGTCCGTCAACGATGGTCTGAGTGCTCTCCTTGATAGCGTTGTGCAAGTCACAAGTCTGTCGCTGGGTCTCGTAAGCCACGTTAGAGAAGCCACGCTCCTGACCTACAGCCACGTTGTTGATGGCATTCTGCAAGGTTCCAGTCTGCTGGCAGATAGCCAAGCGGTTCTCGCAGCAGCAGTTTGCAATCTGCTGAGCAATCTGCATGTTGCCCTGCTGCAAAGCATTGATGGTCTGCATACCGCTCATACCAACCTGATTACCTACACTCTGAACCTGAGAAGTCAAGGCATAAATGGCATTCTGAATCTGTCCTTCGGTACAGTTCAACTGAGTGGCAAGATTGCTGAGTGCATTACGGTTGCCACCGATGGCATCCATCAAGAGGGCACGACCATTGTCATTGTTGATCTCATTGGCAAGACCACCACGACCATTGCCGAAACCGAATCCATTACCACCCCAGCCCATAAGGAAGAAGAGGAAGATTACCCACATGAACCATCCACCTTCGCCACCGAAACCATTGTTTCCCTTCATGGCAAGAAGGACATTTGGGTCAACACCCTGCTTCTGGAGAAGGGGTGCGAGAAGACCGAGCATCCCATTGTTGGATGTTGAGCCTTCGTTTCCGAATACATACGTTTTACTTTCCATATTATCCTGAAATCTTTTTTTGTTAAACACTAAATGATACTCACTTTGTAACGTTACGAGCACAAAGATACGAATAATATGAATAGAGATTGATAAACTCGTAAAAGGTTCTATAAGTGTGTGATGGGCAAAGATTTATGGTTACGGAAAAGGTCGTAAAAATACAGGAGGGGCGATTGGGTCTCTCCTATATATAATAATGTGTAGCTGATGCTATATGCTTATGCCATACTTTCGGGCTTGCTTGCGGAAGAAAGCCTTCTTGTTGGCGAAGAACCTGATGAGCGATTTGTTCCACTTCTTTTCGTGACCGAACTGGTCGTGGATTCCCTCAGGTATCTTTCCATCGTGAACATACTTCTCGAATGAGGAGATAGACTTCCCCATTTCGTGGGCGCACCAGCCCTTGTTGGCTTGGGTATCATTCATCATGGCAGTAAGGAGTACCACCAGTTCCATATCATTCTCTGACAGACCGCAAGGGATAGGTTTGCCTTCCGCTTGGGCTACTGCTGATTCGTGAGCCTTGTCAGCAAGAGCACGAAGTCCTGCTTCGATGATGCTGTAATTTACTAATTGCGACATAAGCATATATAATTAAAATGAGTGTAATCAGGAACATATCACAATAGTACATCTGGTTGGTGATTACAATAGAACCAAACATCACATGTATCACGTTGACTCCTGCTATATAGAGGATAGGGATGCGCCACTCTACACACAATCGGTGGAGCACCTGACCTTTCCATAAGGAGATAGGATAGAGAATGTAGGTGATGAAGTAGAAGAACCAGACAGGTTCCTCGTTTTCCTCATACCAGAGAGTAATCTCCATCTTGTTGTCATAGAACTGAGATACACCATACCATCTCATAAGCATGACGAGTATGGGGGCATACTTGAAATAAAGCAAATCTGTCTTGATCTTGCTGCGTTCGGGGATAAGCTTAACTATCTCGCCGAACATTCTGTTGACACGTTGTTCATTTTCATCTTTGTCCATAAGCGTTTCGTTTTTAAAGTTTAATGGTATTGAACCGTTGATTTAAATATCTGATAAACAGATGTTCTTAGATGCTACAAAGATAATGGGATTCTTTGAAAACGAAGTTATTTTGAGGGAATTTAAACTATAATCTTTGTTAATACTTTCAGATTGAAACTTTTTCCTATCAAATCAAGGGTCTTTTGTGCCGGATTGAAAGCAGATTTCTTGCCTAGAGACAATTATCCCCCGAAAGCATAACACCTTCGGGGGATAGTCATATTTGCATTACTTCTTCTCAGCTTTCGCCTTCTGGTTAGCCACAACCACCTTATTGGCTGGCTCCAGCACGGAGAGGATTCGCTTTCTCAGTTCACGGATTCTCTTCATATCCTCGGCATTGTAGGCATCCTTGCCATCTTCCAAAAAGCCCTTCTTCAACTCGGAAATCTCCTGCTTGTCAAGGGAAATCTCGTCAATGGCATCAATGGCAGCCTTGTTGGTGTTGTAGTAGCCATCGCTTTGACCAGGAGCCGTGTCAACCAAGAGGTCGTAGGAGGTCTTGAATCCATTTAGCTTGGTGTAAAGTTGTTTCAGCTTCAAATCCTCGAAATCATCCTTCGGAGTAGCGTGAGCCTTGTATATATCCTCGGCATTCAGCTTGTGAGGTCTGTACTCTTCCCCACTCTCCTCGGCACGTTCCTTCTTCTTGTCTTCCTCATACTTCTTCACCTTCACATCTTCCTGCTTATACTGCTTGTATTCCTCTGAGCCGTAGAACCGCTCCAGTATAGAGTAATCGCCATCCACCTTAGCTTGCTTCTTCAACTTGCTCAGGGTATTGGCTGCTCGGTCGTGATTCTCCTTCATATTCCAGAACTCATCACCCTGCTTCTTGGTGACTGGTCTATCATCAGGGTTGCTCACAAACTTGCTTACCAATGGTATGTCTGCCATCTTGATTTCCTTCGGGTCATTTAGAGACTTGGTAAGGACACCTAGCACCTGACTGCCCATAGTGTAAGCACCACCGAGATAGGAAGACAAGACGTGATCAACCACCGCTGGGTTGTTCAGATTGTATCTTGGGTCTCCAAAAGCATCTATGGCATTCTGCTGTACATCAGGATAGTCATTTCCGATTGAGTTAACCATCTTCGATACACGCACCAGCCAATCAGGAGTGCCCACGTATGCCTTGGTGAAGTTCGGGTCATACTTATTGTACTCTGTCTCCTTGAATAATGGCTTGCCAGTGAAATCAACATTGAAAGCCAACTCAAAGACAGGACGGATAGGGTTCGGCATCAGGCTGACTGCTATGTTGCCATCATATCCAGTTGGATCAAGCGGAAGCATATCCACTAACTGACCGAGCAAGTCTTCTGCATACTGGCTCCAAGTTTCCTCTGCCAGCTCGCCACCCATCATCTTGGAAGCAATCATATCTCCTATGCCATAGAAGGCACGGAACTCCTGAGCAAGCGGAATCTTCACATATTCGTTGGTAAACGGAATCCACATAATGGCATTGTTTCGTCTATCCCACTTAGAGAACTGCCAATACTTATCCTTATCATCATCACCCCCCAACAGACTCATCAGGGCAGCGTTAACGATAGGAACCAGCACACCACTCGCCAACCAAGCTGCAGTAACAGCCGTGAACTTGAAAGGATGATGTTTGACAAGCGCACCCAAGGTCTGCAAGCTCTGTACAGCCGGATTGATGAAGAGATAGAGGTTTCTAATCATCTGCCATCCGTATTCGCCAGTACCCTTGCGATTGAAGTTCAGGGTTACATCTTTGGCATCATTCACAGCCTCATCAATGGAGCGACCATACTGGATGGAAGTCATATAGACCGCAAATCGGTTGCTATCCTCAATCATTCTGTTCAGGAACTCAATGCCATCCATAATGGTGTGCCCTACCTTTACTGGGTTCGCCTTCCATCTATCCAAATCCTTCAAGTCGTTCTTGAATTTCTTCTTCAAGTCTTCCACATCAAGCGAAGAGACAAAGCCAGTCTCGCCACCATTCATCATAAAGTCATAGAACATCTGTTCCTTTGCCGTAGCATTTCCGTTGTTTACCTTCTCTCTCAACTTGCCGTTCTGATAGTCTCTCAGCATAAAACCGAGATTCCAAGAGGTAGCGAGATTCTTTCTGAGGAGATAATTGTATCTGCCATCCTCACGAATAGCGGTAGAAGCCAGCGTCATGGTCAGGTCTCGGAAGTAGTTGGAAGGGATGAAGAGAGGAGAAAGACTAGTATAGGCAGCAGCCATCTTTCTTCCCAACCAAGCAGCAGCCCTATCCAGTTTGCCGCTCTGAATCTCTCTTACTCGGTGTGCTCTGGTATTGTTCATCGCCTGAGCCAACTGAGGGTCACCATTCACATAGATAACATACTCCTCGCCATCCTTCATCACTCGCACCTCATGCTCTCTCTCCTCGCTATGAGTCTGAGGATAGGCTATGTTCAATCCATCTCTCTGCTGGGTAGCATCACCAGTCTGAGCCATCTGCTCCATCTTCTGCTCGAAAGCATCAATGGCAGCTTTCACCTGATTACTATTCATCTGAGAAGTAATCTGAGGGGTAGCAGGAATCCACTCCTCGTTGCCGTTAGCATCCGTACTCTTCACATACCAAGCCTTGCTCAGGGTGAGCAGGGAGGTAGGATGATTCTGCGCCAAGAGCATCAGGTGCTGCTTCACCCAGTTCTTGTTGTTCAGCAGGATTCCACTCTCTGCTATATTCTCGATGTATGCGATAGGATCATCAGCGATAGAGGTTCGTCCGTGTGCAGTCTTCAAGGTCTGATTGAACGCACCCTTGCCGCCACCGATATAGTCCCAGACTTGGTCAGCAGTAGTACCATCCCAGCCACGGAGAGGAATGTAGTGGCTATACATACCCTTCACATACTCGTAGGCATCCTTACTCATCATTCCTGCCCTGAAGCCATCACGAAGAATCTTCTTGGTGGCAGCATTCGTAGCATTCCAAAGAGCCTGAACCTCGGCAAGATGCTTGGTCTCCACATCCCTTACCAGTCTGTGGGCAGCTTCCTCGAAGTCGGAACCATCGAAGAGAGAAGACAAGCCGGAATAATCGTAGGCTATTCCGTTATCATCGTAGCGGTAGTCCATATAGGATGGAGAGTACTTTCCTCGGATGGCATTATCCTTCTGTCTCCAAGTGGTGAAATCTACCCTGCCAAACTCCAAGTCTGCATCATTAGACACACGATCCAAGTCGTTTTTGTATGCCTTGTATGCTGCACTTCTCTGATTCACATCTTCATAGTCAGCTTCCAGAGACTTCTTGAATGCCATCTGGGCATCACGCTCCAAACCGTGTTTAGCCATCATATAGACTCGCACATTGTCGTAGCTATCGCCCAGCACCTTCTTCATCTGATGATAAGCCTTTCTGAGTGGCTGCAGAAACTCGTTGTTGTACTCCTCAAACTCGTTCTTGCCTTTACCATGACTTCTGTTCTCGGCAGTATAGGCATCCTCAGCCATGTTCAGGCGGTCAACACCCACCTCCTTCATAATAGCTTCCTGAGCCTTACGGATAGCCAGCATACTATCTTGGAAGGCGATTCTTTTAAGCACAGAACCACGCTGCAACTCTCGGTTGAACTCTCCAAGGGCAGTATCATCACTCAGAAGATGCTGCTCATAGGTTGGAGCAGTCTTCCACAGAGCCATCTGCTTGCGGTACTCGTCCACTCTCCTCAGGAAGTCAACGGCACTCTCACCAGCGTTACGTTGTGGGATGGTTGGTCGCTGGGCATCCTTAGGCAGATTGTTATCCTTCTTCCACTGATTCAAATCGTGTTCAAACTTGTCATAGCGCAAGGAGAATCGAGTATTACCATTCAGTCCGAAATCCGTCTCTTCGATATTGTTCATGGAAATATCATCAATATTCTCATTGAAATCATCCATAATGTCACTGAGAGCCTTATCCATCTTTGACTTGTCTGAGACCTCAAAGAGCCTTCTCAGAGCATTCTTGATAGCTTGCCATAAAGAAATATCACCAACCCTCTTCAACTCATTAGCTGCATTCAGGATTCTTTCTCCATAAGGAATGCTGAGTATTCTTCTCTGCTTAGCATCAGCCATTTCAGCAGCAAACTCATACTCATCCTTACCTCCATAATCACGATAGTTGTCTTCTTCCCAAACCAGTCTTCGGTCAGCCTTATACGCATCATAAGTATTAATGATGGTATTCACAGCTTCAATCTGCTTAGGTGTAAGCATACCATCAGCCATACCTTTCTTTACGAGATTGATAGAACCAATTGTTGCTTGATGAATCATTTCGTGAAGGATAGTGTGAGCCAACTCTGATTGTGGTGTAGATGTTCTGGTCATTGTGTCAATGAATAGAGATATATCTCTATCTGTACCTGCAAAACCCAAGTCACCTTCTTGCTTAGCATTGTCAACACCACCAAACTCAGCACCAACCTGAACTAAAATCTTCCTCGCTTTTCCATAGAGTTCACGTAATTCTCCTCTATTTGTTTCGTTTCCAAGTGTATCTTCAAACGCTCTATCAACCATATCAAGAGAGGTTTGTCTTCCTCCCTGCAATCCATAAGTTTCTGAGAGATACTTTGCTCTAACGTCTCTATACTCCAGTTCTCGTTCTGCTGTAGCTTCGGTAATTCGATGTCTCGCATCTGTAATTCCATAAGTACTTCCCTCACGATTCTCTTCTCGTAAGTTTTTCCGTCTCCAGTTCTCATTGCTTTTCAGTTCTTGATTAATATCCTCTCTGCGCATCTTGGAGAAATCAGATAAGTCTTGCTCAATATAATTAGATACAAGTCTCTTATCACGTTCTGCAACCTTATTCATTACTTCCTTGATAGCAGAGTCATACTTCTTTTCTATCTGCGAAGATACGCTTTTATCCACATCTGTAGGAATAATACGAGAATCTTTAACGTTATTTATCTTTTTAAGACTGAATTTAGGGTCAGAACCAGTAAGCAGAGGAGCAATAACATGCTCGGTCAACTGGGTAGGTATTCCGTTGCCGATGATGGTATGGCTCAGATTCTCTGAGAATGGCATCTTGTAATCATCGCTCACTCCTGATACTCTAGCGAGCACCCTGCCCATGGCACGATATACCTTACCATCCGGCATCACAATCACATCACCACTCTTCGTTCTGAGTGTTGGCAGTAGTTCATCAGCGAAGGCATGAGGAACCTTTCCGTCAGCATAGGCACTACCCATCACATATAATGGCTTGTCAATGTTTCTCCAGTCAATGCCATCAGCCTTCAAGCGTACATCCATCCAAGGAGCCACACCATTCTTCTTCTCGGTCAGGGTTTGGATAATATCAGCCACAGCTTCATACCATCCACTCTTGTGTGCCATCTTCTTTGGCTTGGCAGGGAGTTTGCCATCACGAACCGCACGGACAATCAATCTCTCTCGGTTGGTGTAGCCGCCATAGTCAGCAGCGTTATACACATCTGCATCCCAAGTGTAGCCGTTGGCATCAAGCGCATCCGTGATAATCTTCATCGCTTCCGAATCCTTATATCCCTTCACATTCTCAATAGTCACCACCTTTGGCTTAACGGCATTGATAAACTCTGCAGTACTTGCAGCAGTCTCCTTGTCAAGTTCTACCTCAGCGTGATTACTCTTCGCCTGAGAGTAGTTCTTACAGACTGGGCTGGCATGGAAGTACTCCACCTCGCCATCTATCTGCTTCACCAACTCTCTAGGGTCAACATCACGAACATCAGCAGTAACGATGTGCTGCCCAAAGTTATTGCGATATACACCGCTTATCTTCTCGTCATATTCAACTGCCACCACTGGGTCGATGATACCCTTCAAACCTTCCTCAACAAGACCGCCACCGCTAAAGTAGGTTCCAGCCTTAATGAGAGTGCCATCAAGATTCTTCAAAGAGAACTTAGGGTCACGCTCTATAGCTTCTGCAATATGTATAGCCTTCTTGTTAGCTTGCTTCCACCCCTCAGGTTTCTCCATCATCGCTTTCAAAGAGAAACGAATATCATTGTTGTCGGCAGAGAAATCGCCATTGTTATTCTCGGCAGACTTGATTTGGTTGGCATCCAGAGCGCAATAGGAAATCTTGGTAGGCTCATAGCTATCATCCACTTCTTCAACAAAGATGGCTCCATCATAGCCTTTCTCCTTAATCTTGTCAGCCATGCCCTCTTCATCCATGATACCCCAAAGATTGTCCTGAGTGTCCATGCCCACCATGTACTCCCAGCCAGTCACATCTTCGTAGATTCTATCATAGTCTTCGCCAGTCAAATCCATCGGTCTTCGGATATTCAGGAAGCAAGGAACCACATTAGCCTTGCCGCCACGATGTCTAGACGAATTGGATGCAAACTCCTCAGCCAAGCCCTTATCAGGAGAGAAGAAGAATCCTTCTGCCTTCACCTTGTCTTCAAGCCCCATGATAAAGCGGACACCTTCCTTCTTCTCAAAGGTGTTGAACTCGGCACTTCTGCCATGCCAAACCACCATAGGTTCGCCATTCTCATCCACCACCTTGGAAGCATTCTCAGGATCATTCTCCCAATCACCGAACCAGTTCTTGAAGTTGGCAGTACGGACGGTTGCCCATTGTTCTGCATCCAGTTTGGTCTTCTCACCATTAGGAGCAGTCATATAGGTTCCGTTTGCCTTGGCATCAGCCACTATCTTCTCCATTTCTTCTTTCAGAGAGAAACGGATATCACTCTTGCGAGAATTGAAACGCTTTGAAGGAGGAATCACATTGCCCTTATTATCATAAGTAATGAGGTCATTCAGCTTACGATTATTCTTGGCATTCTTATATCTGTATTCCTTACCATCATCAAAGCCGAACTCGTTAACATCATTGCCATCCCACCATAATTGATTTGCAGGAACTTCATCTTCAATGATACGATATTTTCCATCCAACCTGTTATCACCGTGCATTTCAGCATACTTCTTTGAAGGAGTAACCCAGTCACCATTACGCAACTTTCCTTCCTTTACAGAAGTAGGAACAGCACGATAAACCTTAACCTTAACATCTTTCTCGCCATTCTTAATGGCATCAAGTGCATTCTTTATAACATGAGCAGACTCCAATCCATAAGCAGTATTGTTCATATATGCTCTTGGATTGTCGAAATAATCATCAGGCTGCAAGTTATAACCTAATGCAATATCTTCTAAGTTTACATCAGGAGAGTTTTCTATGTCGGCTCTTCTTGCCTCATCAGAATCATATTGAGGATTTGATGGAGCAGCCCACGCTCCCTGACCTTGGTAATCGCTATCAACGTCACCGTAACCATTACGTCTGGCTGATTCATCAAGCATTTCCCTTGCCGTTGATTCATCATTATTAGCAATGGCATCCATATAACGCTTATCAAGTTCATCAGTTGGAATCAGAGAGAGTTCATCAAGATGTTTCTGTCTCTTCTCTTCCTCTTCCTGCGCTCTTTTTCTTGCAGCTTCCATAGCATTACGCTGAGCCTCCACCTGCTTTCTTCGTTCCTCAATCATAGCGTCAAGGTCACCGAAGTTCTCTTTCAAGGCTTCATTTATAGGTTTGGTGTACTTAATAATATCCTTAAATGAGGAAATCTTGTCTTCATTTGCCTGCAATAAATATCGTTTGATGTTTGCTCTGGCACGTGCAGCCTCAGCAGTAGAACCTCGTTCAACTGCATTCGCATACATAGCAACATCATCCTCATTTACCCCAAACTTTTCTGCAACACTTTTGATTTTTTCATCCTTCAACGAAAACTTTTCGCCATTTTCCTTGGCAGTTTCAGAAGAATTGTCTATCTTTGCAGCAGATTCCTTGGATTGGGAGAGAGCTGTGTCACCTCCCAACGAAGAAGTGGCAGTGTCCATACTCTTGCCATTTTCCAAGGATTCTCTTTTCTCGTATGCAGTCAACAGCCATTGTTCTCTAGGTTCACCCTTATACTCCTTACTTACAACAGCAAAGTGTGTAGGTGATTCCAACTTGACGCGATTGTCGCTTTCCTGAACAACCTCCATACTATCTATGATAGACTGCAAATTGTCAACGACCTCAGGATGCTTTCTCAGAATCTTATCAAGACCAGTCTTTTTATCTCCCCATACCAAAGATATATCACCAATAGTATGATGATGTAGTGCAGCAGTTGCCTCACCGCTACCAAGTTTCTTCAAAAACTCTATAGCTGCTTTAGCTTTACCACGGAACTGATTGTATATATTTCCAAAAGCACCAACACCAACTGGCTTGATTTCAGCAGCCCCAACTTTAGTGTTGATCATGCCATCAATGAGGTTATCAACCATACCATAGCTATCAGCCACCGCCTTCTTCAAAGCAGCAGGAATCTCGGCAGGAACATCTTCCTTTCTTCTCATTCGTCTTACCACATAGTCAATAGCTTGGGCAGCATCAGAAGTGAAGATACCAGTCTTGTAGTTGTATGAACGTGTATGGTTTAAGCCATAGCCTACATCATGTGTCTCATGTGGTAGGTTCTGTAATTCATTCAGTATCTCTACCGCCTTGGCATTGTCGGCAATATCCTTCATGTTGCCAATGGCAGCACTAACAATCTGGTCAACCTCTTCATCAAGCAAGCCCTGCTTGGTAGCCGAAGACTTCACCTCATTATCCGAGATATTAGGATATACCTCAGTAGGATGAGCCACACGACCATCAGGCAAAGTGATATAGTATCTTAGTGGACGATTTGTAATATCGCTCACAACATAGCTATCAGCAGTAGGCTCATACACTCTCTTCTCCTTGCCGCCAGCAGTCTCTTCGATGTGATAAGGAACACCATTCACCTTGTAGGCATCCTTCAATGTAGAAAGAACTTCCTTCTTCTCTTCATCGCTGAGTTTCTTGCCAGCTTCAAAGCGGACTGGTTTTGACTTCAATGAGAACTTGGTGTGCTCTGTGATTCTCATATCCTCAGGCTTGAAGATAACATAGTTGGTATCGCCTTTCTTTGCACCACCGAAGTTACGTCCAGCCTTGTACTTAACACCAGTAAAGCCAACAGAAGATAGGAACTTGCTTATTCCTTTAGTTCTTTCAGGCAAATCATACTCTGTTCCAATTAGCCCAATATACAGAGTACTGTTGTAAACATTTTCGCCAGTTCTCTCTAAAGACTGACCTTTGTTTTCTAACGTCTTAATACCTACACCAAGATGCTCCAACCCTTCACGAATGGCATCCTGCTGACTTTTACTCAAAGGCTTATCCCAATCCAGATAGTTGCTGCCATTATCATCAGGTATATCCACCTCATAGAGATTATGGTATGGCTCAGCCAACTTCTTCATTTCATTGTAGAAGTCTATCTTTTCCTGCTCTGTGAACTTGTCATTCATGGCTATTTTCTTATCACCATGCAGGAATGATTCTAGAGTAGGATATTTCTTGGCGAACCTTCTACCATTAGAACGCTGAAAGCGATAATATGCCTTAGAAGGGTCATTATCCATCAGAGTAGCATAGCTTTTTCCAATCTTCTTGGAAGATGTAACATATCCACCCCAACCAAATACTTGGGAGCCAGCACCCTCGCCAATGTGGTCGAAGTCAAACTCTGTGAAGTCAGCACCGCTACCATGATATACCTTTAACGAGAACTTAGGAGCAGCAGCTATCTCCTGATTGATGCTATTCACAACATCATCAGTAACAATATCGCCCTCCTGAATCTGCTGAGGTTCACGACCGGCGTTCTTCACAAGTTCCGCTTGCTCTGCTCTAGTCAAGATACGGGTCACCTTCATCGCACCAGTAATCACCCAAGGGTCAGTCTCAGGGTTCGGGTTGGTACGATACATATAATATCCATCAGTAGGCAGATGTTTCAAGCCAGCCAACGAATGCTGATACTTACCCGAAGGATTGATACCCTCTTGGCGAGCTTCCTCCTGATAATCTACATCAGCAGCATACTCCACCTCAGCGAAGACGAAGTTCTTAGGGAAGAGAGTCTTGTTGCCCTCAGCATCCTTGCGGTTGAACTGGATAGCGTAAGGCACTACACCAAGATGCCAGCCTGGTCTATAGGCTAGCTTACCGCTACCGCCTTGTGTTCCCTTGCCGCCCTGCTTAACCTGAGGTCTGCCAGTCTTGCTTTCTCCTGCAATAGGGGCTGCATCAGCATCAAGCCATACACCAACTGGAGTAGCAGCACCATTAGGGTTCGCTACCATTGGTGGATAGAGTTTGCCATCCTTCAATACGAACACCTTGTAGCCGATACCCTTCTTCTTAGGTTCAGGCTTTTGACGTAGAGAATATGAAACATCTTCGCCAGTCTCAGAGTTTGTCACCTCACCTTTGGCAGTCTTCACATAGGCTTGTTCGATAGAGCGGATGATGTTCTTGGTCACATCGCTATACTCAGTACCAAAGAATGCCAACTTAATCTTCTGTAATATCTCATGGATAGCAGCGAGCAGAGGATGAGACATCTTCATAGCGAGAGTGTGAGCCAAGTTAAGGTCACGAATCATTTCGCCTACCGCATCAGCAACAACCTCCTCAGCATAGTAATCTCTATCACGTCCAGAGAATCCTGCATCGGAATATCTCTTCATGGTCTCATTTACCGCCTTGTCAAAGGCATCAGAGCCATAGGTATCGAGCACAAGCTGAGTCAACTCATTGTATGCAGCAGGGTTCAGGTTCTTGATTTGGTGAGTCATTTCGTGACCGAAAATGAACTGAGCACCTTCCGTGATAGAAGAGTCAAGAGTGATGAAGATGGTACGATGAACGCTGCCATCGGCATCCGTAGTCTCCTGAATCCAGCCGTTGCCCAACTTGTCTGAGTACTGCCATTGAATATTTGCACCCATCATCTTAGCCAGTCTATCGAAAGCCTTGCGAGTCTTCTCGCCCACGATATTGTCAACGACCTTCATATCATCCACCTTATTCTTCTCTACATCAGCAGCACGCTCAGATGTAGTCTGCTGTGTGCCATTGTCTCTAGCAGAGAAAGGAAGGTCAGTCTGTTCTCTCTGTGCGCCTAAAGGAGCATCATCCGTTGCATCCTCAGGAACCTCAGGAGCATTTATGTTCTCATTTGTCTGCTCATTTATCTTCTCTTTCTCCTCATCATTATACTCATCAGAGTTCTCTTCCCCAGTCTTTACCTCAGATTCAGGAGCAGTTTCTGTCTGTTGTTCTGATTCAGCCTTATTCTTCTCAGCGAATGCAGCGTTATCAGCCGCCTTCTTCTGCTCTTCAAGGATATTCTCAGCCTGAGCGATACGAAGATTCTCTATGTAGTTTCTTGCTTCCGAAGCCTTAAAGCCACTAGTGATAACGCTGAGCATAGCATTGCGAATATCTTGTGTGCCGAGTGATTCAAGGTTAGATGGACGATTCTCCCACAGACTATGCACAAGGTTGTCAATGGTTGTTCCCTTACCATCAGCAGCGAGCAACTGAGTCTTAGCAAAGTCTTCTCTGCTCAATCCAGTCTCCTGCTTAACACCCTTGCTTGTCTCTGTACCCTCATAGTTGAGAGAGTGAGCACCGAGGTTGCTAGCCACATACTCCTCAGCAGTAAGCGGAATCGTATCTGTCACGTCAATGCCAGTACCATCATACAGACGATGCAGCAGAGTTCCAACCGTCTCCTTATAGATTTGAGCCACAGCCTCAGCATCATCCTTCACCGCACTCTTCAAGCGAGCGAACTTTCTTCTTGCCTTCTCAATGAGTTCCTTTCTGCCCTCAGCAGTGTCTTCCACCTTGGCAAGTTGTCGCTCATTATAGGCATCACGGATAGCGATAGCAGAGTCATAAGCCGCCTGAGCATCAGCAATCGCCTTCTCTTTAGCATCCTTTGCAGCCTTCTGTTCCACGAAAGTTTTACCCTTCACGGTCATGTTGCTAGCCTTGTCGAGTGCCTTCTTTGCATCAGATACCCATCCACTGATTACGCTATCAGCATCATCACCAAACTGGGTGTCATACAACTCTGCAGTCTGATCAGCAGTCAGCTTCGAGAAATCAGGATTGCCATCCTCCAGCATAGGCACGATGGTTCCATCTTCGAGAGTCATAGCAGGAGTCTGTTCTGTCTGTTCAGCAGGAGCAGTAGTATTTTCTCCGCCCTTAACAGCACCATCAACAGAGTATGTTCCATCACCATTGATTGTCACATTATCAGGAACTGGTGGGAGTTCATCATTCACCTCTATTCCACCTCTATCGCCCTCTATCGCACCACTATTCTCCTCTATCATTGAGGTTTCAGCCATCGCTTGCTTGTACTCATCAAGAGACATAGAAGAGATTGTAGCCACATCCTTTTTGCTCACTGCATGAGGAACGAATGTGCCATCACTCTTCATTTCTACGACCTTAGCCTTAGCACCAGTATCACGAATGAGGAACAACTTAGAGTCAGGATATTTAGTGTTGCCATCCTTATCCAGTACATCAACAAGCACCACGTTACCATTATCATTAAGAATCTGATTGAAGTCAAGAGAAGGCTGAGTCTCTTCCGACTGCTCTGTCTCCTGAGTCTGCTCAGTCTGCTGGGCAGCACGTTCCTTCTCCATCTGCTCACGCTGAGCCTTGGCAGCTTCCAGTCTCTTCTGGTCTTCTAAGTCTTTCATCTGCTGCAAGTCTGCAAGCGAATAAGGATTCTCCACTACGTTACCATCAATAGAGATAGCAGCAGTACCATCACCATAGTCAGCCAACACCTCATAGGTATGTTCCATACCATCAGCACCAGTCACATTAAACTGGGAGCCAACTTCAACGGTTCCATCAATGATGCCAGCCACTTCCTTGATAGCAATCTCTTTTGCATCAACAACCGCCTGAGCCTTCACATCATCAGCAGGGAGTTCTTCACCCAGTTCAGCGAACATCAACGCATCAGCATGTTCTACACTATTCGTTGTCGGGTCATAGTATAGAATCATATCATCGCTATTGCTTACATCAATGGAACCATCATCATGAGTAGCAATATTACCACTGATAATATAGACTCCATAGTCTTCCAAGCCGCCTGATGCTTTGATAGTAGCGTTACGGACAGAACCACGACTCTGGTCTGTGTACATATCAACTCTCTGTTCTGCCTGATGAGCAGCGAGGTCAACCTTGTCTTGTGCGTCATCAACAACACCTTGGTAGCGAGCAGAAGACAACTGGTAGTCATAGATAGCTTGGTCAAGTTTATCATCCTGCCCCGTCAGGGATTCCAGTTCCTCATCACTCATGGCAGATAGCTGCTGCTCAGAAATTCCCAATGCTGCTGCAAGAGTCTTCATCTGGTCTTCCTGCTGAATCTGAATATCATGCTTGTCTGCATCATCAGCATCATGTCCCTCAGAATAAGCGTTGTCAATATCTGCCTGATGCTGCTCCTCATGAGTTGTAGGCTCATTGGTAATCTCCTTGGCATTCATTTCAGCAGTCTTGGCAATATTGTAGCCACGCATCTTCATCAAGTTGATACCATAATTCACAGCAGCATTAATCTGCTCCTTGGTCATGGAATCTCTCTGTCTGAGAATATCAGCCAGCACACCACCCATCTGCTCGTTGGTTGCGTTGTCTATCTTATCCTTGATGTCTGCCCAGTTATCACCAATCAAATTCTGTGCATCACTATCAGCCACGTTCACCTTGTTGCGGAATCGGTAGTACTGAGCACGATTGTAGATACCTTTTACTGGTCGAGAGCCAGCACCCATCGCATACATGGAACCAACAGAGATAGCCATACCACCGATGATGTCGAGTTGTTGTCTAGCATCAAGAAGGTCACTCACCTTACCTTCACCATCCAGCAGGGCATGAAGAGGAATACCAATTTCCTCCTCCATCACTTCCTCAGCGAAACCATTGATACCGAACTTCTCCATCCACTTCTTGGAATTGGTGTACCAGCCACTCTTGCCGATATTCTTGAAGAACTCAGCAGAAGCATTCATACCATGTTTCTCCATGAAGTTGATAGCACCCTTCTTGATACCATAGTTATGACCAAAGAGTTTTTCAGTGTAGTTCTCCACCATGGCAGAGGTCATACCCTTATAGAGAGCAGTGCCAATAGACTCACCGCCCTCATGCAGTAGGTTTCCGTTCTCATCGAAAGTTCCAAACTTGTAATCGCCCTTCTCATCCTGATAAAGATTACCCAGATGTCGTTGCATGATGTCTGCTCCAGTCTTCAACGCTTGCTCAGTTCCAGCCATCGCATACGAGCCGATTACATCACCAGCCACGATACCAGTATTCTTCAAGATGGCAGCACTCACCTTGCCCATGCCACGTTTAGCAGCAAACTTCAAGGCTCCACGACTGATGCCCTTAGTAATACCACCATAGCCGCCAGTCAGGAAGAAGTCAGCCATAAATGGGAGAGACTGCCCTGCAATCTTCGTCCAGCGATAGACGTTACCCATCTTCTCATCTTCGAGAGCCGTAGCAGCATCCGCACCAAGTTTACTCTTCAGGAGCATCTTATCAGAACCAGAGAGAGGAATATTGTTATCCATCTTTGTCTTGATACGTTCCATCTGCCCCATGATAGCGAAGTCAGTCAGACCGAAATCCCATGTTTTTGCAGTAAATGCAGTATTGTCAAGAGCCTTCAAGGCATCCTCACCCCAGCTACTTGTAGGATATTGTTTAACCGCTTCAAGCGCACCAATCTGCTCAGTAACCAGAGAAAGAGAGGTTGCCAACTTATTTCTATAGTCACTCTGCTCAGCAGTTCTTCCGTTACTTGCACCGATACTAGCTCCATAAGAGAGCAAAGGATTTCCGTGTTGACGATTATCCTCAGCGATAAGAGCTTCAATCTCCTTCTTTCGGGCATAGGCATCAGCCAGTTTCTTATCAAACTGCTTTTGAGCACCTTCCTTAGTAAGATAGGTTCGATTCTTTCCGATGTTCTCCTGCAAGTCATAGTTACCATTCTTATCTCGAACATCAAAGACGGACGGAATCTCACCAGCATTTACAGCATTGATATACTGCTCCCCCTGCTTATCCAACTGATTCTGATACTGAGCAGCATCATACTCGTTGTCGAACTCTACACCATCTGTTGTAGTATAGGTTCCAGTCTTGCCAGTTGTGGCATTATAGTTGAACTCATTCTTCTGTACATTCTGATTCTGCAAAGGATTCTTTAGACGTGGAGTAACCCTACCACCATCGAACTTCTTTGCTTGCTCCAGTTTGGTCTGAATGTTTCGCTTTGCTTGTCTTACCGCATTATTAGCACTAGACAAGATTGCCGCAGTTCCAGCAGAGAAACGAGCACGGTCAGCAGCACTCATAGGAACACTGCCGCCCTTCGCTCTAGATGAAGTCTTGCTTCTAGGTTCAAAAAGTGCAGAGTAGAAACGCTCATAGGTATCAGGAACATCAAAGTTCTGAGCCTTCAAGTTCTCATAGATAGCGTGTCTGTTATCCGCACCGCCCTTTCCGTCTCTTGTCAGGGCACTCTCAAACTTATTGTAATCATCAGGCACATCATAGTTTTGTGCTTTCAGATTCTTATATAATGTGTATAATGGTCTTTCTGCCATGATATATATATTTGTTTGTTACCAATTCTGTTACCAGTTTACACCAGTCTTCTTCTTTCCACCATTGTTGGATGATGATGTATGGTTCTGTTTAGTTTTACCATGCTTACGCTGATAAGCAATCTTCTGAGCCTTCTTTCCTGCTGCCGTCTTAGGGGAGTAGCCCATCTTCTTGACTTCTCTTGCTGCCTCAGCCATGCCCTCAGGGTCTTTTTCCATCAAATCCATATACTCATCAACCTCTCCAGAGTAAGAACCCTTTCTTGAACTGCCACTGCCAGACTTGTTGGCACGGATTCGACCAGTAGCAGCATTTATACGCTGGATAGCCTCCTGTGCTTGCCAGTGTGAAATCTGCCCATCAGCCAGAGCCTTCTTGATAGCCAAGACCGCCTTCTTGTAATCAGCATCAGTCTGATACTTCATATTCGACAAGTCAAGTCTTCTGTTTCCTTGTTCAATTCTCTGCTGCCCTTGGTCAGCCTTCACCTTGTTGATGTCGTTCTGCATATCGTGATACCTCATCTGCTCAGCGAGAGTCAGGTTATTCTTTCTCGCTTCCTCATCGAGAGCCAATGCCCTCTGATAGCCAGTCTGCCAAGCAGCCCGATTCTTCTCACGCTGAGCATCCATATAAGCCTTTCGCTTGTTGATGGCAGCAGTCATATCCGACTCAGGATTGTGTACCACCTTGGCTCCCTTGCTGGCGAAGTAGATGTTGGCGAGTGCCCGAAGACCATCCCCCAGCGCAGCGATACGAGCCTTCCGCTTCTCGTTCTTCTCTCTCTGTGCTCTCTGCTCAGGAGATTCACTATCAGCAGGATTCAGCATCTTATACATTTCCGCATAGGTCAACTGCTTCTTTTCCGGCTCCTGCTTTGGTTCCGGCTTCGGCTCTTCCTTCTTCACGATAGGGATAGAGCCGTTCAGCATACCCTCGGCAGTCTGCTGGTTCATTCTCACCGCTTGCTCATGGGCATCCTTGGGAGGAGTAAGCTGCTCCACCTTGCCATGTAGCATAGCTTGTGCGGTGTTCATATTGATCTGTTCAGGAGTAGCCTTCTGAGCAGCATCCACACCACTCTGCTGCTTGTTGAGTACACTCTGTGTAGTCTTCAAGCCATTGTTCGTTCGTAAATAATCTGCCAATCCCATAAGCTATACGTTTACCTTTTGAAGTTTAGCACCCAGACTATTCAGCTCACCCTCAGAAGGGAGACCAGTAGTCTTAGCATTCAAGCCGAGAACATCATCAGGATTCTTGGCGATACCACTTAACTGCTCCTGAGTCACATTCATATTCGGAGCCTTCTTGACACCACTCAATCCGCTATCAATGGTAGAAGCGATATTGGCGGCAGTTCCGGCAACACCAGCAGCCACGCTAGCAGTACCAGCAGCCTTCTCAGCTTCCAGCCCCATCCTCTTGTTCTGAATAGCATCCTTTCTCGCCTGATACTGACCTTCGATGGCATCCTTGCGAGCCTCATTTGCAGCCACAATCTGGGAGGTCGTGTCGGCAAGAGTCTTGTTGTTCGCTTCCTTCACTGCTGTGGTAGAGTCTTCCGTACCACCCATCACCGCTTGTCTGCCCTTAGCAGCCTTGTTTCTGTTCTTGATCTGCTCCTGCATCTGAGTGAGCAATCTTACGGTATCGGCACGCTTGGTAGGGTCTTCATTGTACTTCCTATCATACCATGCCTGATTTTCCTTCTCCTGCTGTGCAAGCATCCGCTCCTGCTTTCGTCTTGCTTTTCGGGCTGATATGCCACCAAAGATACTACTTGCAACACCGAGTCCTGCACCGATTAATGATCCTAACATAAAAATTTATTTTAAACGTTTAAACTGCAGCAAAGATAACTATACCTTATTATATAAGCATCTTATCCATTAACTTAGCAGCTTAAAGTTAATAGATAAGATTTCTATGTGCAGGATTGTGTGTACCTTTGCATCATATTTAGTGAAGGATATGGCTACAGACAGAAATTCAAAAGGTCAGTTCGAGAAAGGTCGGACGAAATCAGGAGGAAAGCAGAAAGGTTACGAGTCTCCTATCAAGAAGGAGTTTCGTGAGCTGTGTGCCGACTTCACTAGAGATGCTTGGGATGATTTTATGGCTGCATGGTACAAATGCGAGCCGAAGGATAAGGTCAGCACCTTCATCAAGATGCTGGAGTTTAATTGTCCGAAGCTGCAGACCGTCACTCTCGAAGATAAGCGTGAGATTGCAAATGCGCTTACAGAGAAGTTGAAGCAGATGTCTGAGGAAGAAGGTTAATGGATTCTTTAAAATATCTTTTTTCATTTAATCTGATAGATGTAAAATTAAAATTCATAGGCTGAAGGTTTTTGTTTAAGGTTAATAGATTGTTGATAACGGAAGAGGGAATGCGTGAGCACTCCCTCTTATTCTTTCCGTATGTTCCGGCAATCACTATCAGCGACCGCCCCTAGCTCTTCTATCTCCAGCCATATCAGTCTTGGAACCACGATTCACCGATGATGGTTTATACCTAATTCCTGACTTGGTATGTGAAGCATCCATCCCCCTTCGGGATGCTGATCCATACTTCTTGTCGTGTTCGGCATTATGACGAGCCAACTCCCTACGCTTAGCCTTCTGTGTAGGTGAAGACTCAAAGCGAGTATCATATTTATTCTTGCGCTCCCTTGCTGCCGGATGAGTCTGATAATATCTAGCTGATTCTGATACCATAGTTACTCCTTATCTTCCGTCAACGCATCATCAAGATACTTATCAAGAGCCTTGACACACTTATCAGGAATCTTATTTGCATCCTTATTTTCTTTGAGATAATCAATAGTACCACCTACCCCATAGATGATAAGGAGATTCTTTTGTGAAGGGATGAATATCGTCATAATAGTTCCAAACACAAAAGTGAATATAGAATACATAAACACTTTTTTAATAGAAGGCGAAGGTTCATCACCTTCATCATAAGACATAAGCAACCAGAAACCTACAGCCAAAATTGCAAACACTGCCAAAACAGATAAGGCAAAACTAAAATAATGTAAGTTGCCCAAAACACCTAACCAATATAATTCACTCATAATCTTAAAATTTTAATTAATATATCTATCTCCAATAAAGTTCACGATGTTCCTTCTTCAACAAATCACCAGTTCTACACCACCAGTCATTCGGACTCGCTTTAAGATACTCCTCAAACTCAGGGCAGTTCTCTTCGTGAGTAAGGTGAGGATGGGAATTAGGCTTGAACTGATGCACACACAGCAAGTCGCCATGATTGCCACCATAAGTACTTGGCGGCATTACATCCTTCGCCTGATGCCATACCTTGTTGAGGTCAATGAGGTCAGCCCCATCCAGTTCCTTCAAGGCATCATCAATCTTACCCAGCACACGATTCAAGACTTCTGCCCTATCAGTGCCGCCCTTAGCAATTAACCACTTAGCATCACTTAGGGCACTTTTAATCAATTCATTCAATTCCATAAGCCAAAATTTTACTAGTTCAACAATATATACTATCCATTCTTTACCCATCCCCTAATGGAGAGGGCAGCAGCAAGGAAAATCTTTATTTAATTATCAACTACTATAAGCAGTAGATTATTCCCTACCAAAGCCTACATAGAACAAAGTTACCCACTTTGTTTGATTCATCCATATAGGGGTAGTGTCTTGCGACAGATGGGCACCTGTTGTTAATGGATCGAACAGCGCAGGGTTTACCTAAATGGATATATTCTACTAGACTGAGCAGTTTTATATATCGGTCGATAACCCCGAAGAGGACTGCACGGATTGAACCTCGTATGTCTTGCCAAAAAACTCAGGGATAAAAAAGGAGAATCCCCAAGCCTAGGTAGCGGTCTAGAACTCAGGGATTCCATATCTTGTCGGCTTTCGCCGGAAAGGAGGTCTTCTTTCATTTGTCATTCCGCTACGTTTGACTGGTGCAAAGATAGAAACTTTTTTTTGAACAACCAAATGTGAAGTTTTGTGAAAAACGAGCAAAACTACACTTTATTATACATTTGAAATACACGTATTATACATTTGGCTATTTGTTAAAAGACTATAAAAATAATAGTGGATAAAAGCTAGGCTAAACTTCTGAACAGCAATTTGTTATTTTTCTTTTTGGTGCTAGGAAAAAATTTGGTGCTATTTTGGTGCTAGATATTTTCAACACCAGCACCAATACAAATATAACTATCTGTATATCAACAGAAAAGCCTATCCTCTCGGATAAGCTTTTTTCTTTAATACAAAAACATTATGAATTATTTCTATATGTAATCATATGTATAACAAATGTATAGTTTAACACCTGATTATCAACTCGTTATGTTTATACAAAAGGCTTATTACACACATATACCATACACACAATATACACCTATTTACATAATATTTGGTGCTATTTTGGTGCTAGAAATTTGGTGCTTTCGTTTTTTCTTCTTATCTTTGCACCGTCAACAATAAACATTGAGCTTATGAAACAGAAAATCGTGCAAATCAGGGAAAGAAAGATGCCCAGCGGTAAGACAAGCCTATATCTTGCCTACACCATCAACGGCAAGAGACAATACGAGTACCCGAAGCTTTATCTATTGCCTGAAAATGGCAGGGGTAAGACTGCAGCCATAGCCGCCAACAAGGAGACCAGAAGAATCATTGAAGCTATGCAAGCCAAGAAGATTGTGGAACTCACCCAGAACAGAAGCGGCATCATTGTGAAGAAGGAGCCAAGCAAGATGCTCTTCTCGCAATACATCAAGAATTTCCGGAACTACAAAGCCAAGACCACCAGAGGCGAGGAGTACATCAAGACCGTCAGCAATGTGGAGAGACATATCTGTGAGTATGCCGGAAAGAATGTAACTATGGCAGCAATAGACAAGAAGTTTTGCGAAGGGTTTATCTCCTACCTCAAAACCGCCAAAGGAAAATTCACCGAGCAGCCTTTAAGCGGTATGACTCAGAAGGTGTACTTCGCCATGTTCAACACTATGCTAAAGAAGGCGGTACGTGACGAGATTATCCCAAGGAATCCAATCGACCTCATTGATACTGGAACTAAGATCAAGGCTCCCGAAAGCGAAAGGGTATATCTTGACATATCTGAGTTGAAAAAGATGGCTGCATCTGAGCCGAAGGACAAATCAACCAAGCAAGCCTTCATGTTCTCCTGCTTTACTGGTCTCCGTATCTCGGACATCCGCCAGCTTAAATGGGAGGATATTGAAGAATACACCGATGAGGATGGCAACTCCAGATACAGAATGATCAAGAGGATGCAGAAGACTCAGCGAATCATCACCTATTCACTATCAAAGGAAGCGGTTAGTTGGTTGCCGGAGCGAACAGGAAAACTGGTATTCAACAAGCTGGTATGTGCCCCGAACCTGAATGCGCAAATCAAGAAGTGGGCAGAATCGTGTGGAATCACCAAGAACGTCTCCTTCCATACCGCCAGACATACCTTCGCCACGATGATGCTTACGCTGGGGGCAGACATCTACACCACCAGCAAGCTGCTTGGGCACTCTCGCATATCCACAACAGAGATATATGCCAAGATCATAGACAAGAAGAAGGATGAAGCTATGGGTCTTATTGATAAGTTCTTCGATAAGGACTAGACCCGCTCCGTACCTTCTCCGTACCCTCTCCGTACCAAGTCTTAATCTCCGCAAGGTTTGCAACGTTTGCTGCAAACCTTGCGGAGATTATAGTTAAACTATGTAATTTTCTCCTGATTCTCAGGAGAAAACCGTAACTTTGCCTCTATGAATAAACGGATAGAAAACATATTGATGTGGATAATAACCCCCTTCTTCATTATATGGGAGGTTATTGCTAGATTGGTAACTTGGGATTTACCAAAGGAACCAAGTATGCGCTTACCATACATCAGCCTTCTCGTATCTTTACTTTCGCTAACTACGTCTATCCTAATCTTTATAATATGCAGCGATTGACATTATAGCCGATAACAGAGATACTATTAGACTAGCATAGCTTATCCACTTACTCTTTACAGCATTACCATAAACGCTAGTTCTCCAAAGAACAGGAATCTGTTCCCTGCCCTTTGGAGTTATTCTAATATCGCCTACCCCTACCTTTTTCACCAACACATCATCTTTGCAAGCATCAGCAGCTTCTAGATATTTTCTAGAATCCTCAGGTATGGAACGGACTGCAAACCATCTTATCCATCGTTCCTCAAATGTTATGTGTTTCTCCTTCTTTAATTTATCCAATAACACTAACAATCTATAGTCATTCAAGTTTTCCATCCTATTTTACTTTTCTAGTTGGGAAAATATTTTTTCCTAGTTGGGAAAGTTAATAACATATTTTGCAAGGAGTTCTGCCCATATCCTCTGCTTCCTCCTCGCTTACCTCTTCTATTTCTCCTGAACAGCGAGAAAGACCACGGCAATCTCGGTCGCAATGATAACGTTCAGACGATTCGCCAGTACAGATAAAAACATTATCACTAGAGCCAGCCGATCTTACGGCAGACTCCTTCTTTTCAGGTTCCACATCAACAGACTTCTTAGAAGAGCTGCTGCATGATGCCATCAGGATGATGGCTAAAAGTAATACTAAATGTTTCATACTAAAATCCATATTTTTTAGCTAACGCTTTAGCGTTAGCATATTGTTAGTTATTTCTGCCATTTTACCAAAAACCTATAATAGTTCCTAACTTCCATATAACATAGATAACCAAGCAAACAAATGCCAAAAAGCCATAATACTGTACATAGAAATGATATATCTCTCTCCATGGAGTATGAATTCTACCAAGTACCTTATAGCTTTTTTTTCTCCAAGTATGCGTTTCAACCTCTTTTGCCAAATACGTACCAACAAATATTATAGGAAAACCTAAGATAGCTATATAATTATAGTATATCCCAAAACCAGATTTTAAGTCAATTCTAGAGAAGGACATCATGCCACCACAATTATTCATTGTTCCCAATATAGGACTCAAAGAATCTTCTTTCTTTTCTAGCTTAATAGGAAGTTGAGACTCATCATAGATAAAAAACTCCAAAACACCTAGCAAGGAGAGCAATATCCATAAAGAAAAACCTACATAAGGTAGGTAGCCAAACTCGTATTCATCAGATAAAGCTATAGCTAAAAGAATTGCAGCAGCAAACACACAAACTATTGTTATTAAGCACTTCACCAATGTGCTCTTTAAATCTGCATGTGCATTCTTGGTTGGTCTTACCTGCAAAGTGTTATCACGCAATTCTCTTTCAAAACATATTGTAACAGGAACCTTTACTGCATGGTCTAATGCTATATACATAATTCTTGTTTTATCATCAAACCATCCATCTATATCGCTAGCATAAAGGAATTGAAGTTTGATGTTATACTTTTTACATTGGTTTTCCATATTCTTACGAACACTCTTACCAATAATGTTATCTACAACTTCTAAACCTTCTACTTCATTTCTTTTAATAGCTTCTAATCTTACCCTAGTTTTTGGGCAACAAACAATTTTATTCTCTTCCATACCTACTACATTTTAATTATCCTACATTTACTTTTCTCATACTGCCAAGGCTAGACACCAGCATATCATAGCACTCCTTGATGGCTTCATACTTTGCCTTCCAGATGGATTCATCCTGCTCAGGCTGGGCACGATAGGTTGGAGCTGGCTCAGCTACCATATTTGTGCTGATTGCTTCCTCTACTCCTCCGGCAGACTCTTCCTTGCGATACATAGAACCTACACCACGCATAATCCATTCAGATGATACCTCAGGGAATGTTTCAAGAACCTTAGCTACGACATTAGCAGACAAAGTTCGTTCACCCTTCAACTGAGTGTTAAGGGTAGTTTGTGACATATTAACCATTTTTGAAAAAGCATTAACCGAAAGTTGCTTATCTTCCAAAATAGACATAATGCGCTGATAAATAGTTACTTCCATAATTTCACATTTTTAAACCATAATTAATTAATCATAAACGGCTAATCTTTTCTTGCTAAACATTTGGCGATATAGCAATAAATGACTACCTTTGCACTCGGTTAGAACAATCAAATAATGTTCTTTTAACCGCATTAGAATATTAATGCCGCAAAGGTAAAATAAAAAAATGAAATATGCAAGCAAAAAAGAAAAAAATTATTCAGGTATCACCTGAAAATAGAAAAAAGCTGATTGCTCTCCATAGATGTACGCAGGCAACGGTCTATAATGCTCTTGCATACAAGACCGACTCGGAGCTAGCAGTTGCAATCAGAAAGGACGCTCTAGAGCGTTTTGGTGGAATCAAGAACGACAGAGTAATTTTCTGTTAAAAAAGGAGGTGAATATGAAAGATCTAGTTTACAGAGGTGAAAGCAACCAACCTCTAACAAATAGCAAATTGGTTGCTGAGGTCTTTGAAAAAGAGCATAAGAACGTTATACAATCTATCAGAAAGTTGGTAGAAGGGACGGCTCAAAATTCAGCCGTCCGCCAAATGTTCTCAGAATCAACCTATCTGAATGAGCAGAATAAAGAGCAGCCTATGTTCGTTATGAACCAAGATGGTTTCACCCTGCTTGCGATGGGATTCAACGGCAAGAAGGCGATGGAGTTCAAGCTGAAATACATCGAAGCCTTCAACGCTATGAAGAAACAGATTGAGCAATCCAAGCCATCCGTTCCTCAGAACTATCTCGAAGCTTTGAAGTCTCTGGTCAAGGCAGAAGAAGAGAAGCAGCAGCTTGCTCTGGAGAACAAGCAGAAGGATGAGACGATCATCACTATCAGCAAGGCGAACGTGGAGCTGGGCAACAAGATTACTGAAATGCTGCCAAAGGTGAGCTACTACGACAGAATCCTGCAGAGCAACGCTACAATGACCATCACCCAGATAGCGCAAGACTACGGTATGAGTGCTATCGCTATGAACAAGGAGTTGGAATCTATGAGAATCCAGCACAAGGAGAGAGGTCAGTGGATATTGTACGCTCAGTTCCTGAAAGGTGGCTACGTTCATAGCAGAGCGGTGGACATCATCCGCAGGGATGGTAGGCACGATGTGAAGTACAACACGGAGTGGACAACGAAGGGAAGACTCTTCCTTTATGAAGCACTCAAAGGAAAGGGCATTCTCCCCTTGATAGAGCAGGAGAACACTCCCAGAGATAAGGGCACTGGTGGAAGAGAGTCTTCCAAGACAACTGGTGCCAGTCAGCAAACCATTAACTTCGAGTGAAATGAAAGAAGAAACGATAAAAAGTGATATTGAAGAGACGAATAAGAGTAGTCTTGGAGAGACACTAGCCCGAATAGAGAAGTATATTCTCATCGGAACCAAGAATGTGCTCAACATTGATGAAGCATCCATAGTACTGGGAGTTACCATCAGAACACTCAGAAAGATGGTGGCAGAGCATACCATCCCTATCTACAAGCCCAACCAGCGAGCCTTGTATTTCAAGAAGAGTGACCTAGAGGATTGGATGCTGCAGAACAGAGTGAAGCCCCAGTCGGAGATAGATTCAGAGGTGGAAGCCTATTGTATAACCCATTAAAACAGAAAAGATATGTTCGCAAATGTTATGTTGGTGGCAAGTATCGCCACATTCGCTATAGTAGTTAAGGAAATCCACTCTTACTTCAAGGAAGTAAACAAGTAGATATATATGGAGCTGAATCCGGCATAAAAAATTGTTTGATATTAATTAGTTTAAAATTTTCGTTTTATTTATCTCAAAATAAGGACAAAAGTCTTTTTCGCAAGGATTTTTTGGAATTTGCTATTCCCAGCTCCACAACTGTTGTGTAGGTTCAAGATTGTTTTTAATTAGTATTTGTTTGAATCGGCATAGGTAGCTCAGATGGTAGAGCAGAAGGCTCCATTACCTTCAAGGTCGTAGGTTCGATTCCTACACTATGCCCAATATCGCCCGATTCCGAGGAGTCATATCGGATAGGATAAACCTTCCTAGAGAGGTACACGTACCCAAAAGGAGCATCATTAACCACAGATGATGCTTAGACGTGGAAGTGGCAAGTTAATACATACACCTACTGGGTGGAATTTGGAACGCTTGGAGTTCACTTGTGAAGATGCAGACCTGATGCCGTGACCCTTATATATAATAAGGTAGCATCAATAGGTAGAAGCGCACAACTACAATGGTTCTAATGCAGCCAGCACGACTTTGTCATAGATAAAATATCATTAATACACTATTTACACAGATGTATGCGATTACTAGTGCTGGGAGTCCTAAGCCTCCATAAATGCAGAAGGGAACTTGGAGCGATTATCACCATCCTGCCAATTATGTTCTGATGTCGCTCCTCGGAGGGGTGCTTTATTACTCCCACCCCTCCTTTTTGACAGACACGTTTTTCAAACCATATAATACAAATTATGTATCATTTACGATACATAGCAGTAGCGACTGCATTTAATAACTCGTTAAAGTTGTATATTTCAACCTATCCCCTCTGTTCGTGAGAATCGAGGGAATTTTTATTGTAGAACATTAAAAGAAACAAGATATGTTATTCAAACCGAAAAGCTGCCACGATTGCTTGTTTGAGCAGATATGTGACAACCCGAACAAGAAATCGGATGGAACTTACAGATGTAAGGGCTATGAATGGAAGTATCAATAACTGTTAATATAATAAGGACATGAAAGAGCTTATTACGATTCAATCGGAACTGAAAGCCCCGAAGAGTCAGTTCAACAAATTCGGTGGCTACAAGTACCGCAAGGCAGAAGACATCCTTGAAGCTGTCAAGCCTTTACTCGCCAAGCAGAAATGTACGCTCACCATCACCGATGATGTAGTCTTGATAGGTAACCGCATCTACGTGAAGGCAACTGCTACCATCAAGAACGAGAAAGGCGAGTGTGAAACAACCACTGGTTGGGCTAGAGAAGAGGAAACCAAGAAAGGTATGGACGGAAGTCAGATTACTGGTGCATCCTCATCCTATGCCCGAAAGTATGCGCTCAATGGTCTGTTTGCCATTGATGATAACGCTGATTCTGATACCACCAATACTGGTCAGCAGGATAACGCTCATCATCAGGCAGCGCAGCAGACTGCACAGACTCAGCAGCAATCTCAGGCAACCGCCCAGCCAGCGCAACCTCAGTATCATCCAGACAACCTAGCCGAAGCCTTGGAAATGGTGAAGCGATGTCTGAACAGGGACAATATCAAATGGGTGATGGGCACTTATATGCCGCTCAACAGCAACGCTCAGTTTATGCAAGCCTTATCCGCTAAGAGAAAGGAGTTAGGACTATGACACAGAATATCAAGCTGAATAAGCCAAAGATCACCTTCATAGAGGAGACCCATCAATACTTCATTGGCAAGAAACAACTGAAAGGTATCACTGGAACGCTGGTAAGAAAGGCATTCCCCGACACCTACAAGGATATTCCTGAGTATGTACTGATGAAGGCTGCAGAACGAGGATGTATGATCCACAACTCCTTCGAGCTGTTCTGTACCGTCTTCGATTCCGACATCAATATGTACCCGAACCCGACAGAAGAGATTCGGGCATTCAATAGTATGCTGGTCTCCTACGGTCTCCATCACGTTGATTCAGAGTATCTCGTTACCGATGGTGAGGATTTCGCTTCTGCCATTGATGGAGTCTTCGCTGATAGCGATGGCAACATCTATCTGGTAGATTACAAGACCACCTCCACCCTGCACTACGACAACGTTTCTCTCCAGCTATCCATCTATGCCCGATGGTTCGAGGAGCAGAATCCCGACTTGAAGGTGAAGGAACTGGTATGTATGTGGTTCAAGAACGGACAGAGCCGATTCCAGCCGCTGCCTAGGGTATCGGAAGAGAAGATTGATGCTCTTATCAAGGCATACTTGGAGGATGATCCTGACTACAAGTATGAGGTGGAAGTGCCGGAAGCCTTCTCCAGCACCGAGCAGCAGTACCGACTCGTCACCGCTAGGATTGATGCCTTGAAGATAGAGCAGGATGCCTTGAAGGAGAAGCTGATGAAGATGATGGAAGCCAACAAGCAGAAATCCATCAAGACTCAATATGGCTCCTACTCCTATGTGGCAGCATCCACAAAGAAGACCTTCGACACGAAACTCTTCAAGGACACCGAGCCGGAACACTATGAGTACTATCTGAAAGATATTACTACGAAGCCATCCATCAGAATCAAACTTAATTAAGTATAGATATGAACGTAACATTTACAGGCAAGATTATTGCAGCAGGGCAAGTCCAATCAGGAACAAGCCAAAACGGAACTCAATGGAGTTCGTGTGAATATGTTATCGAGGAGTTGAACCAGCAGTACCCAGCAAGAGCCGTGATTCAGGTCTATGGCTCTGACAAGCTGCAGCAGTTCAATATCCAAGTTGGTGAGATCATCACCGCTCACATCGGATTGAAGGCACATCAGTCTAAGGACGGACGATGGTTCAATCAGTTGGATTGCTGGAAGGTGCAGCGACCAACCGCCCAGCCTCAGCAGATGCAGCAGGGGCAGGTGTACGCTAGTCAGGTAGGGCAGAACTACCAGCAGGGTGCTCAGCAGGGATTCCAGCAGAATCCTCCGCAGCCAGCTCCTATCCAGCAGCAGATGCAGAACTTTCCCCCTCAGATTGATGCCAATGTTCAGCCTATTCAGCAGCAAGCTCAATATGGTGGTCAGCAGGGTAATCTCCCATTTCCAGCCAACAATTAGTTGATATTCAAAAACAAAGGTTATGGAAATCCATCTTGTGCGTACTTCTCTTGGTCTTCAAGCTTATGCAGACGAGGACTATGAGCAGTTGAGAAAGATTAAGGTTGGCTCTGTTGTCAAGGCAAACATCGTCCGCCCACGCAACGTGAAGTTCCACCGCAAGTTCTTCTCCCTGATCCGAGCAGCTTGGGATTGTCTCACCGAGCAGCAGCGCATCAATCTCCGTTCAGTAGAGACCTTCCGTGAACAGCTCCTGATAACATCGGGATTCAGCGAACCGCTCTACGACCTGAACGGACAGAAGTTCATGGAGCGAGCCAAGTCTATCTCATTCGCCAAGATGGATGAGCCAGCCTTCAACGAAGTTTATTCCAAGGTCTTGGACACCATCCTTACCATCATGGTTGCCGATGGTGTATCAGAAGACGAGTTTAATAACATTCTAAAAAATTATACATAATATGACACGTAGAAACGACAAGCGCAATAACAGACGTAATCGTCAGCGCAACAACCAGCCAGAGTTTTCACCAATCGGTTCAATGCTTCTTGGAGCACTCCTCGGCAAGGGTGCAGAAATGATTACCAATAAGATGAAGGAGAAGGACGAGAACACCCCTTCCATCCATACAGAGGGTATCACAGATAAGGATATTCAGAACATCAACGAAGGTAATGCTTCCTTATCTAAGTTGTATATCCCGAATGATGGTACGGCTGTAGAGTACCCTATCCCTGAGAACCTAAAGTTCTTCTTCGATGAGGAAGGCAAGCTGATGGTGCGCAAGAAGCAGGATGATGAGCCTGCTCTTAATGAGAAGACTCAGAAGAAGTCTATCACTTATGATGATATTCTCAAAGAACTCTTCTTAGACAAGATTGCATCTTGGGTTGGTCGAACCAAAATCTACACAGCAACGATAGGGGTAGTTAACTATAATGACCAAAATAACTGCACCACCGAGGCTCAGGCAAAACGTTTGTTGGCTTTCAACAAGCTGATGAACATCGCCAAGTATCTCAATGGTGATTGGATGCCAGATTTCGATGGTAACAACAAAAACTGGTTTATTCGTATTGAAAACGCAAAATATGTTGCCAGATTCTTTAAATGGTTTAATAATGGTTCTGTTTACTTCAAATCAGAAGAAGCAGCAAACAGAGCCATCCTTCTGATGGGTGAAAAATCTCTCAACGACCTTTTCTCAACCGACTGGTAATGGCAAGCTACGCTGAAATCAAGGCAAAGCTATTGCAGGAAGGCAAGAAGATACGCAAGCGTTCATCCTATGATGAGCACAACTTGCAAGCCGCAGAGGTCAGGTATATCCGTGGGGTACATCCTGACCTCGAAGGGGTCTTCTTTGCCGTTCCCAATGGCGGCAAGCGAACCTCCCGACAAGCCGCATGGCTGAAAGAAGAAGGTATGAAGGCAGGAGTATCAGATATGATCCTCCTGAAAAGCACCTCTCAGTATGGTTTCCTCTGCATCGAAAACAAGACACCCAAAGGTAGGCAGGAACCCGAACAGAAGGTTTTCCAGTTTGAAGTGGAACGACATGGCGGCAAGTACATCATCGTCCGCTCTATAGATGAATTTATGAAAGCAATCGACAAATATTTAAATGGTGAACTATGACAGACGAAATCAAACAAGCCATCCTGCTTCTAGAGGAGAACGGCTACAAGGTAACCCCACCACCCAAGCAAGTCAAAGATGAATATACCTTTGCGAGAGCTTGGGATTTATATCAGAAGAAGGTGGGCTGCAAGGAGAAGCTGGAAAAGAAGTGGAACTCCATGAGTCAGAAAGACCGCAAGGCTGCTATCGAGTATATCCCACTCTATGTTATCTCCCAACCTGATAAGCAGTATCGCAAGAACTTTCAGACCTTCCTCAACCAGAGCGCTTGGGAAGACGAAATCATCGGTGGAACACCACCGCCAGTTTCAACCAATGAGTCTGCATCTGAAATCAGTCAGCTTATCGCCAAGACAAAGATAGAACAGGAACAGAACACGGAAGATGCCAAGAACCACGCTCTTCGCCAGCGTATCTATGGTATGATTCAGGTTCTTCACAACAATCCTCAAAGCCTATGCCGAAAGCAGTTGGAGATTTATAGTGACAACGGAACCTTGGAACGCTTGGGCATCCAATGGAATCCATAACATCATCAACTCTATGATACAAATCAGCAAATACAACAAGCAGCATCCGCTCAGAATCTTTGAAGCCTTCGCTGGCTATGGCAGTCAGAGCCTAGCCTTCAAGTACCTCAAAGAGAAACACCCTGAGTTCGACTTCAAGGTAGTGGGCTATTCCGAGATAGAATCATCTGCCATCCAAGCTTACGGACTCCTGCACGGAAGAGACATCACTAACTATGGTGACGTGACGAGGATAGACTGGAATGAGGTTCCCGACTTTGATTTCATATCTTGGTCTTCTCCCTGCCAAGACTTCTCCAATGCAGGACTCCGGCAAGGTGGCGAGGAAGGAAGCGGCACACGTTCATCCCTTATCTTTCAGGAGAAGAGAATGCTGGCAGTCAAGAAGCCGAAGTATGTGATGCTGGAGAACGTGAAAGGTCTTCTCACCAAGAAGATGAGGAAGTACTTCTTCCAGTATATCCGAGACCTCGACTCCTATGGATACACTTCCTTCTACAAGGTTCTGAATGCCAAAGATTACGGAATCCCACAGAATCGTGAGCGTATCTTTGTCATTTCCATCCTCCGCACCGAGGATGATCCGAACCCAGAATATCACTTCCCCTCTCCTATCAAGCTGGAGACTACGGTTGAGGACATCTTGGAAGATGATGTTTCTCCTGAGTATTACCTCTCCCAACCGCTCCTAGAAAAGTATCTCACCAAAGCAGACATCAATGAATCAATCCAAAAGCTCTACCCCGAAGATTTCAATACCCAAAACGGCTGATGGCTGCAGCCCGACGATCACATCTTCTTTCGGTGCAGGAATCAGCGTAGTAAATCTCCTTGGTGTTGACCATTTCCCTAAGGGTGGGGGGTATTGATAATCAAAAAGTTACAAGCAGAAAACTGTTCATCAACTCAGATAAAGATGGTTTAAGTAGAACCATACGAGCAGGTTACTATAAGGCTGGCTTTGCTAACTATATACATGACGATGGAAGAGCAGCCAACGCAGTACTAATCATCAATCGAGTATGATAACAGGAGGAAAGCGAATGAAATCCCTGCTCCTATCAGGGAAGGTGAAGCCTGATATGGGTGGACAAGTCTTAGACTTGTATAATCAGCAAGTCTATCAAGGCATCGCCCCAACCATGCTTACCACAATAGATTCATCATCAATGACATTTGTTAAAGTTATGAACAAACAAATCATTCATACGGCTTCCAACGGAAAGAAATACTCCATACAAATCAGGAAGTACACTCCTAGAGACTGCTTCCGGCTGATGGGTGTACACGAAGCCGACATAGACAAACTCCTGAGTAAGGAGAAGTCGGGAGCCAGCATCATCTGCAAGAGCAAGCTCTATGCACTGGCAGGAAATTCAATAGTCACCAACTGCCTGACCGCTATGTTCGAGGAACTGATTTTCCCTTCGGGTAATCACTACCACGACAAGACGGGTCAGTTATCACTCTTCTAGCTTATGGATATTTTCGGATATATTAAGGTAGGCAAGCGCATCAGTAAGGCGCATAAAGCCCTCTTTACCAACAAGACCATGGTACTCTGGTATAAAGGCAACCCTATCATCGGAACGATGCACGATGGCTTGTGGTATCAACAAGACTTGAACGGAATGTGGGAACAATTAATGTTCCAGTCCGAAGTAACCCACGTCTCATTCTTACCATCACCAAATGAAGACAGAGAAAGAACAAATCCTAGCCATCATCGCTGAGATTCAAGCCAAGAGAGAAGCCGCTCATATCGTGCCTCCTCACGTCAGAACCACAGAGATTATCAATCGGGGATTCTACAAGCCCTATCAAGCCCTCAACGAGTTAGTCAGAGAAGGCAGGATAAACTGGTGCAAGACCCTCAATGATACGCATTCACTATCAGATCATAGCCTAGCTATGTTGAAACACAATTAGAAAACAATAATCAAATCAATATGGAAAAAGAATTAAAAATCATTTTAAAGGAGGAACTGGAAGTTTTATCAAAGCAAGCTTACGAGTCTGCCAAGAATAAGGGCTTCTATCCAAAGGATGTTAATACCGCATTTCTTCTTATGTTCATCATCGTGGAAATGAGCGAGGTGTTGCAAGCCGACAGAAAAGGCAGACACGGCTCCATCGAAGACTACGAGAGCGAGATTGAAATGGGCAGGGATATGCCTACCGCCTACAAGAACACGCTGGAAGGTACGGTAGAGTCTGAGTTTGCCGACATCGCCATTCGCATCCTCTCACTCTTGGGCTGGATCATGGAAGGAGACAAAATCGAGCTATCAGAAGATGAAGACCTCATAGGTGAGTATAAGCTGGCACGTTATATCTTCGGATTTGATTTAGCCGGAGACCTATACCGCATCATCGAAAAGATGGGAGTCTTGGACTTGGATAGTTCACCAAGCTGGTATCTCGCAAAATACCTTCAGGAGCTTCTGATGGACATCTTTGCGATTGCCCATAACAACAGAATCGACCTAAAAGAGCAGATCAAGCTGAAAATGAAGTATAACGAAACTCGTCCGTATCTTCACGGATATAAATACTAGGAGGACAGCCGTATGTTTGGAATAGAACAAATGAGTAGAAGGTGTCTCATAGAATTGTCGGATAGCAGCAAGATTCTTGTCATCCTGACAATCCCGAAACCCACCAAGCCCATCTTTCCTGAGAAGATGGGAAGAGAGTTTATTGAGAGTTTTAACAAGTCGCAGCCAAACATGGTTAACAAGGTTGTGAAGTGTCACGTAATGAGAAATTAAGCATATGGAAGATTTATCTATTGGCTCAGAAATCACATTGAAGGTGGTTGAGACCAAGGAAGCTGATTGTACTGGTTGTTTCTTTGATGAAATTGCAAACAGTATTAATATAGAAACGTGTAATCGAATCAAGTGCGCATCAAATGAGCGAAAAGACAGAAAAAATGTTCAATTCAAAAGAGTAAAATAATATGAAAGAAATCAAAAGTAAGAATGTTCAGAACTATGTTATGAACGATTTCGTATGGAAGGTTGATTTGCCAAGGCTCTTGAAAGAGACAGCTGAGTGTTCAAAAAGCACTCCCTATCCTGTGACTTTTACGATTTTGACACGAGTACTAGAAATACTCGCAGAAAGGGCTATTGAAATAGATGACCCTGCACTAAACATCATTATGATGAACCTCGGACTCTATGAAGGAGTGCATGATAAGAACGCAGGTGGGGTTATATCTAGATTACGCAAGTTGATTGCTGATAACAAAAAAGAGGAGGGCTAATTATGGCAACATCAAGAAAGAAACAATTATGGTATCTTTGGATAGCAAGAGATGAACGTCAACAACATCCAAAATATCATGACGAATTGGAGCTACATGGTAAGCTCCATGTATTTTACGATTCACCAATATTAAAAAATGGCAAATGGACATTGGCAAGACAATTAGGCGGAGAGATACCTTCTTATATGTTTCCTGAGTTAAAGGAATGCTGTTGCCAGAAATTCATAGGCATGATTGGTGATTTGGAAAATAAGCTTCCAAAAGTAATTGAGTTTATTAAAACAGACAATAGAAAGGAGTAAGATATGGGCAAATATGCTGTATATGATTCTCACGAAAGAGAATATCCTTTTTCATCAGATTCTTATGAAGAGTGTGAGAAATGGATTGAAGAACATGGTAATGATATTGATATGTGTGTAATTCCATAGGAGGTAAGCGATGATGATTGCTGTCCAATAAATAAAATACACGTCACAAAGGTATATGACGATGATAGTACAATTTCAGAAGCAGGTTTCTGTGAGGTAAGAAACTTAGGTGATGGAGAGAAGTATTTAAATATTAGCGATATGTTAGGTGGTTAACGCCTTCAGACATAAATAAATAGTAATATGAATACAACAGAAGCAAAGAGAAAGTTGTGTGAGATTAGAAACAGTCTTACAGACGATGAACAAAAGCAAGCTATTTGGATAGCAATTAGAGCTATTGATACTTGTACAGAAAATGGATTTATTGTAGAAGATTAACTAATCATCCTGTAAAGGATAAAAAAGTAGTAATATGAAACATAAGTTTACGGTTGTCATTGAATCTAATGATGATTCAGATGACAGAGAAGTAGTTAAGGATTGCCTGCAAGACTGGCTTGAAATGAATTGTGGACAAGAAAAGGACTTGGGTGGCTATCCAGACTGGAAGTCAGCAGAAGTTGAGTAACTAACTAACGCTTTCGGGCATAAATTTTAATGATATGACAAAAGAAGAATTAAAAGCAAAGGTTGCCAAGCAACAAAGTATCATCAATGATGCTAACCTTGAGATTTGTTCATGCGTGAATGACTACATCGAAAGTCTTCCATACAAGGTTGGAGACAAAGTAAGCTGCTCTAGATGTGATGTTTGTTGGATTTCAAGCATTACTCCAGAACGAGGTTGTAGTGGCTATAATGGTGAGATTGAAGTGAGAATCAATCCTGCTAAAAAAGATGGTACTCGCTCCAATAGAGAGTTTGTTCTATGGAGTATGGAAATTGATAGTATCAAAAATATTAGTTAATCATCCTGCAAAGGATATAAATAGATATAACATGAGTGAAAATGTGATTAAATCGTATAAGGGATTCGACAAGAATATGCAATGCCGTGGATTCCAGTACGAAGTTGGAAAAGAGTACGATATGGACGGAGAAATCAAGTGTTGTAACCGAGGTTTCCACGCTTGCAAGTCTCCAATAGAAGTGTGGGACTACTACGATATGCTTAACTCTCGCTATGCAGAGGTAGAACAGTCTGGTAAGATTGAGGAAGAAGAAAAATCAACAAAGGTATGTTCTTCACATATCAAGATTAAGGCTGAGTTGAAGCTGGCTGACATCATTAATATCGGTGTCGAGTGGCTGAAAGATATTACATCACCATCAAAGGTTAAGACGGATGGAGCGTTGAACGACAACGGAGACAGAAAGAAACAGATTGGTTCAAGCGGTTACTCTGCTAAGATTGGTTCAAGCGGTGACTCTGCTCAGATTGGTTCAAGCGGTGACTATGCTCAGATTGGTTCAAGCGGTTACTATGCTCAGATTGGTTCAAGCGGTTACTCT
>ERZ1035027.165-NODE-165-length-41314-cov-94.556267_pt1 | contig 41314 bp, 76 predicted proteins | sample MGYA00520604_ERZ1035027 | MGnify/ENA primary metagenome ERZ1035027 (study PRJEB33766, sample SAMN09781743) | gut metagenome | biome: gut microbiome | host: Homo sapiens | place: Madagascar | study: EMG produced TPA metagenomics assembly of the PRJNA485056 data...
ATATTCCAGTAGATACGAGGCAATGGATGCCGCTTTCAAGAGTATCTTAAAGGCTCGCATTGAGAATAAAGATAACGAGGTAATCAAAAGACTTTCGGAGGAAATACAAGATGGAAAGACTTTATGATACTTTTGTACACGCAATAATGATGAAGTTAGAAGCTCGTTTATGTTCTGAACTCGAATGTGTTTATAAGAATATAACAAACAAAATTGTTGAGAAGAAAGGTAAACTCACCAACGAAGACGTAATTGAGTTTCAGAAAAAACTACAGGAGGTGTACGACACGGATGCTGATATTCGTGAACAGATTATTGGTATTAAAGATTCCAAGAAGTGCATCTTAACTAAAGAAGCATGTGAAGAGTTAATAAAGAGACTTAGCGTGATTAATATAAAAGAAGATGAACAAGCAAAGAATGATAGAGTGGGTAGCCACTTGTGATACAGGTATCTCTTCAATGACTATGTGGAGTGCATTGATGGGTGTAAAGCGAAAGAAAGATTTGAATATTCCTAAAGACAATAGTGACTTCCGTAGATGCTATGACATGGTAGAATACGGACACGTAACCTTGGATGAGCTACAAGCTGTGAAGGTGCAGTATCCTTGGTTTACACCAGTTGTTGACAATTGGAAGGAATTGTCTCTTTTGTTTGAAGAAGAGCTGGACAAACGTTTGTATATGCGAATCCGTCAGCTATGTGAAGAGTCAGATGCTATCCGGTATGAGAAAAAGGGAGAACTTTATTATGAGAGGAATTTTTGGTATAATATAACACAATAATCAAATTAAGAATGAAGAAAATTATCTTAATGTTTTGTTTTGCGATACTCGGCATGAGTGCGCTTACAAGTTGTCATTCGGTTTCTCCCGATGCAGACGAAGAAGCCGTAATCGTAAAGAAGCCTTGGTTTATTGGGCATGGAGGTGTTGAACAGCAAGCAGTGCAGACTGGTCTCACTTGGTGTTGGTGGTCAACGAGTGGTTATTACTTCAAGATTGTTCCAGTCCGTCATGAGATTACCTTAGATGATTTGTTTAGTGACGATAACACGCCACTTGACTTCCATACTGTAATCATTACTCAGATTGAGCAAGGCAAGTCCCCAATTCTTTTGCAGAATTATGGAGAGAAATGGTTTGATACTAATCTCAACAATTATTTCTGCAATCTGGTTCGAGACCATATTTCTCAGCATTCCCCATTTGACTTGATGTCGAATCGGCAAGTGCTTAATCAGATTGACAACAAGATACGCAAGCAGATGCAGGACTATGTGAATGCTCTATCAAAGAAAAAGCAGATGCCTATCATCATAAAGGAGGTTATCATTGGTAAAGCTACACCAAACAAGGAACAGCTTAATGAAATGAACCGCACGGCAAAGGTCGTGCAAGCCAAGCAGACACAAGAACGTGAATATGAAGTGCAGATAGCAAGAGAAAAGGCTGAGCGACAAAAGGCAAAGGCAGATAAGGCATATATGGAAGAAATGAACCTTTCCGCTGGTCAGTTTATCAACCTTAAGTGGATTGAAACAGTAGCAAATAAGCAAGGAGCAAATATTGATGTTATGGTTGGCCCTGCTGAAAGCATGTGGAATATAAGACGCAATTAATTAATTTATAAATCAAGTAAACAGAAATGAATAAAGACAAATTAAAGGTCAGTTTTGAGATTGATCGTTACAAGGTGATTGGTATGCTCTCACGAAATTGTGAGAATGCTGAAGAGTACAATGAGATTATGGGTATTCTTGAAGGCAAGAGTGAGTTTGTGCGTGATGCGAATGGTAACGAGGAACTTGCAAGCCGCATTTGCAATTATGCTTTAGACTCTATCTTGGTTGAGAATCCAGATTTGGCTCTCCGTAAGCGTTTGGATAAGGAACAGAAAGTCGAGGATGCTCCTGATGTTTCAAATGTTATCGAAATTAAAGGTGATGACGCAAAGAAACTTGTAGAAACCCTTTGCGGTATTCTCCGCAAGGATAAGTGATGTTAAATTCACCAAAAGAATATAAATAAACACTAAAATAATTGCAAGTAAAAGAAACAATGCTTATCTTTGCATCGTGTTTGAAACAGATGGCCTTCAGAGAGGTCGCTTCTACCATAATAAGTCAAGACTTAGGAGTTTACGGCATTGTTTATGGATTACCCAGCCCAGCTAGACTATAACAAGGAAACTCTAATTAGGGTGAGAATCCCTAGATGCTGCATTAGACAAGTGGTTAAGTCGCCAGTTTTTCACGCTGGTATTCAAAGGTTCGAATCCTTTATGCAGTACAAATTTGCCCTATGGTGTAATGGCAACACTACAGGTTTTGGTTCTGTCATTAGTGGTTCGAATCCGCTTGGGGCAACAAGGTGATATTTGATATGTATTCCACAAATGGTGCAATATTCAAGCGGATAAAGAAGACTGACTGTAAATCAGTTCCCATTGCGGGTTCGGTGAGTTCGAATCTCTCTTGCACCACAAGAGTAACTTTGTCAGATTATGGGGAATGTAGCTCAGAAGTAGAGCACTTGGTTTGTAACCAAGGGGGCATTGGTGCAACTCCAATCATTCCTTTACGCTTTCGTAGCTCAGTGGCAGAGCATAGGATTTTTAATCCTAGGGTCGAAGGTTCGAATCCTTCCGTTGGCACAATGATACACAAGAAGAGAGCCGTGATGTTTGTTCTGTTGGAATCTCGGACATCTGTCAACGGATAACGTAGGAAGCAGATGGGGCGAATAAAGTTGTGAATAAGCTTATGAACTAGGGAAGCAAGCGGAATGGCCTCTTTTTTGTGCTTCATTTAATGGTTTAACGAAAAATTGAAGAATATGAAAAGTCCGTTAAGAATGGCAGTCGCTTTAGAAAAGAACAACAAGGTATATCCAAAAGATGTACGGAAGTTCTTGATGGGATTGTACGCCACGCTGCATTTGACAGATAACGCAACGGCTAAAGATATGGAAAAGCTGGTATATTATGCTTTTCGGAATGGTTACCTGCTAGGTGTCAAGTCTGAAGGAGGTGATGACCAAAAAGCGTATGACCGACTGCCGGATTTGGGAGTAGAAGAAGATATTGGTGATGATTCAAGAAGATAGTTGATAAAATTTGGTAATTAGTTAGTAAAGTTTTTTAGGCTTTGGTGTGTGAACATCGAAGCCTTTTTATATATATAATAAGGTATATTAAAAGCTGAATTGTTAACAAGATACATATATTGGTTATAGAAGGTTAATTATTAGAAGAAAAACCTTAAAACATTTGCATATTTCAAAACTAATTTGTATCTTTGCATCGTCAATCAAGATAAGTTGGTTGATTTGCCGAGTGACAAGTTTCACTCAATAAGGTGAGAGCGACACCAAGGGGTAAGACCCGAAACAACTAGCACAATTAATTATGTCTAAGCAGACTGGTTTTTCATTCGCAAGTTCAAAGAAGTCATTAATTGAGACTATTGACGAAATCAAGAAGTCTAAGATGCCTCGCAACGAAAAGATTGTTGCATTGAAGGCTTGCGGTCTTCGTGAGAAAGAAATCTCTGATATGTTGAAGGTTTGTGTACCAAGCGGTTCAACTTCAACGAGATTCGTTTATACATTCGGTGTTGAGATTGAATGTGTTCATGCCGAGCGCAATGCCTTGATAGAGGCTGGTCGTCAGAATGGTGTTGATATTCATTCTGAGGGCTATAACCACACCGATAACAAGAGTTATTTCAAGATTGTTAGTGATTCTTCAGTTGGGGGTGATGTTGACCCTAACGAGGTTGTTAGTCCGGTATTGAATGGCAATACAAATGGTATGGCAACTTTGAAGAAGGCTATCAAGTCTTTGGATGCCGTAGGTGCAAGAGTAAATTCTACTTGTGGTCTTCACGTTCATATTGGTGCAGCTAAGTTGACAGGTGAGCAGTATGTTAACGTCTTCAAGAATTATCAGAAGCTTGAAAGATTGATTGATAGTTTTATGGCTCCTTCACGAAGAGGCAATTGCCGTTGGGCAGCCAGCTTGCTTGACAAAGATTTCTCTAATTGCCGTGGCAATTACGATATTAGACGTAATGTATTTCATGGAGACAGATATTACAAGGTCAATGCAGAGAGTTTTGCACGTCACAAGACTATCGAATTTCGTCAGCATCAAGGTTCAACCAATTACAAAAAGATTGAAATGTGGGTTAAGTTCTGCGCAAAGCTTGTCGGTTGGTCTCGTAACAATGTCTTCACTAGTGAGGTTATGAACATCGAAGATATACCTTTCTTGAATAAAGAAGAGAAGGCTTTCTTCCAGAGCCGTAAGGATGCATTTGCAGCCAATAACGACTAATTGATGTAGTCCTAGGGTAAAATCCCTAGGACACAAAAAATCAAGTATTACTAAGAAAAAAGAAAGGGTAAAGATATGTGTGTTATTATTGTATGTCCGAAAGGTACTACTTTGCCATCCGTTGATGAGCTGAAGGCAGCGTATATGAGAAATCCCGATGGTTGCGGATTTGTGAGTGAGTCTGACCATTATAAGAGCTTGCATTTCTCTACATTTATACGTAGATTGATGAAGCGAGATATAAATGAGAATGTAATCATACATTTTAGATTTGCTACTCATGGTTCTGTCTGTGTCAAGAATTGCCATCCATTCTACAAGGCTGGTTATTGGTTCGCCCATAATGGAGTGCTCCCGATCTGCTCCGAGCATGATAAAACGGATAGTCAGATTTGCTTTGAACGTTTCATTTATCCTATTATCAAGAAATATGGTTGGGGTTCTGATGAACATATGAAAGAAATGAATAAATGGACAGCTCATGGTTCTAAGTTTGCAATGTTGCATAATGGTGAGATTTTGAAGTCCGGTAAATTCATAGAGCGTGATGGACGGTTCTATTCTAATTTGAATCATTTGGGTTATATGAGAAATGTCATAAACTTTTAGATATTTTAATGTTTAGGTTCTTTTTAATTCGACAAGCGTCAGATGTCCGTGAGGATATTTGGCGTTTTTTTTGTTATATAAGGTGTTTTATTTTGTGTTGCAATTAATTATTCATTTTTGTGATAAAATAGCCTTAAATCGCTTATAAATACCCTTATTACTCACTTTTAACCAAAAGTGAGATACCTGCAAACGCTTTAATGCGTTAATTACTCTTTTCGTATTATCTTTGCACTAGTTTTAACAAATATATCGAAAGAATGAAAGATAAAATTTTCCAGTTACTAAAACAAGAGTATAAGTCTCTTGGGTTAGGTGATGAAGTTCTTCAGGCACATGCCGAAATGCTTGACAAGATGGGGCTTGTTACTGATGACAACATCGAGACAGTGGTTGCTAGCCAAAAGAGTTTTTTGGAGTCCTTGCAAAAGGACAATGACCGCAGAGTTACCGATGCCAAGAAAAAGTTCGAGGAGGCACAGAAGGCTAAAGAAGATGCTGAACGCAAGGCTGCTGAAGAAGAAGCTAAGAAGAAAGCAGATGAAGAAGCCAAGAAAGCCGATGAAGAAGCCGAAAAGAAACGTTTGGAGGAATTGGCAAAGAAAAACGAAATGCCGGACTATCTCAAAAAGTACTTTGAAGAGCAGGCAGCAGAGAAGAAAGCTTCTGAGGAAGCAAGATTCAAGGAACGTGAAGAGTTCAAGAAACTCGTTGAGACCTTGACACAGAAAAATACAGACCAAGCCAAGACTTACAACGAACAGATGGAGGAGCAAAGCAAGACCATTAAGGAATTGCAAGAAACTATCCAAAAGCAAGCTGAGGAGGCTAAGGCTAAGGAAGAGGCTGCTGCAAAGGCAAAGGCAAAGGCAGACCACGATGCGAAGATTTTATCAAAGGCTAAGGAGTTGGGCATTCCCGATAGTCGTATCAACGAGGGTTTCACTCTGAGCGATGATGCTACAGATGAAACTATCGAAACATACCTCTCAAAGGTAGCGAACAACTACAAGGCGTTGCAACAACCACAATTCGGGGGCAGCTATCGTGCAAGCGAAGGTGAGCCAACAAAGGAGGAAGTTGACAATGTAGCCGCATCATTAGTTCAGTCACTTTAAAAATTGAAAAACATGAATCAGGAATTGAAGACTACGAAAAAGCAAATTGTCTTTGGTGAGGATTCCGTCATTATCCAGAAATGGGAAGGCGACATCAAGGGCGGTCGTACTTTGGATTGGACAGGTGTAAAAGATGAAGTTCTTTACGCAGGTCGTGTTATCGTGACAGATGGTAAGGGAACTTACAAGCCATTGCCTATTGAAACAGGCAATTATAAGGCTTTGGGTACTGCCAGTGACCCATTGGAGCATTACAAGTATGCGGGTGTTCTCTATCGTTCCATTCTGAACGGTGAGCCAGCAGCAATTATGACTGCTGGACAAGTTAACAAGGTAGCAGCTAAGGCTGCGAATGGTGCAGACTATCCGGAAGCGTTCCTTACAGCTATGCCAAAGATTGCTTTGGTTAGCGATGAGGATGCTAACAAGTTTGATGAGTCTGATGCAACTATGGATAAAGACTAAAAGAAGGAGGATAACAGATGGAAAAATCACTTTATTTTCAGTTGGTCAATAAATACTTCCCACAACTTGTTGCGAGTGTAGTAGAGAAGTTGAACGGCAAGAATCAGACCACATTGACCTATATGTACCGAGACCACTTGACTAACACATATAGTCAGGACGGACGCTGGGCATCAATTACTGCGGAATATACACGAGTTGCTGCTGACGTTGTATCAATGGATGCAGAACTTCCATTGAAGAGCCGTGATAAGGTTTCAACCGCTGAGGGTCAAATCCCAAAGGTTGGTATGAAGCTTTACATGACAGAGAAGCAGCTTAAGGATTTGGATAACATGATTGCGCAACGTTTGCCTCAGCCACAGATTTTGCGTAACTTGTTTGCTGACCTTCCTCGTTGTATTCAGGCGGTTTACGAGCGTATTGAAGATATGTTCCTCAGTGAGTTGTCAACAGGTGTAGCTTTGGCAACCCGTTCCGGTGGTACAGGTGTTCGAATTGACGTAGGTTTTGCCGAGAAGAACAAGTTCGGTCACGGTGCTAAGGCTTGGGATGCAGAGGACGCAACCCCACTTGATGATATTCAATTGGTTTACGACAAGGCGATGGAAGACCAAAACACCATCACTACTTGTTACCTTGATGATTACACAATCAAATTGCTTGGCAAGAACAAGCAGGTTCGTGCTCAGTTTGCCTTCAATCAGGGCATTGCAATTAATAGTGATAGCAATATTCCTATTTTGAGCTTTGAGCAGATTGCGTCTATCTTCAGAAATAAGTGGCAGACCAACTTGGTACGTGTAGCCCGTACAATCAAGACCGAGCTTAATGGCAAGAAGGGAACACACAACCCTTGGGCTAAGGGTCATATGACCTTTACTTGCTATGATAACTTGGGTGATTTGTTCTGGACTAACGTAGCAGAAGCAACAAGACCAGTTGCAGGTGTAACTTATCAGACCGCAGAAGAGTTTATTTTGGCTAGCCGTTATTCTACCAACGACCCACTCCGTGAGTTCACCAGCTCACAGGCAATGGTTGTTCCTATTTTGAATAACGTTGATGCCATCTACTCTTTGGACTCAACACAAGCAGTAGGTTAGGCTTATGAGAGGTGAGGTAATTAGTCCGTTCCGTGATAAGTTCCATTTTAACACCATCTATGAAGTTGGTACTGTCTTGGACTTTGACGAAGAACGTATGAACTCCCTTATCGAACGTAAGCTTTGCAAGATGTTGGAGGTGCAGGATGATAATCATTCTGCATCTCCAAAAGACGATAAGGAAATTAAAGATACTCCTAAAAAGGAAGTCTTGAATGATGGAAAGGGAAATCCAGTAAAGGAAAAAGGAAAAAAATCAGAAGAGACACCTAAGAAGGAAGTCTTGAAGGAAAAGAAGGAGAGCAAGCCTAAAAAGGAGAAAACCACCAAAAAGGATGCTACCGAGTCAACCGAAGAGACTTCTGAAAAGGAGAATGTAGAAAAGGAACTTGACGAAAAAGCAAAGAGCGAGCAGGAGGCTGCAAAGAAAATCGCTGAGGCTATGAGTCAGGCTCAGAAATAATGATGTCACATGAAGATAAGAGAATACATTTCGCAGAAGTTGCGTGCTTGGAATATTACCGATGCCCAATTGGAAGATATTTCGTCAGGTATAGACCTTGACGAAGAATATACGTCTGATAATTCGCAGGTTGTAGGCAAGGCGATGATTTCCGTAATCGAGGAACTTATGCTTGCTCCATATATGAGCAATGTGAATGAAAATGGATTCTCTGTCTCTTGGGACTACTCTAGGATAGGACAATACTATATGTGGCTTTGCCGAAAATATGGTGTTGCTCCGGATAATGAAGTGGTGGCAGCTTTAGGGCTTTCCACTATCACGGATAAGTCTGATATTTGGTAAATGTCTAGGTTATGTTATATTCCCCTCATATATTAAAGAAGAAGTTCGTGAATAAGGTTGTCAACAAGTACAACGAGGTCATTAGCTCTTCTGAGGAATGGAAAGAAATGGGGCGTTGTCGGTGCGATGACAACTCTACCGAGCATTTCACTACCGATAATGGTAGCATATATACACCGAAATATCACATTGTTTGTGACAAGTGCCAGATTTCCGAAGGTGATGAAGTCAAGGTCTATTCCAATGATGGAAGCTACCGAGGAGGTGGAAAGGTCTATAATGCCCCTAAGTGCAATTATCTTGGTTATATGAGTATCTATGTCTGATGTTATAAAGGATGAGATAGACGCTTTCTTTGCGCAGGGAGAAAGGGAAGTTGATGAGTTTCTTGACAGGTTAGGTAAAACAGCCGTTGAGCTTGATAAGACTAACGGAAACTACCGAAACCGCACAGGTAATCTCAGAAGGTCTAACTATAGTAAAGTACATGACCACACCTTGACCCTTGGCAACAAAGCGGAATATGCGTCTGATGTTTCCTCTAGGGGATATGATGTTATAGATTCGGGTATTCAGTATATCAAGAAAGAAATCGAGGATATGCGATGATAACAGAAATAGATGCAGGTCATGTAATCTATGATGACTTGGAGCTTATGGGAATGGAACGAAGACTGAAAGGACATCTGAAAAAGGGTGGACTTGATGGGGAAGAACCTATGGTCGGTGAGAAGATTCCCGATGATGGCATGATAGTCATCATCCCTAAGCGTATGAGTGCAGACAAGACATATTTCAATGATTGTACTATAGAGGTAAATATATTGCTCAAAGATATAGAGGGCGAGGCTAATCCTCAGTTGAACGAGCTTTTAAAGAAGGCTATTGAAATCCTGTCCGACAATGAAGTCGGAAAAGCAGAGGATGTATGGTATCGTTATTCTATCCGCTCCCACGGCATAGAGCAAGAGAGTAGGTTGAGTTGCCATTACGCAAACATTACTATTGATTTTGAAACATTAAACGTAAGATAAGATGAAACCATTTATTGGAATCAAGAGAATTTGGTATGGTGCTCCTCTTACCGAGGCAAATACACCTGCTAAGTTGGCTACATGGTTGAAAACCGCTACAGAGGTCTTGAACAGCCATGAGGGAACATGGGGATATTCTCAGGATGACCCTAGTGTTACCGAGTACAAGAACGAGCTGAACGGACAGGTTTACTATCGTGACAAGACCGATGAGGGTGCTAAGACTATTACATTCTCTATTGGTGTCTTCTCATGGAAGAACAAGGTTGACCTTCAAGGTGGTAAGATGTACGATTCAACCGGAGCAGCGACTACAACGGAGGCGAACGCAGTAGGTTGGTCTTCTAGTCAAGATTTGGAAAATATCAACAAGTGTATTGTTGCTCAGACCAAGACAGGAAACTACATCGTTTTCTCAAATGCGGCTATCGTAGCCAAGGGAGACCAGCAGGACAAGAATATCACTTTAGGTATTTCTGCCGTTGCCATGGAAAGTGAGACCGATGGTGTGGCTGGCGAGTACCAATGGGAAGGTTCTGCAGTTGTGGAACGGGAATAAGGTATAAACGACAAATGATAGAGGGGGATGGTATTACTGCCGTTCCCTTTTTTTATATTAAGAACTATGAGTAAGGCAAGTAAATTAGTTGCGGGTGCTATTCTTGGGGAGGATTTCGTAACAATAATGGTGAATGGAAAGACTTATTGTATTTCACCACCTACAATTATAAAATTGGTCAAGGCGGCTAAATACCTTGATAGTTTTGAAGAGGGCAAGACCTTAGCGGAAGTCTTAGGCATGCTTAAGAATTTGGATGATACTTGTAAGGCGTTGTCTGTATTCATACAAGGCGATGAATCCATTAGTGACGAATTATCTAAAGGAACGTTTGAAGAGGTTATCAATGGCTTACAAACGGCTTATTCCTTAATCTCTATAAAGGATTTTCAGACGCTATCAATTTTGGCGAAGAGTGCGGCAAGGATGATAGCAAAACCACGACCATAGGTAACGATACACTCTTAGGGCAGATTGCATCTTTTATGGATAGTCTGCACTTATCTTACCAAGAAGTCGTGAAAGAGATACCTTATAGAAACTTATTGCTGATGGCAAAAGACAAGCAAAGAGTAGCATATGGTGATGTAATGTATGAGGTAACGGAAGAAGAGTTTGGAATGAACTTCAAAAAAGAATAAGTTTAAAATAATGCAAATAAAGTATTAAAAGCACTAAAATGCTTGCAAGTTAACAAAATATTATTTATCTTTGCAAGCGCAGAACAAAAAAGGATAAAATGGCGATTTAAGAAATTGATAAGATATTAGAGACACGAAACCCGATGGACTATACCGAAAGGCAGTCCGAGTCACTATTCCTTTGACTTTGCAATCGGTAGTTTCGTGTTTTTGTGTTTAAAATAAGATGCAAGACGTAAGGTTAATATTCGAGATACTTGTTTCCATGTTGCTTTGCGTTTGTCTCATATTGCTTGCTGTAAGTAGATATAGGCAAAAGAAAAAGCGTGAAGAACCGGAGCGAAAGGAAATAGACTTGATAGACTTCTTTTCTTTGGGAGGAGTTGCCTATTATTGGAACAAAGGTGGTAAGCAGCAGAAATGCTACACATACGAAGAATTTCTGAAAATCAAGGCTGACTACGTGGAGCTTTGGTTGAATCAGAATAGATATATTTTTAACTCTCAATTAGATAGCGATGATATATAAAGTATTTGTTTTGTTGCCGACAATAGTTGTATCAGATGGCATTGTTGGTATAGCTTGGCTAGGAAAGGTTTTTAGCTTGCGATATGGAAAGAACAAGAAAAAGAGCAAGAATGTGTCCTTAATGATAGGATATAACACAGGAATGTCTCTTAAGTCGAAAATAGACGATAACGCTGCGGATGATTATTTAAGACGCATTGCCGAAGAAAACAGAATCTAAATTCAAGGGGTAGATACCCTTTTTACAACCATATTACTTGTGGTTATTTTTATACATCGGTTTTTATTAACGATTGTTTTTTTATGGTAGATAAATGTATAAAAACGAGCACAAGTTCCCTTATAGATGGACTAAAAAAGATGCTAATTTCACAAAAGACAAAGGTAAGGTGATGTCTTGCTTCTGTTGCGGAGGTGGCAGTTCCTTTGGTTATAAATTAGCTGGCTACGATGTTGTAGCCTGTAACGAGATAGACCCAAAGGTTATGAAGATGTACTTGAAGAATCACGATGTCAAGTATTCTTTCAATTGTGATATTCGTGAGCTGATTGCCAATATCAATATGGGGGGGCATATTATGAAGGAAGAGTTGCATAATCTGGATATATTGGATGCTAGTTTCCCATGCTCGGTATTCAGTATTGCAGGTGACCGCCAAAAGGCTTGGGGAAAGGAAAAAGTATTCCGAGAAGGTCAGAAAGCACAAAGGCTTGACGATTTGGCTTTTTACTCAATCGCCCTCGCTAAAGAACTACAACCAAAGGTAGTGGTTTCTTCGCCACGGCAAGGCTCATGTTGTCAGTCGTGTTCCGTTTGTCGTTCAGTTGGATTATGAGAGCACCACCTACACACAAGATGTGAGCCTTGGCATTGATGCTGGCTCAAAGCACATTGGCGTTTCGGCAAGTTCCGAGAAGAAGGAGCTGCTTGCAGCGCAGGTTGAGTTAAGAAGTGATGTTGTGAATTTACTATCTACTCGCAGGGAGTTGAGACAAACAAGGCGAAACCGCAAGACACGTTACCGCAAGTCTCGTTTTGACAATCGAAAGCGAAAGGATGGTTGGTTAGCACCTAGTATTGAGCAAAAGGTTGAGAGCCACTTGAAGGTTATCCGCTTGGCTCATAAACTGCTTCCAATTACGAAGACTACTATTGAGGTTGCCCAGTTCGATGCTCAGAAAATCAAGAATCCCGACATCAATGGTGAAGAGTATCAACAGGGCGAACAGATGGGCTTTTGGAACGTGAGGGAGTACGTCTTGGCTAGGGATGGGCACAAGTGCATTCACTGCAAGGGTAAGAGTAAAGACCCTATTTTGAATGTTCATCATTTGGAGAGCCGCAAGACAGGTGGCAATTCCCTTAGTAATCTCGTAACGCTTTGCGAGACCTGCCATAAGGCTTACCATCGTGGAGAGTTCGAGTTGAAAATCAAACGTGGAACAACATTGCGTGATGCGGCGGTGATGAACATCATGCGTTGGGCTGTCTATGAGCGAGCGAAGGAAGAGTGCGGGAACGTTCACTTGACCTATGGTTACATTACCAAGCACACTCGCATTGAGAATGGTATTGCTAAGAGCCATGCAGCCGATGCCTTCTGTATTGCTAAGAACGTTCACGCAAGGAAGTTGGATTCTTTCTTTATGTGTCGTTGTGTTCCTCGCCATACGAGAGCCTTGCATGTTGCCAACCCGAAGAAAGGTGGTATCCGCAGAAGCACGATTGCCTCTCATAAGATAGGCAAGTCTCGTTTTCAGCGTTTCGACATGGTGCGGTGGAAAGGCAAGGAATGTTTTATCTTTGGCAGTTCTAATGGTAATCAAGTAGTTTTGCGTACCGCCAATACAGAAAAAGTGCATAATTCGGCAAAGATAAACATCAAGACGATTAAGTTTTTAAGAAGATTGAGAAATAATGTTTTAGTGGAAGAAAAGGCTTCCGAAAATTATGTAAGAATATAAACTCATTATAAGACATTTGCCAGAAAGGAGGCGAGCTATGAGAGGAAAGCGCAAAAGACTAATAATTGACGAAATCAATCCTATTAAGGGATATGGTAGATACTGCGTGAGTAAGCAAGGTCGTGTATTCGCAATTGGGAGTGACAAGAAATTAAAGGAAATTGCTCCTTGCAAGACACCAAAAGGTTATCTGAAGGTGTGGCTTTACAAAAACGGAAAGCGAAAGATGTTCTATGTTCATCGTTTGGTAGCTCAGGCTTTCTTGGAGAATCCAGATGCGTTGCCGATGGTGAATCATAAGGATTTCGACAAGACGAATAACGATGTAGATAACTTGGAGTATTGCACTGCAAGATACAATGTGATTTATTCTGCTATAGCAAAGAAAACCTCTTCCGAATACTTGGGCGTGACTTGGAATAAGAGTGTAAGAAAATGGCAAGCTCAGTACCAGGTAGGTAAGAAGAAAACTTATATCGGATGCTTTGGTACGCAAGAAGAGGCTCATGAAGCTTATGTTAACGCTATAAAAGAGATTTGATATGCTTGAATTTGATAGAATATACAATTCCGACTGTATAGAAGGAATGAAACAAATAGAGACCAGGAAAGTAGATTTAATTGTTACTGACCCACCATATTGTATCTCCTATAAGACCGGATGGAGAGCAGATGACCATCGTTTTTCGAAGGAAATACTCAATGACGATAATGAGCAATTGATTATTGATTATATGAGCGAATGCTACCGGATTTTAAAGGATGATAGTGCTGCTTACGTCTTTTGTTCAGCCAAGACCTTGGACTTTTTTATGCAACAAGCGAGGAACGCAGGGTTTACCATTAAGAATGTGCTCATTTGGCGAAAGAACAACCATACGGCTGGAGATTTAGATGCGCAATATGGGCAATGTTACGAGCCAATCCTATACTTGAATAAAGGCAGACGAACCATAAACGGAAAGCGTTTGGAGGACGTATGGGACTTTGATAGAGTTCCATCTGATAAATTGGTACATCAGAATGAGAAACCAATTCCCTTGCTTATGCAATGCATCTTGAAATCATCGGACGAAGGAGATTTGGTATTTGATGGTTTTATGGGTTCAGCAAGTACTGCTCTGGCTTGTATGCGAACAAACAGGAATTTCCTTGGATTTGAGTTAGACGGGGAATATTTCAAGGTAGCACAAAAAAGAATCAAAGAAGAAATGTTTAATCAAAAAGATATGTTTGGATATGCTGGAGATAGATAAGATTTATCAAGTTGATTGTCTGGATGGTATGAGCAAGATTGATGACAAATCTGTCTCGCTTATACTCACAGACCCTCCATATGAAATTTCAAGGAATTCCAATTATGCAAAGTCCGCTCCTACTGGTAAAGATACTGATAGATTCCGCATATCTATCGACTTTGGAGACTGGGATAAACAGGAAGCATTTGATATAGGCTCTATGATAAAAGAATCCTACAGGTGCTTGAAAGATGGTGGATATATAGTCTGTTTCTATGATTTGTGGAAGATTGGGGTCGTAAAGGATGCGATGATTAAAGTCGGATTTAAACAAATTAGATTTATAGAATGGATAAAAACAAATCCTGTTCCAATAAATAGTAAGACAAACTATCTCACAAACGCAAGAGAGGTCGCTGTGTGTGGGGTGAAAGGTAAAAATCCTATCTTTAAAAGCGAATATGACAATGGAGTATATAGCTTTCCAATCTGTCGTGATAAGGGGAGATTTCATCCTACCCAGAAGCCTGTTAGTCTTTTCAGAAGCATTATAAACAAGCATTCCTGCAAAGGAGATATTGTACTAGATTGCTGTATAGGTAGTGGAACTACGGCTATTGCGTGTATTCAAGAAAATCGTAATTTTATTGGTTTTGAAACTAATAGAGAGTTTTACGACAAAGCAAACGAGAGAATAGAAAATGAATTAATGATAAAGCAAGATAGTTTATTTAGTAATGAAAGTTAGTGGGTGATATGATGGAGCTAAATAGAATTTATCAAGGTGATTGCCGAAAGCTTCTAAAGCAGCTAGACGATGAATGTATAGACCTAGTATGCTCTGATGTAGCTTATCCGGTACAAGCTAGAGGTGGGCGCAGTAGTATGAGTGGATATTGGACGGATTCTCAAACTAGAAAAGGTAAGATATTCAAGAGTAATGACATAGATATTTCGGAGTATATCAACGAACTATATCGAGTACTAAAGGATAAGACTCATTGCTATCTTATGTGTAACGACTATAATCTGATGCACTTTCTAGATGAGATAGGACGGAGTGAGTTTCACTTCACAAAGTGTTTAATATGGGATAAATGCACTAAGGTGTGTGGAACGTATTATATGAACCAAAAAGAGTATATCATTATGCTTCGTAAGGGAGGTGGAAAGCCAATTAATGAGTTTGGCACATCTGACATTCTGAGTGTTCCTATTCCAACCAACAAACGCAGGGATAAAGAAGGATTGATCAATCAGACCGAAAAACCAGTTAAGTTGATGGAGATTCTAATCAGAAACTCAACAAATGTAGGTGATATTGTTCTTGACCCATTTATGGGGAGTGGCACAACAGCAAGGGCTTGCGTTAATCTTGAAAGAAAGTATATAGGCTTCGAAATAGACCAGCGGCAAGTAGATTTTTCCAATAACGAATTAAAGAGCATGAGTAGGCAATTAAGTCTGTTTTAAAACAATGAATATGAGTATTATTATTCAATGTGACCCAGTTGTAAGAAATGGGAATAAAGAGATAACGGATGCTCTGATAAAAGCCATTAATGATGAAGCCTCGAAGCGTGGGGTGGTACGTGATGAATTAGTTGAATATTGCAATCAATTGTTAAGGGAAGGCGAAATCAAGGCTTGTATTGAGAATTTGTTTTATAATTTCAAACGTTATTTTTGGAGGTATTATTGATATGAGAAGAAGAAAGTTGAACAAGTCTCCAGTGCTAGGTCTCTGCGGATTTGTTGTCGGTTACGAGTGCAGGGAAAAGGGAATAAAGCTGATGGAGTGCGATAAGGCGCAAGCGGATGCAATCATAGTTCCTCATCACTTTTCACACAAGGTAACGAAGAATAGTTGCTTGAATCTTTTGGTATTGTACAAAGGCAAGATTAGGGGTGCTATGCAAATTGGGTATGGAATTCGACCGCATATCAAGACTGAAAAGGGCGAAGTGTTGGATTACCATCAAGTGAGGGAATTTGACCGAATGTGGTTGTCTGATGATATGCCAAAGTATAGCGAAACCATTTGCCTTTCTCTCTTACACAAGTATATTAGGGCAACGCATAAGGAAATCAAGTATCTTATATCTTATGCCGATACGTCCATAGGTAACAAGGGAACTATATATAAAGCTGCAAACTATGAACATATTGATACCATTAAGGCTGATTTCTATGTATTACCAAGTGGTGAACGTGTGCATCCGGTAACTATGTGGCATCGGCACAAGACAAGAGTGTGGGAGGTTCTGACGGAACTATACCCAGGAATAAAAAAGGCAGAAGGGTTTCAACTTAAATTTCTGAAGAAGTTATGAAGAAAAGAAATAAATATATTCCTTGTCATTTGCATCCAGATCCTGAGCATTGGGTTAGAAAAGGTCAATCTTGGAAGGCGAAGGTCGCTTATGAAAACGAGGATGATGCTTGGGAATTTCTGAATCAGAATCCGAAGTTAAAGGCACTCGGTTGGCATCCTTACTTATGCAAGGTTTGCTCAAAGTGGCATATTGGTAGGTTACATAATTAACGATTATGAAAAAAGAAGATAGACTTAAAATATATCGCAAATACGATGGGCATTGTGCTTATTGCGGTAAGAGTATAGAGTATAAGGATATGCAGGTTGACCATCTTGTTCCGAAGAATCGAGGTTGTTACTCTCGGTGGAGCGACAAGGAGGGAAGGTTTGTCGTTTTTCATGGCGATGACTGTATGGAGAACTATATGCCATCTTGCAGGTCTTGTAATTTTCGTAAGCGTGATATGAATTTGGAACAATTTCGCTCAGAGATTACTAGACAGGCTAAAGGATTGCTTAATGGTAAGGCTTCTTTCCAAGTAAAGATGTCGCTCGCTTATGGCTTAATAGAAGAGCACTTTGATAAACAAATTGAGTTCTATTTTGAGAAATTTAAATAGTTGAGGATATGAAGAAGAAAGGATATTACGAATACGACCCTGTTATCTATCCAAGAAGGTTATGTGTCGCTATTGGAATGAACCAAGAGGATGCCAACAAGTGTTTTGAAGGTAGAAATGGCGAGGCTTTGAGGGTTGATTTCTCTAATTATGACGCAGCAACCTACGATAACGTTAGAGAAAAGGCGAATAATAAGCTTTGTTCATTTGTTAATTTTGCAAGCAAGGATTCTATGAGGATGGGGACTTGTTGTCATGAAGCTTCTCACGTCTGCGATGCCATCGAGGATGCTATTGATATGAAGCACGGCGGCGAGCCTTCTGCCTACTTGATAGGTTGGATTGCATCTTGCATCAACAAGGCTCGTTTGGGTATTGGTGATTTCGTTGAAATTAAAGATAAGGAAGAAAAGTAGCCCAAAGACAAAATACCTTTGAGTGCTTTACCCCATCACTATATATAATAATGTAGTGGTGGGGATTTTTGTGTTAACGTCAGCAAATTATTTACTCATACTATTATAGAGTGTTAAATAATAAAAGAAACACATTAAATAACTTGCATATTTCGAATATTCTTTGTATCTTTGCAATGTAATTAAGAAACAAGGTTACTAATTAAAAAGGTGAGACACACCATAAAAACTGTAATAAGAAAATGAAAAAGTTTTTTGAAAACTTATCTGAAAAGATTAATGATGCGGCTTTCGAGGCGCAGCTTGATGATTTCGCTTGCGAGTTTGATGCTATTGACAAACCTGCCGAAATCGTGGTGTCTGTTAAGAGTCGAAAGGTTATCCATTCAAATGGAAATGTTTCCTTTTATCCATATTACAATGTAGATAAGATAAATATCTATGATGAAGACGGAGAAGACGTTTCTTCAAAATACCCTTTGTTCTGCCAAAGAGTTAAGGATTGCGTGCCTTCTTACAAGGATATTGAGAATAGTATAGAAGAGGCAAATATGAGCGATACCGAGCTTTATTTCGGCTCAGAGGCTAATTATTTGCGTTATAAGTATGGTAACTAAATTGTTTGGATATGGAGTACGAAAATAAGTTTGTAGGTCTTTCATCTGTAACGAGTCACGACCTTGAAATATTAAGGTATGAACTAGAGTATGGATGGAAATTGGCTCTTATGCCAAATGATGTATGGTACAACTAATTACATTTAAGATTTCAAATTATGGCATATTATAAAGTTAGTGTAGATGTATCGGATTTATTCGATGATATGCTCGTCCAAGCACAGAAGAGTTTTCTTATTGACAAGTTTTGCTCTTTAGCAACAGACCAGCAGATAGAGGTAGTAAGCGAAATGCTGGAGAACCTTAATGGCGATCAGACAGCCAAAGTTATTGAAGACGCTTTTGACAACTTGCATGAGCAAGCCCAGGAGCACGTAATCAACTATGTGAAAGGATAAAGCTATGATGTTTATAAAACGCAAGTGTTTGTTGACTTTTGAAGGAGGTTATCAGAATCAAGCCATCCTTACCATCCCTAAGCCGACAAAGCCCATCTTTCCAAAGGAAATGGAGCGTCAGTTTATTAAGAGTTTTAATGAATCGCAGCCAAATATGGTTCATAAGGTTATCAAGTGTCATATAATGAGAAATTAATGATATGGAAAAGAAAGAATATTCTGTTGTCGAATTTATTCAACATCTTAAAGATAAGCCATATATTAAGCTTTATAAAGCTGCTCGTTTAGCTGAAATTAAGATAAGAAGAGAAATGAGAATATTATGGCGAGGAGTTTATTAGATAGAGAATAAATGTATAACATATAAAAAAATAGTTATGGAAGATTTACCTATAGGCTCAGAAATCACATTGAAGGTGGTTGAAGCTGAGAATTGTGCTGGTTGCTTCTTCGATGAACTAACTTGTAATATGTATGATAACATTTGCAAACGCATCAAGTGCGATAGACTAGAGCGAAAAGATAGAACGAATGTTCAATTCATAAGAGTAAAGTGATATGGAGACAAAGATTAATGTAGCGACTATCCTAAAAGATAAGACGCAAGGAACTAAGTTGTACAACTTATTATACAATATAGACGTAGAGCTAGATACTATCAGTACTACAGATACTGAAATAATAGTTTGGTGTACAAATAAGACTGATAATAATACTACTTGCCATCGTGACTATTCCGAATTTGGTACTGTAAGAGGATGTCCTGATGGTTTACAGATTCTCCTTCCTTCAAAGGAAATGCGTGACTGGAGCAAGTTTGCCTGGAAGAAGGGAGACGTGTTGGTTAATAAAGATGGGGATGTATATATTATATTTGAAAGATTTTCCGATGATACATATTGCTCTTTCGTAGGGAAATATTATCTTTGGAAAGAGAATAATGATACAGAACATTTTTATAAAAATGAACGATTGCTAACTTCTGATTTCCAAAAAGCAGGTAAAGATGCTGCTCAGACCTACATCAGCAACATCGAGGAGCGATTGGGCGGAAAACTTAATCGTGAGACCTTGGAGATTGAGAAGACTCAGCCAGAGTTCAAGAATGGAGATATTGTGTTTATGAAAGGAATTAAAAGTAAACTTTTTGCAAATTGTATTTTCATCTTAAGAAGTGAATATAAAGATGGAGACGAAAGAGCTTTTTACTATGCTTTCTATAATGCTGACGATAAATATACTTTAGATGAATATGGTAATACAAAAGTTCATTATAGCCTCCGCCTGGCTACTGACTCCGAGAAGCAGCAACTCTTTGATGCTTTATCCAAGAAAGGCAAACGCTGGGATGCTGAGAAGAAAGAAATTGTTGATTTGAAACCGAAGGTTGAACTGAAACCATTCGATAAGGTGTTGGTTAGAGATAGTAAATCAGATAATTGGCGTGCAAATTTGTTTGGTTACATAGACAAAGATGGATATTATCGTTGCGTTTATGCTAATTGGGTATATTGCATTCCTTATGCTGGTAATGAGCATTTGTTAGGTACAACAAATAACGTGGAGGGCTAGGTATGATTAGAGACGATGCAAAGATAATTGTAACACCAACTGGTGTATCACTTAAAGAAGCCTTGACTGAAGAAGTAGTTAAGGCACTCAATGAAGCTTCCAACTATATGAATTATGAAATCCCAGAAGTAAAGCTTGGTGGCAACCCTCCTAGTGGCAAGGAAAACCGTAGAACTAGGAGAATGTTAGAACTTAGAAAAAGAAAGGGTAGAATATGATAGACGATAAGAAAATAGAAGAAGCTGCATTTGATTTATACAAAAACAGCAAATTAGATTTTGTTAGCAGTGAATCCGTTGAAGGATTTAAAGAAGGTGCTAAGTGGGCTATCAATGAGTTTTTGAAGAATTTATGGCATGATATCTTTAATGAGCGTATTCCTCCCGGCAAAAGGGTTATAGTTGAATATACTTCTGACGGTGGCATATATTATCGGTCTATAAAAATACCTGACGATATTCAATGGGTTAGAGGGTTCTCTTGTGAAAAAAGATTAAGGCGTTGGTTGTATGTTGATGATTTATTTCCAAAGGAGGAACATGAGCAATATTAGAGAAGAAATAGCTGAGTTAGGTTGTTATTGCAATGAGCATCCACATTATAAAAACTTATATAATATCTATTTGTTCTTATGTTGGTTGTGTTATAAATAAATAATTTATGAACGAGATTAAAGTAGGCGAAAGAGTAACTATTATTCTTGAAGCTGTTGAACATGACACTTGTGAAGGATGCTTCTTTAAAGGAGTGGCTGGCTATTGTGGCGCAGCTCCACTTGGATTGAAGTGTCTTCCTGAATATCGTTCAGACAAAAAGAATGTAATCTTTAAAGAAGTAAAGGAGTAAAGCGTATGAGCGAAACATTCATAAATTTGACTAGAATGCAGATGGCATATTTATCTGCTGTCAGCTATTATGGTAATCCTTTTGGTATGGAATATCATAGACCAAATAATGGCTATGGCAGCGTTCCATCTGATAGACAGAAGTGTCAGCCAAAGGCGCAGCATGAGTTCATTATCAAGGGGATTAAAATTATGGCAGCATCTAAGAAGGATGCTATCAAAAAGTATAATCATCGTAAAAAGTAAAGTGTATGAAGGCAAAAGAATTAGCAGAACAGCTTTTAAAGAACCCAGATTTTGATGTAGCATTTAATACTATACAAAATGGTGGGGGCTTTGGATTTAATGTAATACAGTTTAGAAATATTAATATCACCGATATAGGATATAGTGATAAAACTATTATTCTTGGTGGTGAAGAGATTTAATTATTATAAGAAGCAAAGTGTATGGAAGTATATGAATATAGAATAGTCAAGATTGAGAAAGGTTTGTTTCTCATTGAGTATAAGATCACTCCTTATGGAGTTTGGCATGAAGTGAAAGATAAGAAGTTCAAGACTAAGCCAAAGGCTGAAGCTTGGGCTAGAAAGAACTTAGTTTAATAAAGTAAAGCGTATGGATATAGAATACATTCCAGGAGATTTGGTGATGGTAAAGGAGTCAGCACTTCGATTTGCTAAAGATAAAATATTTAAAGTAATATCTTCATTGAGTGGTGGCTTTGTTAAGGTAGTCATGTTAAATGATAGTAGTACAACATACTCTATTAGTAATAATGCAGTTCGTCCAATACCTCTTACTTCTGAGATTCTAGAGAAGAATGGATGGGTGAAAGAAGAAAAAGACGGAAGTGTATTTTCTTTATCAGAAGCATTTATGGGAGGTGATGAAGATGATGAAGATAACTATACCTGTTTTCAACTTTATTATCAAAATAAGAAGGATGGTTGGGTTATAGATATGCGTGGAGAGCCATTAAAATTTGAAATTCATTATGTTCATGAACTCCAGCACCTTCTCTTCGGGTTAGGCATCAAACACGAAATGGAGGTGTAGGTATGGAAGTAGTAAAAATAACTAAGAAAATCTACAAAGCGATAGGGTGTGAAGAAGGACACTTCTTTGGGACGTTTGCTCATTTTAAAGAGTTGCGTGGCATGTATATGCTTGCCACACAAGTCTTTTGAAGATTATTGGCAATAAGTTCGACAGGAAGGAAGGTGAGAAATGAAGAAAATATTATTTTATTCAATAATTGTATTGGCTGTGATTTTCTCAATCCCTTATGTAGCTTTGTGTATTATAGCTTGCCTATATATTAAAATAACAGGATTTGTTATTATTCCACTAAGCTCGTATGTTGGTAGAGCTGCACCTCTGCCAAAATGGTTTATGCGTTTTTCCGATTGGTTAGAATACTTAACAGGTAAAAGCTTATGAAGATTAGACTAGCAAAGAAGATAATGAAGTACAAGTCTATAGTTGATGAGTACAATAATGGCGATGGCTCAGTGTGCGATGGTATGAAAGAATCATATTGGTTAAAGCGAATGTTCGACCATATCAATGGAGTGTATGATGAAACATTTGACACTCCTGCTCATATTCCTTTCAAAGACCACCGCATCACCAAGGCGATAAGTTTAACAAGTAAAAAAAATGAGATATGAATGAGTTTACAAAGGTCTTTGCAAAGACAATAGAAGATGAAGCTATCAAGCAGATAGAAGTTCTATCCAATAGCAATGCTTACTCTGGTTGTGAAATAAGAATAATGCCAGATTGTCACGCAGGTAAAGGCTGTACTATTGGCACGGTGATAGAGCTGGACAAAAGAGTAGTTCCTAACACCGTAGGAGTAGATATAGGTTGCGGAATGAAAGTCGTTAGACTTGGTAAAGTTGATATTGACTTGCAGAAATTTGATGAAGCAGTCAATAAGTTGATTCCGTCTGGTTTTAATGTCAACGAGGGAGAAGTATCAGCCTACATAAACGGATTGGTTGATGGTTGTATGTTTGGTAAATTCCGTGCTTGGGATTGTCTTGACAGCATGGAAATAGTATATCGTTCTGTTGGTTCTCTTGGTGGGGGTAATCACTTTATAGAGTTAGATGCAAACGAAGAAGGAGAGAAGTTTCTTGTGATACATACAGGAAGTAGAAACCTTGGAGTTAGGGTATGCAACTATTACCAAAACCTTGCTTACGAGTATTGCCGTAAGAAAATGGCTGATAAGTCTGAGGTTATTGCCAAGTTGAAAAGCGAAGGAAGAGAAAAGGAAATACAGAGTGCTATAAAGTTGTTAGGTACTAGAAATATTAGCCAGGAACTTTCTTACTTGGAGGGCGATTTGCTTGATGATTACTTAAATGATATGCGTATAGTTCAGAAGTATGCCGAGCATAATAGAAGAATTATAGCTAACAGACTCGTCAATGCTCTAGGTGTGGATATTGACCCAAATTCAGACAAGCATTCTTTTACAACCATTCACAACTATATAGATACAGACATGGGCATATTGCGAAAAGGAGCTATCAGTGCAAAGAAAGACGAGATTGTCATTATTCCTATGAATATGCGTGACGGTTCTCTTATCTGTAAAGGTAAAGGAAACAAGGAATGGTTATGCTCAGCCCCACATGGAGCAGGTAGATTGATGTCTCGTACGCAAGCGAAGAAAGAGTTATCTATGGATTCTTACAAGAATGAAATGAATGGCATCTATTCTAGTTCTGTATGCGAAGAGACGATTGATGAAGCACCTATGGCATACAAACCAACCGAAGAGATTGTTGAGCTAATAAAACCTACGGTTGATGTGATAGATGTTATTAAACCAATTTACAACTTTAAAGCAAAATTATAATGAGCAAGGAAACATTTGACTTCTCGGAGGCTCTGAGAAGAATGAAGAAGGGGAAGAAAGTGAGACGTAAGATTTTTGCGGACGGCACATACGCATACATTGATAAAAACTATCTTGGTTCAGAGGCATTAATGTATAATAGCGTAGGAAGAGTTGCACCAGTTTTATGGTTACTTCCTGAGACTATTCTCGCAACAGACTGGGAGGAGGTGTAAGGATGAAAAAGAAAGTATTGCACCTCACCGTCAGCAAGCAGTGGTTCGATATGATTGTGGCTGGCGAAAAGAAAGAAGAATATCGGACGATTAAGGGTTACTGGACAGTTCGACTTTATGATGTTTTTGCAAAAAATCCTACGAAGTATTTGATGGATAAAAAGATAAGCGGAGATATTGATTATCTAAAACTGATGATACGTTGTAACCATTTTATCGCAAAACAATATACTCACGTCCTTTTTATCAATGGCTACCGCAAGGATAGTTCACGCATCGAGAAAGAGATTGAGAGTATCACCATCGGCAAGCCTAAGAAAGGTCTTTGCCCAGACAAGTGGTTGGATCATGAGTTTTTCATCATCAAGTTTAAGTGATATGAAAGTAAAGAATTTACCAAAGAAGATTTACCTCAACATCTGTAGCAATGAAGATGAGGTTGATTACAATGAATTAGATAGAGTAACATTTAGTACAGAAAAGGTTGGTGTTACCGATTGTGATACGGAAAACGTTCCTTATGTGAATGCGGCATCATTATGGCACGACCTAAAAGAAGATAAGCCTCCTTTAAGAAAGTGGGTGATGTTCCGATATAGTGGAGGTGGCGTAAATCCTACGGCTCTTCACTACGGAGCAATGAGTGGTGATATATGGATTGTTACTAGAGGTGATGGAACACAGCGTATTGAAGTTCTGTACGAGTGCTACGATAAGATAGAGTGGTTTGATTTTGATGAACTAAAATAGCTATAGCGTATGACAAATAAAGATTTTTTTAATGCGTATCGTGGAGAGCCTGTTCTTTATAAAGGTAATGATATTGGTGCATACGTTGCAGGGTATGTAGAAGAAAAGTATATTATCCTTGGGTTCTATGATGACAAAGGATGTATTCTTGCCTTTAATACAGATGTGAATGTAGATGAGGTGTATGAATCATATCGATTCGCAAAGTTGAAGTATTTGGAAGTAGTAAAACATTGGTAATATGGAAAAGTATAAATATACAAATAAAGAGGAAAAACCCATTCCAAAATATAAGAATGTTGATATTGCTTGGTATATAGATGGTTGGTTTGAACATCCGCAACGCTGTATTATAAAGGGATGCTGCAACGTATCTTGGTTCGAGGGGAACGAATTTAATTCTTCGGGTTGGTGGATAGATTATAGATACAAACCCGACCATTGTAAACGTACCGTACAGCATACAATTAGAGAAGAAGAGCTTTTTGATACCGAGCAAGAGGCTTTAATTGCATTGTTCGAGAAGTTTAAAAATGAAGTAAAACGTAAATTAGACTTTTTTGGTAAAGAAGCAAATAGACTAGGCATAAAACAGCAGTTGTTATTACAATAATAAGAAAGGGTAGGGCAAAAGCTCTACCCCTTTCGCAAAAAAAATAGCCCCTCCATCGACCAATCTTGGTATGACAAGGCAATGCGTTGGGTTGACCCTGACTGGTGGGAGAAACATCCTAATGGCGGAAAGGATTCCTTGAACTTTGAAGAAGCTCTGAAGGCTATCATGAAAGCTACTGGTGCAAAAATGAATAAAAAGGAAGAGGAGAACAAAAACAAAGAGGGGGAAGACTAAGCTTCCCCTATCTCTTTTAATCCCAAATCCATTAATAGCTTATCCAATATCTCATTCACGTCATTACGGAAACTTCGATAAGTAACATAATAGAAACTGATATTCTTGTAATCATGACTCACATTAGAACATGTACACCCCAAAACCTTAGCGATTTTCTCTCTTAGCCCTCTTCTCATCTTAGAACCTCCAAGGGCACTAGGAGAATAAAGATAAAGAATAACAAAGATAAATTGCTTGCGTACCATTGTGGAATTTCGTCCGGCATGATAGCTCATAAATTTATCGTAAATATTGCCTACTTGCGCCAAATCTTGCATCAATGGAACGGAAAGGCTTATTTCTTCCTTGGATAAGATGGCCTTAGTTTCTCTAATCCATTTTATGCGTTCCATGATTTTCTTTAGATTCATTTCAATGTCTGATTCTTTCATTTTTTTCTGTTTTTAGTTCAACATTTCATAGACGAAGTAAACCTCGTCTGCATCTATTTGTTTTCTAAACATTTCTATGTCGGAAACTATCAACGAGCAGTGCTTAAACGAACTCTGCCCATTGATAACTTTTTCTATTCTTGTTATTCGGTATCTCATTTTATTTCGATAAGAGTTAAAATGCAATAACCTAACAAGTCTTTATAGCTGTCTAGAATCGGTTCTTCTTTAGCATCCTCATTAAGAGTCAACAAAGAACAAATCCGATTAATCTTTTCTTGCAAATGACCGAATGCATACGGATAACCATCTTTAGCAAAACATTCCGAGAAAGCGTTTCCATACCGCTTATTCTTGGTTTTGAAAAGCTCGATTTGTGACCCGATGATGTCGTTATAATCTGAGACAATATACCAAGAGAGCGTAAGCAAGGCTTCCATCGCCATTACGCAGATATGATTTCGTAAGGTTTCCTTATCTTCAGTAGATGCTCGTATCTCATACATAAGGCGAAGGAAATTGGCTGCGCTTGAAAATAATCCGAGCTTTCCGAAGTCCTCCCTTAGAGATGAAACGAAAGCGGCATTATCCTTGCATTCAATCATGTCTGCCAAATGTCTAATCTCAAAGATATACTTGTTAGCATATTCGCTACACCCATTGTTATTTTGTTCCACCATGTCCGTATCCTCCTCCACGATTATTTTCCATATTCAACTCTCCAAGTATGCTTTCTGGATTTTCTACCTTGCGGAATGCACCCTGACAAATACGAGTACCTTTCTTGACTACGAAAACATAATATTCGTAATCAGAATCAAGTTTAAATTTGCTATCTTTCGTTGGCATATAACGCTCAGAATTAACCCTATAAAGCGCACCAATATCGTCTCTGTAATCTTCATCAACTAAGCCAAGACAAATATCAATATCGGCTCTTACTTTAGTCATGTAACCAACTTGTGTTTCGTTCTTGCCAATAAACGCCACATCAACTTCCAGGCCTTTGTCAGTAAAGCCTGAACGTGAACGAATGTCCAAGCCAACTCCTTTAGGAAGTTCCACGCCTAAATGCAGATTTATGTGACCTCTTCCCATTTTCACCCAAGGCATATTCAATACCACATCTTGTGGACAGTAAAAATCAACTGCCGCAGCATTACCTTCCTTATAAGGAACACGACCACCTCGCAAGTCAAGTACATAAGCCTTGCCTTGTGCTACTAACTTCTTCATTGACTCCTTATCCATTGTATATAAAGCCTAAATCATTTAATGTTCTACAATTCTTAACCAGTCCTTTTGCCCATAAATTACGCAACTCAGGTAACGGGTCTTTTCCGTACCTATTCTTTATGGTTGCTAAGGTCAAGATTTCCGGTTTAATATGTTTATCTCTTTTCTGCTGTCTTAGCTCCTTCAGAATATTCTCCAAGTTCTCCATTGACGAAATCCTCCATTGTTATATTGTCAACCCCAAATTTATCAGCCAAATTATCATTCCCAATAATCAGCCAATTAGATTTGTCTTTGAGAAACTCTATACTCTCGGTGCTTTTTGCAGCATCAACAAAAGTATCATCAATATTATCAGTAGAGCGATATGGAACTACCGCCTTATCAGCATACATAGCAATTTCGTAAGTAATAACCGATACCATTTTTGCGAATGTTATATCGCTTGAATACATTGCTTGGTTCTTGTCATATCCTAAGATGTTGACACGGACTATATTATCATCTGCTTGCAACGCTCTAAAGAAATCGTGCTTTAGCTGAAAATCCGTAATATCTACCGGATGTTCATTACCCGATGGAATACTTATAATATTCAACAGGCTTACAAAAATAACTTTTTTATTCATTGTCTTCTTCTGTCAATAATTTGTCTATTGTTTTTTCTAATTCGTCCAATCTCAAAGTATAATCCTCTTCGTAAACGCATGTCAATGTAGAAATAAAGAACTTATCATTATCTGTTCTCAATTCAATCTCTATGTATTCCTCGTAATAGCTATCGTATTTAATCGCTATCGAAAAGGAGTTCATATAATCTGGGTTAAACCTTCTCTGTAAGGCTTGTGCCCTCGTAAAGGCATTTTTAAATTCATCCGTCATGGCTTAATATTTTGAGTAAGCATTTCCTTGTTCTTTGCCATCGCATCATGGAAGCCTATATCGTATCTGTCTGTTTGCTCCAGCTCATAGTTTCGCTTAATTAGTTCACTTGTCTGATACGAACTCTTTGCAAGTTTAATCTTAAAATAGACAAACTCAACAAACATAGCCATAAAGCAAAGAACAAAACCGATAATCACCGCTACCTTTGTGTTCTCTTTACAGAACTTTACAATACACTTAGCAACCCAGCATGTTGTACTAACTATGCCTACAAGTACAAGGTAAGGAATTCGTAGCAGAACCTTGCATAACATACCCATAGTTCTCTTCGTATAAGATGCGAAATCCGTACTCGTAAAAACTAACTTTAACTTCTCCATATTTTAGCCTATTTAATGTTTATCAAAAGTCTCTTATTTACGAACCACAACAAATCAATTCCGTTCATCATACAATATCCGCAAAGCATGCCAATCAATATTATGATCTTCTTGAATACTCGGTAATGCGTCATTTCTATCTTCAGCATAGACATCATCAAGTCTTCAAAGGAACGGTCTCTCATTGAGTCCGGGTCTAGCCTCAACGATTTGACATTCATCTTGTACTTATTGGCCATAGAGAATAATGTAATAGCAAATTCCGCTAATTTGTCCTCTAGTGTTCCGGTAACGAATTTAGAATACACTTCTATCGTACCACGTCCATTAACATTTTCATATTCCCAACGCTTGGCATTGAAACGACCTTCATATTTGCGCATTTCTACAATAGCGTCAATTACGTTGAATGTTTCAGCCCTTTGGGTTTGGCTAGCAACATCGAAGTTGCAAGCCTCTATAATCTGTTCTATTTCTGCTATCTCCATTTTTTTATACTATTGAATCTAAATCAAAATCATTAGAGGGGATGAAAGCCACATGGTCTTTCTCCCTAGTCATCGTTCTCTCTCCTGTTCGCACGCAATTGATTGGCTTGGAATTTTTGTGTCGTACCACAAACGTTCCAAAGCTACGTATTGTTACTCTATCTCTATTACGTAACGACTGCTTGGTGAGGTCTATAAAAAAATTCACAATGGCTTGAACATCATCCTTACGGAACTTCTTGCCATTTACATCTCTAAGGTTCTTAATGATTGCCTTGACAATTTCTTCTTTCTTCATATTCTCTAAGTTTTTTATTCCCTAAACTTCTAATCAAGTCGTATGGGTCTATATCATATTTCTTGATAAAGCAATCCCTCAGCTTGCTTAAAGCATTGAAATCTGCATTTGTTGTATTCTTGACTATCATATAAGCCGAGTCTAACCGAGCATCTGTTTTAGGGGCTTTAACCCGAAAAAGCTTGTTGCCTTTCTCGTCTTCAATAAGTTCCAGATTAACTTCCTCGCCTTTAGCTTTTTTTCTTGCTGACCATTCTTCATAAGTGATGGCATTTTGCTTGATAGTCTCATCCTCTTTAGCCTCCTTTTCTCTCTGTATATTTGCCTCTACAGATTTTATGGCATCTATGCGATGGGAGCAAAAAGTATTCAAGCTCTTTGTTATAACTTGCGGATTTGGCTTCTTGTAGAACTTTTCAAACTTTCCGGCAATAAACATCTTGAAGAAAGTAATCAGTTCATTCAGATTAAGGAAATAATACTCATCCTTTATAGCATTCGCAGTCATTATCTTGATATTGTCAGTAGCCTCATTATTTACAAAGCCACAAATACCATAGACATCAGAAACCCATGCTACAAGCCATGTTATTGCACTTCCCTCTCCATAGCACAGGTCAAGATAGGTAAGTGTTGGTGCGTTGCTTTTAAAAGCTTTTCCGATAGGCATCTTACTACCTACTTGGCTTGATGGAGAGAAAGACATTAGAACATTATCGAACGTTCCGTACTCATTGAATATTCGTTGCTTTTCTCTGTTGATTGAGACGCTGCACGAGGTTGGCTGACTCTTGATAATAGCCTTGCTCTGCATCTTTATTAGTTCCTTGCTTTCTGTCATCATAATTTCCTTCCAATACTTTAACGAAATTGTTTGGTCTCATAATCCAATCAAAACTTGCCATCCACCCATTGCTACCATTAAGAAATGCAGATGCGGCTGCTTTATCTATCACAAGTTTCATCTGCTCACTCCCATATTCTTTAAGCCGTGAATTAATCATTGACTTTCTCTTCGAAGTCAAGGCATGAATAAGCGGCATTCCTCTTCCAACGATAACCTTATTGAAATATTCGCAAACCTTCTTTGCTTTATCATCCACTTGTTGTACACTAGGGACGTTGTTCAATGCTATTCGTTCAGGTTCGTTCTTGTGTGGTTTAGATTCTTCACCTTCAGCAAATTCTATGTTGTCTTCATGCTTCCAAATAAAGACTTTTCCGTTTCCGATAGATACCATTTGCTTCTGAAATAACCCATCAATAGCTTTTTTTGTCTTTGCCACCGACATACCTATCTTTTCCGATAATTCTTTGTTGCTCCCATACACATATCCGTCTTTGTCAGCATTAAATGAAAGACGGACGAAAGCGACTAATTCATCAGCATCCAAGCTACACGCTTTTTCGTCTAATTTTACTATCATATCTTAAAAGAATGTATTTGTTAATTGTTTATTTCCACTCATTATTACCCACTTTCCTTTGCCGTTTTGATCTAGCAATTTCAAGTCTTCAACTTTCCCGAACCTCTCATAAGTACCGCAGAGGTCAACAAACCAAGGCTGTTTCCCTTTTGATAGTCTAAGAAGTCTTCCTACAACTTGATAGTATTGCGCTAATGAGCGTGTTGGCTTTGCATACACGACCGTATCTAACTCCGGATAGTCAAAACCTACGACTAATATTTGACTATTTACCAATACTTTAGTCTGACCATTACGGAAACGCTCGATGATTGCTTCACGTTCTTTTGGAGGAGTCTCTCCGCAAACCATTTCGCAGTTAGGTATGGAATATGTCAGCTTCTGAGCTTCCTTAACGAACTTCGTAAAAACCAAGATGCCTTTACGCTGTCCACCTCGCTTCGGATTAAGCAATCTTTTGACAACACTAACTAGCCATCCGTACAAATCTACACGTTCATATTCTTGCTTGACACTTTGGTCAGTGTAATCACGGCAAGTTGAATTGAGCTGCAAGTTTCCTTCGTTCCATTGTGGTGGTGGGCATGTGTAATAGTTCGGAAGACAGATATATCCGTTCTTTGCCATATCCTCAACTTGAACATAATAAATAAGCTCCTTGAAAATCTTGTCTCGACTTCTTGTCAGAAACTTCAGTATGCTACCATAGTTCTGATAGGAATACAAACGGAAAGGTGTTGCGGTTAAACCTATGACCTTACTCTTTAATTTATCAAGAAACTCCTTATACATGCCGGATTCGGGTTTCACTAAATGAACCTCATCAATCAATATGTACTTGAAGTCTGTAAACAATTCGGGATGTCCTTTCACGCTACCAATTGTAGCAAAAGTAACATCGCTGATTTCTTTTGATTTAAAGCTAGCGGAATAGATGCTGGCATTATCAAATCCATAAGAACAATACTTCTTGTAGTTTTGTTCCAAAATTTCCTTAGTAGGAGAGAACACAAGCACTTTATCCTTGAGCCTAGCAGCTATATCTGCCAAAATCAATGATTTGCCCGATGCTGTAGGAAGCACTTCCAGAGCGTTCCAGTTTTTCTTCTTATCCAAGAAAAACTCAACAGCCTTCTTGCTTGCCTCTTCTTGATATGGTCTTAATTTAAACTTCATTTCACAAATAATATGAAATCACTTTTGTTACTATATAGGAATGCACAAGTCTTATGCATAACAAAAGCCCTTAGAGAAGACCTTACAGTTTTTATGGTGTGTCTCACCGAATACGATTGCAAAGATACAAAGAATAATTTAATAATGCAAACGTTTTAGTGTTTATTATTTGTTATATAACATACTTTAAACCTTATTCGTTATCTTTTTCTTCATTCATTTTCAGAATAAGAGCCGCATAGTATTTGTAGAGTTCTTGTAATTCAAACACAGACCAGTTCTTTGCTTGATGTTTCATTACCTCTAATAAATCAACTTGCTGCTCACCAAGTCGTTTTACTTCATCCATATCCAAAGGAACGTGAGGATGCTTTTGTATGTAAGCTAATCTTCCAAGCTTCATAATCAAATTCTTTCTATAACCAATAAGATGGTCAGAAGAGAATCTGTTGCATCGTTTGCATTCCGCATTCTGATTACGTGTATCAAAGCGCAAGCTCATATGTGTTCGTCCGCAATAATGCCCATTGTCGGCTTGGTCGATTGGCAATATTCGTCCACAACTGATACATCTGAAGTACTTATAGTGAAACTCTCTAGAGTCTCTCATGCGGATATAAACCGACATAAGTCTATCTAGCTTGTCAACCCACTTTTGCTTTTCGCTCCTTTGGCGTTTAGGCTTCTTTCCTCCTTTGTTAAATCTATCATAATATCCCATAATCTTTATCCTTTGTTAAATCTAGAATCGTATTTCCATCTAAAATCACCACAATAGTAGCCTTTTACGCAAGCCCTCGTAATGTTCCTACGGATAAGTCCTAGTTTCCTTGCGGCATCAGCTGCCGATTTATACCAATGAACCTGCTCTCCATATTCGTCAATAGCTATTACTGGTCTTGAATTCCATCCGGCTAATTTCGGATTTCCTTTTCCTTGGTACATTTCTAGCTTCTTACGCATTAACTTTTGCGTTTCTTTGGATATGCCCATTTCATCCCAAGACTTGCCTCTATTCCACGGCTTGTGCCCTTTAGAATAATGCCCATGACGATTTGTTTCAGGCGGAATATACAATTCGTGATTTCCTTTGCTCTGAATATTTTCTAAAATATAATCTCTTTCCATAGTTTCTGCTGTGGGGGTCGATTGACATACTCCCTCGCTACTTGCAAGGAATTGTTGGGTGGTTAGCGTGGCTGCGCCCTTGCGAGTGCTTGGGTGACTTACTACCACTCCCCAATTCGGCAATGCCCTGCCGAAGTATATTCTCAGCTGCAAAGAGGTCTCTAGGATGAACTGCACCACAACTAGGGCAAGTCCAAATCCTATCACTCAATAACAGCTTATCATTCTTATAACCACAGGTACAAAGGCGGGGCGATGGGAAGAATCGGTCAATCTTATGAACCTGAACGCCATACTTTTTCGCTACGTGCTCCAACTTCACAACGAAATCGCCATGAGCCAAGTCTGACATCTTGCGTCCCCAACGCTTTGTCATTCCCTCCAAGTCCAAATCCTCCAAGCAAATCAAGTCATAACGCTTGCAAAGCTCATGAGCCAACTTCCACTGGAAATCGGAACGCTTGTTCACGATGTTTTGATACAATCGCTCCAACTCCAACTTCTTGCGCTTGCGGTTGTTGCTGCCTTTCTTGCACTTCGAGAGGTTGCGAGACCTGCGTTTGAGTTCTTGCAAGTCGGCTTTAAGGAACTGGGGATTGTCAATCTCACGCCCATCGCTCAAAGTCATGTATTTCTTCAAACCAAAGTCGATGCCCACGGATGCACCATCGTGTGACTTTCCGTAAGGCTCGGCTTCTTTATCTAAACAAAGGGTGATGAAATACTCGCCCAATTTATTGCGCTTGACCGACACATTCTTGACATTACCATCGTAAGGACGGCTCAGAGAGAACTTGAATGACATCTTACTCTTGTTTATCACAAGTTCGTTTCCACTGAGGAAATAACCATTGTCTGTAAAAACAAATGAGCAAAACTCAGATGCCTTTTTGAATTTCGGTGGACGCTTCGCATCGTGCTTAAAGAAACGTTTGTAAGCTATATCCAAACGCTCTAAGATTTCTCTAACGGTATGACCATTTAATAAAGTAGGCTTGTATCGCTTAGAGAAATGCTTAAACATCGTAAATTTTGGAATGTACTTGTAGTACAGCTTGTAGTATCTCTTCTGCAAGGCAAGCGCATGATTCCAAACATAGCAAGCCTCTCAGAGCATCTTGTCCAAATGCTTCGTCTTCTTTGTCCGATATAGTTTGTACTTGTATGAAATCATACCCCCTAAATTTTAAACACTTTAAGCAAATTTGCTCTTATATTTTCTATTTATCTTTATATAAGAATACATCCATGATTGATGTTTCCTTAAGACTGGTTATATTGTAATCAATCATAGTCTTACCCATAATCTCATCAACATTCTTACGTGCCTTCTCAATGGTATCACCCTGCACAAGATAGCGAACCTTTGTTTTTCTCTCCTTGTCTGATTTTTCGTCAATAGTAATCATGTTAATACTGCAATCGTAGTATTTATCCTCACTATCAACTTCCGAAAGGAACAACTCCGAGAAACCAGCTTTCTTCATAGTGACAATCTCCATATCACCATTGGTATATGCAGCCATTTCCTCGGTTGTCTTGGCCTCGCATTCTGACCATGACAAGGCATCTACAACATATTGTTCAGTAGTCTTGGCGTTCGTTCCATCTTCTAAAGTTTTCTCATAACGAACACCTACGATAAAATACTTTCCTGTTAATGATTTCATATTTTTTATTTTTTATGTTAAAGAATGTGGTATCGGTGAGGTTTGAACTCACGGTCTAATGTTTAGGAAACATTTGCTCTATCCAACTGAGCTACGACACCAAGCATTCTATAGAAACTCTTTATTTAATTCTGCTTGCCTCTCCACCTGCGTCTGCCATACCATATAAGCATGGTCTTGTGGGGTCGGTATGTATAATCCTCTTTCCATAGAGCAATGATGAAGCCATCTGTCTATACATAAAGACATTTCTTCTTTGTCAAGGTCTGGTATGTGCCTCCAATATTGGAAGGTCTTGCCTTGCTTATTCTCACGCTCCCTAAGAAAAACATCCTTATTTACACGTTTGAACTCTTGTTCGATATAGTCCTTAGTATATCCTTCTTCTATAGCTACATAAGTGATTGTTACCCACAGATAAGCATTCTGCTGGATTGTCCTAGACTGTTGTCTCTCTTTAAGGTCAACAATAAAGAACTTCTCATTATAATAATCACCTTGTAGTTTCTTGGCTTTGGCTATCATTGCCTTGGCTCGTTCCTCGAACTTTTCAAGTTCTACCGGATTTAACATATTGTAAACCATCTTCAACTAGAATAAAAGGTGGAGAAACTTAATTCTCCACCAAAACAAGTTTAAAATGGTGCTTCAGATGCAGAAGTGCCACTTGGCTGCGCTGGTGGTATTGGGGCTGCACCTGCTGCTGGAGCTTGTGGTGGAAAAGGATTATTAGCAGCAGCTTGTGTTTCACCTTGTGGCGCATTGTTCTGTGTTTCAATCTTTTGCATCTTGTAGCCACGAACTGATGTGAACCAATCTGTTGTACCATCCTTCTTTGTTCCTTGATATGATTCAACGTCAAAGAACACTTCAGCCATATCCCCGACTTTAAATGTGTCCGGAACATGAACATTCTTACCACTGAAATCAAAGATGATGCGCTTTTCGTATCCACGTTCACCTGTCAAACCATCGAAACGTGTTGCGTCAAGCATCAAACGTCTCTTTTCAAATGGTTCTTTACCTTGTCTCGGAATAGACTGAATGCCTTCGATAGCGACAATCTTACCTTTATAACTATTTGCCATAACTTAAAATATTTAATAAAACAATAAATTATCCAACTCGTTTTAATGTCAAACTAGGCTTTACCTTAGTTACCTTTTTGTACTTTTCCAAAAGATGGCTATAAGTCTCTTCGTCATCAGCATCAAAAGCCTTCGTGTCTAACGTAACTCTTTCAGAAGCGGACTTCAAGGAATAAGTGTAATTAGAAGTTTTATACGATGTGATATTGTCATTTGACATACCATCAAAGATAGCTGCCTTCAACTCCTTTTCCTGTTCTTGCAATTTAGCAATGCGCTCTTGAACGTCCATGAGTGCAATTTCGTTATCTATAATATAGTAAGGTGTTTTTGTATCATCACTATACAAACGACCTTCTTTCTCGCATCGGAACAATTCTTTAACATCGCTCGCAGGTCTTGGCTTGCCTAATGGGATGAGTTTACAGTTTGTTCCACGCTTCTCGTCATCACGCAACCACATACAACATATACGTGTAACCTTCAGATGAGGATTCAATGTTTCGAAACCGAACTTATACATCGAGTTCTGCCAACGCACATACTCCTTATTAACGGAATAAGTACCCTTAATATCCCAAATCTCAACCTCATCGTCCGGTGCATCATCCTTGTGCATCACCAAGTCGATTGCACTTGCATGGTCTTCTCCGACACGAAGGACATATTCGCTACCAATTATCTCATATCCATTCTTTTTGATATAAGCGACAAAAGCCTTGACACTCTCTGAGGCAGGCTCAATACCCAATGAAGCAAACAACTCTACCTGCTCATGGATAATAGTGCCTTTTTCGGCAGCTTTCTTCAATACCTCTTCGCTTACGTTAGAGTACATATTGGGGAATACATACTGATGAAGCATACCTGTAATGCCACTTAATTCACGACCATCATAAAAGTACTGGTGTGTGGAGTCCTCATAAAGAACTCCACTGTTATTCAATTGTATCATACTAATCTTGATTTAAATTGTGTCAACTTAGCTAAGAACTCTGCATTCTTTTGATATTCGGGATAAGCATCATAAACTGCTTTTAAATCCTTCTTGCTCTGTGCGAGTTCCATCTTTCGTAATGCACATTTGCGTTTAAACTCTTCGGACTTCTGAAGGTCTGGGAATCCGTTCCAAACTCTATCTACTTCCTCCCAAATTTGAGCCTGTTGCAATTGTGGATAAGCATATTGTTTTTGCTCATTAAGATTTTCGTCTTTTTCTTCCTCGCTCTTTGGAGCTGGTTCAGAGTAACCATATACTTCTTTCTGATTATTCATCCATTCAAGAACTTCTTGCTCGGTCATACCGCAATACCAACGTACAATGTTATTCTCATCTTGAATGATAAGTTTTGTAATACATCTGTTAGTATAGCCCACATATCCTACATGGAAAATCGTCTTCAGCTTTCCGCTCGAAGAATATTCAACATTTCGGTTAAGGTTAACGAATATCTTCTTGGGAGCGGTATATAATTCTCGACCAATACCTAAACAAGAGCAAGCACGCTTGAAAGAGTCGCTAGCTTGGCCTTTAACGGCTTCGGTGTTACTTGGCGTACCAACATCTTGCTTATCTATCCAACCGATACCTTCTTTATAAACGGAAACCGTACAAAAGAGGTTTTGACCAATAAGCTCATGCTTACGTTTCCAACCATAGATGCCGAACTTCTCATCTAATCGTCTCATGTCACATCTTGCATCCTTGTAAAGCAACAAGGAACACCAGTCTGGTGACTTCTGATTACCACCTTGACCGACACGGACTTCTATCTCATCCGCATCAAGGAGGCGAAACTCATAATCCTTAATTTCTACGCTCTGCCCTTCTACAGGCTTTGCTGCCTTATTCTCTGCCATAGTCGTATATTTTAAATAATCATTTTCTTTATCTGACAAGAAACAACAAGTTCATTGATTTCTTTAAGGGAATAATATCTAGGTGAGTTCTTACAATCGCCTACATATTCTTTCATTAGTCTGTTCTTGACCCATTTGTCAATCATCTGCTTTTCGAATCCTTTAGATGCAAGATAGCATTCGGCATCTTTTCTGCGTATCCTGTCGGAACGCAAGCCCATATCAAATTGGGCATCCATCCGCCCAGCTTGAAATGCTATAGATACTAATTGCTTAATCTCGCTTAATGACATTTTCTTTCTACAGTTTTTATGGTGTGTCTCACCTTTTTATGTAATATTACAAAAAATCTATTAAATTTCTTGCAAGTTACGATATTTTTATGTATATTTGCAACATCTTTAATGTTTTCGAGTGCAAAGATAAGAAAAGTTTTGCAAGCGTGCAAATTAATTAGTGTTTTTGAATACTATATTAACTTTTATTATCTAACCGCTCTAGATATTTACATAAATTAAGTTACACTTACGCTTACTGCGTATTAAATTTTAGGTTATGAATAGTGCATACGAAAGACTGAAGGCTGTAATCACTGCTTTGGGTTACACTTCAAACGAAAAATTCGAAGACACCGTAGGCTTAGGGCATGGGTTCGTAAGCCGCATCACTAATCGTGTGTCATCAAAAAGCTTGCAAGCCATAACAAGTAAATTTCCACAGGTGAATCCAAGCTTTATCAGAACCGGAATGGGAGAAATGTTTATTTCTTCGCCTGTCAAGGTTAATGAGAACGGAAATGCAAAGACAAGACTGCGTGAGTACCTTAAATATAAAGGAATTACCAAGCGTGAATTTTGCGATAAAGCTGATGTGGCATCAAACTTTCCTATAATTGGAAAAAATGGCGTATTCACAGCAAGAGTGTCTTATAGGGTGAATTCTAAATTTCCAGACCTTAATATGGATTGGTTAGCCAATGGAGCAGGTGAAATGTTGCAGCCCGAGTCAAATATTGAAAGATTCAACAACTACAAAAGCAGGATTGCACCATTCTGTACAGAGATGGGAATCAGTCCTACATTCTTTTTGCGGAAGTGTAAGAGCTATACCAGTTCGATTAGCAGATTGCCGGATATACCTAGTGATACTTTCTTGAAGAATATCTCTTTGGCTTACCCTCTGCTTAACTTGAACTGGCTTAAGACCGGAGAAGGAAAGATGTTCAACGATGACATCAAGTCGAATATCAATTCAAGCGTCTGCTTTGTTCCTCTTGTTCCTGAGAGGGCTTATGAGAGTTATCTCAGTGGATATGCGGATGATGTATATATCTCATCACTTCCAACAATTCCTATCGTAAAGGAAGATAAAGAGAAGTACGTGGCATTCGAGGTAAGCGGTGACTATATGGATGATGGCTCGTCTAGAGCTTACCAAAATGGAGACATCGTTATATGCAAAGTCTGTCCTGATTATATGGTCAAGAACAATGGACTGCATATAGACGGAAAGGAATATATCATAGTTTACAAAAAAGGTATTCTGTTGAAGCGCATCATTGACTTGGATATGAATGACGGAAAACTTATTTTGCGTTCCTTTAATCCTACTTATCGTGACTTAGAGTTGGATTTAGCTGATGTAAAGCAGCTCCTCATTGTAGAATATCAGCAGAAAAAAAGATAATGTAAATTATATTTGTATATTCTGTGGAACAGGCTTGCATTAAATGTCGCATAATTGCCGCAAAACGATTATTCACCTGTAGTGTAAGCTACTATTGCTTAGATGTTTATTGATATTCCGAGCAACAGCCTTCTAAGCTGTGGGTCTTGGGTTCGAACCCCAACGGAATCACAATAACAAAGCATAAAGCGTAGGTGATATAATCGAAAGGTTATGTCACCTATTTTGCTTTAAAACGCTAAAAATCATCTAGTTATAAGCGTGAAGTAGATCTATTTGTGTCGTATGCGATAGAGTATATGGCGATGATGCGAATTTCACAAGTAAGCCGTACAATCCACAAGTAAAGTGTAGAAATGCCGCAAAATTGCCGCAAATGCACAAAAATGTCCGCAATACATTGTAAATTTAAAGAGAATCATTATGGCAACAATAACATATGAACTTGGAAAACCAAAGCTAGATAAGTCTAGAAAGGTATCTATCGTAGTCTCACACAAGGGGCAGAGAAGAAGAATTCCTACCAATATCGTTCTGACTGATAGTGACGTCTCACGAAGCGGGAAGATTTCATCCCGAAAGATACAGAAGGCGATTGATGACAAGATAAATCTCCTTAAGGATAAATTATATGACCTAGAGATTGACTTGTTAGGCAAGGATGTAGATATTGATTGGATTTTCTCGCATATAACAAAAGAAAGCGAAACTCTTGATTTCTTCGAGTATGCAGAGAAATGGATAGAACGTTCCACCAATAAAGGAAAGAAGAATTATTCTATAATGCTGAACTCCTTGGAACGTTTTAATCAATGCAGAAAACTGCCATTCTCGCTTATAGACTATAGTTTCCTTAATAGATATAAAGATTATCTCGATGGACATCCTAGAGCACAGTCTTTATACCTTGGCAATATCCGTCACTTGTTCAATGAAGCTATTAAGGAATACAACACGGATGATAAGAAAGTGATTGCCAATAATCCTTTCGAGAAATTCTCTATTCCCAAGGATATGCCTAACACAAAGAACAGGGTAATCAGTGAAGAGAACCTTGTTAAGGTGTTTAACTTCAAAGGTACAAGGCGTATCGGTATGGCTAGGGATTGTTACATTATGTCGTTCTGTCTGATGGGAATGAACTCTGTTGATATGTATGAATGTACGCAATACAAGAATGGTGTGCTTGCATACGACAGAGCCAAGACTAGGGATAAGCGAGCTGACAACGCCCACATAGAAATAGAAGTACCTGATGTTATAAAACCTTTATTTAAAAAGTACAAAGGAACATCTAGGGTTTTTGATTTCTATATAAAGTATTCCAATTCGGGTAGCTTCAACAAGCATATCAACAAAGGTCTGCATTATATAGCGGACGAGTTGGGAATACCTCGTTTTGACTTCTATTCAGCCCGTCATACTTGGGCATCAATTGCTAGAAATAAACTGGGAATAGATAAATATACGATTCATGAAGCTCTTAACCATGTTTCGGACTTGGACATAACCGATATTTATATCCAGAAGGATTATACCAATATCAACAAGGCAAATGCAAAGGTCGTTGATTATCTTATCAACCTTACAGGAAGCAATATATAATAAGGAGAAAGGGGAAGCTTAGTCTTCCCCCTCTTTGTTTTTGTTCTCCTCTTCCTTTTTATTC
>ERZ1035027.167-NODE-167-length-41073-cov-146.262178_pt1 | contig 41073 bp, 68 predicted proteins | sample MGYA00520604_ERZ1035027 | MGnify/ENA primary metagenome ERZ1035027 (study PRJEB33766, sample SAMN09781743) | gut metagenome | biome: gut microbiome | host: Homo sapiens | place: Madagascar | study: EMG produced TPA metagenomics assembly of the PRJNA485056 data...
GGAGGTGCCAGAGGTATGCAATAGACTTGCACGGGCCGACTAACTATGGGGTGCTTGGCTCTGGCGTAGCAAGGAGGACTGACCGCGCATCGATTTTTTGCCCACTGCCTGTTTCGATGCGGGTCACTCCGGTAGCTACCTTTGGTGGGAGTTTAACCTTAGCCAGTGATGCAGACGCTGGTAGAGGGTATGTTGTTACTGCGGTAAATGTTGACCATATTAACAGCAATGGCATAACACTCAATGTGGATACAGCTGGACTTACTATCAGCACCGTTTACCAACTTTGGAGGCAAGGTGATGCTTCCGCCCATATCTTGCTATCCGCTGACCTATAAGGAGGTACATTATGCAAGATTTACATTTTTGCACCGGCCCCGCGCCGCACTATCACGGGCCGTATCTGGTCGCCACGACGGGCGACGAGGGCCTGTTGTGGTCCGTGGCAGATAAATACATTTGCGGCTGTTTTGTTCGCCACGACGGGTTTGAGCTTGAGCTTTCCGACGTGGTCGCCTGGGCCGTACTGCCTAAGGAGGTGGCGGAGGATGACTGAGATCAAGTCCCACGTCTACATCCTGCCGGACGAGACCGGGAGGGTGCTGCGGCTGGAGGGGGAGTACAGTCTCCCCGCCGACCTGACGGGCTGGACCCTCGTCGAGGAGGGAGCGCCCTGCGATAGGCTCAATTTGGCGCAGAGCCACTATCTGGACGGCCCCCTGTACGATTACCAGGGCCGCCCCCGGTACCGGTGGGATGGGGTGGCCCTCCAGGCCATCGACTACGACATGGAGGTGGGAGTGTGAGCGAGATCAGTGCGCTTATCTCCGCAGCGTCCGCCATCGCCTGCGCTCTGATCGCCGCCTGGAGCAACCGCCAGGCCCGGGCCGACAAGGCCCAGCGGGAAAAGGCAGAGGCGGAGGACAAGGCCCAGCGGGCGCGGGTGGAAGCACGGGCGGCCCAAAGGGCCAAAGAGGGACGGCTCCAGCTGGAGATGCTCCACGCCAACAGCAAGCTCACCGTAGGCGTTGCCATGGCCCTCAAGCGGGGGCACTGCAACGGAGAGGTGGAGGCCGGCCTGGAGGCCATCAAAAACGCAGATCAGGCATATGCCGCCTTTTTGGAGGGCATTGCCGTGGATCATCTGACTAAGGACGGGAGGTGAGTAACATGGATTTTGGCATTGCTAACGTGGCGGCTATCACCGTCATCTGCTATCTGGCGGGCCTGATCGCTAAGGCCCTGCCCCTGGATGATCGCTATATCCCCATCGTGTGCGGGGTGTGCGGCGCTGTCCTGGGCGTGGCCGGGCTGTATCTGGGCCTGCCGGACTTCCCGGCGGCGGACCCGCTGACGGCGCTGGCAGTCGGCATTGTGTCTGGGCTGGCGGCGACTGGCGTTAACCAGGTTGCTAAGCAGCTGGGCAAGTGATTTTCAAGCAGTTTTAAGTAAGTTTAAGTAAAATTTCAGGAGGTAAATTTATGAATACCAACATTCTGTACGACATCTATAAGCTGAATAACGAGACCGAGGGCGAGGACCTGACCATCTCCGTGGCCAAGTTTCAGGCCGAGCACCCCGGCGTTCTGCCCCACGAGGAGGCCAAGGCCATGCGGGAGTTCGTGGGTCGTCACGGCAAGTCCCTGGCGGTGGCTTTCCGCAAGGGTAAGGCCGCCTTTGAGGCCGTGACCGAGGTCCTCTATGCCGAGGATAAGGAGGCCCAGGAGGCCGCCCAGTGAGGCTGTACACCCAGCTCCTCACCCACAACAGCTGTTACATCAAGGGCCTCACCATCAAGCCCCAGGGCGTGATGGTACACAGCACCGGAGCCAATAACCCGTGGCTCCGGCGCTATGTCGCCCCGGATGACGGGCGGCTGGGCACCCCCAGCCCCCGCCACTGGAACCAGAGCGGCGTGGGGGCCTGCGTCCACGCCATGATCGGCAAGGCGGCGGACGGCTCCGTTGCCGCCTATCAGACCCTGCCCTGGAATATGCGGGGGTGGCACTGCGGGCGGTCGGGCAACGACACCCATATTTCCTTCGAGATTTGTGAAGACAGCTTGACCGACAAGGGCTATTTTCGGGACACCTATCAGGCCGCCGTGGAGCTGACGGCGTATCTGTGCAAGCGGTTCGGGCTGGACCCCCTGGCCGACGGGGTGGTGCTGTGCCACAGTGAGGGCTATGCCCGGGGCATTGCGTCCAACCACGCCGACGTGATGCACTGGTGGCGCAAGTTTGGGGCCACCATGGACGATTTTCGGGCCGACGTGGCCCTGGAAATGGCAAGAGTGCAGGGAGGTGAGGATATGACGGAGGCACAGGTGCGGCAGATCGTCCGGGAGGAGATCGCCGCCTTGCAGCTCCAGCGGGCGGAGCTGCCGCCCAGCGACTGGGCCAGGGATCAGCTGGCCGCCGCCGTGGCCGCCGGGATCACCGACGGCAAGCGGCCACAGTCCCACGCCACTCGGCAAGAGGTGGCCATTATGGTAAGCAAGGCGACGGAGGGCAAGTAACCCTCAATAAAAAAGAAAGGGCATTGGACGGCACTATGCCCACGCCGAAAGGCGCTCCGCAAGTCCATGTATCGGTGATATCATGGACCAACAGCACCGGGCCATCAGGGCCTGTATATCCAGCATGGCCCCGAGAAGGGCCGTGGAGTATATTCGATCCTTTGAGCTTCCAGACGAAGAGGCCGCGTGTCTGATCGAGTGCGACGTGCGGCGGAGATCATACGTGCAGACCGCTGACCGGCTGCACATTTCTCCAGAAACCATCAAAAAGCGCCGCCGCCGCGCCTACGAAAAAATGGCGGACGAACTGAACAACCGGACCCAAACAAAGACCTTTTGAGGACCCTTTGTTTGGGTCCTTTTTTTGTACCCTATAGACAAGGGGGGATAGATATGTACCAGCAATATAACCCCAACCCCCGGGGGAAGAATGTCGGTGATTGCACCGTTCGAGCCATCGCAAAGGCCACCGGGAAGGAATGGGGAGAGGCATATCTAAACCTTGCCGTCCAAGGGTACTTAATGGGTGATATGCCCAGCGCAAACGCCTGTTGGGGGGCCTATCTGCGCAAGCTGGGGTTCGTCCGGCGGATGCTGCCGGATAGCTGCCCCGAGTGCTACACCCTCCGGGAGTTTGCGGAGGACTACGATCAGGGGACCTATATCGTCGCCCTGTCCGGGCACGTGGTATGCGTGGAGGACGGGGTGATTTGGGATAGTTGGGATTCCGGCGGCGAAGCGCCGCTGTATTACTGGGTAAAGGAGCATTGATATGGCATATACACCTTACGGCTACAATCCGTACTATCCGCCGCCCATGCAGGACAATTTGATGCAGATGCGGCAGCAGTTCCAGCCACCGGCCCAGCCAGCCCCAGCGCCCCAGCAGGGTATGATCTGGGTGCAGGGAGAGACCGGAGCCAAAAGCTACATGGTAGCCAGCGGCAACACCGTCCCCTTGTGGGACAGCGAGAACCAGACTATCTACATCAAGTCGGTTGACGCTTCCGGCATCCCGTCCATGCGCGTCCTTGACTACACGGAGCGGACAGTGGCCCCTAAGTCCACCGCCGCCACACCTGGCGTTGACTACGCTCCACGCAGTGAGTTGGAGGCATTGACCCGCCAGGTCGCAGACCTGAAAGCCCAGGTCGCGGCCCTGTCCGAAAAGAAAGACGGCGGAGAGGAGGGTGTGAAGCGTGGCTAACCCCTTGTTCCAGGCCCTGGGCGGTGGGCAAATGCCCGGCCCCATGGGCCAGTTTCAGCGCATGATGCAGCAGTTTCAGCAGTTCAAGGCGAACTTCCAGGGCGACCCCCAGCAAGAGGTGCAGAAGCTCTTACAGAGCGGGAAAATTACGCAGCAGCAACTCGACCAGATACAGCAAATGGCGAAGCAATTCCAAACCATATTGAAATAAAAATCAATATCGTGGCCACGATTTGATGAATAAACAAAAGGAGTGATTTTATGTCCCTTTCCGACGGTATGCCCACTATGACTATGCCTGTTGCCCCTGCGAACACCGGTAACGGTGGTGGATTCGGCTGGGGCGGGGAAAGCGTTTGGATGATCGTACTGTTCCTGATTTTTGCCGTTTTTGGTTGGGGTGGCAACGGCTGGGGTGGCAACGGAAACAATGGCGTCGCCGATAACTACGTCCTTGCCAGCGATTTTGCAACCCTCCAGCGGCAGATTGACAGTGCTGCGTCCACCATTGAGCGCAAGGGCGATATCACCCAGCAGGGCATTTGTGACGGCTTCTACGCCGTAAACACCACTCTGCTGAACGGCTTTGCCGGTGTCAACCAGAACATGAGCAACGGTTTCCAGACCGCTGAACTGTCCCGGTGCAACCAGCAGGCCGCCTTGATGCAACAGCTCAATGCCATGCAGATGCAGGCCCAGCAGTGCTGCTGCGACCAGCGGGCCGACACTGCGCAGGTGCGGTATGACATGGCCCAGCAGGGCTGTGAGACCCGGAACGCCATCCAGACGGCTACCCGCGACATCATCGACAACGCCAACTGCAACAGCCGGGCCATTCTGGATTTCCTGACCCAGAGCAAACTCCAGGACCTCCAGACTGCCAACCAGGAACTGCGCCTCCAGGCTAGCCAGGCCGCGCAGAACAACTACCTGATCTCCCAGCTGCGCCCGACCCCCATCCCCAGTTACCAGTCCTGTAACCCCTGGGCGGGCGGCTCCTACAACGGCTGTGCCGGTTGCGGCTGCTGAAAACTGCATAATGAAATAGCTTTTTCGTGAACTCACGAAAATGATCGGCCCCGAGCCGATACTGACAACAACGCGGCGGGGCAATAGCTCCGCCGCTGTTTTTATCCGGGTCGATTTCGACCCCTTTAGAAAGGACTGATTTTATGGCTGAGTATACCAACGCGAGCATCGTCACCGTAGCCGCCGGGCAGAATGTGCCCCTGACCGAGACCGCCGTCAACAGCAAGCCTTGCATCGTCCGCCGCCCCGGATCCGGTGTGGTAACATTGCGGGGCCTGACGAACCAGTGCAAGGCCCGTTTCCGAGTAACATTTGGCGGGAATATCGCCATTCCAACCGGCGGCACGGTGGAAGCCATCAGCGCCGCCCTTGCCATCAACGGGGAGCCGCTGAACAGCGCGACGGCCATCGTCACCCCTGCGGCCGCCGACAACTATTTCAATATTTTTGTCAGCGCCATCGTGGAGGTCCCCAAGGGTTGCTGCCTGACGGTAGCCATGGAGAACACCAGCACCCAGGCCATCAACATTGCCAACGCCAACATGGTTGTTGACCGTATCAGCTGAGAGGAGGAGACATTATGAGCATGAAAGCCATGTACGATCTGCGCAATATGCTCTGCAAAGAGCTGGACGAGATCGCCCGCAAGGGTGAGCTGGGGGCCGGTGACCTGGATATCGCCCACAAGCTGACCGACACCATCAAGAACATCGACAAAATCGAGATGCTGGAGGAGGGATATAGCCGGGACGGCGACTACTCCGAGGGCCGGTACTCCCGGGAAGGTGACGAACGGTCCTCTTATGGTCGGGGCAACTCCTACGCCAGACGGGGCACCCACTACGTCCGGGGGCATTACAGCCGGGACGGGCGCAAGGAGGACATGCGGCGGCAGCTCCAGGAGATGCTGGACCAGGCAGACGATGATAGTATCCGCAACGCCATCCAGCGCTGCATGGATAGCGTAGACTGGTAAGGAGAGGGGGTAACTCCCCATGCTGGACGAACGGGAAATAAACGCATGGATCGCCCGTCTTGAGGCAGAGGATTCCAGCTGGAACGTCTATGAGCGCCTTGCCATCCTCTACGCAATCCGGGGGCGTAACGACCAGCGGGATACCGGCCCCTCCCCTGTCATGTATTCTGCCGCCGCTGCGCCCCCTGATACGGTGGCCCAGTACGGTGACACGGACTTTCTTCAGGCCGTCGCCGGAAAGTCTCCCGATAAGCTGTGGCCCATCATGGACGAGTTGATGGACAGCCTTGCAATCACCAACAGGCGCGTCTATGATAATGTCATGCGCAAAATAGATAGGATTTAATCAAAAAACGTGGGCTAAATCGACATATAACCGCCGGTTTAGCTCACGTTTTCATTTTAGGTATATTTGCTGTTGCCTAATCTAAAGAGAAAATACACCTAAACAGGCGTTACAAAAAACGCACCGTTATCATCCGCTTCGATGCGCTTCACTGTTCTGACCCAAAAGGCTTTTTTCTGCGTTCTACTCATGTCTGGGTACTCCGCAAGTTGGCACTCAATCTCGGATATCGGGGTCGGGGGAGGGGACATCTTCTGCACCATTTCCAGCGATTCCAGTTGTTCCTTCAGCGCTGAGTAGTCCGCCTTATAGTCCTCAATCTCTATCATGTCCATCAAATACAAATCCTTGAGCTTTTGCATTTTCCGCCGGATAGATTCCGGGGTGACTGCCGGGGCCTTTTCTTTTTTTGCTCTTTTCTCGGCCTGGAACCGGTAAGCCTCTATGAGATGCACAATCTCCCGCAAAAGATAATCCTCCAGGACATCCTCCTTGACACGGTGTACATGGCGGCACGTCCCTTTAAACATCTTCGTCCGGCAGCGATAATAGACATACGTGTATGTTTTCCCGTTCTGTCCCTTTACTATGGTCTCTGCCTGCATAGTTTTCTTGCATTCATGGCACAGCAGCAGGCCGGAAAACAGATATGTGTGGTTTTCGCCTGCGGATGCGTTCCGGGTGCTCCTTCGGGCGAGTATATCACCAACCAGATCAAAGTCTTTCCGGCTTATCAGCGCAGGCAAGGCATTCTCGATCCCATACGCCTCCCCAATATATAGCCTGTTTTTGAGATACCGCATATAGTTGTTGTATGTCCGGGTTATCCCGTAACGCTGGCGCATATATTTTGACAGCCCAAGCGCAGACTGCAACGCGATATACTGAGCAAACATATCGCGGGCAATATCAGCCGTTTCCGGGTCGATCACATAGTGGCTGTCCACGACCTTTATCCCGAGGGGAGCCTTTGCGTTCGGAGACTGCCCTTTTGCTTTTTTTGCGTCAGTGATAAAACGGATTCGCTCACTAGTCCGGTCCGCCTCATCTTGCGCCACGGAAAGCATGATGTTGACTTTGAGCCGCCCGGATGCTGTCCGCGTCTCGTAGTCCTCTTTGGTAGCCTGCCACGACACACCGCACCTGTCTAGGATATCCTGGACGGCGTAGTAGTTCCCGACGTTACGAAACCATCTGTCCAGCTTTATAAACAGGATGACATCGACCTTGTGTGCCTCGCAGTCACTTAGTAGCCGAAGCAGGTCAGGGCGCTTTGTGTAGGGCTTTCTGGCCGATATTCCGGCGTCGCTATACACCCCCACCACATCCATGCCGTTCTTCTCAGCATAATCCTTCAGGGAGTTCAGCTGTTCCTGCAACGACAACCCGTGCTTTGCCTGTTCCTCCGTGGACACCCGGATATAGAGCGCCGCTCTTTGCCTCATAGATCCCACCTCATCCTCTAAAAAATCCGACTGTAGACGTGCAGACATCCAGCGTGACGGCATACACGGCGACCACTGCAATAACGGCCAGCAGGCCAAACACGATCCTGCGCAAGGCCTTCACGCTCCGTTCCAGCAAAGCCTGCTTCTCGCGCTCAACCTTCAGCTGCCGTTCCATCAATTCACGTTCGGACGGGGTAGGCTCATCCCCAGGGTCATCCGGCACGATTTCAAATATTTTGTCCAGGCTGACCCCCAGAACGGCGCAAATAGGCCCGACGGTGTAGACGGACGGCGACTTCGAGGCAGACGAAAAGAAATTGTTTACCGTGGAGATGTTCACGTCCGATTTGTCCGCAACATCCTGATTCGTCAGCTTTTTCCGCTCCTTCGCTTCGCGGCAAATATCCTGCAAGGGCATCATAAAGCCCCACCTCCTACTATTTTCTAGCAGTTTGGCGGGGCTTTCCAAGGTTTTATTTGCAGAGTTACACAAAAACCAGCCCAAAAGATGGAAATAATAGGTTGTTCTGCCAAACTGCATTATGGTAAATTATGGTCAAAGCGAATGGAACAAAGGTTCCACGGCGCCCCCGGCCTGTTGCCTGTTGCGGAGGGTGACAGGCCGGGTGAATGTTGAAAAGGGGTAAGGGAAGATGGAACAACGACTAAAGACCGCATTAACGCTTTACCGGAAACTCAGCGAATCCGAACAGGCTATTTATCTTTCGCGGCTTCGCGTGCTATGCGCTCTCGGAGATAAGCAATCTCGTTCGCTTGCTCCTCTGGAGACAACTGTTGAAACAACATCATGAACTCCTCTTCGGACTGGCTCCCGCTTTTATCGGCGGGAGCTTTTTCTATGTTCTTCCCCCGCTCCTCCTCGATCAGCCGCTTGACCTCCTCGATATCCTCCAGGCACTTCTGCGTCTCCGCTTCGGTGGCGCCGGAGTGGAGGAGGATTTCTTCGGGGGTGGTTTGGAGGAGGAGGCACACGCGGACTGCAACTTCCTTTTTTATTTTGTTCCTGCCTCGTTTCAGATCGGAAACCCATCTATTATATTGCCCGACTTTTCGAGCGAAAGCAGCAGCAGAATTATCAACTGTTTCACTTTGGCAATATTCCTCTATCATTGTCGCCAGCTTTGTATCTACTGACACACAGTCATTCTTCTTCATTTTGACTACCTCCGCATTTTCATCAACCGAACAAGCGTATCCCGATCCCACAACAAAATATTTGTTGCTTCGGCAGCTTCTTTTGCTCCAGCGGTGAAATGCCGGTTCGTCATAACTACACCTATATGGCAGTGATAAATCACTTTTCCCGCATTTACTTCTTGTATTGGCTTGTTTCCAAGGTCGGAAGAGTAACATTTGCATTGGATAGCATATTTTACGCCGTCCTTTGTCGCAACGACATCCACTCCCTGATCTCCACTTGCTCGTGTAACGCTCACGTTATAAAAGCCAACCTTTTCCAGTAATGCTGCACACCAATGTTCAAAAGTATGCCCGTCCATAGCGTCCACGCGGGCCAACTCCTGGCCGATGGTGTTACGCGGAGGCACAACAGGTGGTTGCGATGGCAAAGCAGAGGACGCAGAGGTGCCCCCGAGTGGTGCTCTTGCTTCGCCTGCCTCTTTGACTTGTCCGCTAGATAATGCAGCCCAATCTGATTCACTAGTGACATTCTGTTCGGTGAACCTATCTAGTATCCGTGACCACGAATTTAATGCAAGGGAAAATAGAGGTTTACCCTTTCTATTTTCTATTTGCTTCATCTTTCTTAATGACCGCTTGACCAATAAGCAAAAGCAAAAAATGGCAGACACTAACGGAAAAAACAGTGCCACGATTACAAAAAGCATTGGGTTGTCATTTCCTGGCCACATTTTCTCGTTGATCGATATAAAAACCCACGTGAGAAGGAACCAAACAACGAAACTAACCGCCAAAGAAAAAGCGGTACGAAGCAACATATAAATTAACTTTCTCAATGAGTATACCCTCAAAAACGGTTTTGTGTAGACAAAATCAACTAGAAAAGCAAGTGAAAATTGTGCAAAACAGAAAAGCAACAAAATGTAGCAAAACTACATTGACTTGCTACAAATCGTTGGCTATAATATACCCAAGAACTACCAGAATAAAAAGCTGGCTTCCAAAACGCTTTATCTGGGCAGAAAGGGGGTGAACCAAAATGTTCCAAACGAGAGCGCAACTCAAAAACCGGATTCGGTATTTAGAGGAGCAAGTGGACGCACTGGAACAGTCGCTAAAATTATCAGATGAAAGCAACCTGGGAAAATGCCGTGGGGTGTTTTGCATTTGCTGCACTCATGCTGTGTGGTATCAGCACGGGAATTTCTCGAAAAGGGTTATTGGGTGCGACGTTGACGTGCCGTGTGAACACTTCTCAAGAGCACAGAGGGCAAACGCAGACCGGGCCGAATAACTGCATAAGCGAAACGACCAGACTTAAAAAGGCAATAAATGTGGTGATGGCATAGGGGACCCAAAAATTTCGCCCATCACGGCGGCGTTGCTCGACGTAGGCTTTTCCAGGTATTTCAATTTTATACCCGATTGTTTCATAGTCGTTTATTCCGTTGACGGCAACGATCTGGTCGACCTCGGAAATATAACCTGCTGTCAGCAAAGAGGTTATATATTGACTTTGCTGTTTCCTCTCGTCTTCGCCTGTGATCGCGTTGATTTCATCAATCGTCATTTGGCCTTTTTCGTATAGGGCCGTCAGTAGTTTATAGGTTTTTTTATCGAACATATCTTGAACAAGGAGGGCGCTCCCCTTATCTATTCACCTCCTGTTTGTCTGTCCGTCCCAGCAAGTAATCAATGGAGCAATCAAAGTAATCAGCGAGCCGTATCAAATGTTCCGCAGATGGCAAGCGCTCTCCGCTTTTCCAGTAACTTATCATTCCCTGCGTGATTCCGGTATCTCTCGATAACTTATAAGCAGAAATGCGACGGGTTTGTAAGAGCTGATTGAAAATATCTGCAAACATTTGTGCAACCTCTACCGATTTACCTCTCTTTTAGTTGTTCGACCCAACAGATAGTCGGTAGACACATCAAAAAAATCTGCTATAGCAATTAACTTGTCTATGGCCGGATCTTGTTTTCCAGACTTGTAACGGCTCAAAGCGGTATTCGATAATCCGGTGGCTTTTGCGATCTGATACGCCGTTACATTGCGTTCTTCCATAAGTTTTACAAGAATTTCACTAAACATTTGTGCATCACACCAATATTAACCGATTCGCAAATAACTACTTGACTATTTGCGTTTCGGTTAGTATAATTAACCCAAGAACTTCATCAAGGCAACAAAAAACCAAGCCCCCAAACAACTTCTTGTTTTTGCGGGTTTATAGCCGATATTTTGTTGGCTGACACTTACATAATAGCGGTTGTTTTGTCGTTTGTCAATATGAAGTTCTGCATATTGAGAAAGGAGGAAGAAGCATTGAGATTAGTGGATTACCGGGTAATGAGCGGTCTCACTCAGGCTGACGTAGCCAAAAGGCTCCGCGTCGACCCCAAGGCGGTATCGAATTGGGAGTGTGGCACAAACGGCATTGCCCGGAAATATCACAGGCAGCTGGCCCGTATGTATCACGTCGAGCCGAAGGACATCGTGGCCGCCTGTAAGGCCACTATCACCGCGAAACGCGGAGAAGAGGAAGGAAGGAGCTGGGCAAAACGCTATGAGGAAGAAGCCTGAGTATAGGATCATCTGGACCGCACCACCCGACCCCGAGAAGATCATGGAGGCGTTTGGCCGGGTCTGGTGCGAGGCCCACGACATGGAGTTTGTGGGGGTGTACAAGGTCGGAGATGCGACGCCCGGGGGTGAAACCGCATGAACTGGGTTTTCCTGTTGATCGTGGTCGCCGGAATCACGGCTTTCGCTGTGTGGCACGAAATCAAAAACCAGGATATGTTATCTTTCTTTGTTGGACTTGTCGGGGTTGGTTTTACACTCTTTGCACTGACCTTTGTCATCGTTCAAACGATTGAAGTACCGAAATCCGTCAACAACTTTGAGCGACAGAAAGCCTACATTGAGACCCATGTGGCGAAAAACGACATCGAGGACGCGGCGCTGACCGCGAAGAAGATCGAGCTGAACGAGTGGCTCTATGATGTGCAGCTGAGCAAGTCCCGCTTTGGTGGGTGGAGTTTTTACCCTGATAGCATCTTTGAGCTGGAGCCAATCGAGTAAAGGAGTGCAATCAAATGAAAAGGAGTGCAATCAAATGAAAGAGATCAAGGTGCGGCTGACCTTCACGGAGCCTATCCTGGGGACCAGCCCCGCAGACCCCGACATCTACCGCAAGTTCATCGGCAGCAAGGCCCCGGACGCAGCAAGTGTCGAGGATGAGGTGGCCTCCCTGGGGGCTGATACCGTGGCCGAAAAGGCTATGACGGTGTTTCCCCGGCTGGACGATGGTACGCCGTATTTGTACGACTACCAGATCAAGGGCTTTTTCAAGGATACTTGCGGGGGTCTCCGCAAGGTGAAGGGGACGGCCAGTGAGAAGATCAAGGCGTACAAAAAGGAGATCGACAAGCTGATTTTCCCCGAGCCGCGCACGATCCCCCTGCTGTTCGAGGGCGAAGTCGGGGAGTGCCAGAGGCCCCTTCGGGCGCAGACGGCCCAGGGTGAGCGTATCAGCCTTGCCATGAGTGAGGAAATTCCCGCCGGGGCGACGTGCGAGTTTACCGTTGTTTGCTTGTGCGATGACCACGAAAAGGCCGTTCGTGAGTGGCTGGACTACGGGAGATTTTCCGGCATCGGCCAGTGGCGTAACAGTGGGAAAGGTAGGTTCCGCTGGGAGGAGCTGTGATGAGCAACGGAAGAGCGGAGCAAGGCGAGGCCCGGCGACGGCAGTGATCCGCTGTGATCAGAGGAGATCGGCGACGGGGAAGCCATGCTTGGAATTGACTGGCGATGGAAAATCTATGCACGGTGTAGCGTGGCTACGACCTGAACCGCGACGGAGTGGCGAAGCGATCCGCTGAGTAGTTCAGTGATGGCATGGCACCGAAACGATTTGCAAAGGCGTAGTTTGGCCGCGATTAGCACCGGAAAGCAACGGAAAAGCTCAGAACCGACGTGTAAAGAGCGGCTGCGGATTAGCTGAGATTGGCGTTGCCATGGAAATGAAATGCAACACCCGCCCTGCAACGGCGATGCACGGCCAAGCCCCGCCATGCGTTGACAAGTTGACAAAAAGAAAGCCCTGTCCGGTGCGTCATACCGAACAGGGCGAAGGAACGAATCTCAACCACAAGATATTGTGTTCCCGCTGTTATTATATCACACCAGCGGGGGAAAGGCAAGGGATAAAATGAATAGACAGAGGACCCGCCGGGAGCGGGCCGCCCGTTGGGCGGAGTTTTGGGCTATTGCGGCGGTGTGCGGTTTTATCGGCATCGTGTGGCTGTTTGGCGTGTGCTGCGGCTTTGCGATTGTGCAGGCCGCCTGGTGAGGAGGAATAACAATGGATAAGATCGAGTGTTATAACTGTGCGATGCTGGCGGTGATGAAGGCCGATGGGCTGGAGGACATCGAGAAGCTGGAAATCCTGGATGTCCTGATGGAGGCCCGGAACATGGAGAGGGCCACGGTGGCGGCCTGGAAGACCTATGAGATGGACAAGGAGGCACAACAGGGATGACCATCTATGATATCGACAGCGCCATTGCTGCGCTGGTGGACCCGGAGACCGGGGAGCTGGGCGACTATGAGGCGTTCCAGCGGCTGCAGCTGGCCCGGGAGGCGAAGATCGAGAATCTGGCCCTGCTGTACAAGGAGACCCGGGCCACGGCGGAGGCCATCAAGGCCGAGGTGGACCGGCTGACCCAGCGCCGGAGGGTGCTGGAGCACAACATGCGCCGGATGCAGGAGTATCTGGCCCTGGTGCTGGACGGGGAGAAGTTCGCCTCCCCCCGGTGCGCAGTGAGCTACCGCCGGAGCGAGGCCACCGAGACCGACCCGGAGTTTGTGGACTGGGCCAGAGAGAATCGGCCCGAGCTGCTGATCGAACAGCAGCCGAAAGTTGACACCGCCCAGCTGAAGCGGGAGCTGAAGGACGGCCTGGTGTGCGACCACGCCCGGCTTGTGGAGCGGCAGAACGTGCAGGTGAGGTGACAGACATGATCGAGAACATGAGATATTACGCCGCCATGAAGGAATGCCCGGAGAACGCCAAAAGGGCCATTCAGGCGGGCAAGCTGAAAGGCAAGACGGACATCAATCCCATGTGGCGCATCAAGGTACTGACGGAGACCTTTGGCCCCTGCGGCGAGGGCTGGAAAACGGAGAACACCCAGTATTGGACCACGCCGGGGGCCGAGGGCGAGGTGGTGGCCTGGTGCAGCCTGGAGTTGCGGTACAAAGAGGGCGAGGACTGGTCCCTCCCTGTTTTGGGCATTGGCGGGGCTATGTTGGTAGATACTCAAAAGGGCAAACTGGTGACCAACGACGACGCCTATAAAATGGCGTACACGGACGCGATCAGCGTGGCCTGTAAGGCCCTGGGCATGGCAGCGGACGTGTATTGGGACAATGACCGGACCAAGTACGACAGGCCCGCTCCCCCTCCCGCTATCCGCTGTGATCGGTGCGGCCACGACATCAAGCCGTACAAGGCACAAGGGAAAGTGTACACCCCGGAAGAGATCGCGGAGATTGCCCGAAAGGCCTATGGCTCCGCCCTGTGCTGGGCCTGTATGCAAGCCATGAAGGCGGAAAAGGCCAGGGAGGAGGCCCCCGATGAAAACGCCGGTTGACGCGGCGAAGGGCCGAATCGTGGGCTATGACGAGCGGACGGGGGAGGTGCTCATCCGGGCCCGCTATGACGACTGGTTTACCATGTGCAAGCGGGAATACAGGGAGTGCCTGGTGCAGATGGTGGACGGGCGCCCCCTGAGCGACAAGCAGCGGCGCATGTGTTACGCCCTGCTGCGGGAGATAAGCGACTACACCGGCCAGGACGTCCACTCCGCAAAGGAGTATTTGAAGCTCCGCTTTCTGGCGGATGACTTCGGGGAGACGGCGGACAAGATATTCAGTCTGTCCAACGCCCCCAAGAGCCTGGTGTGTGCATTCCAGCGGTACTTAGTCCGGTTTATGGTGGAGTATGACATCCCCTGCCGGGTGCCGCTGCTGGAGTACGTGGACGATATCCCGGATTACATCTATGCCTGCCTTATCAACAAAAAATGCTGTATCACCGGCCAGCCCGCCCAGCTCCACCACGTGGACCGGGTGGGCATGGGCCGGGACCGGGACGACATCATCCACGAAGGCCTGGAGGTGCTGCCCCTGAGCGCGGAAAAGCACCGGGAGGCCCACACCATGAGCGATGCAGAGTTTTTCGACAAGTACCACCTGCCCGGCGGGATCGTGATGGACAGGACCTTGTGCCGGATCTATGGGCTGCGGGCGAACAGGGGGAAGCGACATGGCGATTGAGTATTTCTGCTGCTATCACAGCTATTTGGAGGCGATGGAACCTCTCACAGACGCGGAGAAGGGGCGACTTTTCACGGCTATGCTGGTGTACAGCAAGACGGGCGAAGTGCCGCAGCTCAGTGGGAATGAGCGGTTTATCTTTCCGATGATGCGCGGGCAGATTGACAGAGACAACCAGCGCTATGACGCCAAGCGGAAAAAACAGGCGGAGAACGCCAGAATGCGGTGGCATGACAAAGCAGAATCAGAATCCCATGGTATGCCACCGGATGCCAACGCATGCCAAACCATGCCACCGGATGCCAACGATGCCAAGGAAAAGGAGAAGGCAAAGGCAAAGACAAAGGCAAAGGAGAAGGCAAGGGATAGATCCCCCAATACCCCCCGCCACCGGTACGGCGAGTATGCGAACGTGCTGCTGACCGACGAGGAGCTGGGCAAGCTCCAGACAGAGTTTCCGGGCGACTGGGAGGCCAGGATCGAGCGACTGAGCGGATATCTGGCTCAGAGCGGGAAGAGCTATAAAAACCACCTGGCGACCATCCGCAACTGGGCCAGGAAAGACCGGGAGACCCAGGCAGCCCCCGGGAATTTCAAGACAAGCAACCCGTTTTTGGAGCTGCTGGAGGAGGCGAGAGACCGTGACGGAGAAGGAGACGCTGGGGGTGATGTCGGTGCTGAAAGCGGCCTACCCCAGCTATTACCGGGAGATGCGCCGCTCTGAGGCGTTCGCCGTGGTGGGCCTGTGGCAGAGCGCATTCCGGGACGAACCGGCGGAGTGGGTGGCCCAGGCGGTGCGGGACTTTATCGCCGGGGACAGCAAGGGCTTTCCACCCAGCATCGGGGCCATCAAGCAGGCTGTGCTGAATTTGCCCCGGCGGGCGGAGCCGGAGACGGCGGAGTGGGCCGCCCTGCGCCGGGAATGGGCCAGGCTGCGGGCGCTGAGACGGGCGGCGGGGCTGCCCGAGACGGCCTGTCAGGCCATGGAGCACGGCATGAACGGGCGGGACTATCTGGCCGCCCTGGACGGAGCGCAGCTGGCGCTGGGAGGTGGGAAGTATGCCCTGGACGGATGACCCGGTGCGGGACGCAGAGCGGTATTGGGCCGAGCTGGACTCCATCAGTCCGGCCTGTACCATGTGCGGCGAGACGCTGGAGGGCCACGGCTACCGCATCGGCGGGGGCCTGATCTGTCCCGCCTGTTTGGACAAGTATTACCGAGAGGAGATTTGAGGATGCTGAATAAGATCATCATCATGGGCCGCCTGACCCGGGACCCGGAGCTGCGGCGGACCCAGAGCGGCACGGCGGTGGCCGGGTTCGCCCTGGCGGTGGACCGGGACTTCAAGGACAAGGCCACGGGAGAGCGGGGCGTGGACTTTATCGACTGCGTGGCCTGGGGCCACACGGGGGAGTTTGCCAGCCGATACTTTGCCAAGGGATGCATGGCCGTGGTGCAGGGCCGCTTGCAGCTGCGGGACTGGACGGACCGGGACGGCAACAAGCGGCGCAGCGCCGAGGTCGTGGTGGAACAGATGTACTTTGGCGACAGCAAACGGGACGAGAGCAGCACTCGGGCCGGGAGCTGCCAGCCCACCGTCACCGAGGCAGACGACGAGCTGACGGAACTGGAGGGCGACGATGGACCACTCCCCTTCTGAGCCGAACGTCCGGCGCTGGAACATCTGCTGCCCCTATCCCTGCAAAAAGTGCCGGAAATCACAGTGCTTTGGGACCCACTGCGAGCCGTGGCAGGACTGGTTCCGGTGGTATTGGGCGGAATTGAGACGGAAATATCTGGAAAACGGGAGGTAAACATGGAACTGAACGTAAAACTGGACCCGATGGCCTATCTGCCGGAGCGGGCGCACCCTACCGATGCGGGGCTGGATCTGAGAACGCCCCACGACGTGCTGGTGATGCCGGGCGTGGGGGCCGTGGTCAACACGGGGGTACATATCCAGCTGCCGCCCGGGACGGTAGGGATGCTGAAAAGCAAAAGCGGCCTTAACGTCAAGCACGGGATCGTGAGCGAGGGCGTGATCGACGAGGGCTACACGGGCACGATCCTGGTCAAGCTCTATAACCACGGCCCCCGGGCAGTGCAATTCCGCCGGGGCGACAAGATCACCCAGCTTGTGGTGCTGCCGGTGGCGTATCCCGATGTGGTCCGGGCGGAGGAGATCACCGGCGGCCCCCGGGGGGATGACGAAAATGCCTGACAATATTCCCCTCCCACGTAAAAAGTACAGCGTGATATATGCCGATCCCCCGTGGACGTATAGACAGGCCGGAACCACCGCGAAAGCCCGCGGCACCGCCGTGAAGCATTATCCCACAATGACAACAGAAGAGATATGCGCCATGCCGGTACGTGAGATTTGCGCGGGGGGGTGCGCTTGCTTTATGTGGGCGACATTCCCAAACATCGCGGAGGCCGTAAAGGTCATGGAGGCGTGGGGGTTTGCATACAAAACTGCCGCCTTTGTGTGGGTGAAGAAAAACCGCAAAAGCAACAGCAATTTTTGGGGTATGGGGGCATACACCCGAGCAAACGCAGAAGTGTGCCTACTGGGTGTCACGCCTGATTTTAGAGCCAGGGAGCAAATCCTCGCCCATGATGTACATCAAATCATAGAGGCACCCGTCGAACGACACAGCAAAAAACCGGCTGAGACCAGAATACGAATCGTGCAACTGCTGGGCGATGTGCCACGAATTGAATTATTTGCACGAGAGGCCGCTCCAGGATGGGATGCCTGGGGCGACGAAGCGCCGAAAAAGGAGGGCGTGAAATGAAAAACGACACGTTGGGCCTGTACGGCCCGGAAGATAGCAAATACCTCCGCCTGGTGGCCCGCCGGGCGGCGGAGGAAGGTATCAAAACGGCCTGGGTGGCCGGGCCCACTCCCGGCTGCGTGGCCTATGTGGCCGACACGGATGCCGGGTGGCCGATGTGGGATTTGTCGCCCGAGGAGGACGTGGACAACATCAAGCACCCGGGGCTGTCCTGCTGCGCGGAGGGAGCGCTGCGGTACATCTACACCGGACCGCCGGGATGGCGTGTGTGCATCATCGGGCGCGGCCACGCTGTCCAGGGGCTTGCGGAGACTCTAAAAGGCTATGAAATAAACCAGTGCAGCAGCACGGCCCTGGACATGGCCTATCGGGTGGCCCGGGCGGATGTCATCGTCAACAGCGCCGCTGTTGTGGCCGAGGAGGTGCTGGACGCGGTGTCCTCCTCCGCCGCAGTCATCGACATCAGCGGCAGCATGGAGCCGCTGAGAGACCGGGTGGCAGACTATGTGCCCCGTGGTTATGTGGGCAAGTGGAACATTGCGGAGCTGCTGCGGCGGGTGCGGGAGCGAATCGAGGCGGCAGACAGGCGATGATTTACGGATACGCCCGGGTCTCCACCCGAGAGCAGAACGAGCAGCGCCAGATAATCAGCCTGACGGCGGCGGGAGTACCCCGGGAGAACATCGTCGTGGAAAAGCAGTCCGGCAAGGACTTTGATCGCCCTCTGTATCTCGGACTTGCCCGAAAGCTGGGCCACGGAGATACGTTGATGGTTGCCAGCATTGATCGGCTGGGGCGCAACTACGACGAGATCCTGGAGCAGTGGCGGGTGCTGACGAAAGAACGTGACATTGACATTGTAGTGTTGGACATGCCGCTGCTGGACACACGGGAGGATAAGGGGCTGACAGGACGGCTGATATCCGATATCGTGTTGCAGTTGTTATCCTATGTCGCCCAGAGAGAGCGCGAGAACATCAAAAAACGTCAGGCTGAGGGTATTGCCGCCGCCAAAGCTCGGGGCGTGAAGTTTGGCCGTGTGGCGAAGCCTCTGCCGGATGGATTTTCGGAGGCAGTAGCCCGGATGCAGCGCGGGGAGCAATCCATAGCGGCAGCGGCTCGGAGTATCGGAATGCCGGATAGCACATACCGGGATGCTTGCCGGGCGCGGGGAATACTGCCCCCGCCCCGTCCGAGACCAAAACGGAAGATGCCAGCACCGTACACCCGGGGGCCGGAGGGCCAGCCGCCAGAACCGGAAGCTGCGGAGCCGCCCAAAAGGGAAGACGCATGGATTGCATGGCTCAAAGAGCACGGTATGTGCATCAAGTGCCAACGGAGGGTAGCGGAGAGGGGGCGAACGCTCTGCAAAAATTGCGAAAATGCAAAGGAGGCGGCTAAAAACAATTGACCAAGAGACCAGAGAAACAACAGTATCCGGGCTTGAAAACCTTGCGTTTTGGGCGGGGATGCGTAAGCAGAGACCAAACATCCCCCTGCTTAAGGAGGCCGTCGAGGAACTCTGCCATATGATGCAGCAGAAAACCGCTGGGCAGCGGCGGGACAAGCCGCAGGACGTACCGTTTGAGGCCCTGCCCCGGCTGAAAATGACGATTTTGTGCGAGGCCGCCGCGCTTGTGCTGAGCGGGGCGCTGGATAGTTTGGAGGAGGCAAATAATGAAGATATATAGAAATCCCTGGGTGTCACGCGAGAGTTATTTTGTTAAAACTGCAACTGCAAAATCGGCAAAGAGAGAGGCAGCCAAAAGCAATGGTTTTACCGTTGATTTTTGGGACGGAAAATGGATTGTACGGAAGTCTACGTATTACAATAAATCGCTTACCGAAATGCCTATTGTTGCAGAAAACCGAGTGAACATCCAATCTGTTATAGACAGAGCAATTTTGGATACTGTACTCGACCTTGTTACAAAGGCCAAAATGGACGGAGGTGCTGAGCATGAGGACGATTGATGCTGATAAACTGGTTGATATACTATACGACAATGACTTTGCTTCACTTTGCCCGTTAGATGAAGTAAGCGGAGTGATTGACGCTTGCCCCACTGTGGATGCTGCGCCGGGTGCGGGAGCGGATCGAGGAGGTGATGACAAATGATGCTGCACATCCCTGAGTTTCGGGCGATGGCTGTTTGCAATCAGCATCTGGACCATGGGGCATTTGATATTGACCTGGGGCCGGATGTTGTCAAGGTGGTGCGGTGCAAGGATTGCGCCAATAGCGAGGTAACAGACCGTGGGAAACGCTATTGCAGCGCACCGCTTGGGACGTATGGGGCCGTGCCCGTAAACGATAACGATTTTTGCAGTCACTGGCGCTGACAGGAGGGTCACCGATGGAAATTAAAGACATCCTCCCTAAAACTGAAATCCTGGCCCAACTGGCCGAAGAGGCGGCAGAGCTTGCCCAGGCGGCCTTAAAGCTCCGCCGGGTGCTGGATGGCACCAACCCCACCCCTGTAACGGATACGGAGGCCCGGAGAAACCTGGTAGAGGAATGCGCCGACGTGCTGAACTGCCTGAATTATGCGCTAGACTTGCCGGATAAGTGCCTCTGCGAGGCCGTCCGAAAGCAGAAAATGAGGCGCTGGCGGGCTAGGCTGAAATCGAAACAAAAGGACGGTGATACCCATGACGCCTGACAATCTGGACCAGGCAATCGCCTGGTTTGGCAATCGGCGCCCCCAGATGCCGGGGGCACGGAAGAACTCACAGGGAGGTTGGAGAGATGAATAAGTACAGCGAAATTTTCGCCCTGTACGAATTTTGCAAAGAAAACGGAATCGAGTGCAGAATTGTCCCGTTGTATGACGGCCACAAAATCTGTTTCCAGAACGGTAGCGATTTCGTCCAGCACGAATTTTCATACTGCGCGGCGGGCGGATGTGTTGAACCGGCCATTGGAGACGAAGAATGCGACTACACGCCGGTTCCGCTGGAACATGCGAAGAAACTTGTACTGAAATATCGAGACAAGCTGAACGGGACGATAGAGGAGGCGAACTGAATGCTCAGAGTAGGCCAAAAGGTAATGAGAACCCCGGCTCTGCTGACACAGGCCGGCGAGGGCAATAAAGAGGTCCACCGGCCAATGACCGGGAAAGTGGTGTATGTCCACCCGGAGGGACGGTATCACATGGTAGCGTTTGAAACGCGGGGCGGCGTTGTGCGAGAGTGCTTTAGTGGGGCGGATGACTGATGGAAATCAGAGAGATGCTGCCCGAAACCGAAATCCTCGCTCAGATGGCCGTGGAGGCCCTGGAACTCAAAAACGCCGCATCAAGGCTCAGAAGGTTGCTGGATGCTGGAAACCCAAAACAGGCCGATATCTCCGAGGCGTGGACACGGTTGCTGGAGGAGTATGGCGATGTGCAGAACTGCGGGGAACAGCTTTTGAGCGGGCTCGATATGGACGTTTGCGCGGCGATGCGGGCGGAGAGGATGGATGAGTGGAAACGGCAGATCGAAAGCGAGATGGACGGCGGCGCGTCCGGGCCATAAAACGCAAAATCGAGAGAGTGCTGTAAGCATAGCAATACCCCCGGGCCGGTGTGCGGCTCGGGGGTATTGCTGTCTATCAGCAGGCCCAGGTCTCGATGGTGTGGGCGCGAATGTTTCGGGGCCCCCACAATTACTCTTCCTTGTCGTCCTTTTCACCGAATACCCCTTGACGCCATTCATTGAATTCTTGATCCAAGTGTGCTAGATAGTCCTCACGTGTAGCAAAGTCCCCGATAATGCAAGGGATATTGTTGATTCTGTACACCTCAAAAGCGTGAATGGCGGCGAAGCGAAGCGCGATTTTGCCACCACGTAAACTCTCATCACTGGGTTCGTCCCCCACAGGGGCAAGAGCCTTTGCAAGCCGGTCCATCTGAGCATCATGCCACGATTCCCATTCCTCATTCGACGAAAAGCGTAGCGGCTCTTGAGATTCTCCAAAGGCCTTCCCAGCAGCAGAGATTGCTGTGAATTCTTCCATTTCCATACTATCAAACATGATTTTGTCCTCCTGGGCTTGCCCCTCTTGATGATCTAAGTATACCACGCAATGCGTGGTAAGTCAATGGGCTCTGCAAAAAAATCTGAAAAAATTCCCCGGACCAACCGGCCCGGGAGTGTTGTTATATCAGTGTTTCCGCCTCATTTCAGTGCGTCGATAATTTTGGACGCATTGCTTTCTGCAAAAACGGTTTCGATCTTGCCAACCAGGGCCTTGTCGATATGGCCCATATCGTGGGCGATCTTCATGGGGCGGTAGTCCGCAAACCACGCCTCGACGGTCTGGCCGCTCTGCTGGGCCAGCTCGGCCATTTTGGCGCGGTCAGCTTCGCTGGCCTTATCCAACTGGATCGCATTGGCCAGCCGGAAAAACCGGCTGAGATCAATCTTCAGGCGAAACAGATCTGCAATAAAGCTGGTACGGAGCTTATCGGCAAAGGCGATCTGTTTGCCGGATACGCCGGTGATCTCGAGGAGGTGATAGCCCTCCATGTAGCTCTCCAGTGCGGCCTTCTCTTTGGCTCGCTTCTCGGCGTAGTGGCAATCGGGGCAGATGGTGATGTTGTCCTTGGCCCAATCCGTGTATCTGGCCGCATCGGCGGAATTGTTGCAGGTGTGGATGTGCTCGAACTCTTTGCCGCACTTGGTGCAGGTAAGCAGGATCTTAACTCGTGCCATTTTAGTGTCCTCCTTTGTTTTTACGGATGTACAGGCCCTCTGCCTGAGCCAGCAGTAAGCGGAGATAGTTGGGGCAGGATCGGGCACCGCGCTCCCAATCCTCTATAGTACGGCATGGGATACAGTGCCGGGCCGCAAAGTCCCGCTGTATCAGGCCGGTGGCGGAGCGGATATCGGACACGGACAGGTGGGCAACGTCCCACACCTGGCCCAACTCCTCCACCAGAGCCTGGTCCACCGTTGCCGTCTCATCCTCCCTGGCGAACAGGGAGGACAGCGCCCAGTCGGAGACAAAGGCGTCACGGTCTGGGGCGGAGAGGGCTGCCGTGAATGCGGCGTTAAATTGCTTATCGGTCATTTTGATGTCCTCCTTAACAGGCCCAGGTCTCAATGGTGTGGGCGGGGATTTTGAGAGGGTTGGTCTCGGCCTCCAGGAGGCGGGCCAGGGCGGCTCCGTCCAGGCTGGGGTCGTCCACGGCGCGGACCGTGACCCGATACCAGGCAGCGGTCTCCTCCAGGCGCTCGACGGTCTTTTTGGCCCAGCTGCGGACCATGTCCAGGTCGGTGCTGCTGACGCCCAGGGGCATCTCCTCGGTATCGGTGACGTAAGAGTAGTAATACAACATGATTTTGTCCTCCTGGGCTGTGCTTCTTGATGATCTAAGTATACCACGCAATGCGTGGTAAGTCAAGTGGTTTTGCAAGAAAATCTGACGTAAAATTGACGTTGGGCCGTGCTGAAAATGGGGTAAACTGGTATCAGATGGAGGTGGTGGAGGATGGTGCCGGATGATACGGCGTTTTGCACAAAAACGGGGCGCGAAGCAGGACGAAAAAGGCTGCCAGAACCGCCAAAATTGTAGCAGTTACCAAAAAATGATAAACGCATTGAAATTGGTAAAAATGATATGTAAAATAGAGATAAGACGTTAGATATACAACAGAAAGGGCTGAAAATAGCTGGGAAAGGTGAACGGGGTGGCACTATGGCTGCGCGTCTGACTGACCGTCAAAAAAAGAAAATACTGGCGGACTACGTCCAGACGAACAACTACTGTGCCACGGCCAAAATCAATGGTGTATCTGCTACCACGGTAAAAAATATTGTGCGGGCAAATGCCGATATTTTGGAAAAGTGTGAACAAAAAAGAGAAGAGAACACAAAAGAGGTCTTGGACTACATACAGAACCAAGGACCGCTGATGTGCGATATCCTGAAAGCTGGATTAGACACACTGAACGACCCGGAAAAGCTGAAGAAAGCAAGCGTCAGCCAGATTGCGACGATGATTGCGATAATCGTAGATAAAAGCATACTGATCCGGGATATGACGGGCAGCGGTGGGGCTGATAAGGTGGAGGTCGTGATTGATGTCTAAGATTTACCTCTCTCAAAAAATCGGCCCTGCGTTCCACGCCGTGGCCCATGATGTTTTTACCCACGGGCACACGCACTACGATTTTAGCGGTGGCCGTGGGTCGCTCAAATCCTCCACGGTGTCTATCCTGGCCCCCCTGCTGTTGATGCAGCGGGAGAATAAGGACTGCCATGCGCTGGTGCTGCGCAAGGTGGGCAACACGATCCGCGACAGTGTATATGCTCAGTACATTTGGGCCATCGGGGAACTGGGCGCGGCGGATTACTGGGAGGCAAAGGTGGCCCCCATGGAGTTGATCTATAAGCCAACCGGACAGAAGATCATGTTCCGGGGAGCGGACGACCCCATGAAGATCAAATCTATCAAGGTGCCGTTTGGCTACATCGCTATCACCCACTTTGAGGAAAAGGACCAGTTCGCCGGTCGCCCCGAAATCCGAAACATTCTGCAATCCACGATGCGAGGCGGCCCCCGGTACTGGAATTTTGAGAGCTACAATCCCCCTATCTCCCGCGACAACTGGGCCAATAAGGATAGCCTGGAGGAGCGGGCAGACCGGCTCTGCCACAAGTCCACATATCTGGAGGCTCCGCCAGAGTGGCTGGGTCAGCAGTTTTTGGACGAAGCGGAACATCTGAAAGAGACCGACGAACGGGCCTATCAGCACGAATACTTGGGAATCCCGGTGGGAACTGGCGGCAACGTGTTTGATAACCTGGAGCTGCGCGAGATCACCGACGATGAGATTGCGCACTTCGATAGGATTTACCAAGGTGTGGACTGGGGCTGGTTCCCGGACCCCTTTGCTTTTATCCGGCTGTATTATGATCGCATCCGGGAAAAGATATACCTGATAGATGAGATATACCAAAACAAGCTGACAAACGAGGACAGCGGGCGCATTATCGCCCAGCGTGGCTATAAGGACACCCGCATCATCTGCGACGGCGCAGAGCCTAAGAGCGTAGCAGACTACAGGGCCATGGGCCTCCCTGCGCAAGAGGCAATCAAGGGGCCGGGGTCGGTGGAGTACGGCATGAAGTGGCTACAGCGGCGGAAAATCGTCATTGATCGCCGCCGGACGCCGAACGCATATAACGAGTTTGTGGGCTATGAGTATGAGCGGAACAAGGACGGCGACATTATCAGCGGATACCCGGATGCGCACAATCACCTGATTGATGCGACACGGTACGCACTGGAGCCTGTCTCCCGCCGGATGGGAGTTATTGCATGAGCAACGAGGTTATTGTAAAACTCAATGAGCTGGGCTATACCACCATTCCGGGGGAGTTTTACGGCAAGGTGGCCGACTGGAAAAGCTGGTATCAGGGCGATGTGAAGGGTTTCCACCGGTATAAGCGCTACAACGGCAACGACTGGGTGGACTGTGAGCGCGTGTCCCTGGGCATGGGCAAGAAAGTTTGCGAGGACTGGGCCAACCTCTTGATGAACGAGAAGGTGCAGATCACCCTGGAGGGCGAACTGGAACAGGCGTTCGTGGATCGCGTCCTTGAAGAGAACAATTTTGCCGTAAAAGCCAATGAGATGCAAGAAATGAAGTCCGCCCTGGGCACCGTGGCCTACATCCCCCGCGTGGTTGGGCAGGAAGTCAGCGAGGGCGGGGAAATCATCCCCGGAAACGCCTCCAGCATCATGATCGACTACGTTACCATCGAGCACATTTACCCCATGGCGTGGCAAAATGGCTGCATCACGGAGTGCGCCTTTGCCTCCGTGGTGAAGCGTGGGGAGCACGAATACCTGTACCTCCAAATCCACCGCAAGGAGGATAATGGGAACTACCTGATCGAGAATCGAATCTACCGCTATGATAACGAGCATCTGGCGGATGAGGTACTGGAGAACGTAGAAGGCTTTGAAAAAATCCCGCCTGTGCTGCACACGGGCAGCAGCAAGCGGCAGTTTGTTATTGACCGCCCCAACATTGCCAACAACATCAACTATTTGCTCCCGGTGGGCGTGTCGGTGCTTGCAAACGCCATCGGGGCGCTCCAGGGCGTGGACAAGGCGTTTAACTGCTATGTCAATGAGTTTGATAACGGCGCTCTGCTGCTGGCCGTCAAAATGCCTGCCACCAAATATGAGGACGGAAAGCCTACGCTGGATAGCCACGACGGGCGGTTTTACCTGTTGCCAGAGGATACAGCGCAGGGCAACGTCGTGGACGCAATTTCCCCCCAGTTGCGCACCAGCGAGCTTAACATCGGCCTACAGGATCAGCTTAACTTGCTGTCCAGCAAATGCGGATTCGGTGAGACCTATTACCGGTTCGACGGCTCATCTGTGGCGACGGCCACGCAGGTTATCAGCGAGAACAGCGCCATGTTCCGCACCATCAAAAAGCATGAGATCATCCTGGAGCAGGCCCTGAAGGAGCTTTGCCGTATCATCCTCCGCCTGGGCAACACGGCGATGGGGGCAGGGCTTAACGAGGACGTGGAGATCAGCATTGACTTTGATGATAGCATCATCGAGGACAAGCAAACGGACTTCACCCGCGACCTCCAACTGCTGAATGCCAACATCATGAACGACTGGGAATTCAGGGCAAAGTGGATGAACGAGGATGAAGCGACCGCAAAGGCTGCGCTGCCAAAGATGCAGGACATGGTGGATGAAGAGCAGGATGAGGTCGAATAATGGGCGGACGCGGCGCAAGCAGCGGCACAAGCGTAAAGGGCAAGTCTTACGGCATCGAGTTCAAAACGATTATCAAAGAGAGCAACATCAAGTTTGTCAAGGCAGTTGACGGTGCACAGAAAACTCCAATGGAAACCATGACGCAAGGGCGCGTGTATGTAACGCTGAACAAAAATGACAATATTAAAGCGATTACATATTACGATACCAAGAACAAGCGCACGAAGCAAATAGACCTCGACAGAGCGCATGATAAGGTTTCTCCGCATACGCACCACGGCTATATTCACAATGAGAATGACAGCACAAAGGGGTATGCAAATCTGACAACCGAAGAAAAGAAAATGGTTGAGCGGGTCAAAAAAATATGGTACAATCGGCGCAGCAAGTAGTGGTGTAATGGCAGCACACTTTGTTTGAGGGAGTTCCGGTTTGATTCCGGGCGCTTGCTATGCCGTAAGGTACAGGAATGTATCTTGCGGCATTCTATTTTGCGGGAGGTTTGCTTTATGGGTGGCAGAGGTGGTTCCGGTGGCGGCAATGGCCGCAAAATCGTGGCCTTTGATGTCGACATGGACGGGGCGAAAGTGAGCTACGTCGTGATAAACGGAAAGGTTTATCACGACGATGGGGAACCTATTGCGCTCCCCTCCAAAAAAGTAATCGAAAACGCCCAAAAGCTCGGGTATTCCGTGAAAACATATGGTCAAAAGGAATACGAAGAGCGGGAAAAGGCACGAAAAGAGGACCGGCGGAAAACGAATGAATTCCTTGACAGAATGGACGTGCAAATTGGCGGAAACAGGCGTGACCAGAGGATAGAACTTATCGGAAACAGGGCGACAAGGAGGCGGAGGAGATAAGTGGTAAACTTTGAAAACCTCGACAAGTTTGCTTTCTCCGGCGTCGGCAAGTACAACATCCCACAAATCGAGCCTGTCACCGCATACCCGCAGGGGGAGTTTATCCCCGTCAACTACCATTACACCGCAAAGGACCCGGGGAGCAAAAACGTCCACTTTTTTGTTGACGATTATCAGTTTATCCGACACTGGAACGCCCCGGACAAATACATCCCCAAGCTGTCGCAGTTTGGAGCGGTGTGTGCGCCGGACTTTTCGACCTACACCGATATGCCCCTGGCGATGCAGATATACAACCATTACCGCAAGCACTGGCTGGCCGCATATTGGCAGCTGCATGGCATGACCGTCTACCCGACCATATCGTGGAGCGATGCGGATAGCTATAGCTGGTGCTTTGACGGGGAGCCTGTTGGCGGAATTGTGGCCGTCTCATCCGTGGGGACACAGGTCAGCAAGGAGAGCAAACGCCTATTTTTGCGCGGCTACGATGAGATGATGCGGCGGCTAGAGCCGTCGTGGGTCATATTTTACGGCAAGGTGCCGGAAGAGTGCGACTGGAACGTGATACGGGTGCAGCCGCATTACAAAAGCGTAAGGGAGAGGGTGAAGAAAAAATGGGAGGTCGAGGCGGAAGCGGTGGGGCCTATGATGGATACAGCGTCGATTACCTAAATAGGATAAGAGATCGCTATGTGGCCGTCGTTGAGCAAAACAAGATACACGCAATGTTTAACGAAAACTCAGAGTCCAAAATCATACGCCAGAAAGCAAGAACCGCGAAAAAAGCGAGAGAAAAAGCCTTTGACAAGATCGATGAACTCGATAAAGCCATAGAAAAGGCTAAACACCGAAAGACCATCATCCCGTTTTGATGCTTATGAAATACCCATTCACCCCCGAAATCCTCGACGCTCTCCCCGAAGAGCTTGCGGATCTATACCGTTCCCTGGAGGATACCTTGTTGATAGAGATATGCTCCAGGCTCAAGGCAAGCGATCAGCTTAACGAGGTGACGGTGCAAGATATCCGGGCGCTGCGCTCCCACGGTATACCATTGGAGGACATCAAGAAGGCTATCCGCAAGGCCACCGGCATCAGCGAGAAAAAGCTGAAGAAGCTGCTGGACGATGTGGTGGAGCGCAACCGGCAATACTACACCGGCATCATCGACCTGGCCCACATCACCCAGCCCGAAACCCTTTTGAGCATCGAGGACACCTGGGCCATCTATGAGCAGACCCGCCAGGAAATGCGCAACATTACCCGTTCCATGGGCTTTCTGGTGGACGGCGGGCGGACGATGCTCCCGCCGGCGAAAGCGTACCAGTGGGCGCTCGATAACGCGGAGATGCAGGTGCAGAGCGGGGCAATCAGCTACAATCAGGCCATCAAGTCAGCGGTGCGGCAGCTTGCCCAAAGTGGGCTGAAAATCGTTGATTATGAGAGCGGCCACCGCGATCAGATCGACGTGGCCGTCCGCCGGGCCGTTATGACGGGGGTATCTCAGTTGTGCGCAAAGTACACGGAGCAATCCGCTGACTACCTCAATACCCCGTATTTTGAGGTCTCTGCCCACGCCGGGGCGCGGGATAAGCCCGGAAAGTCCCCATGGTCTTCTCACAAGGATTGGCAGGGACGTGTGTATTCCGTCAGGGCTGGAGACATCTATCCCAACATCTACGACGTGTGCGGCCTGGGGGCCGTTGACGGGCTGGAAGGAGCCAACTGCCGCCACCGGCGCTATCCATGGTTGGAGGGCATTATGGAGCGCACCTATACCGATGAGCAACTGGCCCACATCGACGATGGGCTGGGCTGCACCTACGACGGCAAGAGCTATACGGCCTATGAGGCCACGCAAATGCAGCGCCGCGTGGAGCGACAAATCCGGGCGGTGAAGCGCCTGAAAATCAGCAATAAGGCTTCTGGGTTGAATGATGAGGCGCGGGCCGCAAACATCAAACTGCGCCGCCTGAACGTCAAATACAGGGAGTTTAGCGCAGCGGCAGGGTTGACGCCGCAGTGGGAGAGAACGAAGGTGGAGTATGAGAGTTAAAATCAGGAATTACGAAGGAATCCTGCTCGAAGCTGAATCCACCATGCATGTATTGCGAGATTTCTGTAGCGAGATGGTACGAGAAATTACATATCGAGTTGTGATTTTGTGTGATGATAGCGCAAAAATCGAGCTTGACGGCGTACCCCCCATTGAAATTGAGGTTATCAATGGACCATGATGAGATTTTACAGGCTATCGAGGCCATCCTGAAGCGCGGCAATGACGCTGAGATCAGACGGAAAGGCGACGGTGTGGTGGTTCTGGAAGTCCAGAAAAAGATCAAATATAACTCAAACGAGCAGTCGCCTGGCGGCGGGGTCGGTTACGGTCCCGGCCAGTTTACGGTATATCGAGAATATTAACCTCTGTGCAATCGGGCACGGGGAAGGGCAATGAGAGCCAAACAGTACGCAAAATTTGCGTGTTGTTTGGCTCTTTTCTTTTCGGTAAAACCTGCGAATTTCCGCAGATTTTATAAAAATTTGGCTATCTGCAAGCCTAAAAGTGCAGGCGGGAGGGTCACGGCGACGACCTAAAAAGCCTATCCCGTAAGGAGAGACAACATGAAGAAGGAAGAGCTGCTGAGTCTCGGCCTGACGGAAGAGCAGGCGGACAAGGTCATCGTCATGAACGGTTTGAGCATCGAAAACCTCAGAAAGGCCGCTGAGAACGCGAAAGCGGACAAGAAAGCCCTGGAGGAACAGGTGAAGGACCGCGATAAGGACATCGAAGACCTGAAAGCAAAGGTAAAGGCTGACGTGGATGCTGACGCTATCCGAAAGCAGCTGGAGGAGTTGCGGGGCAAGTATGACAAGGAGACTGAGGCCTACAAGGCCCAGTTGGCCCAGCGCGACTACCAGAGCGCCGTAGACAAGGCCATCGCTGATAGCGGGGTAAAATTTACCTCCAAATCCGCTGAAAAGGCTTTCCGAGCCGAGATCAAGCTCGAAATGAAGGACGGCGCACTGGCCGGGTTTGACAAGTACCTGGAACAGGCGAAGTCCAACGACCCGAGCGCCTTTGTAAAGGCCGGGGGCCGTATCGACACCCAGGGGTCGCTTGAAGGCGGCACTGGCGGAGATAAGGCACCCACCACTTTGGCGGGCGCTCTGCACGCAAAATATGACAAGTAATAGTAAAGAAAGGATGAAGTGTAATGCCTATTACCCTTGCTGAGGCAAAGGTCGGTATGGCCGATAAAGTAGACCAGATGATCGTCGATGAGTTCCGCCGGAGTTCTCTGCTGCTGGACAGACTGGTGTTTGACAACGCCATTTCTCCCGGCACCGGCGGCAGCACCCTGACCTATGGCTACATCCAGCTCAAGACCCCCTCCACCGCGGCCGTCCGTGCCATCAACACCGAGTACACCGCCAACGAGGCAAAGCGCGTCGAAAAGACCGCTAAAGCCATCATCATGGGCGGTTCCTTCTCTGTGGATCGTGTCCTCCAGAACACCAGCGGAGCGGTGGATGAGCTTGCGTTCCAGGCCTCCGAGAAGATCAAGGCCACCCGGAACACCTTCCACAACGCCGTCATCAACGGTGCCGCCGCGGCTTCCGGCGCTGGTTATGTGACCAACACCTTTGACGGCCTGCGTAAGCTGCTGGACGGCAGCTCTAACGAGTTCACCACTGATATCGACCTGTCCGACGCATCTAAGCTGGACAGCAACAGCAATGCCTTTGTAGACCAGCTGGACCAGCTCGTTCACGCCGTCGACGGGAACGTGACCATGCTGATGATGAACGGCGATATGCTGTTGAAAGTCCGTGCCGCCGCCCGTCGGGCTGGTTACTACGAGCGTTCCAAGGATGACTTCGGCCAGACTGTGGAGACCTTCGCCGGTATCCCCCTGATGGACATGGGAAAGTACTACAACGGTTCTAACTCCGTGGACGTTATCGGCACCTCCACCCCCAGCGCAAGCGCTGCCGGTACTTCCAGCATCTATGCTGTGAGCATCGGCTTGGACGGCTTCCATGGCATTTCCCCCACCGGAAACAGCGTGATCTCCAGCTACATGCCCGACATGACCGCCCCCGGGGCCGTCAAAACCGGAGAAGTCGAGCTGGTGGCCGGCGTTGTCCTGAAGAACACCCTGAAAGCCGCCGCCCTGAACGGCATCATCCTGAAGCCCAAGGCCGGCGGCTGATAGAGAGGAGCTGACCTGAATGGCGTATGTCGATTATGACTACTACCACAACACCTACATGGGGACCGTTGGCGAGGAGGACTTCGAGCGGCTGGCTGTCCGGGCCAGCTCCTACCTCGATTACTACACGATGGGCAAGGCCGCCGCTGCCGCAGACACGGACCCGGTAAAGATGTGCTGCTGCGCCCTGGTGGATAAGTACGCCATCATAGATACCGCCAAGGCCCTGGCGACAAAGAGCGTTTCTGCCGCCGGGACCTCTGAAGTGAAGAGCGAAACGGTAGGCGGTTACTCCCGCACCCTTTCGACCGGCGGCGAGAGCGCAAACGCCGCACTTAGCACCATGGAGGAGGCCAAAAAGACCCTTCCTGGCGTGTGCGTGGAATATCTGGCCTATACCGGCCTGCTGTATCGAGGGAGGGGGTGCGGCTGTTGTACGCCCCCCACACCGTGACCATCTACAACGTTGTGCGGGAGATCGACCCGGCGACGCTTGACGAGAGAGAGATGGTCTACATCACCGTGTTATGCGGCGTGATGCTCCAGGCTTCCAAGGGCGCAAATGTGCGCACCAGCGGCCTAGAGGGTGCAGATGCAGCTGACCTGTTTATTCCCTTTTCCGTGAAGGCGGTGGACGGCAAAACCGGCGCACCGAAGCAATACGCCGGGCCGCAAGCGTTCAACGCCGCCGCCGATAAGAGCGGCCTGTGGACCCTCTCCTACAAAGGGGAGGGCGGGGAAACCCTGTTCGTGAAGGGCGAATTTGTTTCCGACAACCTCGATGTTGTCCAGTGGCACGACGATTGCTACACCGTAACCAAAGTTGACGCGAAGGACTTTGGCAGCCCGGACATGCAACATTTTGAAGTGGGTGGTGCTTGATGGGCGTTAAGTTTACGGTCCACACTGACGGCATGGATGCGGTTAAATACAAGCACATACAAGGGTGCAGCAAAGCCGAGCACATTTTGGCAATCCAGGTGATGAAGGATACCGCTCCGTTTGTCCCGATGCGTTCGTGGTCGTTAAATCAGCGCACCCACACCGAAGGTTATACGGAAAACGATTTCGGCCCCGGTGCTGGAAGCATGATCGTTTACCCTGGCCCGTATGCCCGATACCTGTATTATGGAAAACTCATGGTGGACCCGAGCACCGGAAGCCCCTTCGCCCCGAAGGGCGGGACAAAGGTCCTGACAGACCGGAACCTTGTGTTCCGTCGAGACCATCACCCGCAGGCACAATCCCACTGGTTCGAGGCATCCAAGGCCCAAAACCTTGAAAAATGGCTAAGAATTGCCGGAAAGCTGGTGAAAAATGGCGGAAATAGCTAAGAGAGCGGTCCCGGCAGCGGAAGAGGACCAGGTGTCCCGAAAGCTGCTGGTCTGGCTCAATACCTTCCCTGACAAGCCGGTGGACATCATCCGGTTTGAGTTTCTGCCCGAGGATACCGCCGCCATGGCCTTGTCCACTATCCAGGCCACCTATATCACGCGGCGTTATATCCTGGGCGGATATCAGGCGGAATATCAATTTAAGGTGATATACCGCCTGAAACCCGGCAACAGCAACGATAAACGGCTCAGAGCTGACGAAATCCTGAATGCACTAGGTGATTGGGCGGCCAGTGAGGCCCTGCCCGACATCGGAGAGGGCAGAAGGGTCATCCGCATCGAGCCGACAACCAGGTCCTCCCTGTTTGCGATGTATGAGAACGGGGATGAGGACCACCAAATTTTGATGAAAATGGAATACGAGGTGAACGTATAGTATGGCCGCAAAATACACGATCAAAGGCAATAACGGCGAAGCTGTCTCCCGTGACTTGATGGTTACGTACATTAACACCGGGACCGGAGAAGCCCCTGTTTGGTCTGCGATGGGCCGCACCGTAGAGGACAGCAGCGTGGACTATGACTATTCCCAGGAGAGCAAGACCGACATCCTGGGCGAGACCCACGTCACCGCCAAAACTCCTACCACCACGCAGACCTTCAGCGGCAACAACCTTCTGGCCGGGGACGCGGTGCTGAACCACATCCTGGATATGACGGTGGTCCGCCGGAGCGTGTCCGAGGCGCTGAATCAGGACCTCTTGATCGCACACCTGTACCTGACCGACGGCGAGGGGAACGCCTTTGCCGAGCGCTGGAAGTCCTCCTCCGTGCTGCTGACCACCAACGGCGGCGCTGGCGGCGATATGCTGGCGAGCGACATCGAGGTAACGTATGGCGGCACCCGGGAGACCGGCACTGTCAAAAAGGGCACCAGCGGCGCCCTGGAGTTTACTGCTGACACCTAAGACAACGGGCGGGGGCACATCCCCCGCCCTTCAAAGAAGGGAGAAACCACATGAAAGAACTCACCGTAGAGACTGGCGTAGTTACCTATAGCATCAACGGCGGCAAGTGTACCTTGTCCTTCAACCCCACCGATTCGGTGTTCGGAGAGCGGCTTTTCAGCGTGTTCGAGGTCCTGGACAAAAAACAGGAATCCTATAAGGCGGATATGGAGAAGGCCACCAGCAACCGGGAAAAGTTTGACTTGTCCCGCAAGATGGATGAGGAGATGCGGGAGCTTATCAACGAGGCCCTGGGCACTGATATCTGCGGCGCTCTGTGCGGTGAGATGAGTATGTACGCCCTGGCTGACGGCCTGCCCGTGTGGGCTAATCTGCTGTTTGCCATCATCGACGAGATGGACACCACCGCCACCCGCGAGATGAAGCAGACCAACAGCCGCATTGATAAGTATTTGAAGAAGTACCACCGATGAACTACTATCTGCCGACCTCCGTCGATGTCAACGGGAAGGAGTACCAAATTGACACCGACTACCGTACCGTCCTTATCACCCTGGAGGCCTTATCTGCCCCCGAGCTGACCGACCAGGACAAGGCGGAGGTTATGCTATCCAACTTTTACCCGGACTTCCCGGGGAATATGCCCCCGGAAGATTATGCAGAGGCCGTGAACCAATGCTTCTCGTTTATCAACCTGGGTGAGGCCCAAAAAGCCGTGAAAAGCGGCCCTAAGTTGGTAGATTGGCAGCAGGACTTTCCCTTGATCGTCGCACCCATCAACAGGGTCATGGGAACGGAGATTCGTGCCCTGGAATACCTCCACTGGTGGACGTTCATCGCCGCCTATAACGAGATCGGAGACTGCACCTTTTCCCAGGTGGTCGGCATCCGCAATAAGCGGGCGATGGGGAAACCTTTGGATAAGAGTGAACGCGAATTCTACCGAAAAAACCGGGAATTGGTGGATTTTCAGAAGAAATACACATCAGAAGATGATGAACTTATCAGTAAGTGGGTGTAAGGAGGTGAGACCGTGGCGAATCCTGATGGGTCCGTACTTATCCACGTTGACCTCGATGATAAAGAATCTGTTACCAGGCTGAAACAGCTGGAACGGCGCATCGAGACCCTTAACAACAAAATCTATTACAAAAAGCAGGACAGATTGCCCATTGAAAAGCGATTCTCCGAGCTGGGCGTTGCTCTCGACAAGGCAAAGGCACGGCTGGAGGAGCTGCGCTCCGCGTCCGCTGGGGACGAAGCCATTAAGGAGCAAGAGGCAACTGTAAAGGCCCTGCAAACCCAGTATGACCAGTCGGACAACGCCCTGAAAAGAATGGACAAGTCAATCGAGGACGGAACCCGAGAACTGGGCCGAATGTCGGACGAAGCCGGACGGCTGGCCGGAATCGTCGCCGGAATTCAGGCGAACGCTGCGGGGCTTGCCGGGGAGACCGAACAGGCCGCCTCCGCATCGGGGGCGAACGCAGACGCCACCACCCAGGCCGCAGCCGCCGCCGGGGGCACAGCGGACAACCTGGAACGGGCCGGAGCAGCGGCGGCGGAAGCCACCGGTAAAACAGAAGGCCTGTCCGACGCGATGAAAGAGGCGGACAAGCGGGCGGACAAGTTCACGAAGCGCATCATGGGCCTTGCAAAGCGCGTCTTTGTGTTCTCCCTCATTACCAGCGGCCTCCGCTCCGTCCGGGACTGGTTCGGCAAAGTTTACCAGACCAACGACCAGGCCACCGCCGCCGTGGGCCGCCTGAAAGGCGCTCTCATGGCTATGGTGCAGCCGCTTGTAAACGTGTTTATCCCGGTGTTTACCCGGCTTGTAAATATCCTCACGACCCTTGCAAGCTACGGGGCCACCATCACGGCGACCCTCTTCGGGACCACGGCGGAGAAGTCCGCCCAGGCCGCGAAAGGCCTAAATGAGGAGACTAAAGCCTTGGACAAGACCGGAAAAGCGGCCAAAAAGGCGGAAAAGTCCCTGGCCTCCTTCGACGAGATCAACCAGATCGGCTCTAACTCCACGGAGGACGCAGCCGGGGGTGCAGGGGCCAGTGCAGCAGATGCACCGGATTTTGACAGCGTGGTCGGGCAAAAGCTGGACGCACTGACCGCCATCGTGAGCGGTGCCCTCCTCGCGCTGGGCGCTATCCTGGTGTTTTCCGGGGCCAACGTGCCCCTGGGCCTGGGCCTAATGGCAATCGGTGCCCTTGGACTGGCGGCCACCATCATGGCAAACTGGGATACCATCCAGGACGCTCTACAGGGGCCTATCGGCATCGTGACCGCCATCATAAGCGCCGCTCTTTTGGCTATCGGTGCCATCCTTCTTTTCTCAAACGGGAATGTCGCTTTGGGCCTTGGGCTTATGGCCGCTGGTGCGGCTGGCCTAGCAACCGCCGCCTCCGTAAACTGGGGCGTGGTGCAGGAGCTTTTGCAAGGGCCTATTGGGGTCGTGACAGGGCTTCTGAGTGGCGCGCTCCTTGTTTTGGGCGCGGTTCTCGCGTTCTCCAACACAAATATCCCCCTCGGGATTGCGCTTATGGCTGTCGGTGCGGCCGGCCTTGCCGCCACTATGGCTGTAAATTGGGACACCATTTCCACGTTGCTGCGCGGCCCGATTGGAGAGATTTTCGCACAAATCAGCGGGGCGCTTTTGGTAACTGGTGCGATTCTGGCGTTTTCCAACGTCAATCTTTCCCTGGGCATTGCCCTTATGGCCGCCGGTGCGGTTGGCCTGGCGACTGCCGCCGCCGCAAATTGGGACACTATCTCCACCTTGTTAAAAGGCCCGATTGGAGCAATTACCGCCCTGGTCAGCACTGCCGTTTTGATGCTGGGCGCAATCCTCGCGTTTTCGACGGTCAATATCCCCTTGGGCATTGCCCTTATGGCTGCCGGTGCAATCGGCCTTGCCACCACCATGACCCTGAACTGGAATACCATCGTGGAGCAACTGGGCGGGACTATATCCGCCGTTACCATCATCATAAGTGCCGCCCTCCTGGCCCTTGGAATCATCCTCTTTTTGACTGGGGCAGCGGCTCCTTTGGGCCTGGGCATGATCGTCGCCGGTTCCGCCGGTCTTGCAAGTGCAGCAGTCCTTAATTGGGACTTTTTCAAGGACAAAATTGCCGATGTTTGGGGTGGCATCAAAGAGTGGTGGAACTCAAACGTTGCCCAGTATTTTTCCCCGGAATATTGGGATGATCTCGGGTTCGGGCTTATCGCAGCCTTGTTGAGGGGCCTGAAATCTGCGTTTGAATCGGTACAAAAATGGGTATCCGACAAGGTATCGTGGATTACCAATGCTTTCAGCGGTGCGGCGGACAGCGGCAAAACTGTTACATCCGGCGGCGGCTCCGTCGGCACCAGGGCCTCCGCCCGGGCCATGCCGTCCATCAACCCGGCCAGAATCCCACACCTTGCCACCGGCGCAATCATCCCCCCGAACCGCCAGTTTTTAGCGGTGCTGGGCGACCAGAAGCAGGGCAACAACATCGAGGCCCCCGAATCCGCCATCGAGGCGGCGGTGGCAAGGGGTATCGCAAGCAGCGGTTTTGGAGACATGACCCTGATCCTGGAATGCTCCGGGCAAGAGCTTGGGCGTGGAATCTACAAACTGTACAATCAGCAGGTCCAGCGTGTGGGCATCAAATTGGGAGGTATGACGTGAACTATATCAAAATCAACGGGCGTGTCTTTGATGTGAACGTCGCTATCTCCGATTATGAGGAAAACTTCAACGTCCTGGACGGCCCCAATGCGGGCCGCTCCAGCGGTGTGGGCCGGATGATTCGGGACGTTCTCGGGTGCTGCATCGGCCACAAGGTCACGGTGTTCCGCCGGGGCAATGACTATAAGGGATACGATGAGTTTTGGGACTACCTGAAAGCCCACTCCGTAGATGATTCCGTGCAGCTGGAGGCCGCCGATGGACAGAAAACCATTGCCTATCAGGCGTACTACACCAGCGCCTCCCACAGCATTGAGCGGGTGGAGAACGGCATCAACTACTGGGGGGAGATATCCGTCAACTTTATCCCCATGTATCCCCAAATCACACCGTAAGGGGGGATAAGGTTGGATTATATCAAAATCGGGGACCTTATTTTCCAACGAGACCCCTCCGTGGAAAATATGCGGTTGGAATCCTGCAATATCTACAAGGAGAAGGCACTGGACAGCACGTCCCTTGCCTTTGATACCATGACCGCCAAGCTCTACACTACCACCGCCGGAAAGGAACTGGAGGCTGTTCCCATCAACACCCCGATCATCGTATACCGTGACGACGAGGTATATGCCACGTTTTTGATGGTCTCCTCCTCCCGGACCGGCCCCTACACCTACACTGTGGAGGCACAGTCTCCGTTGGGCCGCCTATCCACCATGTCACACCCCGGCGGCATCTACACCGGCCAGCGGGTGGAGGACGTGGTGAAGGATATCTGTGGAAGTATTCCGGTCCTGGTGGAAACCATGTACGCAGATATCCGCCTGTTTGGCTGGCTTCCCTATACCAACCCGCCGCAATCCTCCGCCCGTGACAACCTCGTTCAGGTTCTCTTTGCCGTTGGGGCCTATCTCTCTACGGATCTTAACGGAGCGCTCCGGGTCGAAAAGCTGTGGGATGGTATCGCCTCCACCATCGACCTATCCTACAGCGGGGGTCGCGTGAAGTACGGCGCAGCAGTGTCCGCTGTCATGGTGCTGGAGCACCAGTATATTGTCGGGGAAGAGGAACAAAAGCTCTTTGACGGCGTAGCGGCAGACAACTATGTGGTGACGTTTGACGATCCCATGCACTCCCTGTCTGCCACCGGGTTCCGCATCCTGGATTCCGGGGCGAACTACGCAAAACTGTCCGCCGGGTCTGGTGTCCTGACGGGAAAGAAGTACATCCATAACACCCGCCAAATCATCAAATCGGTTACGGAAAACGCCGCCGAGAACGTCAAATCCATCACAAACGCAACCCTTGTGTCACAGATGAACTCTATTGCGGTGGCCCGGCGGTTGTCCGACTATTACAAAAACACCACTACGATATCCACCGGCATCGTCACCACCATGGAAAAGCCGGGCTATGTGGTGCGGGTATATGACCCGTATGAAAAGATGATGGTCAACGCCTGTGTCCAGTCTCTCGATACCACCCTCTCCAACACGCTCAAGGCCACGATGGAGGCCGTGGTGGGCTATATCCCGCCGAATGACATTGGCGACTACTACGACGCAGTGGACATCATCACCTCGGACACGACATGGACCTCCCCTGTTGACGGTGAAATCACCGTTGTTGTGGTCGGTGGCGGAGACGGCGGCCAGGGCGGCGGAGCCGGACAGTACAATAACGGCGGCAACAACTACTTCCTGGAGACTGGCGGTGTCGCTGGGCTTCCTGGACCTGGGGGCAAGATTTACCGGGCTGTGCTCAATGTGAGCGCCGGTCAGCAGTTCGCGGCTCACGTCGGGCCGGGCGGCATCGGCGGCGACCCCGGCGCGTCGAACGGCGCAGAAGGGTCCCTGGGCACAGCTGGCGGGGCCACCACCTTCGGCTCCCTGTCCTCTGCCAACGGGTCCAGCCTAGAAAACGGATGGGTGGACCCAACCACGCTCCGAGGGTTTGGTGTCCCCGGAAAGCCCGGCGTAAATGGCGGCCACGGCGGCAAGAGCGCCCAAAAGGGCGACGATGTGGAGTTTGGTGGCAAGACCTACACCGGCGGCGACCCGGGCCGTGCAAACGGCGGCACCGGCGGTGGCGGCGGCGGCGCTGCTGTGGGCAGTCCGGGCTTTAAGGGCCACGACGGCAGCGTGGACAAGGACGGCACCAAAAATGGCGGCCAGGGCGGCGACGGCGGCCCGGCCACCATCCCCGGCGCAGACGGCACGGACTACGGATGTTCCGGCAGCGGCGGCCACGGCGGCGGCGGAGGCGGTCAGGGCGGAACGGCCCGATTTTCCTACGGCGGCGGCGCGGGGGCGGCTGGCTCTAAGGGCGGCGACGGAAAGCCGGGGTGTGTGCTGCTGTATTACCGGCAGCCAAAGCAGACGGTGAGCGGCTGGGGCGTGACCAGCAGCAACCAGTGGCGGCTGGATAAGTATGGGCGGCGGTGCATTGTGTAGGGGGCGGATGTCCTCATCCGCCCGGACGATGAAGGAGGTAAAACATGCCAACAACGGAAGAACGACTTGCGGCGCTGGAGAAGCAGATGGCCGCATGGATGGACCAGCGGCCCACGACCTACTACACCCACCAATACTCCGGGGAGGAGATCGACGCAGCGGTGGGCAGAGCCGTGACCGGCGGAGCAATCGACCAGGCAGCGGGCACGTTTGTGAGGCCAAATTTGCTGGAAAACTGGTACTTTGGGAGGCCGGTGGACCAGAGAGAGGGCAAAATCATCCCAGCCGGGAAATCGTACTATACAACCCCGGACATCACATTGCCAGAAGTTGGAAAGACAGACAAAGCGTATACTGTCATAGAAATAAAAAACTATTCCGGCTATGGGCAGAGAGCCACTATCTCCATTAGTGGCACTGTGTACTACGTGTGGGACCAGGATGCGGTGCGGGGGTATGCGGTGAGTGGGTATGGGATAGATCGATGGAAAATGGAAATTGACATCGGGACGGTCACGGTTGATAGCGACGGGATTATTTTGGACGGAGGCGCAAATGGTATAACATTAAATCAGCAAAGTGACACCGCCTTGGTTGAAGCGCTGCGTGGAAAAATAGTTACGCAATCTGTGATGTACACTGTTTTACAACAGACGGGTGCCGTGGGCGGCTTCGGCACAGAGGCCCCTGGCCAATATATTGCAAGAGTCCTGCTACCGGGTACGATTGGGTCAAAAACGGTATCAAGTGCAACCACAACAATGCCGGACAATTTGCACAATGTTGCGTGGTTTTATCTCCCCACCGGCTGCAAAATTAAAATCCACGCGGTAAAAGTCGAACTAGGCCCCACCCAAACCCTGGCGCATCGGGAGGGCGACAAGTGGGTGCTCAATGAGGTGCCGGAGTATGGGGAGCAGCTGCGGAGGTGCCAGAGGTATGCAATAGACTTGCACGGGCCGACTAACTATGGGGTGCT
>ERZ1035027.169-NODE-169-length-40768-cov-5.954192_pt1 | contig 40768 bp, 38 predicted proteins | sample MGYA00520604_ERZ1035027 | MGnify/ENA primary metagenome ERZ1035027 (study PRJEB33766, sample SAMN09781743) | gut metagenome | biome: gut microbiome | host: Homo sapiens | place: Madagascar | study: EMG produced TPA metagenomics assembly of the PRJNA485056 data set...
ATAAATATGAGTTTTACAAACTAATATAAAGTAAAGGAGAAAAATATATGATTACAAGTACAGACGAATTGAATAAGAGTACCACGATTCAGGAATATAAAAAGCTGATGAAAGAATGTATTAGCTTATATATGCCTATAAATGTAAATAACTTAGATGATGCTATTGATTATAGCATCAATAAACGATTTAGAGATGCAAATGTTAAAGTAAATAATACGTATAAGCATAAAGATGTTGATTATACATTAAGGGCTTTAACTGATTATATTCTGGAAAGGCAGCCTATCGTTACGGCTTACGGTACCATGTTCCAGAAACATGCTGATTGCAGAAACCTAATGGGAGAAGTTATTCAGGAGTTTATGGATCAACGTGTAAAAGATAAGAATATGATGTTTAAGTTTCCAAAAGGATCGGAAGATTTTGAGAAATATAATCTATTCCAGCAGCTTGATAAGATTGATGCAAATGGCGTATATGGAATTCTTGGAATGTTTACCAGTCTGGTATTCAATATCAACGTTGCAACGTCTATTACGGCACAGGGTAGATCACTCATCAGTTCTGTTATTATGCTATTCGAGATGTTCTTGAATAACAATGTAAAGTTTGGTTCTCTGGATCAAGTATTGGTATTCATTAATAACGTAAAGAAAGAAAAATGCGAGCGTAAGTATAATGATAGAATGATACTGGATCGCGATATTAGTTATGCTGATTGCTTTGCAAAGATAATTATAAGCTGTGGATATCGTTGGTTCCCGGATTTTGATGAAATGGAAGTAATCTGGAGAGTTATTCAGAACCTAAGTCAAGAAGATATTAATCGAGTTTATTATAAAAATAACTTATTGGAGTTCATGAGTAATAAGTCCATGATTAAAGCAGTCCAGTACATCATCTCTGAGATGGATGATCCTTTTATGAATCCTTTGAAACCGGATAAGAAATTAGTTCCAGCTTTGGATGAGTTTACCGGACTTCTGATGGAGTATGTTTATTATCACTACCAGATCATTGATCGTATAGATAGAGCAGAGCATATGATTCGTTCTGTTGTTATGATCTCTGATACAGATAGCGCAATTGTGTCATTGGATGGATGGTATCGATTTATCTTACCTTATGTAAAAGATCTGGATCTGAAGATCAAGAAGCAATATAAAGATCCATTATACTTCTATAAGAAGGATGAATTTGGAGATATTGTTGATCCGAAATACAAACAGGCAATTACTTTCCATGATATCGAATATGATTATGACTTCTGGGAAGATGAATTGATTGAGATGGAACATATCTCGAATCCGATTATTGAGTTACCTCAGGATGGTATACGTCATTCTATTATTAATATTATGAGCTATGCTCTGGATAAGATCAATAATGATTATATGGAGAGATATACGAAGAATATGTTCTCCTGGGCCGAAGGAAAGAAATGTAAGATTATTCTTAAGAATGAGTTTACGTTTAAGAGAGCAGTTCTTACTGAAGTTAAGAAGTCCTATGCTACCTTACAGGAGATTCAGGAGGGCAATATTGTACCAGAAGAGAAGCAGCTTGATATTAAAGGAATTGCTTCCATGGCAAAGAGTTCTATGGCAACCTCCACGAGAGAAGCGTTAAAGAAGATTCTTCTTGAAGATATCTTGAAGACTCCAGTTCCAGATCAATTTGTGATCATTAAGAAGATAGCAGTCTTGGAGAAGAAGATTATCAATTCTCTTTATGATGGATCTCGAGAATTTTATAAACCTGTAACTATTAAGTCGGCTTCTTCCTATCAGGATCCAATGAGAATTCAGGGTATTAAAGGAGCAACAGCTTGGAATGCTTTGAATGATGGTTCTCTTCCAAATATAAATCTGGAAGAACGTAATGCTGTATCGATCGCAAAAGTAAGGATTAACGCGAATACCGTAGACAAGATCAAAGAAATTAATCCTGTGGTATATGAAAATGCAAAGAAATTACTTGCGGAAAATACAGCTTATAAGGGATCAATTGAATCTATTTCCATTCCTTTGGATATTGATATTCCAAAATGGTTATTGGAAATGCTAGACTATACGACCATCATAAATGACAATATCTCTGGATTTGTATATGAATCGGTAGGTATCAGAAGAGGAAATAATAATAAAGTAAACTATACCAATGTCGTTGAATTATAGTAAAATGGTCCAGTAGGTACTATCCTACTGGACTTTTTGTAGAATTTGATATAGTGGGAACTAAAAAGTAAAGTGGTTAACCACTTTACAAATCCTTTATTTTTATATATTCAAACCTTTGGATATCATTCAGGAATAATATAATATCTGAATGATATACTATATCTCTGAGAAAGGAGGATAAGAACATGGCAAAAGATGTTTCAGGATACGGTGTAATTCAGGAGCAGGGTGACATGGGATTAGGCTTTAATCCTTTATCCGGTTCCGAAAAGGAAACCGTGGAGAAGCATAAAGAAACGCAGGAAGCCGGAAAATCCAGCAAGAATAAATAAGACCGGTTTCTAACTGACACTAAGGGGTCTTCAATCATCATAGAGGACCCCGACAAACAGGAGGAAAAAACAATGGACAATGTAAATATCAACAAGTCAAATTTACATTCTGTTTTGAGACGACAAAATCGTAAATTAAAGAAAAGTCTCATGATTGCTATGGGATTCTGTAGCGTCTGTTTCTTATCAACGATTTTAATGGCTTGCACAGCCTTTAAAATCCATCAGTCGAATATTCAACTGTCTGAACAAAACAGTTCTTTACAGTTGAATCTGGACATGAAGTCTGCAGAGTTAGACCTCATGAAAGACAGTTTCGTTACTGTTTCAGATGATAACGATAAGTTGTCAGAAGAAAACGAGACTTTAAAAGAGAAAACAAAAGATCTGCTCCAGATCAGTGATGAGCTGTCTGAGCAGAATGTGGCCCTTATGGACCAGGTCTCTGTTTATATGGACGCAGTTAATGAATATGAGAAGCGTTCGGAACTTTACGACAAGTATTCTTATGCTATCGTAAGAGATAACGGTACAAGAACCGATATCACTTACGATAATTTAAAAACTGTCGAGCAACTCGAGGAAGAGAAAGGGGTTGATGCAGATTTATTACTTGCCATGGTTATGACTGAAAGCAACGGAAAGGAAAAAGCACAGAGTGCTATCAGTACAGCCAAAGGCTATGGTCAGTTTCTTAATGGAACTGGAAAATTTGTATATGAGGAACTATTAGAGAATAGTGATACATATACAGGAAATAAAGCATTAGATGGAAATACAAATCTTCAGATGCTTGCAGCTTATTTGGAATATCTGGATAAGTATTACAACGGCGATCTCTATGCCGTTCTGAAAAATTATAGAGGAGAGGGTGGCAAGACTCTTCAAAATTATATTGCCAGAATCGACAGCTACCTGGAGGAGAAAAATAAAAGCGTAGCCGTACTAGCTAGACACTAGGTTTAGCTTAGGTGATTTAAAAATTTTAAAAATGACGTAGAAAGGACTGTCCTGGAAGATACATTCTTCCAGGACTTTTTAAAGTCTTATCACGTTATTAATAAATTAGTAAAAATCAGGAGGAATAAGAAATGAAAGCATTAGTATTAGGTATCGGAGCAGCAGGAAATAAAGCAGCAATGGAGCTGTTGAACAGAAAAGTGGTAGCAGCAGAGGATGTCGTACTGGTAAACAGTACAGAAAAAGACTTCCCGAAAGATGTGGAAGTAGAAACTCTGATTCTGAGTCCAACAAACTCCGGTTGTGGTAAAGAGCGTTCTCTCGCAAAAGAGTATGCGATGGTAGCCATTGGATCTGGTAAGTTCGACTTTGAGTTGGATGATGACTACGATACCGCAATCATCGTCACCTCTCTTGAAGGAGGTACAGGATCAGGATCAACACCACTGATTGCAAGATACTGTGATCAGTCTCTTGGATTAAATACACACATCTTTGGATTCTGTGGATTCGAAGAAGATCCGAGAGGATTAAAGAACACAGTGGATTTCTTTAAAGAGATCGGAACTGATATCACGATGCATACCATCGCGAATAAAAAGTTCCTGGCTCAGGCTAGAAACAATAAGTTTAAGGCTGAGGAGTTAGCAAACAAAGAGTTTGCATCTGAGGTTGAAATCCTGCTTGGAAAAGTTTTAGCCGATTCTACGCAGAATATCGATGATACTGATATTTATAAAGTAGCCAACACAACAGGCTACATGGTTATAAGCAAGATTGAGCTGACAAAGTCATTAGACAGTTTTGATGACTTTGACAAGATCTGCCGTCAGCTGGTTCAGAATGCTTCCAGCATTAAGACAGCTGAACCGTCTGCAACTCGTATGGGAGTAATACTTAATCTGAATGAGCATTCAGAAGAATATATTGACTTTGCATATGTATTTCTAAAAGAGGAGTACGGAACCCCGTATGAAACTTTCACACATAAACAGTATGACGGAGGACAGGAATACATCAGCATCATCGTTGGTGGTATGATGATGCCACTGGATGAAGTTCAGGCTGTATATGAAAGATATAAAGAGGAAGCTCAAAAAGTAAATCGTTCTGAAGATTCCTTCTTCGATAAAATCGAAACTTTCGATACAGGAGCAGATGAATTTAATCTGCGTGGAAGAAAAGGACGTAAGTCTACAGCCGACTTCATGAAACAGTTTGAAACCAAAGCTGTAGTAAAGCAGACAGCTCCGGTAGAGAACAATGTGACCACCAAAGAAAGGAGAAATAATAAATAATGGGATATTTTAAATCCCTGGACAATATGGAGGCTCTTAGTGAGCCTCCTAAAGAGGTCCAGGTTAATTTTTCTTGTGAGATGGATTTCTCAACGTTACTATTTAACCTAAACCATATTGACGATATGTCTGATGCAGATCTTCATAATTTGGTTGCAAATCAGTATAAGACTTTATTGAACTACGATAGTTTCTTCAATAATCCATCTTATCGTACTATTGCACAGAAAGCATTTAGTAATGAAAGATTCTTACGGATGATGCTGACTGTAATTTCTGTAGTCAAATTAAACTATCACCAGATTACATGTCTGAATAAGCTTACGTTTGACTATGAGAGGATGCATAATAACACCGATAAGATTTTCGGATTATTATTGCAGCTTTCTAGTATTGCAAATCATGATATGATTAAGAAACTGTCTATTGTGGTAGATGAATCGATTGCAAAAGAGATTGCTATGGTTCGTATGTCTTCATTTAATGAAGGAAAGAATGCGATCCGCCTTCATAATCTACTGGTATATAATGTAGAGGATATCACTGCTCAGGATGTAGTAAATATCTTGACTACCGTATTTAGTAGATTTACAATTGTAATCATTGCAACTATGACTTTGGTTTGTAAGGATCAGTCTCGTATACGAAACTACAATGCTTTCTCTGTAGCATTACTCGCATTGATTGATAATATGAGTTCTATAGAGATGAAGAAATTAATCGCCTCTTATGGTATCGATTATTATCTCAATCATAATGGAGAAACCCCAAGATTTAGTCTACAGAATCTTGGAGAGAAGTACAGAAGAATTTCTACTATCGTAAAAGAAGTAGAAGCGGAGGAGTATGATATTCTTATACCGTAAAGGAAAGGGAAGGAAATGGACTACAGTACAGAAGATATGATAAGAAAGCTGGAAGAATGTGGCAAACAGGTAGAGGCTACATTTTATGAGTATCAGAAAGATACGAAAAAAGTGCTAACTGGAAGTCACTACAAATTGGATTTGGAAACCTATATATTGGTTTCCACTTCCTCTACTAGATTATTATATGACGATATGTATGAGAATCTATATGGCAGTGCTGGTGCTATTGATAAGGAAATTATCTTTTTTAAGCCAAAATTGATTCTACCTAGAGTAAGAGAACTGGATTCGGAATATTCTGGTAGCTATAAGCTATCACCTATTGAGTTGTCGCCTATTGAGAAGATTGAAGAAAAGCAGATTATAAATTATTGCATAGGAGATAAAGTCTTAGGTATTCAGGTTCCATATGGGTGGTCTGCTATTGCAAACGATACATATCGGACCGTGGAATTGGAATGCGATAATCCTGAAAAGCGAATAGGACATACATCCAGAATGGTTTTTCATTTCTTCATTAGGAACCATAAGGTATATATTTCATGTACTGAATATGACGATTTAGGCTCTCATATAAAAACCATTTCTGGTGATTCTACAGTCTTTTATTATCCAGATGATCCTGATAATGATATGATTCGAACCAAAATTGCGGAGATAGAATTTAAAGATTCAAAAAGGCCGTTCAGAATCGTATACGACGAACCATGGATTAAAAATAAATCGATGCTTTCTATTGAAGATATGTATTTGGAGCGGAAATTAAGAGGAAATGTATATCAAGATAAGATTTCTATAAGAAGTCGAAATGAAGGACATGAGAATCTCGTATATCCTTTATATTCAGCTCCAGAAGATCCAGAATATCTCACAATGTTTGATATAAGAAAAGGATATCTTCCGGACTATTTCATGAAGGAATCGTTAACCCGTTTCGACAAGGCAAAATCAAAATTTGAACAGTATGGGGCCTATGATTATTACGAGAGAATCATATATAAAGTCTCAGAAGAATTCAAGAAAGAGTTTGCTCATTTCACTGAGATTGATAAGAAGTTGAAATAGACATATATTAGGGAGTACTCTATATAGAGTACTCCCATATTGTATTTGTAATTAATTTTGATCATATACCATAGAAGTGAAAGAAGAATAAGATATTAGTGGTATCATTATTCTTCTTATCTCATATAGAAAGGAGATGACTTCTATGGGTGAGCTTTTTAATGCTCATGGTCAGGAAATTAACACAGCCTACACTACATACGCTATCAACAATAGCTTATGTGCATGGGTTGATACAACGATTATCCCTGATCTAGATTCTGGTAGATTGAAGTTCAATATCAATCTTCAGAACATGACTTATACTTTGGTATAGATCTTGAACTACACACATTATGATAGGTTGTGTTTACTTCCTATCATAATGTGTACAACGTGTTTATTTTTTATTTTATCTTGCAACTTTATTGATTACAAGAACAAGATACAACAACACTGCTTTATAGTAAGACTGCTGTGTTGCTTTTCTACTCTTTCTCTTTCGATAGTTCTCAGAGTTTTCGTCCAGCCACCGCAGGATAGTATCTCTCATCTCAATTACATATTGATCTTTGATATTTGGTTTTGCTTTAATAGAATAAGAGATAAACTCAACAGAAGATACAGATTTTGCAGGATACTTTCTCATGAAATCACAGATCAGAATATTAATAACTCTTCTTACTTGATCCAGATTATTTGGATTACTAAAGATGCTCTCCATAATATTCTTAATCTCGGTAGGTTTAATATTCTGATCTTTGCATTTATTACAAATATCAAGAGAAACTTCAGTATTTACGATATACTGGATGGCATTCTCTGTATATCTTGCAGCTCTTAAAGCATCATTATCCGTAATACGGAATTCTGCACCATCTTCCAGATTATCAGTATAATACTGCATATAAAGCTTATTATCATAAGCCTGATAATATAGGTCAGAGATATTTTTCAAAAATGATTTCTCTCTATCTCTTAACTGCTGAATCAGTTTACCAACTTCATTATCTGTAGGCTTTCCAACAATATCTTTTCGATACGTTTCAATGAATGTAATACAGAGAGCTCTTACAGCTCCAAATACATGTTTCTCTGTACGTAAACTAAACTTATCAGTCAGCATATTATTGATGACATAATCCATACATTCTTTATATCGAATCGGATATGCTTTCGGGAAAAGCATTCCAAATAACGAAGCATAGAATTTTCCCGATAATGCTAAGAAGATACAAGTGATCTCCGCATCTTTAGAGCGATTCTTAATTAAAAAGTATCGTAAGCAGCACATAAGAGTTACGACATACGGTTCTTTTGCACACTGAGGATTATAAGGGATATTCCAATACCAACAGTCCTGCATGATCTCATTTACTTCCTGCTCTGTGATGTGTAGAGCTGCAAACAAAGCGTCAATATTTGACTGATTGAAATAGATGATATCATACGGTGCTGGAGCATATAACGAATCATAGTTACGGTTAATGAAATCAGCAATTACTTTTTTATATGCCGCAGTAGACTTATCTAAAGAGGCTGCAATTTTCGGATAAAGCTTTGTGACGATAATCGATGTATCAGTATCATAATTAGCCATAATAGTTACTCGTCCTTTCTGGATAGATTACTATAATGTGTTTTAGACGAAAAATTCTGGTTGGAGTTATAACTCCAACCAGATTCTTTTATTCGAAGATTTTTAATGCATTTTCATTATCCTTTAATATAGCTCTCGTTTCCTTTTCATACTTTGTGAATGTTTTATCTTCTTCAAAGAGTTTTTGAGAGATATTTTTTACAGCTTTTTGTAAAGTATCTCTCATCTTAACTCTAGTAGCAGAGCTTGCAATAGGATAAAGATCTTTGCAAACAGGAGTTTTTAAAGGTTTGTAATCTTTACGAGTACCAAGAATATATGCGTCAGTTTCAGCACTGCAAGCCTGGAAAATAATCCAGATCCTCTTGTCTACTGCTTTTGGTGGCATACTTCTAGCAACTTTAGCAAAAGCTTTTACAGATGATTTAATCGCATCAATATCATGCGTTGCAAAAGCTGCATCTACGGCTTTTACAGCTTTCTTACTCTCGTTCTCTTTGAATAACCCTTCCAGGACTACGTTACCATTTGCTTTATCAATCATAGTCTGACGATGATCAAAAGACTCATATCTCATACCACGATCAATACAGTCTGAACAGATGCGAATCAGATTATTAACGTAATTCACCATCTCTCGTCCACAGCAGCGTTCAATGTTTTTATGATTATTGATATAGGTTCCACAATATGTATCGGTAAGAATTGTACTGAATGCAGTAAATACTTCCAAACCAAACTGGGTTCCTTTTCCAATTAACCATAACCATTTCTCCAGGAATACGTCGGTAGTTAACCCATTCAGTTTAAAAGTATCAGCAAGGTAGCTGATGAAAACATGAATATTATCCAGATGCTCATCATTGTAATAAAACTCGTATGCTGTGATGTCCTTATTCTGGCCTCCTGCAATCTTAATCGCGATATTTTTGGATGTCTGATCTCTTTCCTTTCCAAGAATACGGACCTGGTAATACATTGCCGCGAGATAGCTAATTTTTATCTTATTCTCTGAAAATCCATTTACTCTTAAATAGTCCAGGATATAAGTGAATAAAGACACAAAGCAACTGGTAGAAGAAGTAATTAAAATACTACTACTTATTATTTTTTCTGGCTCCCTTTCATAAGAAAGATCGGTCATTGCAGACAAAAGATAAGTACAAAGAACGTCAATCTTTGTACACTCGTAGAATCCATCTTTCATCTTTACAATATCTGTCACATCGATAAACACTTTCGGTGCTCTATCGGTCTTTACATCTCTAGCCATAAAGACTTTAAATGCAGCTGGCATTCCTTTTCTATGGATACAGAAAACAACGTCATCATCCATCATAACACGATGAAGTACCGCTGTTACCTGCCGTCTCTTTACATCTTCAGAGATATGAGAAAAACGTTCCGATTCTTTCTCAATACGCTCACTAGACATAATGAAATCCATAATATTCTTTTCGTAATCCGGAAATTTAGAAAAGACATAGGAGTCTGCATAACTTCTTTTCGTTACAGCCATAACCATAACCTCCTAATTTACAATTTTCATTTATTGAAATGTTGAAGAGCCTCATTACTATTGTACAATAGCAAAAACTTAAATATAATTTAGGAGATTCGAGGTATTAATTATATGAAATATGAGGTTATTACTACTATTACAGTAGACACAAGGAAGTATGCATATACTATGGATCCTACTGGAAAAACTAGAAATATAGATCAAGAATTTGAGGAGTGTAAGTTAGAGTTTCGCTTCAATTCTGATGCATTAGCGAATATCGTTTTCAGAGATAAACCAAATATACTGAAAATTGACAATCTCCTTTTATCTTTTGATTTCAGAGGTAACCGATTAGCTGCCGTACATTTTGAAGACGAAAGCTATATCTATATGGTGATCAATTTCAAATCTTTTATGGAGATTTGCAGAAAAGAATATCTTGCTGCTGAGATGGCTAGAATAGAAGCAGAACGGCTAGGCCCTAAAGTATTGGGAGAAACCCCTGCAAAGGAAATAAAAATGGTGCAGACAAACAATCCTGTATTAGACGAATTTGAAGACTTAAGTTAAAGGAGCATAAAGAGATGGAAGATTTAGGAAACTTAAACATTGCGAGATCATCAGATCCTATTTATCTTTATAATGCAAATGGGGATCGGATTGATGTTAGCATGGAGCCGACATTACCTAATCAGGATTTCAATGAATATTTGGAAGGTGCAAGGCGAAAAGGGAAAGAATATAGCGTATACGAATTCCAGGGAGTACGAGTGCCAAGAGTAACATCTATCTTGAAATATATGGATGGAGATAATGACGGATTGAATTTTTGGGCTGCTAATCTCGGAAAAGATTTCTATAGGGAAAGAGAACGGATAAGAGACATTGGTACGAAGCTCCATGAAGCTATTGCGGAATATCTTTCCCAAGGAACCTTATCTACAATTCAGCATTTAAGAGGTCCATTACGTAATGAAGTATTGAATTGCTTTCGGAACTTTCTTGCTTGGTATAACCATGTAAAACGAATTGGGTGGCAAGTGGAAGTTATATACACTGAATTTCCTTTGGTTACTCCTTGGTATGGTGGAACTACTGATTTGATTGCTCGTATCAATGGTAGATTGTATGTCATTGATTTTAAAACATCTAAATCTATTGACTATAAATACATCATTCAAACGGTTGCTTACAAATGGGCCATTGATAATTATTATCCAGAAGTAGGTATTATTGATGGAGTTGGAATTATTCGATTCGATAAGAAGGGAGATACATTCGAGGATGTCTTTTTAAATGTTTCAGATCCTTATGATCTTTCTATTATGAATCATTGCTTGAGTTCCTTTACATATGCTTTAAATCTGTATTATTCTGTGAATGTATTGCAGCAGCAAATCAATTCCACTATTAAGTCTAAGACAAAGAATAGTGGATCTATCACCAAGAACGCGCCAGTAAAGAAAGCGATAGTCAAATCGATTATGGAAGAAAGGAATAAGAAGGATGTCTAATTTTGCTGATATTATAGATGCTGACACTAAGATCAATTACGAGCTCAGATTTTCTTATTCAAAGAATAAGATTCAGAGATTTATAATTCGTCATAAAACAAAAAAACACAGAAAAGCCTTAAAAACATTAATTGCAGGATATCACTGTATGACTGCCGCTGAGACTAGAGATTTATTGTCAAATTGCTATAGTATGTATCCTCCTTATGGCTCTTTCGGGTTTATTAGAAAGACTGAATCAACTCACAAAGTAATTTCAGGAGTTGGAGTTGTATTCTGGACTTCCGCTTTAATTAGTGATGAGCAGCCGGATGGTATTGTCATTGACAAATCGTTATTGAGATATAAAGATAATCCTTATAAATATACGGTTACTCGATATATTATCTCTATTATGTGTAACGATAAGAATGATGATATTGATATATCTGCACGGCTGTTTTATAAAGATGCAAAAGTGAGATCAGAAAGATTTAATTTCACCGTTAAGAATTTCGATTGTTCATCTCTTAACCTTCAGGAAGATAATATGAGAATTTACTTGATTGATTTGTTACAGGCAATTCTTACATATACGGCAAGATCTTTCTTATATGATATGATGGAAAGATCAGAAAGGATGGAATTACAATGAATATTGATAGCAATCTTATGCTAATGGATAATCCGTTTGTCTCAAATTTATTTGATCTTTACGACAAAGCTTATTTCTCTACAGAAAGTGACTGGAAGATGGAGAAAGTAGAAGAATTTACTTTCTTTGGAATCTCTAAGAAGAAAGAGATGGTGAATGTTGGCTCTAGAGAGGCTTATAATAAAGCAAAGAAATTCATTGATGATTTGTCAATTCAGTCTCTTGATATGACGACTATCAATCAATTCTGCGATTTTATCCGGGTGATTGAGAAATGTCTTTTCTATATCAATGATACCGATAGTCATCTATTTGTAAATAGTGGGCTGGAAGATACAACGAAAGTTTTGATTTACAAAACTAATGAAATTCAGTTTAAGATTGAAACGAAGTCTGTTAAAGATCCAACTCAGTATAATTCATATCATGAAGTATTGCAGATTGATGTAAAACGTCTGTATGGAAAGCAGATGGTAAATACGTTTACCGTAGTTGATCGGGATGTCAAATATAATGATGACTCAGATTTATACTTAATCAATACACTGAATCTGGTGCTACTTACCAATATGAAAAATATCTATAAATCTGCATTAGAACGTGTTTATAATTTGAAAGTAGAATCTGGAGCTTGGAGATGACATCATGAAAGACATATTGACACATGTACATATTGCTGATATTCATTTTGCAGCATTTAACCCAAAATTACAATATCAGATCTTATCTGAGCAGTGTTTTAATGTAATAGACCAGATCCCATCTATCGACATCATCTCGATAGATGGGGATTTCTTTGATCATAAGATTATGTCCAATAGCGATGGAAGTATGTATGCTTGCATTGCTATGGAAAACATTGTACAGATTGCTAGAAAAAAGAACGCAACAATTGTTTTGATTCATGGGACTTATTCCCATGATGCCGATCAGTTAAAGTTATTTTACCATTATTTGGAAGATCCCACAATTGATATTCGAATTGTATCTACTATACAGTTTGAAGATATTAAAGGAGTAAGAGTTTTATGTATTCCTGAGTTATATGGACTAGATGAATCTGTATATCAGAAATTCTTGCATCAATCCGGATATTATAATATGGCTTTCATGCATGGTACCTTTGAAGGAGCCGTATATGGAAATAATGTTGGATTAGGTCGGTTATTCCGAATGGAAGATTTCGATAAATGCATGGGACCAATCATTTCTGGGCATGTACATACGGGAGGTTGCTTTCAGACATATTTTTATTACTGTGGATCTCCTTATCGATGGAAATTTGGGGAAGAGGAAGACAAAGGTTTTTTAATTGTATCTCAAAATCTTGTTACCGGTGAACATTATACACACTTCCAGAAAATTGAATCTTTTCGATATGATACAATCTATCTGGATGAATTGGTATCAAATGACCCGAAGCAAATCATTGATTATATCAATGAATTAAAAGTGAATAGAGGAATTGATTTCATAAAAATTCGTTTTCGAGTTCCGATGGAAGGAGCAATGAAGACAATTATCAATAACTTCTATCGCAATTCTAGAGACACATTTGTAGAATTTTTGGATAAAGAAGAACAGCAGAAAATGGAAGCAGAAAAGAGAGCCCGATCAGAATCTGTTTATTCCTATCTGTTTGATCAGAATACTTCTCCAATAGAAAAACTTGTTCATTATATCAATGATAATGAGCAAGATCAAGTTATATCTATAGACCAGTTAAAAGAAATGCTTGGAGATTCCATATGAATTTCATGAATTAGCACAAGAGGAACTATAGAATAACAGATATTATTGGAGGCACGGTTGATGAAAGTAAATGGATCTGTAGTAGAGAATTTCACTACTACATCGAGGGGGAAAGTTCAACCAATCAAATTGGTTTTAGATATAATGACCTTGGATATTCTTTGTAAGTACTGTCTTACAAGGTCAAGAGCTGTTCGGATGACTCATTTCGTCAATCTTCGTAATATGATGCTCATGTTGGACCCGACAACATATGAGAATGATGAAGAGAAACGGAAACGGTTTTGGTTTATATTAAGAGCATTAGATGCTCGTATTGATAAGCGTCTACAGGAAAGATCGGCTATCTTAATTGATATCGGCAGTGGTCTTGAATATGAAATGAATTTTCTTGATTCAGATCATATTGATCTGGTAAAGGATGAATTAGATTGGGTCAATAACCTGATCTCTGAAACGTTACAGTATGCATTCTTATATCAGAAGATGCCTCAGCTACAGGATTTGATCACAAGATTTAATACCTCAAGTTATCAGACTAGAGGAACCATTGCTCAGGAAATTGAGTTAGCGATCAATGATTTAAAGAACGGGTATCGTAAGTCTAGAGTTGATAATAGCTTATTAAATTCTACATTTTCATTAAGATCTGGGGTCTTTGAAAATATGATCACTGATACTTATGATACTATTACAAGTCCATCTCGTCGTTTGATTTGTGGTATGACTGCCATGAATGAAATGGTTGGTGGCGGTTTTGAATCTGGACGTACATATTGCCTTTTAGGAAATGGTGGTGCAGGTAAATCAATCACATTATTAAACTTAGCGATCCAGTTAAAAAAGTATAATGCAAATTATCAATTACAGGATCCGTCTAAGACTCCTTGTGTTGTATTATTAACCATGGAGAACACGATTGTCGAAACTATCACTCGAATGTTTGACATGACCACGAATTCAATAGGAATGTCTATGGGAGATTATAGTCTGGAACAAGTTATTGCTAAACTTCGTTCAGAGGGTAAATTGGTTTTAGACTCCACTTCTCCGATAGATATTATCATTAAATATATGCCAAACAGAAGTGTAGATACTTCTTACTTGTATACTCTTTGTGATGATTTGGAAGATGAAGGATATGAAGTCATTTGTATGATTCTTGACCATATGAAACGTATCCGCTCTATTAATCGAAATCCAGATCTTCGATTGGAATTAGGAGATATTGTCAATGAGTTAAAAGTATTTGCTGCTGACAGAGACATTCCTTTACTTACAGCAACGCATCTAAATCGAGAGGCACAGAAGATTACTGATGAGAATAATAATCGAACAAATCGTGTTGATTATGTATCGAAATTTGGTAAATCTACAGTTGGTGAATCTATGCTTATTATTGATAACTTGGATTGCAGTATCAATATTGGTAAAGATTATGATGAAGAAGGAATGTGCTGGATGGGATTTGGCCTTGGAAAGATGAGAGATAAGACGAAACGTACATACTTTGTACAACCGTTTGCAGATGGTGGAGAGATTCGTCTTGTAGAAGACGTTGGAGGTATTCCGCAGTTTAGAGAGTCTCTTCATAAGAATCCGAATATTATGCAGAGAAATCCATCTATTAGAATGAATTCTTCTAATATGATGACAAATCTGGATGATATGATTGATGATAAAGTTTCTGATAATGCTTGGAGTAATATCAAGAGCTTTGATGTAAATCAGCAGACGGAGGATACAAGAGAATTACATTGTCCGTTAACTTTTTATGATTCCAAGACATTTGTAAGTAATGAGTTTCAGAATGATATCGAAGCACTTAGAGAACAGTTAAGAATTGCGTAAAAGAATAGGAGTAGACTTAATTGTCTACTCCTATAATTTTGGACAGAGGAATGGGACCGTATTTCTACGGTCCCTAAAATAAGTATGAGTAGCTATCTTATAAGCTTTATATGTTTATGAAATAGTTAAGGTAAAGGTGAGATATTATCTCCTGGGTGCCCGATCCCAGGAGACATATCCGACGGTCGCTCAATACAGCAGCTCGGTAAGACAAGGGAGGAACCGAAACTGCACAAAGAAGTGTTGGATGATTCGTTACTAAGAGATTCACATCTCTTACATTCTTGTTATCGAAAATTAAGAATTTAACGATGATCTATTGTTCTTTATATATTGAATCTCTGCATTGTAAACAGATGCCAAAAAAGCTCTTAAAAGAGATGCTTTTGGTAATCTTACAGTCTTATTCGATAAACTGAAATCTTTAGGATCTAACATATCGTTTGCTGCTAAAACAACAAAGTCTAACTGTGTTGTACCATAGATTCGATAAGCCAATAAATCTGGAGCGAATCTATAATCAATGACATCTTGTGCAGTCAGAGTTACTTCTTTTGAAATTTTGTTTAATTCATCCAAGTAATCATAGATGACATTATGATCCACCATTTCCAAACCTGTCTCGGCTTTCTCTAAAATAGAGAACTTACGATAGGTCATATCATCACTCTGTCCTACAGAAATAAAATCTTTAATATTAGACGTTTTTGCAGTGCTAGTCTTTTTTAAGGTACTTGCCATTTTATATATCACTTCCATTCTATTGGTATCTTTATCAAGATGTTTCGTAATTATAAACTATCTATATGAGAAGTGAAAAGATACAATATCTGAAACTTCACTATAACTAAAGGAGGAATTTCTAATATGAAGTATGTAAGTAGCTATGGGTTCTATGAACCCCTCGTCACAACTGGGCGACAAACGATTTATACGAAAGACATTAATGATGGAAACATTAATGATCACTTTAAAAATATTATTGCGATCTTGGATGATGCAATTAATCAAGATGAAACAAATCATATGAAAGTCCATATTGTATTCCAGGACAATGTGGAAGTAACCCTTACCATTCATGATTATTTGTTCAATCTCATGTTTTGGTGTATGGTAACAGCGACTGGATCTCCGATTACATCTATGGAGATGGTTTTCTTTGAGAATATTACAAAATCTCAGATTAAATCATATTGTGATAATCTGTTTGTAAACAGATTTCGTAAACTGCTGCAGTTCATGGCCTTGAATCAGACCATTGATAGCACTATAGGTAAATTCAGATACTTAAAAAATTATCAGCTGTATCTTGCTAATACCGTATGTATTGAAGATACGGTTGATCTTATGAAGAAGTATCCGGAGTTTAACGATACTATTCATCTGGATATCACTGGTGTTCCTTTGGAAGATGTAAAGGAATATGGATTGAAAGCAAACGATATCCAAATCAATTATATTAAAAACAGTGATCACTGTTTGAAAGACTGCTTCTTAACTGGTGAAGGCATTAACCGGAAACAGTATAAGGAAGTACAGGTAAATATCGGAAGTAAACCTGACGGACAGGGAACAGTATTTCCAGAGCCGATTCCGACATCATTTTTGAATGGTGGGTTGAATAATATTACATCTCTGTTTGAAGAATCTTCCGTAGGACGAGTTGCACAGATCTTACAGAAACGAAATGTTGGTAAATCTGGTGACTTTGCAAGAAAACTTGGTACCAATAATCAGGATACGAGATTGTATCCAGATCCAACGTATTCATGTGAGACAAAGAATTTAGTACCTATTACAATCACGAATAGTATTAAATTGAAAATGTGTAATATGAGATACTATCGTGAGAGAAGAAATGGCCCGGAGAAACTATTGGATGCTAGAAGAGATAAGCATCTGATTGGAAAGACATTATGGTTCAGATCTCCGATTACTTGTGCATCTGCAGCAGCCGGATATGGTATTTGCTATAAATGCTATGGTGATCTGGCCTATGTAAATAGAGATATCAATATTGGTCAGATTGCATCTGAGCTTTTAAGTTCCATATATACTCAGACGCTTTTGTCCGCAAAGCATCTTCTGGAGTCCGCAATTATTAAGATGGAATGGTCCAAAGGATTCTTCGATATCTTTAGTATCTTTGCAAATACGATCTCTCTAAAAGAGGGAATGAATTATAAAGGTATGAGTATTATCTTCGACCGGGATAATATGTATAATGATGATGAATATGATGATATGATTTATTCTGATTATACCACATCATTTACAGTAAGATTCCAGAACGGAGAAGAAGTGGAGATCAAGACATCCGAAAGTGACAATATCTATATCAGTACCGAAATGATGTCTATGATTGCAGCAAATACAATCAATGATTCTAATATCGTTGAGATTCATATGGATAACTTAACAAGTATTGATACTTTGTTTGCCATCGAGATCAAGAATAATGAGTTGTCTAATACTATGAATAAGATCAAGAACCTTATCAATAATAAAGGTGAGATCAAGAAACATACTCTGTCTTCTTTACTGAATACTTTTATCGATACAAATATTGCTGGAAACATTGTATTGAATACAGTACATTTTGAGGTACTGATTATGAATCAGTGTAGAAGTGTTGATGATATTATTGAAGTGCCTGACTGGAGTAGAGAGAATGAGCAGTGTCAGATCTTGACATTGGATGATGCTTTGGCAAACAATAGATCTATAACAGTTCGTTTACAGCATAATAATCAGCAGGGTATGGTTAAGACTTTAATCAATCCGAGATTAAAAGATCTTCGAAAACCGTCCGTAATCGATGTATATTTCATGGAGCAGCCACAGGAATATCTGGTAAACCAGAATCATATTTCAGATGCTTATAAGACGGAGAGCGATATCGAAGAAAACAAGATATGTCCGATCTATTTTACGGATGTAAAAGGTAACAGAACTAACGGTGATCAATAACGGTTAGAGAGGTCCTTCGGGACCTCTCTCCCTAAAACTGACTTTTATTTTTTGGAGGAGTTATGCACAGAATTATCGTGAGAAATTCCGCAATCTTAATAACTGATTATACTTTAGGAGAATGCGAAGCCCTTGAAAAGAATTTCAAGATTTGGGACATGCTGACCCATAGATTTAATATCATGGGAATGTATTATGATGAGATAGGTCATATCTTATATTTACCAAGAGGATTAGATATTTGGAAAATTAAACAGTATCTTGGAATGGTTATGGAATCAAAAGAAGAACCGGACCAGTATCAGATTGTTTCACATATGATGATGCGTTGTAAACCAAGAGATGACGAGCAAAAAGAGGCTCTACGGTTTATGGTAGGGGTAAATGAGTATGCTTGTAACAGCAGATTACCTCAGATATCTGTAAACTTAAATACTGGTAAAGGTAAGACTTATTGCTCCATTGCAACCATTTGTTATTTGAAGATTAAGTCCATTATTATTACTGGATCTAATACACTTTTGAATCAGTGGAAAGAGAATATTAAAGACTATACAAATCTTACCGATAGAGAGATTTACCGTCTGGAAGGATCTTCTGCTTTAAATATGATATTGCAGGGTAAATCTACCAAATCACAATATGCAGCAATTTTTCTTTGTACCCATGGAACTATTAAGAGTTTCGGAGATACTTATGGATGGGATAAAGTGAGAGAAGTATTTGCGAAGCTTGGTATTGGAGTAAAGATCTTTGATGAAGCTCATACCCATTTTGCAAATATGCTAATGATTGACTTCTTTACAAATGTCTATAAGACATACTATGTAACAGCTACCCCTAACCGGTCTGACTGGAGAGAGGATAAAGTATATCAGCTTTCTATCAAGAATGTACCGGGTATTGATCTGTTTGATGAGAACAGGGATCCACATACATCTTACGTCGCTATTAAGTATAATAGCAAACCATCTGCACAGGATATCTCATATTGCCGAAATCAGTATGGATTAGATCGAAATCGATACGTTTCTTATATTATCAAACAACCAATATTTTGGCAGGCCATGAGAGTTATTATGGATCTAATCATCAAATGCAAAGGAAGAGTTCTTTTATATATCGGAACGAACGATGGAATTCTAACGGTTTACCAATGGATTGCTACAAACTATCCTGAGTTTATTGGAGATATTGGCATCTTTACTTCTCTTGTCGATAGAGATAAAAAGATGATTGAGAAAGGTAAAAAACTGATTATATCTACCACGAAATCGGCAGGACTTGGAGAGCATATTGAAGGATTAAAGATGACTGTTGTTGTAGCAGAGCCATTCAAATCGGAGGTTATTGCAAGACAGACATTAGGACGTACAAGAGATGGCAATACAATGTATATTGAGTTAGTAGATATGGGATTCAAATATATCCGTAACTTCTATTACGCAAAACAGGAAGTATTCCGTAAGTATGCGTCCGATATATCAGACATCAATATGGATTATTATGAATTGGAACGTAGATCTATTGTATTACAGAAGGAAAGGGAATTACCTCCTGGAAAACGATGTCCAATTCAATTCCAAGATAAACGTTTCTTTAATTACGATGAAGAACCAAAAAGGGAATTAAAAGAAGGTATCCATTTCTTCCCACAAAAGATGTAGCATAAGAAAAACTCTTTATTCTTGATTATATATCATATAGGTGAACTAGAGTAAATGATCCATAATCAAGGAGGAAAAGAGTATGTTATTATCATTTATTGAAAACACCGTGAGAAACACTGTAACAACTATCGGAAATACTGCACTGGATTTTGAAATCGATTATCATGAGAATTGTGTAAAAGGAGGTTCAAGTGATAAAAAGGTGGAAAGGTCCGAACTGGAAGAGCTTAGTTATCGGCTTAATCTGGAAGCAGTGACACCAGAGCTTCTGGGTGAGAAGATCGAAGCGGAGCTCCCGAAGTCAGAGCAGACGGATGCATTAAGGGCAGCAATTAGAGGATATAAGATCGCTTTATCTGTATTCGACAAAATGTTAATCCATACGAAAAGAGATGGATTCGACTTTTGGAAGAAAGAAGATCGTCTGGCAGAAGCTGCTTTGATGAGATTCTTCTGCGTGGGATTATATAAGAATTATAATCTCGATACAAAGGATGAGCCGTCTCTGAAAGATATTTCGTCTTTAAATAGTCGATATATCATGGTTGACGATACTTCTTTAAATGAGGCCTTCAATCATATCTGTTTTGAGGCAGGTATGAACCTGACCCTTGATACAGATATTAATAATAATTCTTTCGTCATTAAAGACGAGAAAGGACTTATTTTGAAGTATCGGGGTAAGGCTGCAGCCGCTGACGATCTTAATGTAACTGAAGAAGATGTTAAGGCTCGTCATAAAGCAGAGCAGAAACCTGATAAACCTAAGGTAATTGCTTTAGCTGGTCCGGTGGAAAAAGTCATTGACTGTGAGGTGACTAATGGCAAAGCCGTTCCGAAAGGAGAGAAAAAGGTCGAGCCTAAGAAACCGCAGAAACCTGTTAACAGCAAGCCTTCTGAACAGAAGCCGAAACAGGCAGAAGCTCATGAGCCAATAGTTATATTCCATACCCAGGAAGAAGCAGAAGGTCATCAGACCAGAAAGCCAGAATGGATGGAAGAAAAACTTTTTGATAAACTTGAAAAGTTTATGTCTGAGTTCCTGCCTGAAGTGGAACACGAATATCTGAAATTCAATAACATGATTATTCAGATTTCGTTCATCGATGGAAGAGAGCCAATCCTGATTGATGACGGCTCCATGTACGCTTTAGGTGTACGTATTCTTTATGATGGATTACCAGTGTCCATTAATTCCGTCGATAAGATCAAACAGCTATACAACAGATATCCGAGAGAGCTTTCCAAGAAAGAAAGAGCTCGGATTGAAAGCAAGATGTTCCTGAATAAAGATATCTATAGATATTTTGACTTCTCAGAAGTCAAGGATATAATTATACAGCTTCCGGAGGCAGACCGGATTAAGCTCGGAAAGAAACTGGAGGGAATCATCAACTACATGTCCGGATGGACGTATCTGCTGAGATTCAGAATCACTAAGTTTGAATCTGTAAATCGGTTCAAACTTATTAGTGATAATAAGGTCAGATTTACCGGTGAAATGAACTGGTATTATGACCCGAAGATGAGCTTCTTTGAGATCATTAATGATGAGGCAACCCATGTGGTGCCGAACGAAAGTGTGACCACCTTTGAACTTGAGTATCAGAGGTGATATTTGATTTATTCTAGTTCAATGGGGCTCTCTTCAAACGGAGAGTCCCAAATTTAAAAGTATCGAAATTTATTTTTAGAAAGGAGGGTTATCTATGGCAAATTATAAGTGTCCGATATCCTTCTTTGACTATGATAGAATATCTGACACTTTGATGTATTTTGATGAAGTATATACATTGAAGTTTAACGTAAATCTCTCGAGAAAACGATATGGATCAGAAGATCGTATGTTCTTTTCAAGAGAGGTAATATATCCTTCCAAGTTTATGAATCAAGATTATTCTAGAACAATAAGAAGAGACTTAAACTTTTTCTTTTCTATAGACTGTAAATTGGATTATCGAAATTCGGTTGTATTAAGACCAGCTGATGTATATAATTTGCAATCTATCATCCATGATAAGGTATTCCCATGGTTAATAGGAGATAAGATCAAATTTGGAGTTACCTCCGATAAGAAGCTTATCTTAAAAGGTAAGTATACTGAAGTAAAATTCATCATTGATGAATACAAGTACTTATCTTTTATACCAATTGTAATCGAGTATCCAGATGGAACAAGAACTCCAGGAGTTAGAATGTTTGTGAACTCTCCTGAAGTCTATACCGATTACGATACACAGAAACTGGTAAACTTCTATCAATTATTAACTCATACGGATATGTATGCGGTAGCATGTAGTATGATCAACTATGTAAAAATGGCTCCGTATGGTGTAAATGTATATGATACCAGTGGGGCAAATGAAGAGGCTAAACCTTATCAAGGAACTGGTGAATGGAATAATACAAGTATTAATCGAAACGATTCTGGAGGAAGGAACTTTTTTCAGAAAATGAAGGAGTAGGGGCAAACCCTACTCCTTTTCTTTTCCGTAAAAGTGATTATTTTTGGTTATATATCATAAAGGTGTAAAGAAGAAAAGAATATACTAATCTCTTTACAAATCCGTACAATTGGGGAATAGATAGTAGATGAGTAGGCAACGAAAGCGAGATTTATCCCGACTACAAAAGATGAAGGAGGTAGCAAAAATGGCTACAGTACTTGAAAAAATGAGACAGGAACATTTCACAACAAGACCAGACTTCATTGAAGAGGTCCTGGATGATATGGGAATCCATATTAACTACAGAGATTGGCACGGTAAAGCAGTGAATACAGCTCCTCAGCTGTATATCAACTGTTTCGACAGAAAGGAACGTGAAAGCGTTCCGGTGTTACTGCTGACCCCAGCACAGGTTAGGGAGTTTAAAAAGCTTCCTGACAATACAGTCGTTTATAAAGACGACAGAGGCTATATCTTGAAAGAGGATGTTCAAGTCCTCAAAGTAGAGGTAAAGTCTAAGTTACTCAAAGTATTCGAGGAGATCATGAGCCTGGATTGAGATCCTCTTATACCACTCATAGACACACAAATAGTCTCTAGTTTCTGATTTGCTGGAGACTCATATTGGCTAGTAGTAGATTAGTAGGGATCCGAAAGGTGACGAACGCGAGGCTAGCCAAATCTCAAAAATAAAATCCTAGGGAGGAAAAGAGAATGAAATATAGATATTATAATGACATCGTAGAGGCTAAAGAGATCGTCCGCGAGGCGATGGAAAAGGTAGTTGATGAAAGACTGTATCTCACGATGCAGAACTGCGTCAGTTACCCGCAGTATCAAAGGCGGGCTTTAGAAAGCTTCACACGCTGGTTCAGAACAGCGGAAACGATGCGGAAACGTATCGCACTTCTGACTGTTTTATACACTGGAGTTTTCTCTGAAGACTCCCAGAGCTTTTTAATGCCGGCAACAGTAGACTGCCTTGAAAACTACCGCAAGGTAAGATCAATGGCAAAGTATAAACACAAAATACCGGTAGGTATTTACGTTAGGACGGATTACACAGACCCAAATTCAGAAAGAATGGAAATCGTTAACGTCAGAGTTTAATAGATCCATTTAACCCATAGGACGGAAATACATAAAACTTAATAAAAAATATTATAACCCTAAGGGAGGAAAAGAAATTATGATGTACGGTATCATTGAAGGAACCCATGGAGCAGAAGGTATTGAATTTAATAGAAAGCACGTTATCGTGCAGAATGAAACTCTGGTGGAAGCACGGAAAGCATTTGATATGCTGAAAGCAACTCGTAAATATAGCAATCTTTTACTGGTTGCAGATATGGGAGCCGGAAACGTATTATACGCGAGACCGACTTTTGATATCGTTGCTCTCCTCGATGGAGAAGTTGTGGAGGTATCCACTCTTGTGGACCGCTACATTGACGTAAAAACCCAGAACGGAAAACATCATTGGGCTTTCCGGAATACGGAGCAGTTTTGTAAGTTTTGGGACGACTTTGAGGAAAGGGGTGGAACAGCATTAGTGCAGATGGTAGGCAGAGGTACTAGAGGTAGAAGCACTGGTGAAACCATCTTAAGACCTGGTGAACGGACAAACAGAAAGAGTAACTTCAGATGGTGCTGCTATCACAGAACACCAAATGAGAATATCTAAATCTCAAGGTAAAAGGAGGGTCTAGACATTAGTCTAGACCCTTTCAATTACCCGTTGTTTATTTTTTGCTGTATATGGTGTCATATACTCTACATCAACCAAGTTGCTGTGAATATTAGCTCCGATAAGATATACGTTAAGCATATTCTTAGCCAGGGAATCATCATTATCTACGGTAAAGTCTTTCTCGCTTACAAAACCTTTTGTAGCAATAGCATTGTTCATCTGAGCTGAAGCTTTCATTGCATCTGCTTTCGGTCTAGCAAACTCATCCATTGTAGTAGATAATCCCTGAATTGCAAGAGACTCAAATTCTCTATCTGTTTCCTTTGCACCTTTATCAGATCCAATCAGAAGACCTGTCTTCATATCTCTCTTATCAGTATTGATAGCGAGAGATGACTTGTGAATAACAACCTGTTTCATTCGTTTCAGATGGATATATACTACCATTGCTTCCTGAGACTTTACAGGAACTCCATCCTCATTGATATATTCATGAGGTAGATTTACTTTCTCTACCAGAGGTTTATTCAAAACCTTGAAAGCGTCAAAGATTTCGTACATTTTAGGCTCTACTTTAAATATCTCTGTATGAAATCTGAACGGAAGTCTTCTTTGTAAGAATTTGAAAAACTGATCGTTACTCATCCCTGCAAAGAGCTTCTTGTAATAGTCTGAATTGGTTTTTGTATGATCTACAGCATCGAAAGTACGATAGATCAGAGATTCAATCTCTGCACGTTTTGCATCAGACAGTTTCTGTTGGGTCGGCATATTCTTTCACTCCTATCACTCTTATATCGTCTATTTCATAACTTCCACCTATAAAGGTAACAATAAATTTTGTGCCTTTAGGGATAATATCCAGAAAGTTTAAAAGGATATACTTGGGGATATTGATCTCTATATAATTGGAAGTCATATATGCATCGGTGGCAAGTTGAGTGCTTCCTTTTACGGTGGTCAACTTTGGGGCCGGAACAGATACATCTTTCGGTTCTTCCTCTAATGGGAACAAAATAGGAATACAGAACTTTCCTATCTGATCTTGATATAGCTGCTCTGCTCGAAATTTGTTTATTTTTCTATCGATTATGTCAGATATACTTGGTAGTTTTGGAAGTATGATATCTTCCATTAGAACAGCCACTTCAGAGTATTTCATGATCTGCTCTTCATAGAATTTACCGCTTTCCTTAAAACTTAAAGGCATGAATTATTACACTCCTTTCAACCATCATTTAATAAATTGTTTAAGAATATAATTTTAGGAGGAACCCTTATGATACTAAATCCCGTTACTATGTCCATGCAATATGAAGATATCTATGAATTGAATTATGCCGTTTTAAACTCGATAGGGCTTAGCTGTCCTAACGGCTATTTGTTCGATCAGGATACCCATTTACCGATCAAAATGTTTGACAAGAGAATCAAAGTAATGATTGATCCTAGACAGCCTGTATATGCTGGAGAAGGAGAGATCATGTTTGATATCATTCATAATATTAAACTTGTGACTTATCTTCTCGGATATAGCTTAGAGAAGAAAGCATCTTTTGAGAATAAAAGTATTTTGACTCAGTATATTGATAACCTGGAAGGAACAATGATGACTTCGCTTACCGTAAAATTCTATCCGGAAGAAAAAATTACATCCGATTTCTTTAATAATAAATGTTTGAAATTCGTTCACATGATCTTCCAGATTGATAATCTGGAAGTCGATTTACACAATTTTGATGAGGAGATTCCTATGTCATGATGATCTTCAATGAGCAACAAGAACAAGTGATACGGAATGCTGTAAAATGGTTCAAAGAAGGATCAGATCAGGTATTTGAATTTGATGGAAAAGCTGGCACTGGTAAATCTGTAGTACTAAATGAAATTATAAGAAGACTAAACCTAAATGAGGAAGAATATTGGCCTATGGCTTACACAGGCCAAGCCGCTATCGTCATGCGTTTGAAAGGATTCCCTACGGCAAGATCCATCCATTCATCTATCTATAACTTAAAAGAGTTTCCGTTCTTAGATCATGACGGAAGAATTATGATAGATGAAAGGTATAATGTACCAAAGACTTATCATCGATTTGTGGTTAAGAATAAAGACGAGATTCCCTCATATGTAAAGCTATTCATTATCGATGAGTGCTGGCTTGTAACCAAGGACATGAGAGAAAAGATTGAGAGTTTTGGAATTCGAATTCTAGCTTGTGGAGATGCTGGACAGTTGCCTCCAATCGGTGGCGCTCCTGGATTTTTAGTCGGGTCAAATACAATGCATCTAACGCAGATTATGAGGCAGGAGAAGGATAACCCTATTGTATATCTTGCAGAAAGAGCAAGAACAGGTGCACCCATTCACTGTGGTCAATATGGTCAGAATGTGCTTGTAATCAATGCTGAAGATTTGAATGATAATCTTTTGAGTCTTTTTGATACTATTATCTGCGGTACAAATCGTACAAGAGAGATGATGAATAAATATGTCAGGCAAAAAATCAGAGGATTTCGATCGGACATTCCAGTATACGGTGATCGTATGATTTGTAGAGAAAATAACTGGAATATTAGTCATTCAGACATCGCTTTGGCAAATGGACTATCTGGTACAGTAGTGAATTCTCCTGATTTAACAGGACTAGAAGCAGGACAGATTTATATAGACTTTATACCGGATCTTGCCAATATTGCTTTCAACCATATCGGTATCGACTTTAAATATTTGCAAGCTGACATCAAAGATCGTCAAATAATGAAGAATAGTAATTTTAAGAATGGAGAGAAATTTGAGTATGCATATGCTCTAACTACTTATCTATCTCAAGGTGCTGAATATTACGGTGGTATCTATATGGAAGAATTCATGAGGCCAGAAATATTCAATGTGCAGAATTATACTGGTATCACAAGATTTCGAAATTTCTTGGTGTATGTAAAGACCCCAAGTAAATTTCAAATAGCAGTTTATAAATAAGGGGGAATAAAAATGAGAGAAATTAAACCAGGAATCTATAGACACTTTAAAGGAAACTTATATCAGGTGCACTGTATCGCTACTCATACCGAAACCGGTGAGAAGTATGTAGTATATACAGCGATGTATGGCAACTTCGAGCATTATATTCGTCCATATAATATGTTTGCATCTAAAGTGGATCATGAAAAATATCCAGATTGTAAATGCGATTATCGATTTACAGAAGAACCGTCACTAAACAAAAAATTTGAACCTATTAAGTTATCTCTAAAAGATGCGTCTATTGCAAGTATGGATGAGGTTAGGCGTATGTTTAGGGAGGATAAGAAGATAGAAGATTCTATAGATTCCAAAAACGATCATATCTGATATAAATAATACTTATGAAGATGAAATGATAGATTAAATATATATTATAAAGATGAAAGAAAGGATGTGAATTTATGTTTAATCACTATGTTCCAGATGAGGAATATGTTGAAAATAACGGTCTTAGACCGGGTATATATTTTGCAAAGGAAGGAGAAGAGTGGAGGGTGAACCCTCTCTTTTCTCTTGATAACGTTAGAAATACACCTAAGAAATTTGTTATATTACGAACAACTGGAGATGGCAAATTCTTAAAAGGTGGGATGCTCGTTTATAAATATAAAGGAGTAGAAATTTTTACAGATGCAAAGAACGCAATCTTTGTAGACACGGCCGCTAATCGATTATGGATTAGAGACTATGAAAAAGTATTATCGGAAATTGATCCGGTCGATCCTGAAGAAAGACAGTATGTATTCATACTGTATAATGAGATCGAAGGAGAAGTTTATACAGAATGGGAATCTACAGTTGGTAGATCCCAGGCTTATCGGTTTGTCCGCGATAATATCGATCGAATGATGCCCGAAAAATCGATCGTATTGACGGATAATGTAGCATTAAAAGACGCACTCACGATACAGCAGTTTGTGAATCATCTTAAAAACAATGAACTTGTTCCGGTAGATGATGGATTTGAAATCGACGATTACGTGGAAGAGTTTTAAGCAAGAGGAGGAATTGTAATGGCTAAAGGAAAAAGAACGTGTTGGATTGAAGAGCAGATTGCACAGAGAGGACCGGAATGGTTAATTTTTGTGAATCCAGAAACGATTCAAACAATAGCGAAACGCAGAATATTCAGAGAAATGGTAAACGGATTTATTGATTACGAAAAATTTGGAGTCTATTTCCAGGATCCGAAGTTTCTTGAGAATATAATTATTGCTGCACGGGAAGAACTTCAGAGTAATACTGTAGTTGCCAGTGCATTAACACTTATGGATAATACTTATCCGGGATATCCAGAAGTAATTAAAAACCGTTCTAAATATGAAAGAAAGGTTTATGTATTTGAAATTCTTTACCGTCATCTACTGATGGTGAAGGACAACTACTATAATATCGGTTATTTGAATGATATTGCGGCAATCCTGCATCCATTCAATAATTACGATAAATAAGGAGGAAACCATGGAGAAAGATTTACTCGTAAAAACTCGAAAGATTTTCGAGGATGCAGGTATCGAAAGATACACTGTAGAATTCAATAACAATATCGTTATCCCTGTTGGATTTGAGGGATATCACACTGAGTTCAGAGATGACATTGATTGCATTGTTGTTATGGCCCCAAAGAAATCTACTAGATCGGCATTCATTGATGTAGAAGATTCATGCATGGAAGTTGCGGTCTATTCTTACACAGAGGTACAGGCATTCAGAGCTGGAGTAGGTTTCAAACCGGCTATGAAGTTCATTGATTCGGCCAATGTAAAAAATAAAGAAGCAGCAACTAATATAGTAAAGAAACTCTGCAGAGGTTCCAGACTTTATCCGATTCAGTCTTATCCGGATAAAGATTCTGAGGGACGTCCGCAGATGTACGGAGGTCTTCCCTCCGCAAAACCTGGAGTGTATTAATATACACTCCAGACCATATTATGCCATATGACCATTTGCTTAAAGTTAACTTAAGAAATGGTTATATAATATAAAAGCGTACATCAAGAAAAATATCAAAAGACAAGGAGGAAATAACTATGATGTATTCTAACCCGAACCCCAATCCGTTCTTTGCAGGAGGTGCAATGCAGTATAATCCGCAGATGATGCAGATGCCTAAGCAGCACAATAACCTGTCAGCTGAGGAGATTAAATCTCTTCAGAGTCATGAGACATTCTCTCTCAGAATGACTTCTGAGGAGAAAACCCGTTCTGCATGTAACCACAGAACTGCTGACGGAACAAGGGACTCATTAATCGCAGAGCCAGATGGAACTTATCGTTGTACTATTTGTGGTGCAAGATTTGCCCCGGTAGAGCCAGGAACCAGTAAAGAAGATATTCAGGATGCTGTTGATCGTGTTCTGGATATTCTCCAGACGACAAAAATGTTATACATTAACATGCCGCCCGAAGCAGCAAAAGAATACTATCAGATTATTCCGCTGATCCAGAGAATTCCGGAGTTGTTTAAGATTTCTGCAGACACCTATGGCAGATATGAGAATGGAAGCAACTGGAGTTACAATGGTCGTAATTATGGTGCAGCTTCACTGTATAATATGATGACCGGTGGAATGCCGTATCAGCAGCCGACCAGCTTTGATCCGATGGGTCAGCCATATCAGCAGCCGGGATATTATCAGCAGCCGATGGCAGCACCTCAGGGATATCCGCAGAACCCGAATGTTCCGGTAGGAGCAGTAGCACCGGGAGTAAATCCGTTTGTAGGACAGCCGATGGCAGCACCCCAGGGATATCAGCCGACAATGGCTGGATTCCAGTATCAGCCGGGAATGAATGCTCCGCAGGCAGCACCGCAGACTGGATATCAGGCACCGCAGCAGACTCAGCCGGTACAGACGACTGCACAGCAGCCAACAGCTCCGACTCCTGCAGCGCCGGCAGCACCTCAGAATGACAAAGTTCAGGTTGCTGCAACCATCAAAGCTTAAATTTAATAAGCGCAGTATAACCGGTAATGGGATAGGTGTAAAAACCTATCCCATTATTTTGAGTTATACTGCAAAAACTTTCTATACAATCTTTTTTATCTGCACGTAGTACAGTACTCTTTTTAGATTGTTTTAAGAACGAACAAAACGGTAATTTGTGAATTTTAAATTTGCAAGTACCTTTATATAAATTATAACGAAAGGAGTGGATTTTATGGTAGTCAATAATATAGATGCTCGATTTAAGGCATCCATAGACAACTATGGTAAGAAGATCGATACATTAAAAGATTTTGTTACCGCAGTAAGAACACTGCCTGGAATGTATGTAGGATCCATCGGTAATAGAGGATTCTTAAATATGATTCGAGAAGTATATCAGAACTCTATCGACCAGGCAAAATCTAACAAAAGCCCATGTGATCATATATGGGTGTATTACAATGAGAAAACTCTGGAGGTAACTGTGGAGGATAATGGTTTGGGTCTTCCATTTGAGAAGATGGTACAGATCCTTACATTCCACCATACTTCCTCCAATTATAATAAAGAGAAGTTCGAATACAGTTCAGGACGTCATGGCTCTGGTTTGAAAGCCGTAAATGGTTTGAGTTGTAAATTATCAGCTATCTCGTATCGGTACGATGGAACAGCAATGAAGTTGGATACCGTAAATGGTTATCCAACAAAAGATCCGTATAAAGTACCGAATAAAGAGTGTAAACAGGGTACCAAGATTACGTTCTTCCCAGAAACAAAAGTAATGGGAGAATTGAGTCTTGATTGGAAAACTGTTTATCATATGATCAAACGTATTGTATCATTAACTCCTATTGGAACAGCAGTTACGCTGGTAGTTGATGATATTAATGGGATCAAGCATGTAGAAGAGATCGTTAACAAAGATGGTATCATTACTGAGTTAATCGATCGAGTAAAGAAACCGGTTATCAAACCAATTTCATTCATGCAGGATACCGGCGAAATGCGAGTTGAAGTTGCATTTTGTTTTGACTCTGAAGAAGGAGAAGCTTTTGATCCAATTACATCATTTTGTAATATGACACCGACAGAAGATGGGGGAACTCATGTAGCCGGTGTTATGGAAGGAATTACACGTTGGTTCTTATTATACATGAATAACGTGTATTTGAATAATAATGCTCATGCACCGAAAGGAAAGAATAAGAACAAGATTAAGGTAACAGCCGCTGATATTAAATCTAATATTCATGTGGTTGTATCAGCAGCGCACTTATATCCGATCTTCGGTGGACAGGCAAAAGATTCCGTTACAAATGAAGATCTTCAGCCATTCTGTAAAGATGTGGTAATGAAAGGTCTTGATGAATGGTCAAAAGCAAACCCCCAGGATCTTGCAAAGATCAGCAGATTCTTTAAAGACCTGGCAGAGATCAGACAGAAAGGTGAGGAGTCCAAAGCTAAGGTAGCAACGAAATATCAGAGTAATACTTTAACTGGACTTCCCGCTAAGTTCTACAAACCTTCTGGAAAAGAGCATCTGGAATTACTTATCGTTGAGGGTGATTCTGCGGGTGGTTCTGCTAAGACAGCAAGGGACACGAAGCGTCAGGGAGTATTCCCGATTCGTGGTAAAATCATCAATGCATTTCAGAATAGCAAGCATAAAGTGATGGCTAATGAAGAGGTTCAGGGAATCATTGCCATTCTGTTTGATGGTGCTGAATATAAGAAAAACTTTGATCCTATCAAAGATTGTAAATGGGAAAAGATCATATTTATGGCGGATGCCGATGTGGATGGAAAACATATCTCAACGTTGTTATTACGTCTGTTTTTGATGTATTTTCCACAGCTTATCACTGCTGGAAAAGTATTCAAAGCAGTTCCACCTCTGTATTCTGTAAGGCAAAATAAAAAGATTCAGTACTTTACAGAACAGCTGGATATCACCAGATATGTACAGAAGAACTTCACCCAGAAGTATCAAATCTCTCATATTGGAAACAAGAAGCCTCTTAGTAGTAAAGAGCTTACTTTATTATTTATGAAGAATGCTGATCTGGTATATTATCTGGAAAGAGTGGGAACTACTTATGCAGTGAACTTTGAACTGCTTGAAATGATTCTGATAAATCATATTACCAAAGGAACGACAGCGGCTTTGAAGAAGAAAGTAAAAGCCAAATATCGTTTCATGGACGTATCTACAGTAAAAGGTGTTACCTGTGTATCCGGTACGATCGATAAGTCTAATAAGGTTTATATTACAGATCAGACAATCGCTGGATGTGCAGAAGCAATTACTGTATTAAAAGAGAATGTTGAATTCTCTTATCTGGTAAATGGTCAGGAAATGACAATCTATCAGATCATGAAACTGTATGATTCTTGTAGCCCAACTGGATTACAGAGATACAAAGGTCTTGGTGAAATGGACTCTGAAGAATTATGGGAGTCTACATTGGATCCAGACGGAAATCGTACATTGGTTCAGTATACGATGGATGATGTAAAGGAGGAACTTGAAATCATTCGTGATTACGAGTCCGATTTGTCTAAGTTACTGGATCTTGTTGGAACTATTAACAGAGCGGACCTAGAGGATTAATCTCTAGGTCCTTCCAACAGAAAGGTGTGTTGACTATGGGTATTTTCTATAATAGAAAATATAAGAAATATACACCGGTAGAAGAGGTACTTCCATGTGATATGAATCGGATATGGTATCAGATCCCTGGATTTCCTGGATATGAGTTATCTAGTGATGGATACCTTAGATCTATGAAGCATTTTAAAAGGTACCCCTACGGATTGCTATTACAGCCTACGATAAGTAAAAGAACTAAGAAAGTCAAATATACGTTGACAAACTATATGAACGTAAGACAGACTCTCGGATTAGATGATATCTTGGCTCTAATCAAAGCTGGAGATAAATATACTTCTACTATGAATGAGACCAACATCTTCTCCAGGAATCGTCATGTACGAAACTTTGCAGCAAATGCAGATAAATACATTGAATTGGACTTTCCTGTAAATGATTCTGAAACGAAACCTCAGAAGCCTTTAACAGATCCATTGATCTTTTACAATCAAAATACTTACTATTGAGGAGGCAACCTATGCCAGAACAAATAAAACCGGTTAGAGTATCTACCAGTTATGAACAGGATATGGTAGCTTATTCTATTATGGTTAACCGAAGAAGAGCATTGCCTGAAGACAGAGATGGATTAAAACCCGTTCAGAGATATATCTTAATAGACATGAATGCTCAGAATGCAACCTCGTTTGCAAAGAGAATTAAGTCATCTGCGATTGTTGGTGATGCAATGAAGCTTTACTACGGTCATGGTGACAGCAGTATCTATGGCGCAATGGAGCCAATCGCAAACTGGTATTCTTGTAAAATTCCATTGCTTGCACCAAAAGGAAACTGGGGTACTCTTTTAGGAGACTCTCCAGCAGCTATGCGATATACAGAAACAGGCTTATCTGATTTCTGCTTTGAGTGCGTTATTGGAGACTTGAGAGAGCATAAGAATGCTGTCGATTGGGTTCCAAACTATTCGAGAACTACAATGCAGCCAGAGTATCTTCCAGTAAAAGTACCACTGTTGATGATTCTCGGTACTTTTGGTATCGGTGTTGGATTATCTGTTGATATTCCGACATTCAATTTGAATGAGGTAATCGATGTAACAAGAAATCTAATCCATCATCCGAATGCAGATGTGGTACTGATTCCTGATCATTGTCAGCCATGTGAAATCATTGATACCGATTGGAAGAAGATCAGTGATACCGGTGAAGGAAGTTATCGTGTAAGAGGTATTGTTGAGATTGGTGAAGTAAAGGAGAAGAAAGAAACTTATCCAGCATTATTCATCAAGAGTTTACCGAACGGTGTAACTACAAAAGTGGTTACGGATGCTCTCTATAAAATGATTGAGAGCAAGCAGCTTCCGATGATTAAAGATATCAATGATGAGACAAAGAATAAAGTTGATATTACTATTGTTTTGAAAAAAGGAACAGATCCTTACTATGTAAGAGAAGTCCTTTATGTAAAGACAAAAGTACAGGATAACTGCTCCGTTAACTTCGAAGTCGTACATGGTTTAAACCCGAAGAGAATGGGATACAAAGAATATCTGCTTAACTTTATTAAGCAGAGAAAAGAAACAAAGTTCCGCATCTATTGTAATAAGATGCAGGCTGCTATGACTAGATTCCATGAACTGGATGCATATATCAAGTTTATGAAGTCTGGTGAGATCGATAATATCTACAATATGATTCGTAAGCAGAAGAATATTGGAGATACTGAACTGGTAGAGTATATGATCAAGAAATGTGGTATTACAGATATTCAGTCTAAGTATATCTTGAATTCAAACTTCAAGAAGTTTGCGATTGGATATCTCCCACAATATGAAGCTGAGTATAAGGCTTTATATAAAGAGCAACAAATATGCGAAGCAGCTATCACTGATCCAAATGTCATTATCGATGAGATCGATCAGGAGTTACAGGACATTCGTAAGAAATATGGTTCTCCGAGACTTTGTAAGGTGATCTCTGCATCAGAAGGAAACTCTGTACCGAAAGGAATCTTTAAAGTTGTGGTAACGGATAAGAATTATATTCGTAAAGTTCCGGATACTGATAAGATTGGTGCGGTAAAGAGAGATAACCCAAAGTTCATCTTAAGAGTAGATAATGCGGAAAGTATTCTACTTTTTGATAATAAGGGAAAGGTATTCAGACTTCCGGTAGCAAAGATTCCGATTACCGATAGAAATTATCCTGGTACAGATGTCAGAGTTCTAATCAAGAACTTAACGTCAGATATCATCTCTGTATACTATGAGCCTATTATCAAGAAAATTGTGGAGAGTACCAGAACTCATTACCTGACTATGGTAACAAAGCATAACTCAATTAAGAGATTGGAACTGGAAGACTTTACAACAGTAAATGCCTCTGGTTTGATGTATGCAAAATTAGCAGATGGTGATGAAGTTGCTGGTATCGCAGTAAATCCGATCGATCTTGATGTCGTGGTATATTCAGATCACAAAGCTTTACGTGTTCCAACGAAGAAGGTTCCTTTGTTTAAAAGGAATGCCGCTGGAAGTAAAGCAATGAACACGAATGATCCTGTAGAAGGAATCTCTGTGATTTATCCAGATACGGATTTGATTGTGGTTGTCACAAAGAATGGCTACATCAATAAATTCAATGCATCTGGATTATCGGTATCTGATAGAGCCAAAGCTGGAAGTTCGGTCATCCGTCTGGATAAGACTGATTCTATATTTGCGATATATGGTGTATCTGATAAAGATAAGATCCATATAGTCACTTCTGATGGTATTACCGATATCAACGTATCCGATGTGAAACTTTACAGTAGCGTAGCAAAAGGAACCAAGATGATTAGTACAGTATCCACAAACATTGTACGAGTAGATATTATCAAAGGTTAAGAAATACGTGGTTGGGATTCTCTCCCAACCACTATTCTTTTCGTTTTTATTTTTTATATAATAAGAAACTTTATAATAAAACAAATTAAGGAGGTACTAATATAATGGCAGCTGCGGCACAGGATTTCAAGCTTTTAGACGCCTTTAGATCAAAGATCTCAAAAATTAAAGATAAAGGGGTTGCAACAACAGCGGGATTCGATGTTGGATATTCCACTGGTTTCCTTGGACTTGATTACTTAAACGGTACAACCGTAAAGGTAAATACAAACGGAATCAATACCCAGTATGATAGTATTGGTTTAGTAGATGGCTCTGCTAATACGTTCATTGGAAGATCTAACTGTGGTAAATCCACTTTGGTTATTCAGATTATCGGAAATATCATCCGTAAATATGATAAATCGGTGGCTCTTATCGATGATATTGAAGGATCTCTTCCAGCAATCAGAAAAGAGTTCTTACTTCATCTTACTGGAGAGGAATTAAGAAAGAAGGTTGATATTCGAAACTTCGGTATTACCACTGAAAATGTATATATGAGACTCAGAGAGCTCCATGATCTCAAGATAGAGAATCGTTCTGAATTCGAATATGATACCGGCTTATATGATACAGACGGAAAACGTATCTTTAAACTGTATCCATCGTGTTACATGATAGATTCTCTTCCTATGCTGATGCCAGATGATATTATGGAAAAAGAAGAGTTGACCGGTGGTATGGGTGCAACCGCTATCGCAAAACAGAATACTCAGCTGGTTAAGAAAATGGTTCAGCTTGCAAAAGAAGCGAATATCATGCTGTTTACCATTAATCATATTCTCGATGAAATCGAAACTAACCCTTATGCAAGAAAGCAGGCAACCGTTGCTGGATTGAATCAGGGTGAACGTTTGCCTGGAGGCAAAGCTGCTGTATATTTGGCAAATAACATGTTCCGAATCGATGATAAGATTACTCTGAAAGCAGCCGAAGGATTCGGTATTGATGGATCTATCTGCTACCTCAAGATCATCAAATCAAGAAGTAACCGCACACTGAGAACTATTCCTCTAATCTTCAATAAAACAGATGGTAGATTTGATGAGGTATGGAGTCTTCTTCAGTTACTGAAAGAGGAAGGAAAACTGATGGGTGCGGGAGCGTATATGTACATAGCAGGAGCTCCAGATGTTAAGTTTGCTCAGAAGAACTTTAAGGAGAAACTGTATCAGTCTCCAGAGTTACAACGAGCATTTGCATTGCAATGTAAGGAAACATTGAATTCATTCTTGTCGAATTGTCAGGTACAAGAGTTTAACGGAGAGACTTTCGATGTGAATGCTTTGATTCTTGATTCCGCAGCGTAATGTTTAAAGAAGATCAGAAATATATATTATATATTGGTAGAGGATCTAGGATTCCTCTACCAATACTATTTCGAAAGGAGATAAAAAGTTATTATAAGAAAGACATACAAATAAACACCAATAAGAGAGGAGTTTAATAACGTAAAATGGCAGGATTGGAATTCCAAACAAAAATGAACCTGGCTAAAGAACGAATGAAAGGGAAATCCATGGAGCACGCTGGAGGAAAAACGTTGCTTCAACCTTTTACTATCGCGAACTCCGGTTCACGAAAATTAATGCACGCGATTCATCGTGATCATGTATTCAGTTTGATGAATGGTGAAAAAGCAATTGCTGAAACAGGCTATGAGATTCGATATGGCGATCTGTCGTCTTCTATTATTCAGGCTGACAGTGACTATATAGTCGTAGCAAAGATTAGTAAGTTTTCCTTCTCGCCTAATCACCACTATTGGTTGATTGTGAAGGATGTAAAGACAAATACACTCGATGTTGTCGAACGTATTTGCTATAAACATATTACAGAGTCCTATGGATACTTATGTAATAATGAGTATATGGATTCTTTAAATGTTGGTTCCTATATTCCGGAAGAGCAGATCGTTCAAAAATCGATTGCTTTTGATGAATATAATAACCGAAGAGATGGGGTCAATATGCTGGTAGCATATATGTCCCTAGATGATAATATGGAGGATTCTATGATCTTTTCTGGATCAGGAAGAAAGAAGATGGATTCTCCATTGGTTAAACCTGTTAGAATTCCCATGAATGAAAATATGATTCCTTTGAATCTTTATGGAAATGATAAGGTTTATAAGATCTTTCCAGATATTGGAGAGGAGATTAAAGATTCTATCTTAATCGCTCTTCGAAACGAAAAGAAAGAAGAAGCTTTATATTCTCAGTCTGTTCAACGTTTACGGCAGATTATGACTTCTGATGAAAGAAGAACACTGGATGGCAGAGTTGTAGATATCAATATCTATTGTAATAATCCTGCTAATCTTGATAACTTGTATAATCAGCAGATTAAGATGTATTATAACGAACAGCAGAGGTATTGTGGAGAAATTGTAAGAACTCTAATGCCTTATAAGTCTAACGGATTTAAGTTTACTTATGCTCTGCAAGATCTCTTTGCGAATGCAAAGAGAGTTATCAATCATAATCAGTATATTGAAAAGCGGTTATACAGTAACTTGATTATTGATATTACTGTTCTAGAAGAAAGACATCTAGAGATTGGAGATAAAGCATCTAATCGTTATGGAGGAAAAGGTGTCGTTTCTAAGTTTGTTCCGGATGAATTGATGCCAAAGATTAATGGTAGACCAATCGATGTAATCTTGAATTCCTTCGGTGTATACAACCGAGAAAACATTGGACAGTTATTTGAGATTTCATTGACTCATATTGGTCATGCAATCCTTCAGTATATCAAGAAAGGTAATGTAACTCCGGATGAAGCATTTGAGATGATCTTTAGATATCTCCATTATGTATCTCCGGAACAGGAAGAGGATGAACGGCAGTTTGTGGCATCATTATCGGAAGAAGATAAGATGTTCTTCTTAGAAGATTATGTCAATTCTGACGCGATCCATTTCTCTAATAGACCGATGTCAGAGAGTGTATCCATCGATACCATTGCAGCTTTGTATGATGAGTTTCCATGGATTACTCAGGATAAGCTTGAAGTTCCGATTACCGGAAGTGATGGAACTGTAAGATTCATACCAGCAAGAAGAACAATTGTTGCAGGAATGCAGTATATGTTCCGGTTGAAGCAGTTTGCTGAAGAGAAGTTTTCTGCTACATCTTTATCAGCAACAAACCTCAGAAACGAAAACACAAAATCAAAAGACTCTAAGAACTTTAGAGAGTATTATTCTAATACCCCAATTCGATTCGGCAATATGGAGTTGAACAACTTGAATCATATGGGTTCAGAGAATGTCGTAGTCAATCTTATGATTCACTCTGTATCTGTACAAGCAAGACGTCTTGTTGAACAGATGTATACGGAAGAGCCATTTGATATTGATATTAAAATTGATAGTGGTAGCCGTAATAGAGGTGCCGAGATCGTAATGACTTATTTGAAGGCGATTGGATTGAGGATTACATTTAATAAGGTTCCTAAGATTAAGAAACAGGGAATCGTTATGAAACCAATCAAATTCAATATGTTGCCTGGGGATATGAATCAGCGGAATCCGTTAGTGTTCTATCCAAGAAAAATTAATCCTGAAGAGGAATATCAAAAGAATAAACCTGTTGAAATGCAGAATCCTGGTATGGGTCATTTTGATGAAGATGACAAGAGAATAAAACCTGGTATCTGGTTCGATGGAGTAGAAAGAAAAGATAATGGAGAACCTGTATAGGGTTCTCCAATTTAAAGGAGGATATATAAATGGAACTTTTAGGAATTTATGACTTTAGTGATGCTCTGAGACTGATCAAACAAGATCCAGCTCATTTAGCAATGAAATTGTCTTATTGGGATGAATGCTATATCAAAATTGTATTGCCGTCGGATAATGAGTATGAAGCTTATTTTGCTTTATATACAGCAGAAGGCTCAGCACCATTTATTCTTCAGTATTCTGATATTTTATGTGGAACTTGGGAGTTGTTAAAACTTGATACAATGGATGAAGATACTCCTGATTCAGCTCCAGAAGAAGCGGAAGGTGAAGAAGATTACGGTAATTCCGAAGAATCTGAACTTGAGAGTGAAGATACTCATGATTCAGCTCCAGAAGAAAAGAAAAAGGATTTCAGTAATCTTAGTGAATCTGAACTTGAAGAAATACCTGGATTCGGCCTTGCATTCGATGTAGCAGTAAAAATGCTGTCTCATTTGAGAGATGATGGATTTACCACTATTGCTCTCAGGAGAAAAGGATGGAAGTATCCAGAAAGGTATATCACTTTCAATATGAGTGATACCGAAGATGAAAATATTTATACAGAAATCGGAGTCCCATATTGTGCATCCATAACCGATATTGTTTCAACTGACTGGTATTTGATCTCCTTATAATGTCAGATTGAGAAATATAATATAAATATATAAAGGAAAGGAGATGTGTGATTTATGGAAACAGATGTTGCTACTAAGATATATCTGAAAGGTATATTTGAAGAGCATTTAATCAAAGGTGATATAACTATTATCACCGATGAATTTATCAGGAATATCAATACAATTGCTATGTATCTATACAATCTAGATAATAGTAATATGAGTCCTGATGATGTCGAAGCTTTAAAATATTTGATTCTAATCTGTAATGTATTATATAATCGTACAGATATGGACAAGCTTCCAATCGAAGATGGAGTTTATGATTTATTACTGGAGAAGTATAAAATCTTTGATTCCAACTTTCAGGTTGGGGCAGCTGTTGTAGTCTTTGAAGATAAAACAGCAAAAGAATTTAATACTAAGAAGATAGAAGAGCCATTGATTTTCTTAGAGAAAAGATCTGATGATCCTATTAATGTAGATCTAAGATCTAGTATTATGAGAGAAGGACAGCCAATCTATGATATTAGAGATAGTTTGGTTGATCCTTTGAAGTTCAATCCTGGACCAATCTCTAAGAGATTGCATAATACAGCCCACGAG
>ERZ1035027.172-NODE-172-length-40535-cov-99.734363_pt1 | contig 40535 bp, 59 predicted proteins | sample MGYA00520604_ERZ1035027 | MGnify/ENA primary metagenome ERZ1035027 (study PRJEB33766, sample SAMN09781743) | gut metagenome | biome: gut microbiome | host: Homo sapiens | place: Madagascar | study: EMG produced TPA metagenomics assembly of the PRJNA485056 data...
GTGTGATTTTACATACCTTGTAACCACCTCTACCACGCATATAGTTATCTGCACTGGCAGGAATATATTTATTTGTTAAGCTTGAATATGACATTCTTCTTCACCTTCTTCTTTACCATTGCTCAATTCTGCTTGAGCTTCTTCTGATAATTCTTCAAATTTTACTTCTTTTTCTTCCATAAATTTTGCCTCCTAATTTTTTTCGACTAAAAAGTCTTGAATTTCCTTTCGCGTAGCCTTCAGGCTTTCTTTATCATCTTCAGATAACATTCCGTCAAGAATGGCCATGTTCGCTTTTAACATCAGATCGCCCCGCTCTTTATCAGCCTCAAGCCTTTGCTCGTGTTCAGACAAAAGTTGAGAATGCTTATTTAGTTCTGCTTTGATACCTTCCTGAGCAATCAATAATGTTTCGATTGACTTGATTCGTTCATTATCGCGTTTCAACCATTCTTCATGCCTTCTAACTGTTTCTTTTAAGTCGTCATTCGGCTTTTTAAAATCTTTGTAAACCTTCCAAGCGCCACCAATAGTGATGACTGCTCCGCATACCAATAAGAATTGGCGGACTGCAATTATAATTTCATCCATTGCAGACCACCGAATTAATTTTCTTTCGTTTCTTCATCTTCAGTATAGGGTGTCTCTACTTCTGGTAATCCGGCTAAGGATGTCAATAATGACAAAATTCCAGCCAAAGCAGTGCTTGATACTACAACTTTAAGATCCACTTGTTCCATCATTTGTGACGTTCCAATCATTGCGATTGCAGTCTGACACATTGTTTTTAAGCAGCGTGTGCATGCTGCACTCCACCATTTAGCATTTTTCAATTGTTCCATATTCTATCTCTCCTTGCTAACTCCATAGTTATCAACAATGTGCCAGTCATCACATGCACAATTGCTGATTGTATATACAATATCGTCTGAATCCGTTAATTTTAAATCAATACCATCTTTCGTATGCATCATGATGATTCCATCGACGATATGCCAATATCCACTCCAGTGACTACGCGCCACCTTGTGGCCACGTGTCATAGATATAAATGCAGATGCAAAATTCATATACAGTTACCTCCTAGATCAACTCAACATTTTCAATCTTTGCACGAATAACAAGGATGTCCATATATCTTTTCATGGCATCTAATTGAAGATCATAGATTTCTCTTGGACAAGTCGGTTTGAAATTCAACTTTCCTTCATCCCATTTTTCGCACATAGCTTTCAATTTGTCGTGACGAATCTTTACTTGAAAATACTCGCCTTTGAATCTGTCTTTGTAATCTGCAGAGTTCATCAACTCTACTGTTTCATTTAACTCCATAACTTTCCTCCTATAATTTAGTTACATTTAACATCACATAGCCTTCTTTGAATCCATCGTTAGTAGTGATGCTGCGAATTTGTGTCATTCTGAATAATCCAGTATCCGTTTCTTTGCCTTCATCTAAAGAAACTTGCTTGAATAACACATAATCTTGTTCGTTGATTTTCTTATCAGTCAAATCAAGAATAATAAAATCGTGTTCTTGGAAAAAATTCCATAATTTAGTATTTAAATTGATTTCATGTGTTTTAACCATTTAAAATCCTCCTATTAACATATAAAAAAGCGAGGTAAAACAAAAAATGCTATATTCCGACAAATTAACATCTTGGTTAAAAGAAAAGAAAATCTATCTAAAATACAGCACGTATACAAATTATTGTAATGTGATTCATAATCACGTGTTACCATCACTAGGCAACTATCAGATTGAAGAGTTGAACAACGATATTCTGCAGGAGTACATTCTTCAAAAACTTGAAAATGGTCGTAAAGACGGAAAAGGTGGCATATCGTTTAAATATGCAAAAGACATTATTCAAATCCTTAAATTTACACTTCCATTCAAAATTGATATTCAACTTCCATACCATCCTCCTAAGGCGGTAGATATTTTTGAAAAAGGACATCAAATAACATTGATTAATCACCTCCAATCTGAGATTAACTGTAAAAACTTTGGAATCCTTTTATGCATCCACACTGGAATACGCATAGGTGAACTATGCGCTTTGAAATGGTCTGATATAAACACTCAAACCAAATTGTTAAAAATAGATAAAACCATGATACGTACATACACAAAAGAAGACGGTAGTCATCTTTCAATAACACCGCCTAAATCACGTTCTAGCACTAGAATGATTCCCTTGAACACATGGATAATGCATTATGCTATATTGCTTCAAGGCGATGCAGATAACTATGTATTAACGAATCAAGATAAACCAATAGAGCCTAATAAATATAGGCTTTACTACAATAGAGTTTTAAAAGAACTTGACCTACCACATCTCAAATTCCATGCGCTCAGACATACATTCGCTACAAGATGTATTGAATGTGGTTGTGATTATAAATCACTGAGCGAATTGTTAGGACACTCCAACGTATCAATCACAATGAACATCTACGTACATCCGCAAATGGAACTAAAACGAAAATGTGTTGAATTATTATGCGATTACTATAAATAAAAAATCTACTCAAAATAGGGTAGATTTTTGTTTTTATAACATTTGTGCTAAGGTATGTCATTTACTGCTGGATGGATTGGCGGTGACTACTATCATAAACTTACACGTGAAGAGCTACCGAGCCATACGCATTGGATCTTAGACCAACAAACTGATGTAACCACTGCATTATATGGTAATCCATATAGTGATGTGCCTTTTACGAGAGCCACTGAACGTGCTAATAGAACTAATTATTATTGGTACGGTCAAACATATCCAACAGGCGGAAACAAACCTCACGATAATGTACAACCTTACGTGGTAACTTACTTTTGGAGACGTATCAAGTAGCTATTTTACCCTTCGCCAAAAGAAAACAACTAAATATGGTTGGATATTATTGTGTGGAATGTCATTACCAACGTATGATCCATATCGATTCTTATCATAATCGTGAATAAAAGGATTAAATACTCCTGTTCGATTGTTATCACCTAAATAAGTCATATTATAGAAACCAGTATTACCGCCTTGAGCAGTGATGATATTCCATTCATGTGGTTTATGAGCGTGTGACGGCATTTCATTCAAAGATAGTAAATGCTTATATTCGCCACCCACTTGATTGGCAGTAAATGACATACTTGTACTACCATCATTTCCAGTACCTTCACCGACTAGTGTACGACCTTGACCAAACTGTTCCCAAGTTCCACCCAAGAATGTTCCTGGGTTCTTTTTGTCGTATGTGATATAGACTGCGCCAACTGGGAATATCTTATTCAAAAACATAGGCGCTACAATATCACCTAATACGGTTAGTGTATCTTTTTGGTTTCCATCTTGACCGAAGAACGTTAATGATCTTCCATCTTTACCAAAGTTAATTAACGAGTAAGTAGGTGCTACAGTAAAGATTTGCCATGAGTAGTCATTCATGAACTTATCCTTAACACCGAATGCCACTTCATAAGAATTTGTTGCGGATGTAAATAAATTACCTGCTTTGTAGTCTTGCTCAAGAGTATAGTTGTTATCCCATGAATTTATTTTCGTCCATGAACTAGCACCACTAGCGCGATATTGGATATAGAACGATGTCACATTCTTTCCAGTTAAACTAGTAAATCCTACTTTGAAATGCAATAACGCATATGTTCCGCTAGCTTCATCAACTGCATAACTTGAGTTAGCACGTTTTGCAGTTACATTCGTTAAGCTAGGTGAACTATATGCAGATACAGTTACTTTGCCACTAATTTGTGAACTTCTACCACGTGAATCATAGATTGTTGTCGTATAGCTAATACTTCCACTGCCTCGTACAATACCAGTTGTAAATGAACTACCATTGTATGTTTGTCCTTCAAATTTGGTTGATACAGATGTAACAGTTGAACCTTGCGCACCACTGTAAGTTATTGCAAACTTCAGTCTAGACTGTGACTGAACTGTTTGACCAATGCCTGCACATACTGAGTTTGCATCTGTTACTTTGATACTGTCAATCGAAGGAACAACACTGCTTCTGACTTTGATAGTCGCATTTACCGACTTAGAACCGACCGATGTTGAACCACTGAATGTTTCTAATGTAAATGTAGCAATTCCGCTTGTCGAATTAGGTAAGTCCTTTTCCCATGCGGTAGGAATCGTATAAGAAAAAGTGGGTGTTAATGTCCCACTTATCGTTGTTAATTCACTTGTTTTACCGTTCCATGTTGCGTAGATTTTATGCGTAAAGTTTTTTGAAGCACTCGAACCATTAATATTTATAGTTTTACCACATTCAATGCTAGGGCTATCAATAGATATGCTTGATGCTCTTGGAATAGTTGTCAATTTAACAGTACCACTGCAAGAACCAGTAATAGGTGCATAATATCCAGAGTTACTTCCGCTGAAAGATGCACTTGCCGAAATTGTTTTTGAACCATCTGCATCATGTGAAATAGTTACAGTTCCACTTTTTACACCAACAAGCGTATTTACCGGCACATTAGGTGTAAAGCTTTGGTTTAACACTTGAGTACCATTCACGGATACTTTAAATGTTTCTGGAATTCCATTGTGTGTATGGTACTGCGTATTAGATCGAATACCAACCCACCACTCTACATATGATGTGTTGTTTTCAACAGAATAAGATATTTCATTGATTTGTAATATTAACGAGTATTTATCCCACTGACCACTACCAATTTGTATTCCACCACTAAATTCTGCCATTTAATCACCCTACTTTCTTGAAGTCTAGCGAGCCATTTGCTCTTGGCACAAATCCAAATGAACCAACTTTTAAAGACTGCGTGAATTGTCCATCTGTGATGTACATTGTTTGATCGTTTATATATGTTACCTTTGCACCATTCTTTTGAATCGACCATTCTTGGTTTGTAATCTTAGTTTTAAATGCACTGTCTGATTTACCTAAAGTCAATGCATCGTTATCAAAAGACATATAACTATTTACGTTATCTGCAGTTTGTTTTAAACCATCCAATCTACCATTCACACTGCTGATTTGACCATTCATTTCATTTTTAGCATCGGTCACGCTTCGATTAATTGACCACGTAAAATCGCTCTTAGTTTGGCTAAACTGAGTAGATACTTCTTCTTTATAATGATTCAAAGCCGAATTTGATACGTAAGTTTCACTAACCTTTGAAGTAATTTCATTTGCCTTAGTCTCAATTGCAGATTGACGAGTGGTACGTTCTTCGTTTATTGCATCGTCTATATCTTCAGGAGCAGGAGTCCAATCTGTAGAAATTGTGCCGATTTCTAATTTTGGTTTTCTAATATGGATAGAACCATTCTTGAATAATGCAAATCGAACACCGAAAAATTTAACATCATTGAGGGTGACATTATCTACACCTATGTTCATATTTGACAAATCACCCTTTTTGGTTAAAACAACTTTGACCCATTCACCATTCTTTTTATCACCTTTAATTTTGACAAAAGAGTCTGAAAGATATGTATCGTGATAATAAATTCTTGCGTTATTTGCATTATAATACTCTAATATCACTGGTGACGGTATATCCCACTTTGACCAATCATCGACTTTTAAATCAAACGATAGCGTAAAATTTTGGTTTAATAACAAATTCATGTTTACTTTTTTTGAATACATACTATATAAATTCAATGATGTCGAATTAGAAGTACTACAGGATATCGTAGAATGAGAATCATCTTTAGTGATTTTCCAACCACCACTATTATTCCAATCTGTAAAACTAGAGCTATTTCTCAATAAATTCCTACCGCCAATTTGTAGATTATCAACCTTATTACTAGTTTCAGTAATGGACTTTGCTTGTAATTTAATAGCATCGGAATTTTGTTCGATTTTAGTTGTGTTAGAAGTAACTTTGTTCGTTAGTTCTGCAAGGTCTTTCTGAGCTTGTTCTGCTTTTTGCTTTGCATCATCCGCTGCTCCTTGAGCTGCCTTTGCATTATTGATTGCCGTAGTTGCGTTGCCTTGAGCCTTAGTTGCATCAGACTGAGCTTTCTGTACTGCAGATTCTGCGTTTGTTAAACGTGTTTGAGCTTTTGTGATTTCGCTCTCAGTCGCATCAACTCTACCAGTCACTGATTCTAGATTAGCTTTTGCATCAGCCAACTCTTTGTTGGCATTATCTAAATTCAACTGAGCACTATCTGCGCTTCTCTTCGCTTCATCTGCCAAAGTTTGAGCACTTTGAGCATTACCTAACGCTTTATCCGCTTGAGCTTGAGCATCCGTTGCTTTCTTTGTCGCATCAATAATATCTTTCTTAGCTTGAGTTGTATCAGACTGTAACTTTTCGATAGATGTAGCTTGAGTTGTGATTGAATCGGCATTTTGTTTAATCTTGGTATTTAAACTACCTTCAATGCTTGTTAAATCACTCTTAGAAGCATAAGTTTCTGATACAGTAGTCGATAATTCACCGACTTTCTTTTCAATTTCTGTTGTAACATCTGCATGAATTGTTTTTGATTCAGTAGTTAAATCAACTTTTGTAGCGTATGTTTTTTTTATTGTACCGATTTCATTTGCGTTTGTGTTTGCCTTATCAACTGCATCTTGAATCTGTTGCTTTGAATCAGTAATATCACCTTTAATTGCATCAATTTGTTGTTGAGCTTTACCAGTGCTTGTATTTGCATCTTGTGCTAATTTCACTGCATCTTCAGATTGTTTGTTAGCAGTACTTGCTAATCCATTTGCACTAGTTGCAAGCTTTTCAGCATCTTCTGCTTTGCCAAGTGCTTCTTTTGATTGAGTGTTAGCTTGAGACACTTGAGTGTGAATCTCACCGATTTTCGCATCAATTTCATTCCAAGTGTTGTCAAAAATAGCTTTCGTATACTTGATTTCACTAGGATTAGCATACGTACATTTCCATCTTTTCCAAAGAAATTTATCACTTTGATAAACCACATTACCAACAAACCACTCACCACCAATTAATTCGGTTTGAGAAGTCGAATAATAGAACTGCTCTTCGGCACTCACAAATGACTGACCATCTTCGCCCTTAATTGCACTCCATCGGTATTTAGTTGGGTCTTCTGAACCATATTGCTTACTATCAGAATACTGACCAATAAATTTACGATTTGAATCTGTCAAACTGAAATCAACTTGACCATCTGAACTATTGGCATAGGCTATATGCACATAAGCACTAGTTCCATTCTGACCGTCTTGTAATCGCATTACAGTAACTTCTGCAGTTGCCTTTAGTATTTCGCCATTCATCGCTTTAAATCGATATACCGCCTTTTCTGTGAAATCTGAAGCGTTGACTGTGATTGTTTGGCTAGTTGATAATTGCACATCATCTTTATACCAAATGATTGAATACTTAGATGTAATATCAACACCATCATTTTTAACTAATGCGGTAAGCTTAGTTGAATCTGAATCGGTCTTAAACAAAACTCCATTTGAAGATACGATTGAACCTTCATAAACTTTTTTCAATTCAATCATCTTGTTCATTTCACTGATCAAAGCCGAACTAATCTGTGATTGCTTTTCTTCAAAGTTGTCAAAAATAGTCTTGCACTTCTCGGAATCCGTGAAACAAATCTCTTGTTCCGTTATTCGTGCTTCTAAATATAAAGTAGGACTATACTCCGCATCTTCGATGGTAAATGTATCGCCAATATCAGCATCAATATATGCATCTACATCGTATGTAACTTTAGGAACACAATTCTTTTTCAATTGAGCTAGTGCTTGACCATATAAGGTTTCTACACTGTCTGTTTCATAAGACCACACTAGCACTGCATACATATCGTTTGAATGATTTGTTAATAACGTACTAGGAAATCTATCTCTAGCTTGAGGTGCTAGAAGATTATTACCACTGACCATGTACTCAACATTACCATTTGCATCATATTCTTTTTTTCCATTTAATGATGTTAACTGCAATCCATCTGTGCCGGTTGGCCGAATACCTGTATAAAGTTCAGTAATATCACTGGTTTTTACAATTGAATGGATGTCATTAGGATATCTTAAAATAGTTCCTGTACGATTTGTTCCAAGACCTTGATTCGAACTGGAATGTTTACGATAAACGTTCAGAGTTACGCCTTTTAAGGAATAGTCATCGTTCAATTCTGTAATGAACTCCAGCTCTGCATCAAAAACATTGGCCAATGAATAAAGGCGGCTCAAAACAGTGGCCGTACCATCCCAATCATGACGAATTGACTTGTTAGATACCTCATTGATTCGAACTGTAAAGGAGCGCTCAAAGCCCCAGGCCTTAATATACTCAACGAAGCTCATGGCCCTTGGCGACTTATAAGCATCGATCTGTTCGTTTGTTAGTTCTAAACTTAGCCCATAAGCTTCGACTATTACTGTCTTTCTTGATTTTTCAACATTCATAATCGTCAAGTGATAACCTTTATCCTTGTACTTGAAAGACAACTTATTTCCTTCAACAAGATATTTAGCATCTTCATGAGCTGTGAGCGTTTTAAAACCAAAAGTATATGCAGATCCACTTAAATATGTATGTAACGTGTCACTCCAGTACGGCATTGCCTTATCAACGTCATTATCCAAATGTGCAAGAACTGTACCGTATGGATCCAATACTGCGATTCTGACTTTTTGTAATACCGTCATAACCAGGCCTCCCGAATACGAACAGTTACATCAGGCTGTTTCCTACAAAAATCAGAAACATGAAATTTGATATCTGTTTTTCCTGGAGGAACTTTAAAATACTGAGTTCCTACAATTTCATCGCCCGGCCTATCCATTCCGTTTACATATACATGCGATGTTTCCCCATCGATGTTGATTACTGTGCCTGCTGGATATCTGTTAGGAACATCTCTCCATTTGCTGACATGCTGTTTGTAGAAGTTGATTACATTAAAGCCAGCGAAAGTCATAAACTGATTTCCTGCTCGGTTTCCCCACTGCTTAACAGCAACCTGTATCTTAGCGCATTTCATATCTGCAATTTCTGGAATCGTGTAGTTATAATAACCGCCCCAGTAGAAAAAGCGTATATTGGCGCCTTCCTTTAAGATGTCACAATGTCCCCAATCCCAGTACCATGGGTTCTGAGTATGCAAGTGAGATGTCGTATAGCTCCAATTCTTCAACACTTTACCGTTAGCCCATATTTCGTAGTGACCTGTGTTACCAATTGCATCCGTCTTATACCAGTTGCAGCCACAGATAAGTTTATTGTCTGCTGTTAAGAAGTTGATACACATCTCTCCCGTTTGACCCATCAGCCCTGCATAAAATAATATGTGGAAATAACAGTAGAAATTTTTAGATCCGCTAGAATCTCCGTTTGAGTCTGCTGGCAATACAAGAGTTCTTAGGCCACCATTAGCAGAGCCTTTTTTATTTCCTGTACTACCAAAACCTAAGAATGTATTGTTAAACCATGTATGAGCAAATAAGGCACCATTTGCGCCATATTGTGGATGCATAACATCCGTACCACTTGTATCATCCTTACAGTTAAAAAAGCTATCTAAGGAAGCAAGGTGTTCATTCTGTTTATAGGTTTCCCCATCCAATTCTTCGATTTTACCGTATTGCATGACACCTTCAGTTGATACTATTCCAACGTACCCTGTTTCTGCAGTACATTTAATCTGATAGTCAACAATTGCAGGTAAAGTTCCTTCATTCTTTACAGTCACTGCGCCGGAGGACGTTGTAAACTCCTTTAGTGCTGTACTGTATTTTCTTGGATCTGAACAATAAATTTCAATTTCTCCAATGACACAATTAGAGCCAGCGTCAACTTCTGTGTTTGACAGTTTGGTACCTATAAAGTACTTGTCTAATTCGTCATTGAAAATTATCTGAACCTGTTCTTTATTGAGTAAAGAGTTCAGCTTGTTATAAGCCTGTCTGTAATCATAATTGCTATCTGCTTGTAGCAGGTACTTTACTGTTATGGTTCTAGGCTTAAGTCTTTTAGAGTTATATATAGTTCCATCCATTCCATCAACCTCGGTCTCAAGAACTTCAGATCCTAACAGCTCTCTACCACTCACTGAGAGTGTTCGATAGCCTTTTATTTCGTTTTCAATAAAAACACCATCATAGCACATTGCCTCGGCCGGCAAATCTACACCGGCCTGAGGTTTTGTGTCTATTGTGTCCACAAAGTTATAGAGCATTATTTAACACCTCTCAATGTTTTATTAAATTTCTGTGATCTAGCAAGTTCTGCCTGGTCATACTTAGCAGTTGCTCTCGCCATTTCACGACCATCTATTTCTAAAGGCACCTCAATGATGTATTCACCGCTCATTGAGTATGTATAGTCACTATTCAAGGATGTCGTCATTCCTGAATAAGATAAGTTAGGTTGTAGCATGTTTGGCATATACAAGATGTCTGAAGCAACTTCTTTGACTTTTGTCTTCATAGCCTTCATACCGTTGACTAAACCTTGGGCCCACCATATACCATTCTTATACTGAACTTTAGAAGGTGATCCAATCTTAGCCTTGGCCTGAATTGCCGCATCTGCTGCAGCTGCCAAACTAGCGGCCGCCGCTCTGACTGAACCTTCGCTTGCTCTTAAACCATTTGCAAGTCCTTGTCCAATCATCTGGCCACAATATTGTGCTCTTGACTGGCACGCATTGAATGCGCTGATAATGTTATTGCATGACGATCTTGCAACAGACACGCCTTTTGATAAGCCTCCTTTAAGTCCTGATGTAAACTTAGTACCCATTGCAGTTCCTGAAGTCGAAGCCCTAGCTTCAGCTGCAGACATTGCACTGATAATACTATTCAATGAGGCTGTCACTGTAGCCGACGTACTGGCAAATGTAGTACCTACCATACTGATAGCAGTTACAAGGGCCATCATCTGAGTACCAGCACTACCTATACCTACAGAAGCTGCAGATATAGCTCCGATACCGGCTGCAACTGCCGCTAAGCTAGCTCCCATATCCAATAGATTTAATCCTGTAATAATCTGAATGCCTTTAGCTAATTCCTTGAACCCTTTACCTGCATTCAAAGCAGCCGTACCAATAGAATCAATAACACCCGATACAGACTGTAGTACTCCTGAGACTGCTTCTCCAAATGCAGTAATAACTCCTGATATTCCATTGAATACCGTTGCAATAATGCTTCCAAATGACTCTATTGTGCTACAGATACCTTCAAAGACTGTCTGAATCACTGGTCCTAACGCAGTCACAACAGTAGCTACACCGTTCAGAATCATCTGCAATCCTTCACCCTGTGAACCTGCTAAGGCAAACGCAGCGCCAACTGCAAGAGCGGCCGCAGCAATACCTAACCATGTTGTTGGTGGAATCATAGCCAAGGCCTCGCCTAATCCTCTGAAGATAGTCGCAATACCGGTACCAATACCTTGTGCTGCCGTTGAGATAGCACTGCCTAAGGATGTCACGATACCTGAGATAGCGGTTCCTAGAGTTTCAATTACTAAGGAAATTCCTTGAGTGATACTGTCAAGAACGCTTGAAATAGCCGTTCCAATACCTTCAATACTTGTCTTGATCGTATTGCCAACAGATTCAACCACTTTAGCGATACCTTCATACTTGGCCTTGATCTTGTCAATTCCGCCTGTATTTGGAACACTGCCCCCAGATTCATCTGAATCATCTTTTTTCTTTTTGAAGAGATTTTTCAATGGATCCAGGCTCTTTGTACTTGCGGATTCCTTGATAGCACTTATAAGATTCTTTACATTGCTAACTGCATCTTTAGCATTAGCGCCGGCATTCTTAGCTGCACTTCCAAAGTTCTTTAAATGAGATACTCCACTTTGTATTGCCTTGTACCCTTTAAAAGCTAGGAATAATCCAGTAACAGCCTTAAAGGCAGTTTGAATAGTTCCTGGATCCAGTGCACTTACAAACTCGGCAATCTTTTTAACAACATCAGCAATATTCTTTACAATCTTGCCGAAAGCATCTGCCAAGCTTTCAATCACACCGCTTTGAGCGCAGGCATCCACTACATGAAGTACTGCATCCTTGACAGCACTTAAGGCAGACGCACAAGCCTGTATTGCTCCGGTATCTCTGAATTTCTCCCATGCACCTTTCAAGGCTCCTACCATATCTGAGAAAACCTGTTTTACCTGATTACAAGTATTGGTAATTCCATTGATATCGATCAGACTTGAAAACTGACTTGCGATTTCTCCGGCAAAATAAGAGGCAGTACCTACAATCTGACCAAAGATATTTGCAATAGTTTCTAAAAGCATAGAGTTTGCCAAGGCATCCCCTATTTTATTAAAAGCCTGCCCAAATTTATTCAAGGCCTTCTGAGCTTCTTGAATGGCCCCTGTATCCTTAAACGCATTCATTGCACTTCTTACTTTTGTCTTCATAGTGTTGATTGCACTCATAAAGTCCTGCAGGATAGCTGGCTTGAATGTATAGTCGATACCGTCCTTAGTTTCCATAAAGGCACCCGAAAGACTGTATATAGATGATTTAACCTTATCCAGGATATCTACAAAGCTTCCAAATCCCTGACTGTCTAGAATGTTATTAAAGGCACTGATGATACGCATTTCAACGTTCTCTACAGCAGACTTTATATTAGTAAAGCCTGTGCGAATCGTTTTGGATGCGCTTAATGCGGTTTCTGCAAAACCACCTGCTTCTGTATCACACTCAATCAAAGCTGCATTGAACTGATCAAATGTAATCTGTCCGCTTTTCATAGCTTCATACAATTCATTTGTGTTACCTGAAACAATACCTAGCTTTTTAGCTGTTTTAGACAATGCTGGTGCCATGGTTTCCTGAAGAGTTCTCCAGGACTGCATATCCGGCTTTCCAGTAGCTAGCATTTGAGAATACTGCTGTTGTGCTCGACTGACGTCTTCCGTGGAAGCACTGGATGCCAACAAGGCATGGTTCAATGCAATAGCTGTATCCGTAGCCTTGTCCATATTTCCGGTTACAGAGGTCAAAGACTGTGCACTTTTAACAATATCGGATAAGGAAGTAGGCAATCCCTGCACAGAGGCATTTAATTTTGATACAGAAGCTTTGGCTGCATCTGCTGAAAAGCCTAAAGAGTTCATTACTTTTGGATAACTGTGTAATGTATCAAATCTAGTGATGGCTCCATCTAATGAAGTGGTTACTGTGTTCATAGCGGCACCTAAGGCCTTTGTTACACCTACACCAGCTACAATAGACTTGACTTGAGATCCAAAGGAATTGCACACTCCCAGAGCCTTTTTGAACGTGGACGACATGTTTTTATCGGTAGCCGATAGTATGGCTTCAACGCTATAGCTTTCTGCCATATGTGTACCTCCTTATGTTCATCTAGTTCTCCTTTTCCTTTTTTTTCATAAATTCGCTTACGCGCTCCAGTATGGACTTTTTCTTTGTGCTCTTTTCACTACATAATCCTTCAAGAGCCGCATCATAATCAAAAAACTTCTGAAAGGTATCAAATACTTTTTTGATCTTACGGCCTGACTTTTTCTCGGCCTGTGCAGACATATTTAAATAGGCCTGAAGATGTAAATGATAAAGCTGATCTACTTCTGCATATTCGAGTGCTTTAATCTTCAAACGGTACTCCTTAGGTGTAAGTGCATCAACTTCACTTAAGTCTCTAAAGTTAAAGTAACGAAAGCAGTTAATAGCAGTCTGTTCATACTGTTCGTTGAAATCGAACTTTTCTACGCTTCCTGAGGTGCTCTGTTCTTCATTGGAATGTATCCTACCTCCAATAGCATTTTGCTTACGATTGTATGAGATACATTCGCAGTAGATAAAAAATCAAGCACGCTATCTACTAGACCTTCAATATCTTCTGCATCAACGATATATTTTTCTAGGTCCTCTTTCTTTACTCTTGGCTTTTGTCCGGCATTCATAGCCATTAATACAGTTACAAGAGCTTCCATATCACCGGCAAGCATAAAGGATACCTGATAGGACAATCCGACATCTTTTTTCACGTTCTCATCAACACTGACTTTTACTCCCTTGTTGATTTCACGTAAAAAAGCAAAGTCCGCGGTAAAGTCATATAGGGTTCCGTTAATTTCAAGTTGTAATGGTTTCATTTTTAATTCTCCTTTTCTTTAATAAGTAAAAAAGGACGTGCTATATCAGTACGTCCTCTGTGTATGTGCTAAGCTGCAACTGCTTGAGTTGTATCCTGGAATGCGTAATCAATCAATGCTTTTTGTTCAGCAGTAACTGTTGCGTATCCGTCTGCACCTTTTCCATCTACTTGGAATGTCAATTCCAATTGAGCTAAATCATCAGATGCAGAAGTTTCACTCTTTTCGGTCAAATATGCGTGATAGTAAGTTGCTTTATATTTATTTCCATCACCTGATGCCTGTGGCTCTTTCATATTGATTTTCCACAATTCTACTTTTTTACGATTCTTCAAAGCACTCGTTAAATCATCGATCAATGTATCACCTTTGGACAAGATAGATGATGCTGTGATTTCAATAGATACACTTCCAGCCTTAGCTACCAAACCATCTTTAGTTTCAGTTGTGTCTGAATCCGCAGACATCGACTCTTCATTCTCTGTTGTAAAAGCCAATCCCTTTGCAGTTTGACTAGATGCTTTTTCTAATAAACGATACATGTATACAATGTCGCTACCTTGTACTGCTTCTAGCGCAGCATCTGCAAAAATTTGTAAATCATATTTAAGCATTTTCTATTCCTCCTGTTATTTCATATTCCAGCTCCAGCACACCATGCAATAATGGTTCTCTGGTTGTATTGTCAGACAATATACGCTGTTCTATATGTCTGATTCTCCAGCAGTATTTTTTCGTTTTTTGAATTCTACGTGATAGTTCCTTGATCTGTTTTAACAGATCGGAAACAGTTCCACGTTCTCGACAATTGTTATGCCATAAATCAATGGTCTGATACACTCGACCTCGAATCATGGTTTTGTTGTCGTAAGAATCAACAAACTGACTATCTGCTAGATAAACAAAAGGGTAGGCTGTTCCTTCTGGCGGCAAAAAGCCATCGTATACACCTACTCCTTTATCTTTAAATTGTTCTTTTAACTGTACCAGTAAAGCACTGAACAGTTCCTGTTGCGCATCCATATATATCCACCTACTTTACTAGTTTCTTGAGATCTCTCTCGAAAATAACTTTCTGGTCGTTATAGGCAGGTCTGACAAAAGGCTGAGCGCTCATAAAACGCGTACCGTACTCGACATATGGACTGTAATGTGTTCCAGGTCCTGCCTTGTAGGCAAAGCCACCATTGATTGACTGGCCTCTGATACTTCGCTTAGTAGCACCTGTAGAGTAGCCTCTGTCAAACACGGCATTACGTACCATTTTAGCCTGCATTTCAATACCATTCTGTTTTACCACAGTCTTAACATCTGAAAGAGTCACATTGTCTTTAAGGCTTTTTTGAAGACGTTTTAAGCCTTTAATCTTTACTGTGGCCACTACTGAACCTCGGAAAGAATGAAGGCTTCTTTTACTCTTAACTTCCTTCTGTAATCGACTTTGTATCTTTTAGATCCAATACGAATGAAATCAAAAGAATAGTTATATGAATTCTGGATATGGACTGTTAGAGACCCTTGTCTAAGTTTTCCGTAGATTTGCATGATCGTCTCTGTCTTTGTATCCATTACAGATGCATATACCTTATCTTCTGGAACTACATCATCGTCATAATTACCAGTCTCGGCATTGTAATCACCGCGCACAAGATGTTGAAAAAAGATAGGAGTGTCATATCTCATAAGAATCGTACCCTCCCTTTATTCTGACTGGCTTGCTCATCTCTCCATGCCTGAATCTCAGAAGAGAAAGAAGAGAAGTCGTCGTCGTTAAACGACATTGACTCCCCTTCAACCGAATGCGTTTGAACGCCTTCAGAACCAATCCTATTAAAGCGTTTGATGGACACTTCTGTAATGATATATTCGAGCTCATCCGGTATGATTTTGACGCTCAGAAGTGCTTTTAGTCGACCTTCCGTAAGTCTTACAATGGTCTCTAGCTTTTCATCATCAGTTTGCAAACCAAGAAGCAGTTTTACATCATTTAATACGGTTGTTGTCGACATCTTCAATCACCTATGCCTTTAAATCAACAACAACATCACCTTTTGATACTACTTTGTAGTTTTTGTCACATTCTACAACAGTGCAGTGATTAGATTCTGCCGCTTTGATATCTGCTCCTTCTTCGAAGTTCTTCCATGATTTTACATCTGCACCATAAGCAACAGTGTCTTCAGAAGCTCCTACCTTATATTTGAATTTGTTATTCATAGATTGTAACTGTTCTGCAACCGCTACTTTTGTAGTTCCTGTTTCTTCACCTTTAGAAGCAGTCAATGTTAAATCGCGTAATGTTTGAGTATCGGCACCACCTACTGCAAAGTGTGCAATTGCATCTTGGTATTCACACATTAAACGTAATCCCATGATAGCGAACATATCAGAAATAGCACGATCATAGTTTCCTTCTACATGGAATCCTAAGAAGCCAGTAGTACTATCAGTTGTATATTCCAATCCTGCTTTTACAAATTCAGAATCACTTGGATTAACATAATATGCAATAATGTTGTTCATCGGAGTGGCAACAACTGTTTTTTCTGCAACTCGGTCTGTTAAGAATACAATATCTGCTCCTAAGAAATTTTTAATATATGTTAAACCAAATGCAGTCTGCATAGATACACTTGCTTCTCCTAAATAGCGATACGCATCCAATGTGTTTACGAATACGGCAATGCCTGTAACATTTCGCTTCATCTGTTGGAATTTAAGTTTAACATTACCGATTGCCATTGCGATAGCCAATTGCCAAGTTGCTTCATGTCCTACTAAGCTTCCTGAATTCAACTGATTATATAAGCGATCAGTGACGTTATCTTGCAAATCGATACGGAACTGATCGTCAGTATCGGCAACCGCAGCTTCATATCCTTTCTCTGCAATTGCTTCAATTGGAACGGCTTTACGGAATTTCTCGATTTTAATTGTATCGAAAACTTCTTCTGTAACATTATATTCGCTTAATGGAATTGATTCACCTTCTGCTACATGTCCGTCTTTTAATGTTCCTGTTACTTTCTTTGTTTTTAAAACAGAACCATTTGCTTTACAGATTGGACGAATGATTCCTAATACATCCAATAAAGCCTGGATATTCTTTCCAAAACTAGTAACAAAATCAATTTCGTGTGCTCTAACTTGGATGTTACCTGTTCCTGTTAATCCTTCAGGTGCTGCGAACATTTGCAAGTTCATACCTTTATAAATTTTTTTCATATGTTAGTTCTCCTTTTTCTATTACTGGAATAAATCCATATTTTCCGCAATCATGCGTTGTCTTTCCATTGGATCAGTGATATTCAAGATTGATTCACGAGTTACCCCTTTGTTTGAACCACCGCGTTTAGGACCGTTACCTTTCAGTTTTTCTTTAACTGCTTTTTCTACTTCTTGTTCAAACATCTTAATAAATGTATCAACCGCTTTCTTTGCTTTATCTGCATTTTGATTAACTAGAACAGATAAAAGGTCGTCACCAACGTTAATATTGTGCTCTGTGCACATTTTGCGTGCTTCATTTGTCATTTCTGCGATTGCGTTTTTTGCTTTCAATTCATCTAGCTCTTTTTGCACCTTGTCACGTTCTGCTTCTGCTCGTTCTTGTGCATTCATGTCGGCTAAGCGCTTAGCTTCTGCTTTTTCTTTTTCTTGATCGGCTTTCCAACGTGCAAACCTTTTATCAAGAATCGCATCCAAATCTTTATCTGAATATTTCTTTTCAGATGATTTGTCTTTTTCTTGGTTGTCTTGTCCTTCAGTTGATTGAGTATTTGTTGATTGAGTATTTGTTGATTGATCGCCCTCATTTTCACCTGAAGTTTCATCTGCAAAAAGTTGTAAGCAAAAAGGTAGTCTGTCATTGAATTTTTTCATATATATTTCCTCCTATTTTTCTGACTTTGCTTGTCATTTCCCATATCTTTTTAAGGCTTAAATGCTTGGCCTATAACCCATACAGTTTAACGACGTGAATGCTTGGTCTTGTTTGGTAATGTGGATATGTAGGCTTTGTAAGTCTTGGCTTTTCCACAAAAAATGCACCGTTGATTACGTACTTCAACGATGCATTCTAGCCATTGATCAAAATAAACCTTTTCGACACGCTCCAAATATTTGTGATTACACATCTCTCAGTTCCACACATTCAGGATATGCTTCTTCTGTGCCTTTGCATCCTATTCTGAAGAAATTTATTGCTAATTCTCCAGCAAGGTCCAAATCCGAGATATACAACGTCTTGTAATTCTCGTCAGGGCTATCATATCTGCAAAATGCATCGGATGTCATGTCGATTGAATTGGCCAATGTCGCAAATAGTACTGAGATAGCGCTGCATACGATATCTTTTCCTATCGGAGCGTAACGAGCATGGCCATGTACTTCAATCAAGCAATCACTTTCTGTCTGTTTAATCTTAATTTTTATCACATAGTATCACTCCCTTGCATAATAAAAGGCCACTCGTTTGAGTGACCTGATTTTTAGAATCCTGGAATAATGTCCTTAACATCTTTCAAAGTATTCTTAATTTTTTACATTCCAGGAATCCAATCTTTTACTTCCTTTAAAACGCTATAAACTTGTTTCATTTTTGAATTGTCTTGCAAATATTCGATGCCTTTCATAGTTATGTACATATCATCAATATTTAAAATTCTACCTGATTTTGTATTAACAATTTTTACACCCCTGACATAACCATTTTCAAATAATTCAGATATGATATCAGCATAATAGCTATAAGGAATTTTAAACCTTTTATAGTCAATATTTTCTTTTTTTACCAGTTTTCCTTCTTTTTTTGTTTCATATAACTCATAGAGGATTATATACACAATTTTAAAGAAATCATTATCAGCCATAGTAACTACCTCCGTTAAAGTGGTTTTTAAACATCTCACTTGATTCTAATTAAAAAAGATAAAAACCGACTTATGCCGGTTATCTAAATCTGTCATCTAACGCCTCTTTAAGTTCTTTTCTAAAAGCGTTATATATTTTTTCTTCTTCTGGAGTTAGTTTTACACCATCACGTACAATAACATCATTGTTACTATATCTTACCTTATCCTTAATTTTCTTTGGCGGTATCATAAGCATAAAAGATCATCTCCATTTCTTTTTTACCAATTTCTTTATAGTTTTTGTTAATTGATTATCTACGTAACAAGAGTAAGCTTCAGCGATAGCTTCTGAACTATTGATTGTTGCCAAATAACTTATCTTCGACTCGATTATATCATTTGTATAAGGCAAATTACAATATTCTAATGCCTCTTTGAGAATTTCATCTGCATATTTACCGCTTTCGATTGCTTGCCAAGCGTCTTTTTTGTCATTTTCTTTCCGTATACAATGTTGATATTCCAAGAAATGTATATATTCGTGTTTCAGATAACCATATAATCCATCTTTAGGCGATAATGTATCTGGTGTATTTTGTAATACTTCATTTAAAACAGTTTCATTTTCAAAATATCTCGTATTAAGTTTTAATTTCATTTGAAACTTTTTATTAATAGATGCTCTGGCAATATCCTTACCTAAATCATCAAAAATTATTTCATTTATTTTTCCTTTTAATTCTGGCATCTCTTTAAATAACTTGTGCATAGTCGAATCTATTAATTTTGTTGTATTCAAAGAAATATTGCTGCTACCTTTAGTAGAAATGTTATATATATTTCCTTTTCGAATAGCTAATCCTCTTGAAAATTCTAATTGTATATATTCGTCAAGCCTTAAATCATGCTCTCCGTTTGCTAATCCATTTAGCCATTTTTCATACTCCTTACGATCTGAATGTGGTGCGAGCGCACAATGACAATTTGGATGCATAGGTGGAGCGTTTTCTCCTATTTCCATGTCTTTAAGCTTGAATGTTTTGCCATCCATTTCTTTACACAACGGACACACATCTTTTAAGCTACAGGCTATATATTCATACTCATCTATTCCATTCGCTTCGTAAGATTCAATCTGTGCTTGTGTTTGGACCCTTGCTATCTCTGTTCTTAACAATCTTTCTGCATTGCATCTTGATACATCGAATTTCTTTCGTATCTGAGGGATAAACTCTCTAGGATTCTTGCCTTGAATCAACGCATTAGATAGAACACTGGATAAACTGTTTTTTAGTTGGTCTTGATTGAGCCAAATTCGTTCTGAAAAGGTTGCATTCTTAAAAGATGAATCTGCTACTGTTTTGGCCATCTTCGCATTGTCAATCACTGTATTGCCTAAGATAGAAGCATTACGTTTGATCTCTTCTAAATAGGCTCCTTCAAGCTTTTGACCAGTATACGATTTCAATTCGTCATGGCCTGCCACAAGCTCTAATCCAATGTTTGCTTTTAATAGTTCTAGACGATTGACTTTCATTGCAAGGTTATACAATCGCATCTGTTCATTGGCTTCATCTGAAAAGTTCTTTTCCTTTACATACTTCTTAGCTTTTCTTTTATATGCCTCGATTTCTATGTTTGAAACTCTTTTTTTAGCTTCTGCCATAGTGATGTTTTCTTTATTTGCATAGCGACTAAAAAAGGATTCGATTTCCTTTTCAACCGAATCCATCATGTTTGCATATATTTCTTGTATCTCATCCGCATATTCCTGTTCATCTTTTAAGCGTTTCTTTTTCCATTCAAGCTCACGATCTCGCCAATATGTTTTACTGCTCATCGTTTTGTGAATCCTCATTATTTTGGAAGATTCGGTTTTCAGTTTCTACCATATCATTCTCATCTTCCTTTTTGATGCGTTCCATTTCGGCATTCGTATCCTCAACTGCCGAGATAAATGACAATTGGGTTTCGTGAGACACGATTCCTGATAATTGTGCAGCAGTCTGTGCTTCTTCTAATAAGTTTGCAGGATAATTTTGTGTAAACTTGTATTCAACCTCAAGCCAGTCGTCTTCAGAACGATGCGTGATCGCATTACTAAATAAGACTCGATATCTACGATTCATTCCAGATGTGAACTTTCGCTCTTTCGCTTTTGCAAGGTTTGACATAGAAAGAAGCTTATATCTCAATGCAATACCTGATGACGTTCCAAAGTTCTCATCATTGATATTGGCCACCATTGAGTTTTGGAAGATTAAACGCTCTAATCTGTTGATCAGATTTTCCTGTGTTGCATCTGCATTTGGCTTTGACATGAAATCAACTACAATTCCATCACCACTTCCATCCATTGACTCAAAGTTAATTGTTCGATTATCACGAATGTGTACTAAATCAGACTCTTCTAATTTTGGGCCTAAGATTTTTAAATAGGCATCTGCAAAATAATCAACATCATTTGCTTTTTCTGACATTGCCTTATTATAAGCATTAATCAAACTGTATGTTGATTCAAAAATAGACATACGTTCTTCATTCTCAATAAATTCAGTGGCCGGAATATCATTGAATCCATGCTCTACGCCATTAAATACATGAAGGCCACCTTTATCGTTGAACTCATACTTATATGTTTTGTCGTAGATATATCCACGCATAACCTCGTCTACAATCTGATAAGTTACAAAATATCTAGGCTTCTGAACTGTTGATTCATCATAAACCATAAAACCTTCTCTTGGATCTAAATAGGTGATTCCTAAATTTCCATAATCATCATTGAAATACAATTCATATCCTTTTCCAAAAACACTACAAATCTTAGATAGTTCTGCATTGTTGTCGTCCTGGTCATTGTATTTATCTAGCAAGTTGATATAATCATCAATTTCTTTTTTCTTAGATGATACCTTGATTGGAATACCAATAAAAAAACCGTTGAATGTATCAACAATGTATTTTGCAAAGTTGACCACCACACGGTTATCGGGTTTATAGGCTTCTTTGTTGGCTTGATGCAAGATTGGATAATCTCCAATATAGGCATCATATAGCTTTTTATACCTATCTGTTATTAACGATTTATGTTTTGTTATCAATCCATTCAACACTTCAATATTAATGATGTCTTTATCGTCAGATAGCTTAAATATCGTATCCGGTTTAATAATGTATGCGTTCATTAAATACCTCCTTTAAATGTCCTTAATTTAACTCGTCCAAATGTATATTTTTCAACTGCATAACGCATTGCATCCATTAAGTGGTTGAAATCATCAATTGGACGATTTATTTTGTTTCCTAATCTATCTTCATCCCATGTGTAGTTACCAATTTCAGTTATGAAATTAACACATCTAGGATGAATGATAATTTCGAAATCTTGAATATATTGAATCCCATGTGTGATGGAATCCTTTCCCTTTTGTGATTTTTCAACACGAAGACCATAACCCCTAAGTTCATCAATCGACTTAGGTTCTGCACAGTCTGCTGTGAAAGACTTCTTTTGATAATGCGCGTTTTCAATCTCTTCATATAGCTTTTTATTGGAAAGACCTTTTTTATAAATTTCATCCCAAACATAAAGTTTCTTATTTTCTGTATCAATGAAACCTATAAAAACTGCAGCAGGATCATTTGTATAACCGAAGTCAATACCATTTACAGAATCACAGTTGATGACTTGATCTAGTGTAAATTCTTCTTCTTTCCAATTCTCATAAACCAATCCATCAACAATACCCCAATTTCCAAGACCAGCAACTTGATATCGCCTAGGATTTTTCTCCTTCATGTTATCGAACAATCTTAAATCGGCTTCATCTAGCCATTCATTACACTTATAATTGGTTGTGATGGCTAATATATCAGGGTCGTTCTTAACATCAAAGAATCTTTTTTTAAGCCAGTGGTGTTCGTTCCATGGGTTGAATGTAATCATCCACTGTTTCCAAAGATAAGGCGGTAACTCACCACGAATCGACTCATCCAATGTATCAAAGTCTTTTTCGCTAGTTATTTCATAAGCTTCTTCGAGCCATACCCAACATAGGAACCCATAATCTACAGTAATGGAAGTTATTTTTAACGGATCATCAAGCCCTCTAAAGAGAATCTTTTGCCCAGTTGGAAGATAAGTTGCTTCCAAAGGTGAATACTTGAATTCCCATAAGTGTTCAACCTCTAATCTTCTTGTTGCCCATTTTAAATCCGTGAAGCACGAATCTTTAAGTGTTCGATAAGTCTTACGAACTACCAATGTATTCGACTTATCATACTTCATCATGTTGTAGATAATTCGCAATGCAGTTGTTTTTGACTTCTTAGAAGCACGAGAACCTTTGCATGCTGCATAACGTCCCCTGAAGTTCCAATAGGATTTATATCCTTTTCCAACTATTTTAGGTAACTTGATAGATTTAGTCTTCAAGCTCATCTTCTCCTTCAAACTTAGGTACTACGATTTCTGCTTGAACTTTATCCGTAAATAACGAATATCTTTTTCCTAGTAATTCCGCAGCTTTATTTGCATCAGAAAGCTTTGCAGGAATCTCAACAATTTGAGGAACTTCTTCTTTGACTGTTTTCTTTCTCGGCTTTCCATCTCCTGTATCGACATACTCCGAGCGTTCTTTTGTCACTGTAACAACAACAGATTCTTTCATTTCTCGTCGCATTACTTTTGTGAGGTATTCCATGACTTCCTGAACATCTGCTATCTTTCCCGAACTGACTTTTTCAAGTTGTTCATCAATATAAGCTTTGATGTTAGCTTTTGTTAGCAATTTTGAAGCACATGCTCTTGCAGCACCATCTGTTTTTACATGTGGATATGCAACTTTATATGCTCTTGTCGCATTCAGATCAATCAAATACTCGTCTACAAATAGTTTCTGTTTTTCTGTCAACTTAGCCATAGAATTCCTCCTTTCATTATTTTGAAATTAAATATCTGTCTTAATGCCCTTTCCATCCTTTTCTTGGTGAGCCAGCTCCTCTTACCCACAATTGATCTACTTCTTTTGCTATTTGTCTTTTTCGACGACGTTGTTCTGAATCTTTATTAGCTAAATCTCGGCTTGTAAGCTTTTGTACTTTATAACCCATAGATTTTGCCCTAGAAGCTATATCGGATAAGGTCCTAGGAATTTCCCTACTTCCACTATCAGCAAATGATGCCCCAGAAAAAGAAAATACTTTCTTCCCTTTTTGCCTATACTCAAATACAGTTCCATCTCCTGTGGTAACAGTTAAACCAACTGTCCCCCCCCGATTTACATATTGTCCTCTTCCACCCATAAGTAAATTTCCTCCTTATTCATGTATAAAAAAAGCACCTTGAATTAACAAGATGCTCAGATAGCGTTCCGGATTTCAACCGGACCTTTCCCGTACAATATAACATTGAAAGATATAGGAATTGAATATCAATCACAAGCTGCTTCATTTCTAACGCATATGATCTATCCTATAAATATCAGGACGTACTCACTCGTATACGAATCACTATCCATTTCTATTTTTCCATATCTTTTTGACTTTTTCAACCAATTTTCTTTCATCTTTTGTCAGATCTCTTGTACCATTTTCATCATGTACATAACCTTTATGAGTATGTGGCAATAAAGGTTTACCATTAATAGTATGTGGCTTCCCAGTTATGTCAATCTGTCTTTCCCTCAAGCCATCGTTTGAATAAAGTATAATTGATTTAGGTTCATTATTCTTCCCAAGTGTTACATAAATTCTTCCTTTAGTCATTGTTTCCATTGGAGATTTAGCGTTACTAGCATTGACTTGCTTCACAAATTTAATATTTCCACTCTGATAAACTGTATTGTATTCGCTCCCATAAGGGTTTCCACTGTCACTGACACCGCTGCTTGCTCCTCTACCTCCCATGTTTTCTTGCCCTCTCTATAACTTTATTTTTATAATAAATAACTTTTGTGCCTTTGAAATCATGTTCAATGGATTGGCCATAAATTAGAATTGCAGTAGGCTTAAGTTTATCGATCATGTAATCTACACCATCTTTCCAAATTGATCTTGCATATTCATCCTTGATACATCCAATAGTTGAGATTGCTACAACTCCTCCTGGTTCTATACCATCAAAACAGAATGTGTATGTTTCTCTTTCTGCCCAGGAAACAGTTGGAATAACACATATTCCTTGACTCTGAAGATAATGTCCAATTAATCTACTTCTATAGATATTCCATACTTTCATAGCTCTAGGCATATCCATATATAGAGAAAAATCTGGTGTAAGAACACAGTCATACTGTTTTAAGACATTCACATATCGTTCAGGAGTGTTCCAAATGCGTTCAAACTGATAATCATCAATAAACATATGAATTCCAGATTGATAATGCTTTGAAGAGATTGCTTCATTGAATCCAATTAACTCCTTAGGAATATGAAGTGTCTTTTTAATTACTGGCATTTCAAATGGGCCGTCTGTTTCATATGGATCATATAAATCTAGATTGTATTTTTTGATTGTTAGTTCTCTTCCTGGCATGGAACACCTCCTTTCTTGCATAAAAAAAGCCAAGACCTCTGTCTTGACATAATTTCTTATGATATTAGTTTACCACGAAATTCTTGTCCACTAGGGGACAAAATGCATTATTCGTAACTTTTTACCTCAATAACAGTATAACTGATTGGGTCTCCATTCTTTAATCTTACTCGCATTTTCGCATTTAATTTTGATACTAGTGGAAAGCTAATCTCTTTTTCCTTTACTTTTTTCAAAAAATTCTCATCCTCAATATCTGCATTGATTGTTTTTCCAAGGAATTTAAACTGCCATTTACTGTTTCCTAATAAATCAGGCTTCCGAACAGTTAGTACTCCTGTAGCTTCTTGTTCAGTGATATCACCATTTAGTGATTCAACATCGATAGGATTCCTAGTTCTCATTAAATCTTCTTTATCCATTTCAACGGTCTTTACTGTTTTATCATCAGTAACTGCGATGGAAAAGCCTGTCCGATCATCATCTTCTGAAATAGTTCTTGATAATTCTGATAAGCACTTTTCTATTGAGGAATCTCTTGTGTAAAGATTATATGTTCTGTTATCAATATAGGTTACATTACCAACACAAGACTTGACTATAGTATTATTCCCTTCATGAATTACTTCTGCAGGCATTTGTCCACCAAGATTTTTCTTCAGTTCAAGAATACTATTCAACGATTCTAGGATAGGTGGCATCAATGGAAATAATACAGTAGCCATATCAACAATCTGCTCTATCGTTATCATAAAGCTACCCTTTTCGATATTCTTTACTTTAAATTTGCAAAAATCATTTTCGGTTAATGACGAATCAGCAATTTTGCCTAAAACCGCAACAACACAGTCTAGCGACTTAGATAATGTTTCTATATCAATGTCATTTTCGCCTTTAAACCTTAATGTAAGTGTTTCTTTTTTCATGACATACCCTCTTTTAATCAACATTATTGTACCACCTCTTCTTTTAAACACTAATACCTATATGAACATTATCCACGTCAATTAAACTAATTTACCAATTTCTCTGCGGATATGTTTGTACATTCCGTTCTTTGTATAACCATATTTTTCCGCTACATCCCATGCAGTCATATTCCAAAAGTATAGATCAAACAAAATATTCTGATCGCGCAAAGATAGAAGTTCTATCGCTTTACATTCGTTCAAACGTCTACGATAATAGTTGATTTCTGCCACCTTTTGAGATTCTTCCTCCATCATTCCTAAAGGACTTGTATAAGAACCATGAAAGGTCGGCATAGGAGCATTTGATTTCTCTTGCTCCTTTGTCAACCTAATTGGATTATGACTAAGCCCTAACATTTTATGATTCAGAACTTCTAGTTCCTCGTTTAATTCAATAATTCGATAGCAGCAATAATTAGCCGACTTCAAGCCATTCAACATTTGATTTAATTTTAATTTGTTCAATTTAACCACCTACTTCTTCTTTGCGACAACTGACCCTCTGTGCCAGGACTCTTCCCCACTACGATATCTGCGTTCATTTGCTCTTTCCTGATGTAGTTTGTACTCTTTCAATCCTAGATTCTCACGTTCAAGCTTTGCGATGTAATCAATGACATGATCCAGTTTATTATCCAGGTCAAACGATTCGTCTTTCGTTGCATTTCGAACGAAACGAAAGTAATTCAATAATGAATCGCATTCATCTTTGATTTCTTTGTTGTGAATATCATATTCAGTTAAGCTCATCACTTTGTCTCCTCGAATCCTTCATAAGAACTAGCGTACATACATTTGTATGCTCGCAAGTCCTTGTTCTTCTGTTCCAACTCATGCATCAACTGTTCATTCTGGCACTCCAGACTGTTGATCCTATCGGACACGATAACGGAATACAGCATCATCGCACCTAGCCCTCCGGCAAAGAACCCGATCATAAAGTAGATCACCCAACCACCTCACAATTTCTTAAAATCTCATTGATAGCTACATTAACAGGAACATTTTTAAAAAACCCTTGTTTCTTCAGGTCCGATAAAGCTGCATACCTGCTAATCGACTTATTGCCAGGTTCTCCCTCGAAGGCCCGTAATATATTGAATTCCTTCCAAGCTATCTTATATAGCGACCTTTCATTTTCTTTTCCAGACGCCGTAAGCCATTCCTGTCGTGTCATTCAATTACCTCACATTTATTTAAAATTTCATCAATATCCATATCAGAAGTCATGTATTTAAAGTATCCATATCTGCCCATGGCATACAATGTAAGCCTTTTATCTCTTTCTGAAGATTCTTTTAATAGTGTCAAAAGATCGTATTCAAATTGGCTTACTTTGAACTTACAAGCTTTGTATTCAACAAATCCGTATTTCTGCTTCATTTCTTCTAAATCTTTTTCTGTCATAATCTCACATACTCATCTTGTGGCATTTGATAAACTTGAACACAATTATTCAAAACAAAATTTTCAAACTCTGTTTTATAAATATTACAAAATTGCTTATCTGCAATTAATTCTTGAACTTCATCTAACACATCCAACGCTTTTTCTTCTGTCGAATAAACACCTAATTCGCAATCATATCCATCAGTTGTTGCACCACATACCAAACAGTAATTGCCGTCATTAATGACACGAAGAAAATTAATATTCACTAGAGCATTTTTTCTCTGGCTTCTAATCCACATACCTAGTACCCATTCTTTAACCTTTCCATGTTGATCACATTCTTTCTCATATAAGCTGCATAGACTTCTTCCAGGCAGAACCCTAAGTGTTCGCTCAGTGCCAATAGATACATCAATCGGCCATCTGCAAGTTTAAGTATGGTAATCAATGCATTTGCTATACCAAAACCGATATCAACTTGCACCATATGCGAATAGTTATATTGACCATTTTCCTGATCGTACCCAGAATTAGTCGAATAGTTTCTTTTTCCATAAAACAATTCGTAGATCAAGGCGAAGTGGAAAACATCTGCCAACTCTTCCAGGGCCTTATTTCTGTCGACTGGTTCCTGAGATTTCTTCCACCAGCACCAGTCACCTTTGAGTTCATGAGTGAATTCACCAATCTCATCGAGCGTGGCTAAATCAATTTGTTCCTTTGAAATTGTAGTCAAACCGTACTCTTTCATGATGGCCGAATTCAGCTCATCTTGTTTCTTTAGCATTGTCTCAATCATGCGTAGTTCTGAGTCTTTCATTGTTTTTCCTCCTTGTTGCCTTTTGAGAAAATCCATTCAAGTGTTTTGGGCAGTTCTTCGTTTTGTTTTTTCTGCTTTAAAACTTCGCCATTCTTCATCAGAAAGGCAAGTCATCCGATGCAATCTCAAGAGCATCAACTTCGGCTTGTTGAGTCAAGCTTTGCGCATACTGCACATTCGATTGATTGTGATTGCTTGTCTGAGCTCCATACGATTGATTCTGAGCGTAACTTTGAGCACCATAGGTATTTGTAACCCCTAGAGTATTTTGCTCGTTAAAATCATTTCTAGGTGTCAAAAACTGCACGTTCTCTGCAACAACTTCTGTGACATAGACTTTTTGCCCTTGCTGGTTGTCATATGAGCGTGTATTGATTCGGCCTTCAATGCCTAGCTGATTACCTTTCTTCTGGTACAGTTGGATATTGTCGGCCAATTTGTTCCATGCAACGCAGTTGATGAAGTCAGCATCTTGTGTTCCGTCCTGATTCTGTCTTCGATTGACTGCCAAGGTAAATGAACACACGCTCGTTCCACTCTGCGTCTTTCTGAGCTCTGGATCACGTGTCAATCGGCCAATCAGAACGACTCTGTTGATATCCTGCATAGGCTCACGCTTTCAATCCGCAATCATTCGCGATTGCCTGCATAGATTCGGCCATCATCTGACGCATCTTTTTCGTGTCGGCAGTAACCAAGTCGACCAGCTCGTTGAATTCCGCCATGTTGATCGTGCTCTTGAAAGCTCGGTATTTCTCAACAAGCGTTGGCTCAACTTCCGGTTCTTCTTCGTGAACATGGTTTGACGATGAATGCTGTTGTGGTTCTTCTTCCTGGATGGATTCAACCACCTGAGTTTCTTCTGGTTTCTGCTTAGGTTCTGCATTGACTACAACCTCCGGTTTTTCTTCTACACGCTTTTTGGCAGCAGGCCTTCCACGTCGCTTTGCCACTTTCTCAACGATATCCGATTCTCGAATGTTCATTCCGTTGATTCGGTATGGTGCTACGTTGTCTGAATCGTCAACGTATGCGATAAGTCCTTCTCTGTCCACTCCTGCACAGTGATAAACGACTTTATCACCAGGAGCGTATTTGAGTTCTTGTTTTTCGGTTTGTTTTTTAGTTTTCATTTTCACAGTTCTCCATTTTTGATTTTTTCCTGCAGCTGCGCTAATTCGCTTTGCAACTGCTCTTCTGACATCTGGACTGGTTTGGCATAGAATTTTTCATCCAGCTGGATCGCTTTGATTCCTGGGTTGTCTTCTTCACGTTCCACTTTGCTCCATCCCTTCAAAAGCCCTCTCCAGTCCCTGATAGGGTCATTGCCTGTCTTCCATCCGGTGGATTCGTAGTGTTTCCAAAACTTTTTGGCATCTACGTTCAAGTTGTGTTCCTGGATGTAGTCCACGATTTCTGAAATGGACGGTTTAACAAAACAGTCAGTCCAGTCAGTCTGCACATTTTCGTTTGTTGCACTTTTTTTCGCAGTCGTACTATCTAACTTCTGACTACTGACTGACTTATTTCTAGACTCTAGACTCTTATCTCTAGACTCTAATCTCTTATCGGACAATGTCCTTTTTTTGTCCGGGACAATGTCCTCCACTTTGTCCTCCACTTTGTCCTCCACTTTGTCCTTCGATTTTTTCTCTGTTTTTGAGCTCGTTTTTCGAGTGTTTTTTGAGCCTTTTTTAGGACTCTTTTCAGACGGATTTTTCTGTTTATTTTCACGATACAATCGCTTTTTTTGTGCCCATCCGGTTTCTGATCCAATCATCGATTCATAATTTGCAATCTTCATCACATTGTTCTCAGACACTACAATCAGTCTTAAATTCTGGAATAATTCAAGGGCCACTCTGACTGTGTCTGCGGAAAAAAACTTTGTGTCACGTGCAATTTTATCGACAGTGTATGGAACTAATATATTGCCAATTTTTGTAGCTAAAACACCATTTGTATTTGATGTCAGGGTGCACAATTTTATGTATAGGGTTACGTATTTACATCCGTCTTCCTGGGATAAAAGAAAATCGATTGCGTCACTTTCGAAAAAATCAGTCTTCAACTTGATCCAATAATAAACTTTGCTATTATCCTTGATTTCCGACATATGCAATCCTTTCTATTCTTCTTGTTCTATTTCATTTATAACTACCATTACGCATGGTTTCTGTGCATATCTCTTGAAGACATGCAGATCTGATACTTGCTTATCATCTTCGAAAGCCACTTTGTTTAAAGAGTCCAGTACAACCTTTGCAATGTTGTCGGAATCTGGCTTCTTTTGTGGTTGGATTTCATTTGCAAGCATCTTATTTAACTTTACTTTTGATACATTCTTAGGTGGTGAGAAATACGCGAAAATCTTCACTTCCAGGGACCCTTCCAGCATGCTTGGAGTGCCACACTGTTTCATGAAGCTTAATCGTACTAGATTCTCATATTCAACTGTTTTAGGTGGTGTATGCACACTTACATACTTACCACGATTAGAGAATCGAGGCCTTCCTTTGGACCCCGGTTCTCCTGGTACTACAAACTGATAACGCATTATTCTTTGATTTCTCCGGTTACTGGATTTTCACCAGGCTGTTCCTGATATTCTGCATCAAAGAATTCGTTTGGAACTTCTGCCATATCTTCTTCAATCGTTGTCTTGATTGATTCATCTGTATTCATCTGCTTAACAAATTCAGTTTTCAAAGGAGCATATTTAAGCAACTTCTTCAAAACTGTTTTCTTGGCCATTTCATCAAAGTTTGTTTTCCATGGTCCACTTGAAAATGATTTTGAATATTTTTTCGCATGATCAAGAACATCTTCATACGACATGACCTGGAATCCTTGGCCACCATTCACTAATTTGAATGTTGCATAATAATAGATTGGCTTACCTCGATTTGCTCTTGCAGGTTTATGTTTAAGCACTGGATCCATTCCAAGCTCATACTCAAACTCATCATTTTCATAAACGACTTGAGCATCAATCATTTTGACTTCGCCTGAACGATATGCCAGGTCAATCAATCCTTTGTAGCCAATCTGGAACTGACAAGCTCCACCATACGGAATCAAATAGGCTTGTCCTAACGGAGTGTTAGGTTCCAATCCTAATTGTGCTGCATTCATCATTGCAGCCAAGAAGGACTGTGGAGTACATGATGCTAGCTTGGCATTATTAGATACTGCAGATAATGCGATACGCGTGAATCGTTCTGGAGTCATCACACTAGGCAATGCTTTTGCGATTTCTCCTGACATCACAGAAATGTAATCTTTAATTGTTTGTGGCTGCTTTTTGGTCACTTTATTCGACTGCGTCTTCGCAATCATTCCTTGTTGATTTGTTGTTGTCATAAATATTTATCCTCCTATTGTTCTTTGACTAAAAATCTTCTCATTTTTCTTTGTGTTAAGTATTGATCATAAAGTTCAGGTTCATCTTTTCTGAATTCTTTAGTATCGAATGTATTTGATACCGATGTTTTCCATGTAACTTTGAACTTGTCAGATGTTCCAATACCAGAATCACCTAAGTAGTTCTTAACTTCATTCTCATGTTTTTTCTGAATATCCTGAAGCTCCTTGATTTTATCTTTGACAAGCTTCAATGCATCCAGTTCCTGCTGCAATGGAGTTAGATCCACGATGCTATCTTCATCGTTTTCAACCGGATGAAGTTCACTGATTGCTTGTGCAGTAGAATCCGAACCATCGATTGGCGGTTCAATGTCATTCTCCACACAGTTCCAGAACTCTTTCTCCTGCTCGATCAGTGCATTGACTTCATCATCGCTTCTAAGGACTTCATAGCAGTACAAGTCAACCCCTGGAATATAAATAGCTATATACCACTTAGAAAGGCCAGTAACCGCCATATAATGCATACACTGTGCATAATACTGAGGTGGAATGTTTCCTTTCTGATACATATCCTTGTTGTATTCAGACGTGGTCTTGATTTCTAGACCTGCGTCTTCTCCAACAACCAATCTGTCAACGTTGGCCAACATGAATGGATGATCTACAGATTGAAATGAAAATCCACTCTTTCGACATTTCTTGCCGGTTTCTTCTTCCCAACGTTTGGCCACATAAGCTTCCGCATCTCGACCAAATCGCATACGCTCATTGTCAATGTTCTTGTGGATTCGGCCAGTCTTTTCACACCATAGTGCATAAGCCGATTTGTATTTGTTCATGCCTAGAACAGAACCGGCATCAGAGCCACCAATTCCCTTTAGACGATTGTCCAGCCACTCTTCATGAGTAGCTGGTAATTTATGTTTGATTACTTTATTCATCTTCATTTGATTCTTCCTCTTTTTCTTCTTCTGGTTCACCTGCATCATCTATGTACCGGTTGTCATTCCATTCTCTCCAGTCATCGATATCCTTAAAGAATGGCATTGCTAGTTCTCCTTGAATGGTGGATGCTCCGCTAGAAATCTGTCCGTTTCGTCATCGTAGCATTCTGCACATACCGCATATCCAAATCCATATGCAGTATGTACTTCTCTCGATGTGTACATCTCACCGAATCTGAATATTCTTCCACATTGTGCACATGGCACCATCTTTTCCATATCATCTTCATACGTTCTGCATTCATCAGGAAGAAGAACATCTTCATACTTATGCAGCTTCGTGTTGTATCTGCCTGCTCTAATGGACATAGCACTTACCTCTTTTATTTGCGTTGTTGATATCGCAATAACTTCTGATTTTCTGTTGCAACCTATCTTGGAACGCATCTACTGCACTTTCGAAGCAATCGATCGTCTGGTCTGAACTTAGATCGAATAGAGATCCAACTGCACATATACTAGGATTTGCATGTGCTTCAATATCCAGCATAGGCGATATACTAACTTCATACGCACTGTCTAAAGATTCCAAGTATTCTTTAAGTTCAGATTTGATTTTCGCGAGTTCATCAGGATTGCTAGATTTTGCGATATCTTTCTTTAATTTATCGAATCTTTCCTTGATTTCATCGATTTGAGCATTTCTTTCAAGTATTTCCTTTAAGCTCGCTTTTATTGGTTCGCGGTATCCCTTTTTTTCCATACTGATGTCTCCCCCCTAATGAACCTGATGATCGACTTTGTTCATATTGATTTGTCTTTCAAGCTCTTTGGAAAAAGCCTGCGTACATGCTTTGAAGCATTCAGTGATTAGATCAGGCTTCATATTTGTGGTAATTCCAAAAATCAAAGAGCCGGCTTTGGATTCACCAGTTACAACCGGACTATCAAACCCAGGAATCACTCTCAATTCAAATGCTGCTCCGCAATTCTTAATGAGATTCTGGAATTCTTCTATAATTGAATCGCCTTCTTCTTGCGATACATCACCTTGTAGCTTTTCATAAAGCTCATTTAGCTTGTCATTCATCCTTTCATATTTTTTCGACTCATCATCGAATTCATTCCCACTTTTCTTCAACACAAATTATTTCATTTTTGATTTTCTCCTTTTTACCTTTTACTCAAACCCTGCAACCTGGATATCGCAATCTGCTAATTATTTATGCCCAAATTCAAACGTGTTTTTTTGCTTTATCTTAGGAAGTTTAACCAGTTACGATCATGGATTTTTTTGACGTGCTTGCATTATTTATGACAATTTTTTAAGAAGGTATTAAGATATCGATCTATTATGAAAAGAATGATCCTTTTTCTAGCAGACCACGTCACTTACGGCAATACCCAGGTTGCAAGATTTGAGTTATTTGTTTATAATTTAGTTGTTCATTTTTGATTGGCCACTTTCACATGAGTGGTCTTTTTTATGCTCTGCATGACTTACGCAGCTTGATCAGATTGTCCAAATAAGGCTGCAAACCTAGAACACTGATTACTTTAGTTGTTGGCCATCCAAAACAATTGGATTCAACACCAAGCTTATTCAACTCTGTTTTAACAGTGGCGCTGCAACATCCAATAATCTCTGCCAAGTCTCCTTGCGTGATATATGCATATTTTGTAAGCTTCTGGATCTTGTCTTCAACTTCCGCATCATATTCCTGACGAGATACAGTTCTTATAGTTTTCATATGTGATTCACCTCCTTACCAAATTTGTTTTGCTAAGATAACGAAATTTAACAATGTGACCATGAATCCAAATGCGTACAGGATAAACAATGTTCCTTTTTCTTCACTGTCGATTCTGCCACCTTTTTCAAAGATTACCTGGACATTGACTTCCGGTTGTTCCTTGGTTGGTTGTCCAAAATTGAAATCAGGAATCTCCAATTGATTCTCCATTACAGTATCCGCTTTCTTAGTTGCTGTGTTTGCTCTTGGCATGTTTATATCCCTCACTCTCTATTTTTTCTATTGCTTCATCCAATTTGAATCTGAAATTGAATTCTTCAATATCCTGCATTCCAAGATAATAAAGAAGATCAATATCCTCATGATTGAATACATAGCAATGTTCTTTATCCATATAGCCTTCTGGCCATGGACATCCTGCATAGTCGTAGAGCTTCTTTGTTTTAGAATTTGCTTGAAGTCTTCCGATAATCATCAACTTCTTGGTTCCTTCTTTAAGAACTACGACACTTCCAATAGGTAATAAGTCTTGCATGTTCTACTCCTTTCTACTGCGTTTTACTACGTTCTACTGTGTCTTACTATGTTCTACTACGTTCTGGTGCAGCACTTGAGGTGCCACTTCACTGTATTGATACTCATAGACTTTGGAATTTGATTCTTCGAATATTGGAATATAATTCTTCGATAATCGTTTCAGTTATTGGGGATATCTTTAACGATATTTTGTAAGTGTATACTTAAGTAGTTTTGGAGGCTGTACTCACCTCTTTAATAAAGTGTTATTGTTATGCTAGATTATAGTTTTTTCTATATGTACATTTTTATGATCAAACCACTAAGTCTAATATCTGTTTTTTGCGAAAAGAGATATTTCTTTTTTTGTATCAACAGTATTCTGCTAGAAAATTTAAGGGGGTTTTATTTTGAAACAATCTACTCCTGAACAACTGCATGTGATAAGGTCTGTAGAGCACTGATCCAGGATTCGATTGGACTTGAACGAACAAACTAGCAGGTTTATGTATAAGAGCTTTTCTTAGGCTCTCGAAGCAACACCTCAAGTACTGACCAGAGAGTTTCTGCATTTATATGCACGTTTTAAGATTCGATGATACTATGTATCCTGGAAGGAGGTGATTTATATGTCAGATAATCAGCTAACGATTAAGATTGAACTGCCTGAGGTTGTCAACGCAACATTTAAGCCTGTTGCCAACTCTATTGGCCAAACCCTAGCTCATGCCTGGGAAGGCTTTACCATGGGACTTGAAACCTGGTATGGCAAAAAGAAAATCGATTCAGAAAACAACCTTAGACTCTATGCAGAAGAAGTGAGTAATCGCTTATCTGCTATTCCTGAAGAAAATCTTCAGGATCCTAAGATGAATATACTTGGCCCTGCTTTAGAAGCTTCCAAATTCTATTTTGAAGAGCCTCAGTATAGAGAAATGTTTTCCAAGTTGATTGCTGCTTCATGCGATACAAGAGCTACCGATAAAGCTCATCCGTTCTTTGTTGAAGCAATAAAGCAATTGACTCCAAATGAAGCTAAAATCTTAGAAACCTTTAAAGGCAAGCATAATCAACCGATAGCCTGTTATCAGCTAAACAGAGAAAATGGAAGTACCAATATGCTTATGGAACACGTTTTTCTTTTAAAGGGTTCGTCGACCTTTGAAAAGGAACCAGACTATTACGCTTCGTCTTTAGTCAATCTGCAAAGATTAGGCTTTCTTTCTATCAATTATGAGCAATGGATTGCTGATGAGTCCGTGTACGATGTTTTTAAAACAAGTACTTACTACAAATTGAATAAAGTGCCTTTTGAAAGTGATCCAGAAATTCGATCATTAGATGTGCAAAAAGGTCTCATTTCCATCACTCCACTCGGTCTAGATTTTCTAAGCATATGCGTTTAAACACGTGTATGCTTTTTTAGATCATCCAGTATTCTATTCAGCATATTTTGCCAGTCCTTATCATGTTTGTTCATATAATGGATTCCAACTGAGTTACCTATGATCATTGACACAAAGAATGACACGATCAAACTGGTAAAAGCTGAATAAACAAACACAAGTACATAATTCATTTCCTTCCCTCCATCCTCAAGTACCGCACCAATCTTATGTTTTATTTCTGTGATAGTCGTTGGTAGTATTCTTTATTCTAAGAAGGTTAAATAAGGCCTTCTTTTTTTAATGCCAAATAAATTGCCCTGCTTCTACAAACTTCAATCACCTGCTTTAAATACTCAATATCATTACAATCATTCAATTTCTCTAGAAATGATTCTCTTTCAATTGGATTAAGCGATTCGCAAAAGCTTTTATTTTCCATAATGTGTTCTCCTTTCTGTGGTAGTCGTTGGTAGTACTTAATCTGTAGTATTTAAATTATGGTTGCATGTCATTCAACTTTTCATTCAAAAAAATATCGTCTCTTTCAGACTTTGTTAATTTTAACGTTCGACTTAAACCAACTATTTCTGTAGCAGTGAAATCACTAACTCCATTTAAACGATTGTACAATGTTTCGCGTAAAATACCTGATTTTTTAGCGATTGAGCTAAATGTCATTCCGCTGTTGTTAATTTTTTCCTTTAAAGCTTTAATATCAGCCATTTCAATCATCCTTTCTTAGTTGAATTTAGTTCAACCATTTACAGTATATTCAAATGTTGAATACGTGTCAACCTTTTTCACAAAAATGTTGAATTATTTTACAACTTAGATATAAATATGATATTCTAAATATAGTTAAAGAATAAGCGGAGGCTAGAACATGTTACAAATTTATTCAAATATAAAAACGAGGAGAAAACAATTAGGGTATACACAAACAGAATTAGCAAAAAAATTGGGTTATGCAGATAAAAGCATGATAGCAAAAATAGAAAAAGGACAAGTAGATTTATCACAATCGAAGATCATGGCTTTCGCAAAAGCGTTAGAAACCACCGCCAGTGCTCTTATGGGAGATGATGGAATTGTTGCTGATAATGAGATACTAGAAATAAAAGTTGCTCCCCACGAACGCAAACACCTAGAAATTTATAGATCACTAGATGACAAAGGCCAGCACACAGTGGATACAGTCACACAAATGGAATACGAAAGAGTTAAAGGTGGCAGTACTGCCATATTGAAGAAATAGGAGGTGTTTTAAATGGAAGAAATTAAACAAAAACTTGTGGATAAAAGTATTGAAGCGTTTATTATGGGGTTAGAAATTTATAATAAGCCAACTATTAAATATAGGATTGAAGGTTTTAGCTTCTTCATATGTAATGCTTGGGAACTCATGTTAAAAGCTGAGTTGTTAAATCGAAATGAAGATATTTATTACAGTGATAAATCAGGTAGGACGCTAAGTTTAGAACCAACAATTAAAAAAATATACTCTGATAAAAATACCAGAGTTAGGTTAAATCTAGAAAAAATCATTGAGTTGAGAAACATTAGCACTCATTTTATTACTGAGGACTACGAAGCAAAGTACGCCCCCTTATTTCAAGCTTGTGTCCTAAACTTTGTCAACGAAATATGTCGTTTTCACAATGTGGATATAACAAAATTTATTGCTCAAAACTTTCTAACAATAACTGCAAACTATGAACCGCTATCGAATGAGCAAATTCGATTAAAATATCCACCTGAAATTGCAGAAAGATTTATTCAACAATCTAATCAAATTGATGTATTGACTCAAGAATATGATTCAGATAAGTTTGCTATTCCAATTAAGCAAAATTTATATATAACAAAAAAGAAAGATGAGGCAGATTTTGTCATCGCTATGGCTAGTGAATCACCTAATAAAGTTGCTATTGTTAAGGAATTAAAAGATCCCGCAAATACACATAAATACGCTTTTAACAATGTAATTGCAGTTGTAAACAATAGACTTTCCAAGTCAAATATAAAACTTGGCTACAAAAACGGTTTTAATTCTTATGTTTTAAATCTATTTATAGAGTTTTACGATATCAAAAGCGATAATAAGTATTCATATAAACATTCATTAGGAAATTCTACATCATACACATACTCTGAAAGATTAATTGATTTTATCATAAACGAAATAAAAAAGAATCCCGATGGATTCGTTGAAAGTTTGAAAAAGTAAAAAAGAGATCAACCCCAGGCACATAGGAATGCTCAGTGATTACTCACCTACCCCGTTCTGGGACCCAGCGTTTATCCTTCGCAAGTTGATCTGTACTTATATTATACTTAAATACATATGAAAGTCAATTTTGACGATTTTCGATTGAGGTGTTAATATACATATAGAGATAAGACCTGAGATACGCAAGTCAATCTTAAGTGTAGTGTAATCTGCACTGCTACTTGGGCACTCTAACATGTATTCAATAAGCCTTAATCGTAACTCTCGTTATCTGAGATCAAGTTGTGATTAAGGCTTTTTCTTTTATAAAAAAATCCTGGACGCTACCAACATCCAGGAAAGATTTAGAGTACTACCAATACTCTCACATAAAAAGGTGACTACCACATCAAACTTTTTATGTGCTCATTTTAGCATAGAATGGAGGAAATTTAAATGCCTATTTATGAGCGTAAACACAATGGAAAGAAACAGTGGAGATTCCGCTGCTATTATACTGATTTTAACGGGAACCGTGTTCAGAAACAATCCAAATGGTTTGATATGAAGAAGGATGCAGTTCAAGCAGAAGCTATATTTGTGCAAACGAAAGTAGAAGGAGATCAACGTGTTACATTTTATGAAGTGACGTTGAAATGGTATGAATTTAAGTCTAGAACGTTGAAACCATCCACACTTGATACGAAAAGAGTGTATCTGAATATGTTGTCTCCGTTTAATGATAAGAAGATGGCCAAGATTACATATCTTGATATCGACAACTTTTTTGAATTGCCACAAATCAAATCTTATAAGTATTCGACTAAAATGACTTTATTAACGAATCTTAGAAATATCTTTAGATTTGCGAAGAAGCACTATGGAATTGTCAATGATCCATTTTTTAAGATGGCTCCATTAATTAAGCCTGTAGCCACTGAGGCTAAGAAGCTTGAAATCGTGTCTAAAAGAGATTTTAAGACACTTTTTGAATACGCAGTAACATCTAGAGATGGAGCGTGGAAAGATACGGCATACGCGATTTGGACTATGTATATGACAGGCATGCGTGTGTCTGAATGTTTATCTTTAACCTTTGAGGATTTCGATGGTAAATACATCCATATTCGCAGACAGTATATTCGTGGTAAGTGGCAGACACCTAAGACCAAGAATTCAATTCGTAAGATTGCAGTTGATGAAAAGACAAAATCGTTTATTTATGAATTGAAGAAATACTATTCTTCTTTTGATGAATTTGAAGAGACGTGGTTTATATTTGGTGGATATAGACATATGGATCCAGAAATATTAAGATGCAGGAAAAACAAATTGTGTGCAGAAGCTGGAGTTCCTGAATTCAATATTCATGCGTTAAGGCACTCACATGCTTCAAATTTAATCGAGGCGGGTGTAAATATGTACAAGATATCGAAACGTCTAGGACACTCATCTATACGTACTACAATGGATATCTATGGACACTTGATTGACACTGAAGAAGATGAGGTTTTGAATGCAATTTCAAATTTTTAAGTCATAAATAAGTCATAGCTTTATACAAAAACAGAAATTCCCCTTTATTTAAAGGGGAATTATTTTAGTTTGTAAATTTTTCGTAGATGTATGCCTTGTTTATGCATATGATTTATACTTTATATA